>Ga0209475_10000455_pt1 | contig 85923 bp, 69 predicted proteins | sample tdDd471_FD_187128 | JGI IMG/M metagenome (GOLD analysis project Ga0209475, IMG submission 187128) | Marine sediment microbial communities from the Atlantic coast under amendment with organic carbon and nitrate - tdDd47.1 (SPAdes)... | ecosystem: Environmental > Aquatic > Marine > Coastal >... | reverse complement strand
CCCGGTCATGGTGTCGGTCCGGCACATGGTGACCACCATGTCGGCGCAGTCGTCCTTGTCGGCCGCCTTCTTCAGCAGCGCCCCGGAATTCGCCCGCTCGATCTGCTCCTGGCGCAGGATGGCGGTCGCCCGGGTGCCCTCCAGCATGCCCGGCGCGACGCAGTTCACCAGGGTCTCCGGCGCCAGCGCCACCGCCATGCACTTGGTCAGGTGGATCAGCCCGGCCTTCGACGAGCCGCTCGGGCCGAGGCCGGAGGCACAACAAGCCGAACATCACTGCGCCGCACTCATCTTGGCGTCGCGACCGCATGAATAAGCACGAGTGTCTGGTATGGGGTACGGAATCCCTCGCCTACGAATTCGTGCTGCTCGTCATTCAAATCCGAAAGCGCGAAGCTTTGTGGCTTTGACATCCGTTGCGGAGCGATCGGAATGCAGGCCCCCAGTCCATGGAGAGGAGTGATTTCGTTCGGGAGGCTTCGAATACCAAATTGTCGCCTGAAGCCCGGCGATGGCTCAATGCGCCTCACCTGCGCAATGAAACCGCGCTCCGGGCAGAATACGCTCGGCTCAAGGATCACCGCGGCACAGGTCTTGTGATGGCAGCGGACGTATTCCCTAAAGCCGGCGTAGAGCGATGAGCCGAATTGTTTGGCCGCATTCATCGGCACCTTGATGCCGAACGGCTCATCGATGGTACGCTCGATAAAGCCGTCGTTTTGAAACAGCACCAATCGTGCAAAGACGTTGGCCTCACGCTCGAAAAGCTCAGCGGTATCGGGGCTTAGAAAAGAAGCGCCGTCCTGAATCCAACGGTATAGACCTCGCTGGTGGGGAAGTTCTTTGTGACCAGCTTCATGCAGCTTGAGGAAGGTCTGCTTACCTGCCGTGACCGTCGGATCGATGTGGACCATATCAGCGTGCACATCAAAGACGCCGAGCACCTTGTCGAGCGCTCGGCGGAGAAGATGCTCGGCTCGTTGCCCGAATTCGCGGACGTAGCGGCGGATCGAGCCTTCGTCGAATGCACTGATGGGCGCCACCTGAAGCTCTGCGGCATCCATCAGGTCATCGACTGGTGTGGGAAACCGCCCCCAAGCAGCGCCACGGTTCAATAGATCGAGCGCCGAACGATGAACCGTAGTGAACTGCTCAGAAGCTAAAGAACTATCATCTGGCTTCACCTGATTTTTCTCGCATTTGACGCCGAAACCTTAAATATTCCAGAAGCTCAGTCTCTTCTTCCTCTGTGAGATTGAGCGCTGCGAAAGTGGCCGCTCGGCCATGAGTCGCGTTCTTGGTTGATTTTGCTACTATGTATCCCGCCAGCTCCATTAGCTGCTGATAGCTTGTCTTATAAACTTGGGCAAGTGCATGCAGAATATTGGGTGATGGTTGCTGAATCCGGCCGTGTTCGATCTGACTGAGATAGGCGTTGGAGACGACCTTGTTTGTCAACTCCTCCACTTGCCGGAGCGAAAAGCCCCGGTTCGTACGAATGGCCGCTAGATGTTGTCCAAGGTTGCCGGTGGGGCGGGGCGATCTGTTCTCATTGGTCGGCATCAAACCTCCTTACGACCGATAACCTGAGCGATTGTGGGGCAATTTGCTAATTTTTGCAAGCGCGCAAAGTCGATGCTTGACATTGTAAGCGCGCTAGGAAATGCTGAAGCTCGAGTTGCGGAATCACCCTCAACTCCGAAGCCCGACCGGGCGGAAAGGAGCGTCATGAACAAGCAGGAACACACCGAGCCCGAGGTCGAACGCCTCCTCGAAAAGCCCCAGGAGCTGGTCGAGGAGGCTGAAGCGCTGCTCGACGAGATCATTGACCTCGAAAAGCACTCGAAGACGGGCGAGCGTGCACCGCACGCGAAGGCCTACCGTTTCAAGGTCAACGACACGGTCATCGTCTGGCACTCTCCCACCGTCACCCCGCGCGAGGCACTGACCGAAGCGAAGCTGCTCCCGCCCGATGACTACCGCGTCCGCCTCAAGGTCTCGGGTGAGAAGCCGCAGCCGATCGAACTCGACACGCCGGTCGATCTTCGCCGACCCGGCATCGAGAAGTTCCGCGCGATCAAGACGGGCCAGGGCGAAGGCGAGAACCAGGGTCGGCGCGATGCGCCGACCCTCGATCAGGACCGCATCTTCCTCGATAGCTACGCGGCGTCTTGGGAAGTCATCAACGACGGCTCGATCTGGATCCTGATCGCGGACTTCCGGCTCCCGCCTGGTTATTCCGAAACGCACGTTACGCTAGCTATCCGGATCGAGGGCGGGTACCCGCTGGCCCAGCTCGACATGTTCTACATCTACCCGGCGATCCATCGGACCGACGGCAAGGCCATCCAAAAAGCGGACGTGCGGCAGCGGATCGACGGCAGGGACTTTCAGCGCTGGTCACGTCACCGAACGCAGGGCAACCCCTGGGTTGCTGGTCAAGACAGCCTGGAAACACACATCTATCTCGTGGAAGAGGCGTTGGCCGAGGAGCTCTTGAAGTGAAGCCCGAGGTCACATTGAGCCTCACGTGCGAACAGCATGAGGCTCTCCGACAGCACCTGCTACCAGGTGATGGCCTCGAAGCAGTTGCGTTCATCGCGTGCGGCCGCGCGGCGGGCGATCAACGTCACCGCTTGGTCGCTCGCTATCTGCATCTCATCCCGCATGACCGCTGTGTCCGCAAGCGCAACAGTGTCAATTGGAACGCGGAGGACATCGAACTCCTGATGGAGCACGCTGAGGTCGAACGGCTCACCCTGGTCAAGGTGCACAGCCATCCACAGGGGTATCCAGAGTTTTCAGAGGTCGATGACGAGAGCGACGCACAGCTGTTGCCTACGATCAGGTCGTGGGTGGAAGCGGATGCGCCCCACGGCAGTGCCGTTATGCTGCCCGATGGGCGAATGTTCGGGCGCTACATTTGGAAGGATGACGCGTTCCACGATATTGAACTTATCAATGTCGTTGGCCCGGATCTGCACTTCTGGTGGCGACGAGAAGATGCGACACCCGATCCTGAGTTTGGGGCTTCGCAGGACCAGGCTTTCGGCGAGGGCACAACGCGACTATTTCAACGCCTACGTTTCGGCGTCGTGGGTGCGTCCGGGACGGGAAGCCCGACGATCGAGCAGCTGAAGCGCCTCGGTGCCGGGCATATCGTGGCGATCGATGATGATGTTGTCGAAGAACGCAACCTGAACCGCATCACCTTCGCCACGAAATGGCACGCCGACGATCTCATCCCGAAGGTCGTGGCCGCCGAGGAAGAAATCGAGCGGCAGGGTCTTGGAACGCACTTCACGGCCATCAACAAAGATGTTGGCCATGCTGAAGCTCTGCGCGCACTTTCGCAGTGCGACGTGATCTTTGGATGCGTCGATACCGCGACCGGACGGCTGATCATGAACCTCGCCGCCACGCACTACGTGCAGCCATACTTCGATATGGGCATTCTCTTGGACGCGGTTCAGGAAGGTAACGGGCGGGGGCGTATCAAGGACATCCTCGGCACAGTGCACTACCTCGTGCCTGGAAGGTCGAGCCTGCTTTCGCGCGAGGCATTCACTCTAGATGACGTGCGTACCGAAGAACTACATAAACGCGATCCGATTGCAGCCCTGCAGCAAGTTGAGCAGGACAAATACCTGAAAGGACTTAGGGTTCGACGTCCCGCTGTGATCAGCGTGAACATGTTCGCTTCAAGCTTGGCGATGAACGATTTTCTGGCGCGCCTCCACCACTATCGAAAGTTGCCCAACGGCGACATCTCCTCAATCGAGTTTAGCCTCGGCGAGCTGCGGTTGACGCCGGACGAGGAGATGGAGGACTGTCCAATCATCAGCCCCTTCGTGGGTTATGGTGATCGCTCTCCGTGGCTCGGACTTCCGCAACTGGGGAATCTTGAATGAAAGCGGTCGTTGCATTTTTTTTGTCATTCTGGACATGGCTGCGAAATCTATTCGAGCAGCCCTATCGCTTCGAGTTCAACGAGGGCTACTTCCCAAGCCGTTTGCACCGCAGGCGAATCTACATCCTCACCGAGGACGGAGAACCCTGGGAAGCAAGGATGGTCTGTCCTTGCGGGTGCGGCGATGAACTCGACTTGAGCCTGTTGCCCGATGATCATCCGACTTGGACCTTCTCAACCGACCGACAGGGGCGCGCCTCGCTACGTCCGTCGGTGTGGCGACATGTCGGCTGTCGGTCGCACTTCTTTGTCACGCACGGGAGTGTTCGCTGGGTCTAGGGATTCGGCCCCGGAGTATCAGGAGAAGCTGTCAAACTGCTCCCGCATCCAGGATTGAGTTCCTAGTGGAACAGCCGCCCCGCGTCGATCACCGTGGTCTGCCCGGTCATGGTGTCGGTCCGGCACATGGTGACCACCATGTCGGCGCAGTCGTCCTTGTCGGCCGCCTTCTTCAGCAGCGCCCCGGAATTCGCCCGCTCGATCTGCTCCTGCCGCAGATTGGCGGTCGCGCGGGTGCCTTCCAGCATGCCGGGCGCCACGCAGTTCACCAGGGTCTCCGGCGCCAGCGCCACCGCCATGCACTTGGTCAGGTGGATCAGCCCGGCCTTCGACACCGCATAGGCGATCGACGAGCCGCTCGGGCCGAGGCCGGCGACCGAGGAGATGTTGACGATACGGCCCTGGCCCTGGGCCTTCATCACCGGCGCCACCGCCTTGATCAGCCGCATCGGGCCGGTCAGGTTGACCGCCAGGATCCGGTCCCACTCCTCCTCGGTCAGGCCGTCCAGGTCCGGGAACGGGATCGCCTTGTTGTAGGCGGCGTCGTTCACCAGGATGTCGAGCCGGCCGAACTGCCCGGTGACGTCGGCGATCAGCCGCTCGACCTGCGCCCGGTCGGTGATGTCGCAGGCGAAGGCGCGGGCCTGCACCTGGTGGCGCCCGGCCAGCTCGGCGGCCACGCCCTCGGCCTGCTCGCGGCTGCGGGCGTACATCACGGCGATGTTCACGCCCTCTTTCGCCAGCGCGTGGCAGATCCGCTGCCCGAGCCCGCCGTTCCCGCCGGTCACCAGCGCGACCGCGCCCCTGAGTTCCATGAGATCCCTCCCGTCCGCATCCATTGCGGCAGCGTTGCCGCGCGGGAGGATGCTAGCCGGGGTCGAGCCGGTTCTCCAGGTACCTCTCCGATCGGGCCCGAGGATCGCCGGCCGAGCCGATTCCGATTCCACAGCGGCGCCGAATGAAGGACTATCCAATTGAGGACGTGGAGGAATCGTACCGTCGAACTGCAGCCCCGTGCAGGGAGAGCGCGGGTCAGGTGGTGCACATGAACGACCCGAAACCGGGCGTCTGGGATCCCGATCTGGCCGTGGAGTCGCCTCTGCTGCTGAGGCTTCTCGATCGTTGGCAGGGCAAGCGCCGGGCCGACCGATTGCCGTGCCGCGGCGACTTCGATCCGATCGACATGCGGGACTGCCTCGGCAGCGTCTTCCTGGTCGAGGCGGTCCCGGACGCCGACGACTTCCGCTACACGCTGATCGGCAGCGAGATCACCCGGCATGTCGGTGTCGACAACACCGGGCGTCTGGTCGGCGAGGTGTTCGGGGCCCCCGGACTGGCTCTCTACAGGAAGGTGCGCGACGAGCGCCGGCCGATCCGGGTGCACGGCGTCGTCGACTGGCGCGACAAGGAATACAAGCCCTACGAGGCGCTGCTCCTGCCGCTCGCCGGCGACGGCCGCACCGTCGACCGGTTCATCGGCGGCATGGTGTTCCAGATGCCGCGCCCCTGAGGCGGGCCGGCGCCCCCGCTAGGCTCCGAGGAACGCCAGCACCGCCTTCGCGAAGGCGGCCGGCTGCTGGCGGAACATGCTGTGGCCGGCGTTCGGGAGGATCACGGTCCGCGCGCCCTTCACGTGCGCCGCCAGGGCCCGCAGGATCACCGGCAGGATGCCCGGGGTGTCGGCGCCGCCGACGAACAGGGTCGGCACCGACAGGGCCTCGGCCTCGGCCCTGGTGTAGGGCTGGCGGCCCTCGTTGACCTGGGCCACCAGGGTGTAGGCGTTGTCCTCGCGCATCTGCCGGTCGGCGGCCGGCAGCGCGTCCCACGAGCCGGGGCCGTTGACGCCGTCGATGAAGGCGCGCAGCCCGCCGTCGAGGTCGCCGGCCGCGATCTTCCCGGCCGCCTCCGCGACGAAGCCCTTCAGGGCGGCGGCCGGCGGCGCGTCCGCGGCGGCTTCGGGCGCCGCCCCAGGGGCCGCCTCCGGGGCCAGCGACGGGTCGAGCTGGCCGCCCGGCTCGGCCAGCACCAGCCGGTCGACCAGGTCGGGGCGCTGCAGCGCCAGCCGGAACGCCAGGTGACCGCCGCGGGAATGCCCGATCAGGTCGACCTTGCCGACGCCGAGCCCCTCGATGAAGGCGATGGTGTCGGCGATGTGCTGGGCCATGGTGAACTTGCCGCCGTGGCCGTCCCAGTGCTCCGGGAAGAAGTGGCGCAGGCTCGGCACGATCAGCCGGCGGCCGGCCGACAGCGGCTTCAGCACCGCCATCCAGGCCCGGAAGTCGTTCAGCGAGCCGTGCACGCACACCAGCGGCTTGCCGGCCCCGATGTCGAGATAGGCCATGTCATAGTCGTTGACGCGCAGGGTCTTCATCGGGGGCCTCGGGGGAGCGGGTGGCGTGACGGTGCCCGTGCGGTACTCGCAGGCGGCACCCGCCGGATGCTAGCGGTCGTCCGCCCGGTTCTCCAGCCGCACGTTCGCCGGGGCGTCGGCAGCCAGCAGCTCCTCGACCACAACGTCGACGATGATCCGGGCCCGGTCGGTGTCCGGATGGCCCTGGCTCTGGAGCTGGAGGCGGACCCTGCGGGCGACGGCGTCCTTCGACGGCCTGGCACCGTCGGCCTTGAGGTCCCGGTAAATGGTCCAGCCGAGGCCGGCCGCGCTGACCAGCAGGCTGCCGAGCGCGATCAGCGTGGCCGGATCGAAGGTCCGGACCGGCACGCCGCCGGGCGGTGCTGCGAGGGCCGCCTCGACCGCCTCGGCGAACCCGCCCGGCATGCTGGGAGCGAGCCGGGCGGCTGCGGTCCGGGCGAGGGTCTCCGAGTCCGCTTCGTCAACAGGTGTCCGCATTGTTAGCTCTGCCTTTGGATATCCGTTCCAGAACCCCGAATAGCTCGGCTGGGGGTGCCTCGCCAATGACAGCCTGCCACGCTGCCGTCAGAGCATCCCGGCCGTACTTTCGAGAGAGGCGCGCAAGGTGGCGGGGAGCGGGCCCTGTGGCTTGGTGGCCGAACGTGTCGAATAACGCGATGCACCGGATCATCCATTGCAGTGCCGCCGAAGCGTCACCGCGCGAGTCGGCGAGAAGTCCGAGTTGACCGTAGCTCGATGCCAAGTGCGGCCGATCCCTGAGAGCCTCATAGATTTCTAGGGATTTTCGGAACCAAGCCTCGGCGTCGTCATAAGAACCGCGCGCTTGGGCAACCGTACCGAGTTGGTGATAGCTCGCTGCCATGCCGGGCCGGTCCCCCAGCGCCTGCTTAATCTCCAGAGATTTTCGGTACCACGCCTCGGCTCCGTCGAGCGAACCACGCTTCTCATCGACCATGCCGAGTTGGTGGCAGCTTACAGCCACGCTAGGCAGATCCCCGAGCGTCTTGTGGATCTCCAGAGACCTTCGGTACCAACCCTCGGCATCGTCGAGCGCGCTACGTTCCTCGGCGATCCTACCGAGTTGATGGTATCCCGTAGCCATACCGGACCGATTGCCGATCGCTTCCTTGATCTCAAGAGATTTTCGATACCAAACCTCAGCATCGCCGAGAGCGCCACGCTCCTGAGTAACCCGTCCAAGCTGGTGGAAGACTGTTGAAAGATGCGCGCGCTGTTTCTCGGACTTAGGAGCAGATTCGAGACTCTGTCGGATGGTGTTGTACACCGCCTCCGCCTCGGCCAGATCGTGGGCTTCAAGGGCCAGACGACCCGAGTAGCCATTCATCAATAGCCAAAGCGAACCTGCATCAGTGTCGAAATCAGGAGGTGCGTCGTCAAGCATGCCAACTGCGTCGAGACATCGGTCGACCCAGCCCCGTTGTTCTCTGGTCAACCCACGCGCTTTAAAGTATTCAAACAACGCTTGGAGGATGCTCTGGGCGGGACCAAACAGTCCGCCGGCTAACGCAGCACTAGCCATCGCTCCAAGAGTGCGACGCTCGGCAGCGACCAGCGCGAACACAAGAGCGGCGTCTCCACCTCGCATCTCTTGGAGGAGCCATTCTCCAAAGACGGCGTGCGCAACAATCAAGGCATTGCGAGCAGCATTGGCGTGTGCGGCGTAGTTCGGTCCTGCCTCTCGACGCCACTGAGCGGCGAGGAAAGCAGGCAAAGCGGGGTGCAGGCGATAGATTCCACCAAGTTCGGTCAGTAGACCAAGCGCAGCGGCGCGATCGAGAGTGACTTTCCAATCCTCCACTTTTACGCCAGCAAACGGCACTGGTGCATCATCCTGCATCGAAAAAATCGACAAGACCGCGATGTCGGCTACCCCCTCAAACAGGGTTAAAATTGATAAAAGGGCTCGGGCCTGGGGGGCCAGGTGGTCCAACGAATATTGCACACAGGCGCCAAGGCCCTCGGTACGACCATCGCCCTGAAATCCAGGCGGCAAGGGACCCTGTCCCTTTAGACTGGCCAAGAGGTCTTCCGCCGACCTCTTCTCCAGATGGGGCAGCACGAGTTTCACGCTGAGCGGGTGGCCATCGAACCAGCCCATCAGCGCTTCGAATCCCGCGCGGTCTTGTATCGGCTTGGCGCGAGCCTTGGAATATCCTGCCAGCAATTTTGTTGCGTATTCCGCCGCCTCCAGCGAGGTTAGGCCGCCGAGTTCGAGACGCCGCAACCCTGGGCCGTCTGGGCCGATCCACGCCTCCTCGTTGCGGCTGGTGATCAGCACTGCCGACTTGCCTCCCGGCTTGGCCAGTTCCCGGAGGAAACCGGCGATTTCAACCCTCCCTTCCTCGTCCAACGGCGGTGTGGCGCCCGAAGTGTCGGCCATACTGTGCACCGACTCGAAGTTGTCCCAGACCAGCAGCATTGCCCGTTCGCGCAACACCTTCAGGACCAAGTTCCTCCGTTCCTTGGCAGATTTGGTTTTCGCCAGCAGGTCGGTCTGGAAGATCCGGTTGCCAATCCGGATGAGCACCCCGTCAAGGCCGAAGCTGGACTCGCCCGGCTCGAAGGAGTGGAAGAAGACCAGTGCGGGGTGCTCGGTCCCGCCGGTGTCGCGCCACCAGCGGGCGAAGCCCTTGGCCAGCTCGGTCTTGCCGGTCCCGCCGGGCCCATGGATCAGCACGACCCGCTGCGTCCGGGCGGCCAGCTCCAGGGTATAGAACTCCCGGCCGCGGCCGACAAACAGGCCGGCCTCGGCCTCGATCCCGTCGACCACCGCTGCCCTGTCCGCCGGAGCCTCCTCAGCACCGCCACGCAGTTCGGCCAGCATCGCCTCCAGGGACGGTCCAGACCGCGCGGCCGGCTGCGGCGCCAGCGCCGGAAAGCTCATGTCGGAGCGGGCGTAGAGGACCGGGACCGTCCAGTCCTGCAGCGGCGTCGGCCCTTTGGAGCTCGGCCGGTCCGGGCTGCGCTTGAGCTGCAGACGCCCCGCCGTGGTCGCCTCCAGCACGCTGCGGCCCTGGAACAGCGCGTCGTAGAACGCCGCCATGAACTCCGCCGCCGCGACGGCGTAGACGGTGTGGCTCATGGCCACCACCGAGCGCACACCCTCCTCCAGCAGGCGGGTCGCCACCGTCGCCCCGGTCGTCGATTCCTCGCCGCCCATCGCCGCCGACTGGCAGGCGTTCAGCACCACCAGCGGCACCTGCGCCCGCTTGATAACCTGGGCGAAGCCGCTCGCCGGTACCTTGACACCAGCCTCGCCGGCATCGCTCTCGAACAGCAGGACGCCCTCGCCGGCATCGCCGGGCACGTCGAACATGTCGGGCGAGGCCGAGCGGCCGGAGAACACCCCATGGCCGTCGAAATGCAGCACGTGATAAGGCTCGCCGGCCTCCCGGGCACCATTCAGCCGCGCTTCCAGCGCCTTCAGGGTCGGCGGCCGGGTGACGTCCAGCCGCACCTTGCCGCGCACCGCCTGCAGGCGGTCGTGCAGCGGCCGCGCCACCATCTGGAAATCGACGTCGTTCAGCCCCGACGGCCGCGAGATCACCATCAGCACGCGCAGCTCGTCGCCACCGGGCACCTCGATCAGCGGTCCGGCTACCGAGACATTGCGGCTGATGCCACGCAAATCGAGCGCCAGGGGCGTCGGCCGCTCCGGATCCTTGAGCAGCTCCCACGGCAGCGACAGGAACGCCGGATCGGCGGAATGGATGACCAACTCGGCCGTGCGTGTGCGGGCCTGCTGGTAGGCGTCGCGTGCCGGCCGGCCGCGGCCGAACAGCGGCTCGAACAGCGCCTCGCCCCATTCCGACAGACGACCCTCGATCGCCCCGCCTTTCTCGGCGTACAGCGCGTAGGGCGCCAACAGGTAGCGTTCCAGGTACCAGCTCAGGTCCGACAGGTCCTGCCCCGACAGCGGCGACTCGAACGCCGTCGGTTCGCCATAGGCCTGGGGATTGTCCTCGCCCGACTGGCGGTACGACACGCTCACCCTGCCGTCGGGATGTCCGGTGACCAGCAACCTGTCCGACAAAGCCACACCCCCGGTTAAGTGGCTTTTAATCGAAACACTCGCGAAGGCTATGCGCAAGCGCTGGTTGAGCGCTCGGCGTCCGAGCAGTTGTTACGAGCTTTGGCGGCAGCCTCGCTCTACCGTGCCGCCCGTCCTCGCCGCACAGCCTGTGGCTTGCGCTTGCCGCCGGGGCGGCCGCCGGCCTCGCGCTCCATTTCCGCCGGGCGGTGCGGCATCTTCCAGCCGGCCGGCCTACCCTGCCCGCTGCCCTTCGCCGCACCGGCCTTCCGCCTTCCCTCGCCGCCGGTCTTGCCGGTGCCGGCCGGCTGCCAGCGCGGGATCAGGTGGTGCTTGCCGTTGCCGATCAGGTCCTCGCGGCCCATCGCCTTCAGGGCCTCGCGCAGCAGCGGCCAGTTCTCGGGGTCGTGGTAGCGCAGGAACGCCTTGTGCAGCCGGCGCTGGCGCAGGCCCTTGGCGGTTTCGACCCGCTCACTGCCGGACCGGCGCACCGGGCGCAGCGGGTTGCGGCCGGAGTAGTACATCGCCGTCGCCATCGCCATCGGGGTCGGCGTGAAGGTCTGCACCTGGTCGGCCCGGTAGCCGTTCTTCTTCAGCCACAGCGCGAGGTTCATCATGTCCTCGTCGGTGCAGCCCGGATGCGCGGCGATGAAGTACGGGATCAGGAAATACTTCTTGCCGGCCTTGGCGGCGGCCGCGTCGAACATCTGCTTGAAGCGGTCGTAGGAGCCGATGCCCGGCTTCATCATCTTGGAGAGCGGGCCCTCCTCGGTGTGCTCGGGCGCGATCTTCAGGTAGCCGCCGACGTGGTGGGTCACCAGCTCCTCGACGTATTCCGGGCTGGTCACCGCCAGGTCGTAGCGCAGGCCCGAGCCGATCGAGACCTTCTTCACCCCCTCGGTGCCGCGGGCCGCCCGGTACAGGTCGACCAGCGGCTTGTGGTCGGTGTTCAGGTTCTTGCAGATCGTCGGGTAGACGCAGGACAGCCGCCGGCAGGACTTCTCGATCTCCGGGTCCTTGCAGGCCATGCGGTACATGTTCGCAGTCGGCCCGCCGAGGTCGGACACCTGGCCGGTGAAGCCCGGCACCTTGTCGCGCATGTCCTCGATCTCGCGCAGGATCGAGTCCTGGCTGCGGCTCTGGATGATCCGGCCCTCGTGCTCGGTGATCGAGCAGAAGGTGCAGCCGCCGAAGCAGCCGCGCATGATGTTCACCGAGAACCGGATCATCTCCCACGCCGGGATCCGGGCGTCGCCGTAGCTCGGGTGCGGCGCGCGGGCGTAGGGATGGTCGAAGACCCAGTCCATCTCCCTGGTCGTCAGCGGGATCGGCGGCGGCGTCACCCAGACGTCGCGGTCGCCGTGGCGCTGCACCAGCGGCCGGGCGTTCCCGGGGTTGCTCTCGAGATGCAGGATCCGCGAGGCCTGGGCGTAGACCTCCGGGTCGTCGCGCACGGTCTCGTAGGAGGGCAGGCGGATCACCTGCTCGTCGTCGTCGCGGGCCGCCCGCTCCGGCGCGTCGTCGATCGAGGTCATGTCGACCTCGCGGAAGTCCGGCGCGGCCTCGGAGCGGAACAGGGCGAGGCCGCGGACGTCGAACAGGCTGCGCGGGTCGTCGCCGCGGGCGATCCGGTGGGTGACCTCGATGACCGCGCGCTCGGCGTTGCCGTACAGCAGCACGTCGGCCTTGGCGTCGACCAGGACCGAGCGGCGGACCTTCTCGCTCCAATGGTCGTAGTGGGCGATCCGGCGCAGCGAGGCCTCGATGCCGCCGAGCACGATCGGCACGTCCGGGAACGCCTCGCGGCAGCGCTGCGAGTACACCAGCACCGCCCGGTCCGGGCGCTTCCCCGGAGCGGCGTCCGGCGTGTAGTTGTCGTCGGTCCGGATGCGCTTGTTGGCGGTGTAGTTGTTGACCAGGCTGTCCATGTTGCCGGCGGTCACGCCGAAATACAGGTTCGGCCGGCCGAGCTCGCGGAACGCGTCGGCGCTGGTCCAGTCCGGCTGGGCGATGATCCCGACCCGGAAGCCCTGAGCCTCGAGCGTGCGGCCGATCACCGCCATGCCGAAGCTCGGATGGTCGACGTAGGCGTCGCCGGTCACCAGGATCACGTCGCAGCTGTCCCAGCCGAGCCGGTCCATCTCCTCGCGGCTCATCGGCAGGAACGGGGCGGTGCCGAAGCGCTGGGCCCAGTACTTCCTGTACTTGAAGATTTCCTTCGCGCCTTGGCGGGGGCGAACGGCGTTCACGGATACGGCCTCGTGGTGCGGGAATGGAGCGGCGTGCGACGTCGCCAGACGGCATTGTAGCAGATCCGGCGCGCGGCGACGACGCCCCCTATCTGGCGCGAATCGCGGCAAGGACAAGGGCCGGCAAGACAAGGGACAGACGACGCGAACGCGAGGTCGGTCAGCGCTGCGCCAGCTCCGTGCACAGGCGGTCGCGGCCGGCGAGATAGCGGTCCTCCGCGACGGCCAGCTCGTCGGCCCGGGCGTCGGCCGGCACTTCGCCGATCGCGCCGGCGATCACCAGGCTGGCGACTTCCTCCACCGCCTCGACGGCAACCAGGGTCTCGAAGGTCAGCGGCACCTGCAGGACACCGAACACCGCGCCGTACAGCAGCACGCGGGCGACGACGTAGTCCGCGGCGAAGTCGCGAGCGGTCCGGACACCGGTGAGCGGGACGACGATGAACGGCCCGGCCGGCACGCCCTAGGCGCATAGGGCCAGGCCGTAATCCGTCGGCCTGGCCGCCATCCCCTGCTCGGCGGCACGGTCGACGACGCCGAGCCATCCGGTGGTGACGTTCACGGCCATCCGCTGCAGGGCAAAGCCCGCCTCGCCCGGCTTTCCCGCCAGGAGGTAGGCACCGGCGTTCAGCGGCTCGCCGACCCAGGTGCTCGCGAGAGTCCCCACCCCTCGACCGATCTCGGAGGAGCCGGCGGGAAGCTGGCCGCCGATCCCGTCGAGCGTCCCCGAGACGGTCCGGTTGAACTCGAACATGGTCCCGTTGAACCACTCGAGCCACGTCCTCTCGGCCATGGCCGGCGGCGCGAGCGACACGGCGAAGGCCAGGACGATCATCGCCAGGAAGCGCCGTCCGATATCGGCCATCGGGTGCTCCTTCCCTGCGCCGGTCGTGCCCGCGGCCACGATCCGCCCGGCTCGGAGGGAGGCTAGCCCGCTTCGCCGGCCTCCGGAAGGCGCGAGCCGGGGCGACACAACCGGATTGCATCCGGGCCGACGGGACGCCACCCTGGCCGCCCCGCCCCGCCCCGTGATACCCGGAGAACCACGACCGTGCCCTCCCCTTCGCCCGAACAGCAGGCCGCCATCCTCGGCTGGCTCGACCAGCAGCGCCCGGCCATGACCGATCTGCTCGAGAAGCTCGTGAACATCGATTCCGGATCCTACAACAAGGCCGGCGTCGACGCGGTCGGGCGGGCCATCGAGGAATGGTTCGAGGCCGAGGGCATCGCCACCGACCGGGTGCCGAACGGCGAGTTCGGCGACTGCATCCGCGCCCACGTCACCGGCGGCGAGGGCAACCGGCCGATCGTGCTGATGGGGCACCGCGACACGGTGTTCCCGGACGGCGAGGCCGGGCGCCGGCCGTTCACCGTGGACGGCGACATCGCCTACGGCCCCGGCGTCGCCGACATGAAGGCCGGCCTGGTGATGAACGCGTTCGTGCTGGCGGCGTTCAAGCGCTTCGGCGGCGCTCCGTATCCGCTGACCGGGCTGTACACCTCGGACGAGGAGATCGCCTCGCCGTCGTCGCGCCCTGTCATCGAGAACGAGGCGCGCAACGCCCGCGTCGTGTTCAACGCCGAGCCCGGCCGCGAGAGCGGCAACGCCGTGATCGGCCGCAAGGGCGCCAGCTTCTTCAAGTTCCGCATCACCGGCGTGCCGGCGCATTCCGGCGGCCAGCACGAGAAGGGCATCAGCGCCATCGGCGAGCTGGCGGCCAAGATCACCGAGCTGCACAAGCTGACCGACTACGAGGTCGGCACCACCGTGAACGTCGGCATCGTCAGCGGCGGCAACGCCGTCAACATGGTGGCCCCGCACGCCGAGGCCGAGGTCGACGTGCGGTTCAAGACCATGGAGGCGCGCGACGCCGCCTGGCAGCGGATCACCGAGATCCTGGAGACCGCCTACGTCCCCGGCACCTCGACCGAGATCACCGAGAGCCGCGGCTTCCTGCCCCTGACCCAGTCGCCGGAGAGCAAGGAGATCTTCGACGTCTACACCAAGGCGGGCGCCGATGTCGGGCTGACGATCGGCGGCGAGTTCACCGGCGGCTCGGCGGATTCCGGCTTCACCGCCCAGGTCGGCGCGCCGACGGTGTGCGGCACTGGCCCGGTCGGCGGCCGGGCGCACACGCCGGAGGAGTACATGCGCCTCGACACCATGGTGCCGCGCGCCAAGACCGTCGCCCTCGCCATCATGCGGCTCGGCGCCTGAGGCCGCGCGGGCCGGTCACCGGGGCAGGTCCGTCACTGCTCCGCCTTGCAGGCGGCGATCACCTCGACGCCGACAGCGTTCCAGGTCGGGATGCCGCCGACGATCAGCACCTGCATCAGGCCCTCGGTCAGCTCCTCCATGGTCAGCCCGTGCTTCATGGCTTCCTTGGCGTGGGCGATGGCGCCGCTCTTCTGGCCGATCACCGCGTCCAGCAGCGCGAAGATCAGCTCCTTGGTCTTGAGGTCGAGCGCGCCGCCGTTCTCGGGCGTCCGCATCACGAAGTCGCGCATCAGGCCGTAGCCGGCGAACACCTCCGGGGCGTGCTCGATCAACACCTCGTAGCTCGGCGGAACCCTGCCGTAGGTCGCCATGAAGCTGGCGATGCCTTTGTCGACGGCGGCCTTGGTGATGTCGGACATGACGGGGTTCCTTCCGTTCGGGGTGTGATAAGGCTCCGGCGGCCCGCCGAGCGCGAACGGCGGAGGCGGGTTCGACGCGACCGGGAAAGCGGGGAAACGTGTGGGCAAGGCGACCCCGATACGGTGGCAGCCCGCCGCGCCGCCCACAAGCGTCCAGCCGCCGCGCCGAGAGACGGTAGGCCGGGCTTGGTGGCCGACTTATAATCTCGGTCGAGGAAGGGTCGCCGTCGCTCGAGGGGCGCCCCGACTCCATCCGTGCGGAATCCGTGGTCCGGCGGATCAGACGGCGTGTGACCTGGAGGGCTGCCGTACATGATCATCACCCGGACGCCGTTCCGCGTCTCGCTGTTCGGTGGCGGCTCGGACTATCCCGCGTGGTACCGCAAGCATGGCGGCGCGGTCGTCGGCTTCGCGATCAACAAGTACTGCTACATCAGCCTCCGGCGGCTGCCGCCGTTCTTCGAGCACAAGCACCGGATCATCTATTCGGTGATCGAGAACGTACGCCGCACCGAGGACATCCAGCACCCGTCGGTCCGGGCGGTGCTGACCGAGTGCGGTATCACCGAGGGCCTGGAGATCCACCACGACGCGGACCTGCCGGCCCGGTCGGGGCTGGGGTCGAGCTCGGCGTTCACCGTCGGCCTGCTGAAGGCGATCTACGCCTACCGGGGGCAGATGCTGTCGCACCAGGAGCTGGCGCACGAGGCGATCCGCATCGAGCAGGAAGTCGTCGGCGAGGCGGTCGGCAGCCAGGACCAGACCTGGGCGGCGTTCGGCGGCTTCAACCGGATACGCTTCGGCCGTAGTGACGAAATCGAGATCGATCCGGTGATCGTCCCGAAGGCGCGCAAGACCGAGCTGCTCAGCCGGTTGCTGTTGTGCTTCACCAACGTCCGCCGGGTGGCGGCGACGATCGCCCAGGAGCAGATCGCCAACCTGCCGCGCTCGGAACCGCAGATCACCCGGATGACCGGGATGGTCGACGAGGCGCTGGCGATCATCGGCGGAACCGGGCCGATCGACGACCTGGGCGATCTCCTGCACGAGTCCTGGATGCTGAAGCGCACGCTCGCCAGCTCGGTGTCGCCGCCGTTCGTCGACGAGCTCTACCAGCGTGCCAGGGACGCCGGGGCGCGCGGCGGCAAGCTGCTGGGCGCCGGCGGCGGCGGCTTCATGCTGCTGTTCGTCGAGCCCGAGCGCCGGCAGGCGGTCGAGCGGGCGATGCAGGGGTTCATCAAGGTCGACTTCGACATCGACTACCACGGCAGCACGGTGGTCGTGTACGACCCCGACGACCAGGTCTCGTACTGAGGCCGCACGGATCGAGGTATCAGAGCCCGACGAGGGTGCCTTCCGCCTCGGCCAGCCCCCGGGGGGTGCCGATGTCGACGAAGCTGCCGACGAACGCCAGGCCGGCCACCAGGCCGCGGGCCGCGAGCCCCGGCAGGACGTCGCGCTCGAGCGAGGAAGGCGGGGCGGGAAACTCGTCGATCGCCGAGCGACGCATCCAGTAGTAGCCGGCGTTGATCCAGCCCGGACCGGTGCTGTCGGCCTTCTCGGCGAACCGGCTGACCCTCGGCCCCTCGCACTCCACGGCGCCGAACCGGGCGGTGTCCGGAACCCAGCACAACGCCATCCGGATCAGCCAGGGCTCGGGCGTCGCCGCCTCGACGAGCGCCGCCAGGTCGAAGTCGAAGAAGGTATCGCCGTTGACCAGCAGGAACCGCTCGGCGAGCAGCGGGGCGGCCGCCGACAGGGCGCCGCCGGTGCCGAGCGGGCGGTCCTCGACCACATGGGTCAGCCGGACGCCCAGCGCCGCGCCGTCGCCCAGCGCGTCGCGGACCTGATCGGCGCGGTAGCCTTCCAGCAGCACGATGTCGTCGAAGCCGTGACGCGCGAGCTGCCGGACCAGATGCTCGAGGAACGGCCGGCCGTCGACCGGCATCAACGGTTTCGGCAGCTTGTCGGTCAGCGCGCCGAGCCGCCTGCCCCTGCCGCCCGCCAGGATCACCGCCTGCCGCCCCATCTCACGCTCCTACGTCGACGCCCGGATCAGCCGGGGTCGGCCGATCCGCTGGACTGCGATGGACTGTCACGGATGGGGAATGGCGGAGAGGGTGAGACTGATCGAACCAGCGAGAACGCAGGAAACTATTGAGCATATTGAACTTCCGGCGGCTGGTTCCTACAAATCGCTCCCCCAAAGGCCACCATATGCTAGTCCGCATGATGTACCTCTCGCGAGATCGGAAGACTGGGAACTACGTCTACCGTCGGGCGGTGCCGCCCGAACTACGCAAGGCAGTCGGCAAGCGCGAGATTAACAGGAGCTTAGGGACCAAGGACCTCGCTTTAGCGCAGCGTCGCCACAACAAGGCCCACCTGGAGGCCGAAGCGCTCCTTCGCGCTGCGCGTACCAACGCCGCCCCGGCTGTCGTCCAAGAGCGCTTTGCCGCGGAGCTTCGGGAGCAAGGCTTTCACCCTGAACTTGGCCTCCGCGACCCAGGCGTCTCCGAGATCGAACAGCATCTCCGGGTCGAGATGCTCGATAACATGCTCGATCGAGACCCTTGGGCGGACGAGTTACGACCCGAGGAGCCAGAGCTTATCAATCCCGCCGACCAGCCTAAGGTCGACGTCCTGGTCCACGGTCTGAAGGCCCTCAAGCGGCGACCGACACTGGCCGATGGGCTTACCATGTACATGGCCGAAAAGGGCCGCAGCGACCCGTCCACGGCCCGCAACAAGCGTTGGCAGGACTTCCATCGCCGAGCCATCGTCGTCTTCGCTGAGGGACTGCACCACGGCGAGCAGACCCTGATCGATCAGGTCGACCGCGAGGACGTCATGAAGTGGCGGGACCGGATGGTGGAGACCTACGCTGCCGAGACGGTCAAGAAGCACTACACGACTCTCAAGGCCATCTTCGGGCGGCTCTACGAGGTCCTGGAGATCAGCCGGCGCAATCCGTTCGCCAAGCTAGACATCGTTTTCCAGAAGAAGGAGCTGCGGCGCGAGAAGCGCGCCTCGTTCACGGTCGAGGATGAGGCCCTGATCCGGTCCGTCTTGCCGAAGATGAACAGAGACGCGCAGCTTGTGGTTCGCCTTATGCTCGCCACCGGCTGTCGCGTGAGCGAGGCATGCCACCTGATGCAGCAGGACATCGTCCTCGACGGCGAGGTCCCATACATTCATATCCGGCCAAACGACCGGAACGGCTTGAGCATCAAGGGCGCCTTCGCCCGTAGGGTGCCCGTGGTCGATCCTGAGGCCCTGGAGCTGCTGCGCGAGTTCCCTGACGGCCCTGAGCGCTACCAGAAGGAGCGGGGCCCGGCGACGGCCTCTAGCGCCATCAACAAGTTCCTTCGGAAGAACGGACTCACCCGAAAGCGGGTGTCACTCTACTCGGCTCGACACTCCATGAAGAACAAGCTGATGGCCGTCGCTGCACCCGAGTACGTAATCGACGAGATCCTGGGCCACTCCGACGGGTCAGCCAAGGAGAGCTACGGTGATGGCGTCCCGCCCGAGTTGTCGGCGCAATGGCTGCGGAAGGCGCTTGGGTTCGAACCGACAGCCAATGGGACAAGCTAGGCTGGTGAAGTTAGCTCGCGGTACCATTTGTCCCGACACCCCCGTGGATCCGCGGTGAAGTTGTAGAGTAGAGGCATCGAGGCAAGTAAGCCCGCAAGTGCGTCGAGCGCAGTAGATTCTGAGCCTCTCCCTGCGGACACGCGCCTTGTCGTCGCAATGAAGAGGCACACTATGGAATGGATATCGCAAGTTGCCGTTCCGCTTCTGCTCGGGGGCGCAGGGTGGCTGAGTGTGAGTTTTGTCGGCGGACCCTACGCTGAGGTTCGGAATCTGAGGCGAACCGCGCTGGAGGAGTTGGTTTTTGTTGCCAACGTTGGTTCATTTCTGATGGAGCGGGACGAGGATGGAAACTTGTACATCTCAGACGGCCCGATGCAGTTGTGGGAACATGCACAGAGACTGCGGCGCCTCTCAACGAAGTTTGGCGCCATCCACTTGACCGCGAATCTGGTTCTGCGAACGCTACTGCGATGGCACGGGTGGGATCTCGAAAAGGCCTCGAAGAACTTCATGGGATTGTCGAACTCCCTGTCAGACGACCTAGCCCTGAGAATCCGGTACCGGCACGACATCGAAACCGCTCTAGGACTGCCCCACGAAATGGAGCGGGACGAAGTCATGGAGACGTGGAAGCTGTACAGGGAGAGGCGTCGCACCCCTTGATGGGCCCACTCGCATTGTCACGGCTGCGCCTCCGGGGTGACCAATTAACTCCGCCCCTCGAAGAAGCGAACGAGAACGAAAAGTTCCCTATAGACACACACTAGGTCCACATAGAGTCCCCTTAATGTTGGACATAGGGTTGGGCTTACGTTGGGCCTCTGAGGAGAGATGATTGAGATCCTCTCCTCTAGGGCAAAGCACCAGCCAAGCCCCGGGGGCCTGTAGCGCCAGAACCAGTCGCGTGCATGGTGTCAGGCGCCGTTGGGGCGAACGTAAGACCCACGTAGCCCAGGCACTAGCAAGCGCCTTCGACGCCACCGGCCGGTCGCCCGGAGTTCCTCGGTGACCCGGCACGCTATCAGCCGTGGGTCGTCGAGGAGTGGCCACCTGCCTTGGTTCTCTCCGGTCACTGATTCGCAGCCGCTCAAGAACGCCTCCGGAGCGACACCGAATGCCCGCACAGGCCCGCCAGGAGTCCGCTGACGGGCATCTCGGCACTTGACCACCCACCACCTACCGGCCGCCGCTTCTTGGCCGTCCTTGGACTCCGTAGCGCCTTGCGGGGGACGGCATTCGTGATCCCTGACCGGCGGTATCAGCGAGCTTCAAATCTGGTTCACATTTCTCACCGGCCATCGCGGCACCGCGCGAGAGCGGCTCCCCCTAAGCCCCTCGGGTCACCTAGCGACGCAGGGAAACCGACGAAGGGGACCCCAAAGACCAACTCCTAGGCCGGGTTGATATTGACCGTCACACAAGGACCATCCATTCTGGTGTCTCATCACCGTCAACGACCATTCACGTTAACGAGACACACCCATGCGAGCCATTGCCTACTACCGGGTGTCCACCGAAAAGCAGGGCCGAAGCGGCCTGGGGCTCGATGCACAGCGCGCCAAGGTGCAAGGATTCTTAGGCGACGACTTCCCTCCCATCGCTGAGTTCGTCGAGGTCGAGAGCGGCAGAAACCCAAACCGGCCAGAGTTGGTCAAGGCAATCACGGAAGCCCGTCGTCGGGGCGCGCCCCTGGTAGTCGCCAAGATCGACCGCTTGGCCCGTGACGTTGCCCTGTTCATGAAGATCCTGGATCAGGGGATCGATCTTCGCTTTGCCGAGCTTCCTGAGCTTCCGACTGGTGCGGCGGGTCGCTTCATGCTGCAGCAGTTCGCCGCGGTTGCTGAGCTGGAGCGGGGCCTGATCTCAGAACGCACATCGGCGGCACTTCAAGCCGCCAAGGCGCGCGGCAAGAAACTTGGGGGGTACCGCGGGGGCCAAAAAGCCGACCACCGGCTGGCGACCAAAGTGCGGCAAGAACGAGCCGACACGTTCGCAGCAGATATGGGCGAGACCGTGCGGGGTGCGATAGAGCGGCAGGGGGGCCTCAGAGCTGCAGCGCGCTGGCTGGAAGCAGAGGGTTACACCACGCCACGAGGGGGGAGCAGGTGGACTGCCGAGACGGTTCGGCGGGTGGTTGAGAGAGCACCCACTGCCGATGAGCAGAGGCAGTTGGACTAACGGACCTATTCACTTCTCGACCGCTGTTTTTGTCGCCGCAGGCCGTCGCGATTGCACCCTGCGATCCGAGTCGCGTCGAGACAGGCCCTGACCCGAAAGCCTCAGGGCCGTCGGCCGCTCCGTCCGAGCATGCACGCGTCGGCTATCGGCTCGCCCCTCCCGGTCAAAAGGGGAACGTCCGTCAGATTTTCGCTAATTTGTTTAGAATCAATAACCTAGACCCATTCTACTTCAGAGAAATCCCCACTCTTCTTTTCTAACCAAAGTTCGCTTGGCCTCGGTTGAGTCGACCTTGCGCCGCCTACAAGAACAGCCGCGGCTTCACTCAATGACCGCGCCATGAGATACTTCTTGCCAACTAGAACGAGGCGTGGCGCTCCGCCAGCCCGCAACCACGGGAGGAAATGTGCAAAGGTGACAAAGAGGTACTTCAATGTCGAATGCCATCAAGCAAAACCCCAAGCCCAAAGGACGCTTCACGAGTTGGCCCGGCAGCCACATTACAAACGACTTTCGCGAATGGGTGCGATCGACCGGTAGGCCCGACAAGTGGGTTCATCACGATCATTCTAAGCCTCCCAAGGACCAGCCCTTCGAAGAGCTTCTACATTTCGAGATTCCAGATCAGTTCAGGGAGACGGTCGGTATGGCGACATGCCCGATTTGCTCTCCTGGCAGCCCGAAGTACTTCGAAGGTGCCCTGGCGTGGTTTCCCCTCGAAGGTGTTCTCAGGGCGATCGGGCATGAATGCGCGAAGAGGCACTTCGGCGCTCTGCACAACGCCGCCGTTCATGCGCGCAAGGTCCGAGAAGAGACGTTAGCCCGCCAAAACTTCCTCCTCTTCAACCTGCCTTCGATCGCTGGCCTCCGTAGGGAGGTCGAGACGATGTCGACTGCGGCGAAGCTGGCTGATGCCGTACGCAACAATTTCTGGCTCGGCGGAACGCAAAAGGCGTGGAAGGCGATCGCGCGCCAAGGAGCAGGCGGACGGTTGGTGGTCGAGCGGACGCGGACGGTCGATGGCGTCAACATCTACGGCAAGGACAAGACCGCCTACACATCCGAGATCATCGCATCGTACCCCGTGGTCGGCTTGAAGTTCCTCGGCGTAACTCAGTCCCTCGGCGCCTTGGCCGAAAACACCAGGAAGGCCCTGGAACTGATCCACGCAATGGACGAGGACGAGGTCGTTGATTTCGTCGACCGACTTGGCGAGGGGCAGTACCTGCTTCAGGCCTACACATTGGCGCAAAGAGGAGTGGACAGCGTCGGCAAGCTCAGGGACGAACTCGCACAGGTGCGCGCTCTACTAGACCCCGACAACCTCGCCAACCTCTCTGACTGGACCCTGAATCGAGAGTCAGGCTCCCCGGTAACCGTGATCTACAACCTCCGCTATCCAGCGCGGATCGATGTGCGCGGCGGACGAGGAAGAAGGCGTTCGATCCCAATCCCGCCAGAACTACGATGACCCACGCTGCACCAGTCCGACTGGACGGGAAACGGCGAGCGGTTCCTACAAGCCATCCTCCAATCGCCCGAAGAGGCAACCAGAACCGGCTGAAAATTAAGGAGAAAATCCTGATTCTTGACAGGAATGGCGGAGAGGGTGGGATTCGAACCCACGGTACGCTTACACGCACAACGGTTTTCGAGACCGTCCCGATCGACCACTCCGGCACCTCTCCACAGGCTCGTGATCGAGGCCGGGAACCTAGTCAAAGCCGGCATCGGATGCAAGCCGATTTCCCGCCGCCCGTTTCCGCCTCCGATCCCCGGGCCGAGGGACGATCCGCCGCAGTGCCGCGACATCCGGCTCGATTGACCGGGGCCGCCGGGTGCGCCATCTAGCGCTGTCATGACAGCATCCGTCTCCTCCCCCGCCCGCGGGACGGCCGGCAAGGCTCCCGACCGGGCCGTGCGCGCCCGGCCGTGGGTCGCCGCCTGGCTGCTCGCCACCGCCGGCATGGTCGCCGCCATGGTGGTGATCGGCGGCATCACCCGGCTCACCGAAAGCGGCCTGTCGATGGTCGAGTGGCGGCCGCTGATGGGCTGGATCCCGCCGCTGGGCGACGCCGAGTGGGAGCGGGTGTTCGGGCTGTACCGGCAGACCCCCGAGTTCAAGCTGCACAACGCCTGGATGACGCTCGCCGACTTCAAGACGATCTTCTTCTGGGAATACCTGCACCGGGTCTGGGGCCGGCTGATCGGCGTGGCGTTCGCCCTGCCGTTCCTGGCTTTCCTGCTGACCGGCCGGATCGAGCGCACCATGGCGCCGCGGCTGGCCGCGCTGTTCCTGCTCGGCGCCATCCAGGGCGGCATCGGCTGGTGGATGGTGACCTCGGGCCTGGCCGACGAGCCGTCGGTCAGCGCGTACCGGCTGGCCACCCACCTGTCGATGGCGGTCCTGATCCTGGGCGTGCTGCTGTGGACCGCCCTCGACCTGCTCGACCCGCACCCGGCCGGCGCCGCCCCGCCGCTTCGCCGCGGCGCGACCCTGGTGCTGACCCTGGTGTCGCTGACCGTGCTGGCCGGCGCCTTCGTCGCCGGCACCGACGCCGGCTACGCCTACAACACCTTCCCGCTGATGGACGGGCGGTTCGTGCCGGACGGCTACTGGCAGAGCGACCTCGGCTTCGCCAGCCTGTTCGAGTGGGTGCCGGCGGTGCAGTTCAACCACCGTTGGCTGGCGATCGGCACCGCCCTGGTCACCCTCGGCTTCGTCCATTGGGCGGTCCGCAAGGCGCCGGACGGCGCCCGGCTGCCGCTGCGCCTGCTGGCGGCGTTCGTCGCCCTGCAGGTCGGCCTCGGCATCGCCACCCTGCTGCTGGTGGTTCCGGTCTGGCTCGGCGCCCTGCACCAGGCCGGCGCGGTGCTGCTGTTCTCGACCGCGGTGTGGACCCGGTTCAGCCTCAGAGCGTAATCGCCATCCGCGGCAGCACCCGCCCGGGGATCTCGGCCACCGGGTGCCCGCCGATCCGCACCGCGCCCAGCCGGCGATAGAAGCCCTCGGCATACGGATCTGCGTTCAGCACGATCCGATACGCCCCGCGCCGGCGCGCCTCCTCGGCGAAGGCGTCGAACAGCCGCCGGCCGACGCCCCGGCCGATCGGCCGACGGGTCGACCACAGATGGTCGAGCTCGGCGTCCTCGCCCCCGGGGATCAGCACGCCGACGCCGTCGACCGCATCGCCGGTCTCGTGCACCAGCACGACATGCGCGGCGATCGCCTCGCGGGTGATCGCGATGGTACGGCGGAACACCGCCATCATGGCCTCGTCGTACGGCCAGTGCGCCTTCGAGCGGCGCGCCAGCGCGGTCAGCGCGTCGGCCTCCTCGAGCCGGGCCGGCCGGATGCGATGTTCCTCAGCCACGGCCGCCTCCGGCCAGGAACTCGCCGGTCTCGGCGACCGCCTCGGCGAGGCCGCAGCGCTTGACCGCCACGCCGTCCGGGAACGCGCCGAGCAGCCGGCTCGGCATCATCGGGTCGAGCAGCACGAACACCCCCTGGTCGTCGGCCCGGCGGACCAGCCGCCCGAACGCCTGCTTCAGCCTGAGACGAGTCAGCATGTCGGTGTAGGCGTTGCCGCCGAACGCCGCCCGGCGGGCGCGGTACAGGATGTCCGGGCGCGGCCACGGCACCCGGTCGAACACGATCAGCCGCAGCGACCGGCCGGGCACGTCGACGCCGTCGCGCACCGCGTCGGTGCCGAGCAGGCAGGCCTCCTCCTCGGCCCGGAAGATGTCGATCAGGGTGCTCAGGTTCATGCCGTCGACGTGCTGGGCGTACAGCGGCAGGCCGGCCTCGTCGAGCGCGCCGGCGATCCGCTGGTGGACGGCGCGCAGCCGGCTGATCGCGGTGAACAGGCCGAGCGCGCCGCCGCCGGCCGCCAGGAACAGCGACCGGTAGGCGGCCGCCACCTGGTCCAGGTCGTCCTTGCGCACGTCGTTGACGATGAACACCCGGGTATGCGCCGGATAGTCGAAGGGCGAGGCCACCACGGAGCGCAGCGCCGGCACCGGCAGGTGGCTGGCACCGCTGCGGGTCTCGGCGGCGGCCCAGTCGGCCGCGTCGTCGCCGGAGCCGTCGCGCAGGGTCGCCGAGGTCACCACCAGCCCGTGCGCGGCCTTGCCGACGGTGGCGGCGAACGGGATCGTCGGGTCGATCCAGTGGCGGTGCAGGCCGACGTCGAGGTCGCGGCCCTCGACCCGGTCGATCGCCATCCAGTCGACGTACTCCTGCGGGGTGTCGTCGCTCAGGCTGCGCAGCATGGAGCGCCAGCCCCCGACCATCGCCTCGCCACGCCGAGTCAGCGAACGGGCGACCGCCTCGATCCGCAGCCGGTTGGCGCTGTCCAGCTCGTCGGCCTCGGCGTCGAGCTTGGCCAGCAGCTCGCCGCGCAGCGCCAGCATCGGCTCGACCAGCCGCCGCAGCGCCCGGTCCAGGTCCTCGGCCGCCTCGATCAGCCCCTCGACCGGCGGCTTGGCGTCGCATTCCAGGCCGTACGGGCTCTTCGGGTCGGCAACCCGGGCGTAGACCTGCCGGCGCACCAGCACCAGGAACGCCTCGGCGGCACCCTTCGGCGCCTCGTCGGCGATCCGATTGGTCCAGCCGTCGCCCGGCAGGGCGCGCGCCGCCTCCTCGATGGCGTCGACCAGCTCGAGCGCCTGCGGCCGGTCGGCCACCAGCTCCTCGACCCGCCGGCGCAGGCCGCGCGCCCGCCCTGCCCGCCGGCCCTCGACCCCGAGCAGCCAGCGCCTGAGCTCGACCGTCTCCTGGGCCGACAGGTTGGCCGAGAACGCGCCGTCGGCGGCGTCGAACACGTGGTGGCCCTCGTCGAACACGTAGCGGGTCGGCACGTTGCCGTCGTCGACCCCGCCCAGCGCCGCCTGGATCATCACCAGCGCGTGGTTCGCCACCACCACGCGCGCCCGCCGGGCCCGGCGCACCGAGCGCTCGATGAAGCATTTGTGGTAGTGCGGGCAGGCCGCGTAGACGCACTCGCCACGACGGTCGGCGAGGCCGAGGGTGCGGCCGCGGCCCAGCAGGTCGGTCAGCCAGGCCGGGAAGTCGCCGCCCTGCAGGTCGCCGTCGCGGGTCGCCCGCGCCCAGCGCGCCATCAGGCCGAGCGCGGTGGCGTGCTGCGGCTGCATCGGCAGGGTCCGGCTCGCCTCCTCCAGGTTCAGCAGGCAGAGGTAGTTCTCGCGGCCCTTGCGGACCACGACCTTGAGGGCCTTGGCGACCGGGTCCGGGTACAGCCGGTCGAGCTCGCCGTCGATCTGGTGCTGCAGGTTGCGGGTGTAGGTGGAGATCCACACCGCGCCCTCGTTCTTCTCGGCCCACACCGAGGCCGGGGCGAGGTAGCCGAGGGTCTTGCCGACGCCGGTCCCGGCCTCGGCCAGCACCACGGCCGGCTCGTCCTCGTGCTGGCGCGGCCGGAAGGCGGCGGCGACCGCGGCGGCGTAGTCGGCCTGCGACGGCCGGGCCTCGGCACCGGCCCCGAGCGCCTCGGCGAGACGGCTGCGGGCCTCGTCCTCGGCCACCGGCTCGTGGCCGGCCGGCGGCGGCGGGGCGTGCTCGGACCACTCGGCGAGGTCGCGCCAGACCTCCATGCCGCTCGGGCGGATCGGCGCCGGCGGTCCCGGCTCGGGCTCCCCGAGCGCCAGCAGCACCAGCCGCCCCCAACGCCAGCCGCCGTCGTGCATGATCCGGGCGATCCGGCGGGCCCAGGGGTCGCGGCGGCCGATCGCCTCGCGTTCCGGCAGCTCGGCCAGCAGGGCGTCGGCGACCCGCAGCAGGGCGTCCGGGGCGTCGTCCAGGGTGGCCGGCACCGGCACGCCGACCGCCTCGGCCAGGCCGCGCGGGGTCGGCAGGCAGAAGGTGGCGGGCCGGACGAAGGCGTAGAGCTCCAGCACATCCATCGCGTCGATGCTCTCGACCTCGAGCCGCCGCGCCACCGACCGGGCGTGGCACACCACCGGCGGGTCGTCGTGCGCCCAGACCGCAGCCCGGCCCGGGGCCGGACGCTCGACCCGGCCGTCGCCGTGACGCCAGGCGGCACCGACCGGTGTGGCGTGCAGGGCCGGCAGTCCGGCGATGACGGAGGCGAGCGGAGAGCGCATGGTGTCGGTTTAGCAGCGGGTTCCGGGCTTTGAAAGCCGGCCCGGCCACCCTAGATGGGGCGTACCCCAGACACCGGAGCAGCGCACAGCATGGCCGACCAGGATCACACCGCCCGAGCGATCCGGACGCTCGACTCGGAGCTGGTCGAAATGGCCCTGCGCCGCGCCCCGCCGGAGCAGGTGGTCGAGTGCGTCGCCGGCCGCCTGACAGCGGCCCGGGTGCGGGTCGACACGATCCGGCTGGCCGCCCGCACCCTGCATCCCGCGATCGACGCCATCGGCGTCTCGTGGTCGTCCGCCGCCGGCATCCAGAGCGGCGTGTTCCGGCACAGCGAGAGCCGTGGCGCCGCCTGGCTGCGCAGCCCCCTGAAGCACATGATCGATACCGCCAGCTTCCGCGTGCGCCGTCGCCTCGGCGACCCTGCCGAGCGGGGCGACTTCGAGGTGTTCGAGGAACTGGCGGCCGAGGGCTACACCGACTACCTCGCCCAGCTGATCGTGGTCGGCGACGACCCCGAGGCGCGTCGCGAAGGGCTGATCATCCGCTGGCTGTCCAGGCACCCGGAAGGCTTCCGCGAGTCCGACCTGCGGACGCTCGAGCATATCGGGCCGCGCGCCGCCGCCGCCGTCCTGCCCGGACTGGAGCGCTCGATCGCCAGCAACCTGCTCGAAGCCTATGTCGGCACCCGGTCGAGCGCGCAGATCCTCGAGGGCAGCGTCCAGCCCGGCGAGACCGAGGCGATGGACGCGGTGATCCTGGTGGTCGACCTGGCCGGCTTCACCGCCGCCAGCGATGCCGTCCCGGGCGAACGGCTGGTCGACCTGCTGGACCGGCACATGGAGGCGATGGTGCCGCCGGTGACCGACCACGGCGGCGAGATCCTGGCGTTCCTGGGCGACGGCTTCCTGGCCGCGTTCGAGCTGGACGCCGACCCGGCCCGGGCCTGCGCCGCCGCCCTCAAGGCGGCCACGGCGGCGATCGACGGGGTCGCGGCGCTGGCACCGGCGCTCGGCGAAGGCGGCCTGCCGGCGCTGCCGCTGGAGGCGGCGCTGCATGTCGGCACCGTGCGCTACGGCAATGTCGGGGCCGGCGGCCGGCAGGCGTTCACGGTGATCGGCCCGGCGGTCAACGTGGCGACCCGGATCGAGGCGCTGTGCCGGCCGCTCGGCCACCGGCTGCTGGCCTCCGAGGCGTTCGCGACCGCCAGCGGCGACCCGCGCCTGCGCTCGCTCGGCGCCCATCCGATCCGCGGCATGTCCGAGCCGGTGACGCTGTACGGGCTGGAGTAGCCGGCGTCAGCCGCCGACCAGATCCGCGAACTCGGCCAGCGAGCGGCGCTTGCGGCCCTGCTTGCCGCGGGTCGGGCGGGCCGCCAGCAGGGTGTTCAGGATCGCCTCCTCGGTCGCCTCGATGGCGGCCCGGAACAGCGCGTCCATGGCGTCCTCGTGCAGCGACCGGCGGGTCGTCTCGGGATCCTCGGCCATGACGTGCGGCACGGTCTCGGCGGTCGCGAAGGCCAGCACCACGTCGCCGCTGCCGGAGCCGAAATGGGTGCCGGTCCGGCCGATCCCGGCGCCGCCGCGCACCGCCAGGCGACGCAGCTGGCGGGCGTCGAGCGGCGCGTCGGTGGCCAGCAGCACGATGATCGAGCCCTGCTCGCGTCCCTCCGCAGCGGCCTGCTCTCCGGCCTGCCGCTCGGCCTTCTCGGCAGCGATCCGCGCTGCGACCGCTCGGCCGACCGGGCGGCCGTCGACCCGCAAATCCTCCATCCGCCCCATGTTGCAGAGCGTGAGGGCGCCGACGGTGTAGGTGCGGGGGCCGCGCGTGACGATCCGCGAGGATGTCCCGATGCCGCCCGCGAGGCCGTAGCAGCTCATGCCGGTGCCGGCCCCGACATTGCCCTCGCCGACCACCGTGCCCGTCCCTTCCAGGGCCGCCAGCACATGCTCCTCGGTGACGTGCAGGCCGCGGATGTCGTTCAGCCAGCCGCCGTCGTTGCACTCCATGACCACCGCGTTGACGGTGCCGGTGCTGTGGCCGATCTCCGGGGTCGCCGCCAGCATGTGCCGGACCAGGGCGGTCGACGCGGTGCCGACCGACAGGGTGTTGGTCAGCACCACCGGGGTCTCCAGGGTGCCGAGCTCGGCGAGCTGCATCAGCCCGACGCTCTTGCCGAAGCCGTTCACGACCTGCACCGCCGCCGGCAGCTTGTCGCGGAACGCATGGCCGGGATGCGGGCGGACCGCGGTGACGCCGGTCTGCACCTTGCCGTCCGACAGGGTGACGTGGCCGACGGTCACGCCGGCGACGTCGGTGATGGCGTTGGCGGGGCCGGCCGGCAGCGCGCCGATCGTCACCCCGAGGTCGCGCAGGCGCGGCCGGTCGGTCATGCGGGGAACTCCACAATTCGTACGACGACTGTCTAGCAGCCGGTGGCCGGCGCTGTCATGAGCCGCTAAGGTCCGGCGCCGGATTTCAGGAGAGGACGACGATGACCGACCGCTACGCCGCCGACGACCTGATCGCCTACGCCCAGGCGCTGTTCGCCGCCGCCGGGCTGGACGCCGACAAGGCCGCCATCGTGGCGCCGCTGATGGTCGAGGCCGACCTGATGGGCCACACCACCCACGGCCTGCAGCTGGTCCCGCCCTATCTCGGCGCGCTGACCGACGGCAGCATGGCCGGCAGCGGCCAGCCCGAGGCCCTGGCCGACCGCGGCCCGGTGGTGAACTGGGACGGCCGCCGGCTGTCGGGGGTGTGGCTGGCCGCCACCGCCGTCGATCTGGCGGTCGAGCGCGCCCGGCAGTACGGGACCTGCACGGTATCGATCCGGCGCGCCCATCACATCGCCTGCCTGGCGGCGTTCCTGGAGCGCGCCACCCGCCACGGCATGATGGTGCAGCTCGCCTGCTCCGACCCCTCGGTCGCCAGCGTGGCACCGTTCGGCGGCACCCGCGCGGTCTACACCCCGGACCCGATCGCCGTCGGCATTCCGACCTCCGGCGACCCGATCCTGGTCGACATCTCGGCCTCGATCACCACCAACGGGCTGACCGGCCGACTGCACAAGGAAGGCCGCAAGCTCGACCACGAGTGGGTGATCGACGCCGCCGGCAACCCGTCGACCGACCCGGCGGTGCTGTTCACCGACCCGCCGGGCACCATCCTGCCGGTCGGCGGCATCGACCACGGCCACAAGGGCTACGGCCTGGCGCTGACCGTCGAGGCGCTGACCCAGGCGCTGGCCGGCCACGGCCGCGCCGACCCGCCGGAGGGCTGGGGCGCCGGGGTGTTCGTGCAGGTCTGGGACCCGGCGGCGTTCTCCGGGGTCGACGCGTTCGCCCGCCAGTCCGACTGGCTGGCCGAGGCCTGCCGCAGCAACCCGCCGCGCCCGGGCGTCGGCAAGGTCCGGCTGCCCGGCGACGGCGCGCTGGCCCGCAAGCGGGCGGCGCTGGAGAACGGGGTCGAGCTGTACCCCGGCATCGTCGACGGGCTGAAGGGCTGGGCCGACAAGCTCGGGGTGGCGGCGCCGACGGCGCTCTGACACGGCGGCTGCGATGACCGACGGGCTGAAGCTCTCGGCCGTCTCCCTCTCGGCCGTCCCCCTCTCGGCCGTCGATGCCGGGGCGGCCGCGGCCGCGTTCAATGCCGCCTACGAGAACTACGTGATCCCGGTCTCGTTCACCGCCGACGCCCTGCAGCGACGGATGCGCGCCGACAGCGTCGACCCGGCGTCGAGCACGGTCTATCTCGACGGCGACCGGCCGGTCGGGCTGCTGCTGGTTGCCCGGCGCGGCCGGACCTCCCGGATCGCGGCGGTCGGCTTCGCGCCGGCCCTGCGCGGGTCGGGGCTCGGGCGGCGGGCGCTGGAGGCGGCGGTGTCGCAGGCCGGGGAGCGTCGCGACGACCGGATCCTGCTCGAGGTCATCACCGGCAACGCACCGGCCGTCGCCCTGTATCGCAAGCTCGGCTTCGTCGTCCGGCGCGACCTCGCGGGCTACCGGTCCCCGGAAGACGCCGGCCCGCAGGATGTGTCGCTGGCCGAGGTCGATCTGGACGACGCACGGTCGATGCTGGCGGCGTTTTCCGACGACGACCTGCCCTGGCAGCTGCAGCCGGCCTCGTTCACCGCCGCCGCCCCGACGGTGCGGGCGCTGTCATTGGACGATCGAGCTGTCGCCCTGGTCGACGAGACCGCCGCCGGGCCGCGCCTGCTGGCCCTGGCGGTGGATCCGGCCGAGCGCGGCCGCGGGCTGGCCCGCCGGCTGCTCCGCGCGATCGCCGGCCGCTATCCGGCGGGCGGCGTCTCGATCGTCGCGGTGGTTCCGGAGCGGACCGGGACGCCGGTGTTCGCGAGCGCCGGCTGGACCCGGACCGGGGTCGGCCAGCACGAGATGGAGCACCGGCTGCGGTCCCCGGCGACCGGCTGACGCCGCCCGCGCTACTCCGCCGGCAACGCCTCCAGGGTCGCCGCCGCGTGCCGGCGGACGCACTCCCACACGGCCTCGACGTCCTCGCGACCGGTCTCCGGCGCGCCGACCGACACCCGCACCATCCAGCGCCCGTCCAGGGTCGCCGGCGTCAGGTAGGCCTCGCCCGAGCGGTTCACCGCCTCGGCCCAGGCGCGGGTGTAGGTGTCGAGCGCGTCGCCCGCGAGGCCGTCCGGCTCGTGCCGGATGCACACCGTCTGCAGGTGCACGGGCGCCACCACCGTCCAGCCGGGCGCTGCCTCGACCATTGCCGCCAGGGCTCGCGCGTTCTCGATGTCGCGCCGCAGCCGCGCCTGCAGCCCGGCGACGCCCTGCTCGCGGATCAGGAACCACAGCTTCAGCGCCCGGAACCGCCGGCCGAGCGGGATGCCGGTGTCGCGCAGGTTGCGCACCTCGCCGTCGACCGCCGACTGCAGGAAGCTCGGGTTGGTCGACATCACCCGCTGCAGGTGCTGCTCGTCGCGCACGTAGTAGAGGGTGCAGTCGAACGGCGCGCCGAGCCATTTGTGGGCGTTGATGACGATGCTGTCGGCACCCTCGATGCCGTCCCACATCCAGCGGCACTCCGGCAGGATCATCGCCGAGCCGGCCATCGCGGCGTCGACGTGCAGCCAGAGGCCATGCTTGCGGGCGATCTCGGCGGCCGGGCCGATCGGGTCGAGCGAGGCGGTCGCGGTGCCGCCGACGCAGGCGGCGACCGCGCAGGGCCGCAGCCCGGCCGCCAGGTCGGCCTCGATCATCGCGTCGAGCGCCTCCGGCACCATGCCCTGCCCGGAATCGAGCGGCACGGTGCGGATGGTGTCGCGCCCGAAGCCGGCGAGCAGCGCCCCCTTGGCCACGCAGGAGTGGCTGCCGGCGGAGGCGTAGACCACAAGCGGCGCCGGCTCGGCCTGCAGGCCGCCGCGGGCGAGCGAGTAGCCGGTCGTGCGCTCGCGCGCCGAGATCAGGGCGACCAGCGTGCTGGTCGAGGCGGTGTCGCTGATCACTCCGACCCAGTCGTCGGACAGCCCGACCATCTGGCGGACCCAGTCGGTGACCACCTCCTCGACCTCGGTGAGCGCCGGCCCCGACTGCCAGGACAGGCCGATGGTGCCGAGGCCGGTGCTGACCAGGTCGCCGAGCACCCCGGCCAGCAGCGCGTTGGCCGGGAAATACCCGAAGAACCGGGGATGCTGCCAATGGGTCAGGTTCGGCGCCACCACGGTGTCCAGGTCGGCGATGCACGCCTCGAACGGCTCGGCGTGCTGCGGCGGCGCCGCCGGCAGCATGGCGCGGACGTCGCCGGGCCGGGTCGGCGGCTGCACCGGCCGCGACGCCAGGGTCTCGCGGTAATCGGCCAGCCAGTCGATCAGCGCATGGCCGTGGCGACGGAAGTCTCCGGTGTCCATGGCGTTCCCCCGGTATCAGCCGCGCCCGGTCGGGCCCGGCAACCGCAGCTTAACCCACCCGGCCCTCGGCGGCCCGCGGCAGCCAGGCGACCATGCCCTCCGTCCGTGCCCGTACCTCCGGCGACGCCAGGCAGGTGGCGACCGCCTCGTAGCCGGGAGCCCCGGGATACGGCGCGACCCAGGTCGGCGGGCTGTGGTTGGCAGGGCACAGGATGATCGCCTCGTCCGGGCCGACCGCCGTCAGGTCCAGGATGGCGTTGGAGCGCGTCATCAGGAACAGCGGGCGTCCGTCCGGCCCGCGCCGACGGAGTTGCGCGATCAGCGCCTCCTGGGTCGGCTGGTCCAGCCCCTGCTCGACGAGATCGACGATCAGCGGACCGGTGCCGGCGGTCTCCACCTCGGTCAATAGGACCAGCAGCGCGTCCGAGACCGTGGCGCCGTCCTCGACCATCCAGGCCAGGGCGCGCTCGACGCGGGCCGCCAGCTCCGGGTCGGCGTCCAGCCGGGCGCGCGCCGCCGCGCCGCCGGCAACCCGGTCCAGCTCGAGGAAGACGGCATCGGGCAGGGTCTCCGCAAGGCGCCGGGCCAGCCGGGTCTTGCCGCTGCCGAGCGGGCCGACGATGTAGGTCAGCGGCCGGACCGGCCCGACCTCGAAGGTCTCGCCGCCCCACGGCCAGGGCAAATCGAAGGCGATGCCCGGCCCTGGATCGGAGGTCGCCAGCCGGGCGAGTTCCCCCGCCGTCGGCGAGCGGCCCCGGACGAGGTCGTCGCGCAGATCGCGAACCCGGCCGATGGTGCCCTGCAGCCGGGCCAGCCGGCCTTCAAGCGCCGCCTGATGCTCGGCCAGCGCCGGCTCCAGGCCCGCGTCGTCGCCCGCCAGCACCCGTTCCACCTGGGCCAGGCTGAAGCCGAGGGCACGGAGGGCCACGACCTGCTCGAGCCGGACCATCTCGTCGGGGCCGTAGACCCGCCACCCGGCGGCGGACCGCCCCGGCTCGACCAGGCCGCGCTGTTCGTAAAGGCGCAGGGCCTTGGCCGATACGCCGAGCCGGCCGGCGGCCTCGGACGGGCTGAGGAATCGGGGGGACGCGTTCATGGATCACCTCGCGGCGTTGTTGACCGCGAGTACCAGTCGGGGCTGTCCCAGGGGCCGGGTCAACAGGGGAATCCCCCCGGCAGGGAAATCCCCGCGCCCCTACTCCGCCGCCACGTTCGAGCGCGCGCCCCAGCAGTAGACGAAGACCTCGTCCTCCAGGTCGATGGCCGGGAACTCCTCGGCCTCGCGCCAGTGGTCCTGGGTGTGCTGCCACTCCCGCGTGGTGCCGCGCTTCGGCAGCATGTCCATGGCCCGCAGCAGGTAGTTCGGGTTGAAGTTCTCCTCGTCGATCCAGGGCAGGAGCTCCATGTCCCGCTCGGACGCCCTGAGCGCCGGCTCGACGCTCTTGGCGCCGGTCGCCTTCAGGTGGTTGAGGAGCCGGCATACGAACGCCGCCACCAGCTCGGCCCGGAGCGTCCAGGACGCCCGGAAGTAGCCGAACACCCAGGCCAGGTTCGGCACCCCGGTGAACATCATGCCGCGGAAGTTGACGGTCTGGCTGAAGTCCAGCTTGCGGCCGTCGATGGTGAACGCGATGTCGCCCATCATGCACATGTTGAAGCCGGTCGCCGTCACGATGACGTCGGCCTCCAGCTCGACGCCGGACTTCAGCAGGATGCCGTTCCCGGTGAACCGCACGATCTCGTCGGTGACGACCGAGGCCTTGCCCTCGGCGATGCCCTTGAACAGGTCGGCGTCCGGCACGAAGGCGATGCGCTGGCGCCATGGCCGGTAGGACGGCGTGAAGTGCTTGTCGACGTCGTAGTCGGGGCCGAGCAGGCTGCGCACGTTACCAATCAGCTCGCGCTTCACGACCTCCGGCTTCTCGAAGCACATCCGAGTGAAGGCGTCCTGCTCGTACAGGATCTTGCGGCGGGTGATCTCGTGCACCCATTCCTCGTCGACGTGCAGCTTGCGCAGCTCCTCGGCGATCTCGATGGCGTTGCGCCCGGTCCGGAAGAAGGTCGGCGAGCGCTGCAGCATGGTGACGTGCGCGGCGGTCTGGGCCATCGCCGGCACCACCGTCGCGGCGGTCGCGCCCGAGCCGATCACCACCACCTTCTTGCCGGCGTAATCCAGGTCCTCCGGCCATTCCTCGGTGTGGACGATCGGGCCCTTGAAGTCGGCCATGCCCTCCCACTCGGGGGTATAGCCCTGGCGGTGCCGGTAGTAGCCCTGGCACATGTACAGGAAGTTCGCGGCGAACCGCACGGTCTCGCCGGTGTCGGTCCGCTGCGCCTCGACGTGCCACAGGCTGTCCGCGTACGACCAGTCGGCCTTCAGCACCTTGTGGCGGTAGCGGATGTGCGAGGCGATGTCGTTCTCCTCGATCACCTCGCCCATGTACTTGAGGATTTCCTGCGCAGTGGCGATCGGCGGGCCGATCCAGGGCTTGAAGCTGTAGCCGAAGGTGTGCAGGTCGCTGTCCGAGCGGATGCCGGGGAAGCGGTGGGTCCACCAGGTGCCGCCGAAGCTGTCCTCGGTATCGAGGATGACGAAGCCGGTGTCCGGGCAGTCGCGGCGCAGGTACCAGGCAGCGCCGATCCCGGAGATTCCGGCGCCGACGATCAGCACCTCCACGTGCTCGACTGGGACGTGCTCCGCCGACGCGCCGGTGGTTGGCGCCTTTCCGGCCTCGGCCGCTGTCCGCTGGGTCATGCTGTGGCGCTCCCTCGATTGCGGGGATCCCGCACGGGGTCCCCGTTCGTCAGCCGGTCGAGCGCCACACCCGGGCACAGTCGCCGGACGGTTGCCGACATCATGCGGGTTCGGACGCGGACTGCAAGCGACAGGAGGTCGCCGACCCCCTCGCCCGCCGACCGACGTCTCACTTCATGAAGTTCACCTTGCCGCTGGCCAGGTCATAGACCGCCGGCATCACCGTCAGCTTGCCGGCCGTGACCAGCGGCGCCAGGGACGGCAGCGAGGACGACACCCGGTCGACGCCGATCCGGGCGTTCTCCTCAACTGCGGCCTGCACCAGATCCTTGGCCCCGTTGCGGCGCGCCCGCACCACCGGCGGCAGGAACTCGGTCACCAGCTGCTGCAGCGAGCCGGCGGCGGTGTCGCCCTTCTCGATCTCCGCGACCGCCGCGCTGATCGCCCCGCAGGCGCTGTGCCCCATGACCACGACCAGCCGCACCTTCAGGGCCAGCACGGCGTATTCGGCGCTGCCGATGACGTAGGGGCTGACGACGTTGCCGGCGACCCGCATGACGAACAGGTCGCCCGGCGGCGCGTCGAAGATCAGCTCCGGAACGACCCGCGAATCGGAACAGGCGATGATCACGGCGTACGGGTTCTGGCCAGCCGTGAACGACGACATGCGCTCGCGCAGCAGGCTGCCGTTGTCGGCGGAGTATTCGCCCTTGGCGTGCCGTTCGTTGCCGGCGATGAGCTTCTGAAGCGCCACTTCGGCCGACGTCTCGGTGACCGTCGCCGCCGCCATCGCCTGGCTGGCGGCAAGTCCCCCGGCCAGCGGCGACAGGGCCATGGCGGAAATCATATCCCGGCGGGTCAGCATGGTCTCGGCACCTCCTTTGTCACAGCCCGAGCAGTGACGTCGCGAACTCTCGTCCGGCCCGGCCGTTGTATTTGCGGATAGTCCAGTCTCCCAACACTGACTTGAGGATAGTTCGCCTCGGCGGCTCGGGGAAGGACCCGGGCGACACCGGCACAGGCTCCTTGCCGGCGCCGCTTGGCACAACGCCCCGCCGCCGCCTAGCATCGCCGGGCGCGAGCCCGCGGCCACGCAGCACGCTCCGATCGAGCGGGGAGAACGCCTTGAGCATCTTTGACGAGCCGAAGATCGACTGCCATGCCCACGTGCTCGATCCGGCCCGCTTTCCCTATGGGGCGGACAACCCCTACAAGCCGGCCGGGCAGGAGATCGGCACGACCGCGCAGCTGCTCCAGGTCATGAAGACCTTCGGCGTGAAGCACCTGCTGCTGGTCCAGCCGAACTCCGGCTACGGCGCCGACAACAGCTGCATGCTGGACGCGATCGAGCAGCATGCCGGCGTGTTCAAGGGGGTGGCGATCGCCGACCTGGACGCCGACGTCGCCACCCTGCGCGCGCTGAGGGACCGGGAGATCGTCGGCATCGCCCTCAACCCGACCTTCCACGGCAGCTCGTACTACTCGGACTCCGCCGGCCTGTTCGCCAGGCTCGCCGACCTCGACATGTTCGTTCAGCTGCAGTGCGAGCACGACCAGCTGGAGAAGTTCCGGCCCCTGATCGAGGCCATCCCGGTTCGTGTGCTGATCGACCACTGCGGCCGGCCGACCGCCGCGGCCGGCCTCGACCAGCCCGGTTTCGCCACCCTGCTGCGGCTCGCCGAGACCGGCCGGGTGCACGTCAAGCTGTCCGGCTACGCCAAGTTCGCCCGGCAGCCCTATCCGTTCGAGGACGCCTGGCCGTACGTGCGGGCGCTGGTCGACGCCTTCACCCCGGGCCGCTGCATGTGGGCTTCGGACTGGCCGTTCCTGCGGGCGACCGAGCGGCAGGACTACGGCCCGCTGGTGCGGCTGACCGAGACCCTGTTCCCGGATCCGGCCGACCGTCGCCGGCTGCTGTGGGACACGCCGAACCGGCTGTTCGGGTTCGCGCCGTAGGGTCGACCGTCCTTAACAAGAAGTTATGGGGAAGCGGCAAGAATGAATTCACGTGTTAACGAAGCGGTTGCTACGATTTCCCCCTCAATCGCCCCGCAGCGATGCGGTATCACGACTCGGGACAGCCGAGCGATTGACGGGGAGGGGTTATGACCGCCGGGCGCGCCTTCGTGATGGGCCATCCCATCGCCCATTCGCGTTCACCGATGCTGCACGGCTACTGGCTGGAGCGCTACGGGATCGCCGGCAGCTACGAGCGGGTCGACGTCGCCCCGGAGGAGCTCGCGGCGTTCTTCGCGAGCTTCCGCGACACCGGCTGGGTCGGCGGCAACGTGACGGTGCCGCACAAGCTCGCGGTCGTCCGGTACCTCGACCGGATCGACGAGGCCGCGACCACGCTGGGCGCGGTGAACACCATCTGGTGGCAGGACGGCGCCCTGGTCGGCGGCAACACCGACTGGACCGGCTTCCTCGGAAACCTGGACGAGCTGGCGTCCGGCTGGGACCGCGACGCCAGGAACGCCGTGATCCTGGGGGCCGGCGGCGCCGCCCGGGCCGCCGCCTACGGCCTCAAGGAGCGCGGGCTGTCGGTCGCGCTGTGCAACCGCACGGCCGCCAAGGCGGAGGAGCTGGCAGCCCATTTCGGCGGCATGAGCGGGCACGGGATGGACGCCCTGCCCGGCCTGCTGCGGGACGCCGACCTGCTGGTCAACACGACGTCGCTCGGCATGCTGGGCAAGCCGCCGCTCGAGATCGACCTGGCGCCGCTGAAGCCGGGCGCCGTCGTGTACGACGTGGTCTACGTGCCACTGGAGACCGGCCTGCTGAAGGCCGCCAAGGCGAAGGGGCATCGCACCGTCGACGGCCTCGGCATGCTGCTGCACCAGGCGGTCGAGGGCTTCCGGCACTGGTTCGGCACGACCCCGGAGGTCACCGCGGAGCTGCGGGCGCTGCTGATCGACGACATCCGCGCGAAGACGCCCGGCGCCTGAACCCGCACGCCGGTATCGCAGGACGACATCGGGAGACCACCGACCAGGCCATACGGGCCACCCCGGCCCGGCAGACCAACAAGCACAGTTCCGGAAGATACCGGATCACAAGGGAGGAAGTCAGGATGAGAAGGCAGAGCTTAATCGCCGCGGCGGCGCTGGCCGCCGCCACCTTCGGACCGGCCGTCGGGACCGTGGCGCAGGCCCAGGACAAGGTGCTGGTCCCGTGCGTCTGCGAGCTGTCCGGCGCCGGCGCCGTGTCCGGCTCGAACTATCGCGACGGCGCCAAGCTGGCGCTCGAGGAGATCAACGCGGCCGGCGGCGTGCTCGGCAAGCAGCTCGTCATGAACGACTACGACACCCAGACCGACCCGCAGACCTCGCGCGCGCTGGTCCAGAAGGCGATCGACGACGGCGCCTACGTGATCTTCGGCACGGTCTATTCCGGCTCGACCATCGTCAACATGCTGGTTGCCAAGCAGAACGGCGTGCCGCAGATCACCGGCTCCGAGGCCCCGAAGATCACCCAGCTCGGCAACCCGTACATCTTCCGGACCTCCTCCAGCGCGGCCAAGGGCGTGCCGGCGCTAACCGCGTACTTCAAGCAGACCCTGGGCACCAAGAAGATCGCCGTCGCCTGGGTCAACAACGAGTTCGGCAAGGGCGGCCACGACGTGTTCGTCAGCCAGATGAAGGGCGCCGGCATCGACGTGGTGGCCGACGTGCCGTCCGAGCAGGGCCAGGCCGACTTCGCCGCCGACGTCTCGAAGATCAAGGAATCCGGCGCCGAGGCCGTGTTCGTCTACCTGAACGAGGAGGAATCGGCCCGCTTCCTGAAGGAGGCCAAGAAGCAGGGCCTGACGGTCCCGCTGGTCGGCGAGGTGACCCTGACCGGCCAGAAGGTCATCGACCTGGCCGGCGGTGCCGCCGACGGCGCTTACGCCCATGTCGGCCTGACCACCGGCGCCGACGTGCCGTCGATCCGCGAGTTCGCCCGGAAGTTCCAGGCGAAGTACGGCCGCGACACCGACCACAACGGCATCAAGGGCTACATCGGCATGTACGCCATCAAGTACGTGACCGAGCTGGTCGGCTCGTTCGACCGCGAGGCGTTCGCCAAGAAGATGCACGGCCTGACGCTCGACGTGGCCAAGTACCCGGGCATGCTGCTGACCACCTCCTGGGACGACACCGGCGAGTTGTCGCGCGAGAGCTTCATGACCAAGGTCGTGGACGGCAAGCAGAAGGTCGTCGGCCTGGTGCCGGCGAACTGATCCGGCGGCGCTGTCCCCCGGACCGGCGGCGCCGATCGCTGCCGCCGGTCCGGGGCTCTGATCCGGGGACCATGCCATGGCGCAGTTCATCCAGGTCCTGCTGTCGGGCCTCGCGACCGGCTCGATCTACGCGATGGCGGCGGTCGGCTTCACGCTCATCTGGCAGGCCGCGAAGACCGTGAACTTCGCCCAGGGCGAGTTCGTGATGCTGCCGGCGTTCTTCGTGCTGATCGCCCATCACGCCCTGCACCTGCCGTTCTGGCTGTCGCTGGCGGTCGGCCTGGCGGCGGCGGTGTTCGTGCTCGGCTACCTGTTCAAGCGGCTGATCGTCGAGCCGATGCTGCCGGTGACCGGGCTGCCGCTGATCATCTCCACCATGGCGCTGGCCATCGTGCTGAAGGAGAGCGTCAAGGAGTTCTACGGCGCCGAGGCCCAGCCGTTCCCCGAGCTGTTCCCGCAGGACACGATCCCGGTGCTCGATGCCGTCGTCTCGGTCCAGGACCTGCTCAACCTCGCGGTGTCGCTGTCGGTGGTGACCGCGCTGACCCTGTTCCTGAACCGCACCCGGACCGGGCGCTGCATGCAGGCGACGGCGCAGAACCCGGACGTCGCCGAGATCCTCGGCGTGAACACCCGGCGCATGGTGCTGTACACCTTCCTGATCAACGCGGCGCTGGCGGCGCTGGCGTCGTTCCTGATCTCGCCGGTCTACCTCGCCAAGTTCTCGAACGGCGAGACCCTGGGCCTGATCGCGTTCATCGCCGCCATCGTCGGCGGCTTCAACCAGATCCGCGGCGCCCTGGTCGGCGGCCTGCTGATCGGCGTGCTCGACAACCTGACCGCCACCTACGTCACCGCCGAGTACCGCGCCGCCCTGCCGCTGGTGCTGCTGATCCTGATCATCATGGTCCGCCCGCAGGGGCTGGTCGGCACCTCCGAGGGAAGGGCGGTCTGATGCGCCGGTACCGCACGCCGCTGCTGCTGGCCCTCGGGCTGGCGGCGCTGATCGTCGCCCCGATCGGCCAGGGCAACTACATCGTCTACACGCTGTGCTCCTGGCTGATCTTCTCGATCGCCGCGACCGGCCTGAACCTGACGCTCGGCTATGCCGGGCAGATCTCGCTGGCGCAGGCCTCGTTCATGGCGATCGGCGCCTACATCACCGCGCTGATGACCCTGAACGGCGTGCACTGGCTGCTCGCCATGCCGTGCAGCATGCTGGCCTGCTTCGCGGTCGGGCTGGCGCTCGGGTTTCCGGCGCTGCGGGTGCAGGGCCACTTCCTGGCGTTCGTGACGCTGGCGTTCAACACCCTGGTGTTCCTGGTGCTGCGCAACGAGGACTGGCTGACCGGCGGGGTCTACGGGCTGGTCGGCATGGAGCGGCCGGGCTTCGGGCTGTTCGACACCTCCAAGCAGCTCCACTTCTACTACTTCACGGTGGCGGTGTTCGCGGTCGCGCTGGCCGGCATGTGGTGGATCGTGCGGTCGCCCTGGGGCCGCGCCTTCAAGGCGCTGCGCGAGAACCCGATCCGGGCCGAGAGCCTGGGGGTCGACACCCGCCGGCTCACCCTGCTGGCGTTCGCCATCGGCTCGGCCTATGGCGGGCTGGCCGGCGCGCTGGTGGCCCCGTTGGTGCAGTTCATCGAGCCCGGCTCGTTCGCCCTGGTGCACTCGCTGCGGCTCCTGCTGATGGTGGTGGTCGGGGGTGCGGGGTTCTTCTTCGGCCCGGTGCTGGGTGCGGCCGTGGTGATCCTGCTGCCGGAGGTCCTGCGGTTCACCGAGGGCTACTACCTGATCCTATACGCCGGCTCGGTGATCGTGCTGATGGTGTTCTGCCCGACCGGGCTGATCGGGGTGTACGGCCGGCTGCGCCAGCGGCTGTTCCCGCAGCGCGTGGTGCGCGGCGACATGGCGACAGGACCGCAGCTATGAACGCCCCGGCCATGAACGCCCTGCCCCCGGTCCTGACGGTCCGCAACCTGTCGAAGTCGTTCGGGGCGATCCGCGCGGTCCGCGACGTCAGCTTCGACGTCCGGCGCGGCGAGATCCTCGGCCTGATCGGCCCGAACGGCTCCGGCAAGTCGACCCTGTTCAACTGCATCCTCGGCCAGCTCGCACCCGACGGCGGCGCCGTCGCGGTCAACGGCCGGCCGATCTCCGGCAGCCGGGCCAGCACCCTGAACAAGCTCGGGGTCGGCCGCACCTTCCAGCAGCTCTCGGTGTTCCCGGACATGACGGTGCTCGACAACATCATCGTCGCCGGCCAGGAGCACCACGGCAGCATGCTGTCGCGGCTGTTCGGCCCGCCGGACGCCGGGCTGACGGAGGAAGCGGAGCGGCTGATCGAGTTCTTCCGGCTCGGCCACCTGGCGCACGAGAAGGCGGGGTCCCTGTCCTACGGCCAGCAGAAGCTGCTCGACGCGGCGATGGCGTTCATGGCCGGGCCGGGGCTGGTGCTGCTGGACGAGCCGGCCGGCGGCGTCAACCTGACCATGCTCGGCAGCCTGAAGGAGCGCCTGCTGACCTACAACGCCGAGCACGGCACCACCTTCGTGGTGATCGAGCACAACATGGAGTTCGTGATGTCGCTGTGCTCGCGGATCATCGTGCTGGCCGAGGGCGCCATCATCGCCGAGGGCTCGCCCGAGGAGATCCGCGCCGACCAGCGGGTCATCGACGCCTATCTCGGGGGCTGACGATGCTGGAACTGCAGGACCTGCACGGCGGCTACGGCAAGACCACGATCCTGAACGGCACCTCGTTCGCGATCCCCAAGGGCACGATCACCACCGTCATCGGGCCGAACGGCGCCGGCAAGTCGACGGTGTTCAAGGCGATCTTCGGCCTGCTGACCATCCATTCCGGCCGGATCCTGCTGGACGGCGAGGACGTCACCGGCAACAGGCCGGCCGGGATGATCGCCCGCGGCGTCAGCTACGTGCCGCAGGGCCGCAACGTCATCCCGCAGCTCTCGGTCTACCACAACCTCGAGCTCGGCGGCGTCACCGCCCCCGACCAGGCGCAGGTCCGCGACCGGATCGAGCGGGTGATGGACCAGTTCCCGATGCTGCGGGAGTTCCGGCACCGCAAGGCCATCGAGTTGTCGGGCGGCCAGCAGAAGCAGCTCGAGATCGCCCGCTCGCTGATCCTCGACCCCCGGCTGATGCTGATCGACGAGCCGTCGATCGGGCTGTCGCCGAACCTGGTGCAGGAAGTGTTCCGCACCCTGATGCGGCTGCGCGATTCCGGCGTCACCGTGCTGATGGTCGAGCAGAACGCCAAGAGCGCGCTGGCGATCTCCGATCGGGGCATCGTGCTGGAGCTCGGCCAGACCCGGATGCACGACAAGGCCGACAAGCTGCTGGGCGACCCGCGGGTCGGCCAGCTGTTCCTGGGCGGCCACATGGAGGAGACCGGCTAGCCGCCCAGGCTCTTCCGTCCGCCGCCGCTCCGGCGCTACGCTCGCCCCGGGTTGGAGGAGGGCGGCATATGCGGATCCTGGTTCTGGGCGGCGGCGTGGTCGGGGTCACGACCGCCTATCAGCTTCTGAAGGACGGCCACGAGGTGGCGCTGGTCGAGCGCAACGCCGCGGTCGGCGACGACACCAGCTGGGGCAATGCCGGGATGATCGCGCCCGGGCACTCCTTCGTGTGGTCGTCGCCGCGCGCCCCGATGATCCTGCTGAAATCGCTGTTCCTGAAGGACCAGGCGCTGCGCTTTCGGCCCTCGGCCGACCCGCGGCTGTGGTCGTGGTCGCTGCAGTTCCTGGCCCAGTGCACGGCCGAGCGGGCGCGCGTGAACACCCTGCGCAAGCACCGGCTCTGCCTGTACTCGCAGCGGGTGCTCCACGAGACCCTCGCCGACGCCCAGCTCGACTACGACCGCAACACCCGCGGCATCCTGTACTTCTACCGCTCGGAGGAGCGGCTGGCGGCCGGGGTCGAGCACATGAAGATCCTGTCCGACGACGGCCAGGAGACCGAGGTGCTGGACCGCGACGGCGTCATGAGGCTGGAGCCGTCGCTCAGCGCCGCGCGCGACCGGATCGCCGGCGGCATCTACTGCCCGACCGACGAGACCGGCGACTGCGGCAAGTTCACCAAGGCCCTCGCGGAGGTGTGCAGGGGGATGGGCGCGGAGTTCCACCTCGGCACCGAGGTCGCGCGGATCGACGCCGACGGCGACGGCATCTCCGGGGTCGAGACCTCGGCCGGGCGGCTGACCGCCGACGCCTACGTGCTGGCGCTCGGCAACTACAGCCCGATCCACGCCCGCCGGCTCGGCATCCCGCTGGCGGTCTACCCGATCAAGGGTTACTCGCTGACCATCCCGGTCGGCAACCACGGCGCCGGCCCGACCGTCGGCTCGGTCGACGAGGACAACCTGGTCGCGATCTCGCGGTTCGGCGACAGGGTGCGGGTGACCGCGACCGCCGAGTTCGCCGGCTACGACACCAGCCACAAGCCGCAGGACTTCAGCTTCATGCTCGGCGTGATCCGCGAGCTGTACCCGGACGGCGCCGACTACGGCCGCGCCGAGGGCTGGGCCGGCCTCAGGCCGATGACCCCCGAGGGCACGCCGCGCTTCGGCCGGCGCAAGTACCGCAACCTGTGGATCAACGGCGGCCACGGCCACATGGGCTGGACCATGTCGCACGCCTCGGCCCGGATCACGGCCGACCTGATCGGAGGGCGCACGCCGGCGATCCCGCTCGACGGGATGAGGGTGTAAGGGGGTGAGTTGAGGGGACGAGGGGATACGACCCGGAGCGGCTCGGTCGTACTGAGTGGACTCGGCCTCAATCAGAGGATCGCCACTGATCGGATCAGCAAACTGGGTTCGTCTGTACAAGCACAATCAGCCACGTCCAAACCTTGAAGGGAATACGTGGTCTAGACGTTTGGACGCCTTGCAAAGCAAGCTACTTCGTAGGGCTCCCCCCAGCGCTCTGTGCTACGACCGAATGCAACAACACCGTTTATATTTGCATCTTCACCAAACGCTTGAGAGACAAGATGTTGCATTGTGGCTCTAGACGACTCTCTCAATTGCTCTGGAAACAGGTAGAAAATCACGTTTGATTTGCGATTCTCAGGCGGCTTTATTCTAATGGAATTAATATGTCTCGGATCCCGAAAAGTTCTGCGAACAATCCCGCGTAACTGAACTAGTTTACGCTCCATATCCTTCTGCTCATTTTGATCAGCGGAAGAAAGCAAATGGATACCCACGGTCGTCCAACCATGCGTGCGTCTATCGTTTAATTGTTTAATTATCTTTGAGAACAGCGGCCCAAGTTTCACTTTAGGCTTAAGGAGATGAATTCCCGCATCTCGGCTCGTGTAATAGCGGTCAATTTGCTCAGACATTCCGCTAGGTGAGAAAATTGTGTTTTCCTGGCGCAGTCCTGCGATATTAAATCCTGTTTCTATATATAGCCCGAGAAAGTCTAACTCATCTCCTAGTAGTTGGAAATTTTTTTGTAGGTACGCACGCTCTGATATATAGTGCAAAAATAGCAACGGATTATCGAGAATATCAATTACACACAAAAGATCCGCAATATTTATGGTTGGCGCTAGATTGTGTTCGCTGGGCACCCATCCAATAGCTTTTAATTCCGCTTCAGCCGAACTTAGGACCGAAAAATCATCAAGCGTAACGGACAGGCGAATTACTTGGTCGACGATTGCGGGGTCGATACCTAGTGCCCGAACGATAGCGTCGGCATCAGGCTTTCCGGCTCGAGCTTCATGAACGAGGCTCTCGAGCCGGGCTGACTGGACAGACGGGTAAACCACCAAGTCGTTAACATGTCGCTTGACTCGCTCAGGGGCGCCACGAAGTCCAAGTTCCGTAAGTCGATTGGATTTTGCTTCTACGATCAAAACTGTGCGGTCGATAACAGCAAGAACATCTGTTTCAAAACTCTCTTTATCAACGCTCCATTTTGCGGACTGAGTGACAGTGGCTCCCGGCAAGGCTTTTTCTATAGCAGCAAAAAGTTGCCCCTCAAGATACTTTGATCGCCTATCTTCCAGCGCAGACTTTTGACCAGCTTCGCCGGCGAGACGATCCATTATACGGTGTATGTTGCTAAAAAATAACATGGGAATCGGAAAGAAAAATACTGCGCCAAGAGAAATTCCTGGCGCACTCCAAACTGGATTTCCCAAGAATATATGCTCGACATTCGAGTCTGCAAGGCTTCCCGGGACCAGAGAAATCGCGTGAAGCGCCGCAGTCACCACGTCAGAATCGATATCAGTCAACACACTTACTTCTTTGATGTCAAATTTAGCACAGTCTGGCCGCCGAAGGTCAAAGTGCCCCATAATCAAACTTTTTACACGAAGAATATCGATATTTTTTGGCAAGGCATTCAAAAATTCACTGGGAGAACCCACTAAATCAGGCACGAGGCGATAATATGCTCTGACCATTTTCTCTTTATTAGATTCTCTAATAACATTGGCCAGTATGTTGAATTGTTCATTGCTACGTCGCTCGAATTCGGAAAGTATAGCGTGCATAATCAAAATTATATCTGTTGCAGTAAATCCAAAATGATCTTTGAATTTTTTATCTAAATCAGCGTATAGCTCGCGCGAAATACGAACTACATCTGAATAATAGCCCCAATTTCGAACAATCTGAGTATGCGCGCGCATACGCTCCTGTAGCGAAAGGAGTGTAAATTCAATCTCATCATCTACACCTTGGGCAGCTAGAATTCGTCGGTGAAAGAATGTATCCGCCAATCTTGGTAGAGCTCTTAAGACAATTTCGATATTCTGCGGTTTAAATGGTACCGTCGGGTAGTTTTTGATTGGAATACCGAGAACAAGTGCCTGCAACAATTCTATATGATGCTGTGATATGTCTTTGAGAAGCGTCTTCTGGCTAACTCCATCATCCGGCGATACGGGAGTCTGCAGGCCGTATGAGGCTACTGTTGCCAATATTCCGATTGGGTCAGCTTTTTGGAGTTCCGCATTTAATTCATCTAATATCTTAGGAAAATCAGCTACACTCTTCTGGGCTTCCGCCAGTGCCGTCGCCCTAACCGCTTCAAAATTTTCTTCTTCAACCCCCCATTGCGTGAAATGCACTTTAGGGGATGCCCTCACTTGTGGCCTTGCTTTCTTCTTATGAACGTTGCGCCTACGATTTTTGCTAACTGGCATATTGTCATTTTATCTAGTTTTGAGAGTTGTGACCATATTCGAGATCGCGCCTATGCGACAATTGCCACGCCGGCACTTCCGGGCTGTGCCTACGGGGCGGCACGGCAGATCCCTCTGACAAATTTTGAACTCACAAAGGTGCCCGCTCCCCACTGCGTCGGGCCAGTATACCTCGCGCGTTTGGCGCACACAGATTTCCCGTATCCTATGCCACCCACCGCTCCCCCCAAACCAGTGGCCCGCCCCCACCCACCGCGCGTAAGCTTCCCGCCTCGATCCACCCGGGAGGCCCGCCATGAGCACCGCCCTCGCCGCCGATACCGCCGATACCGACTGCATCGACCTCGGCGTGCTGCCCTCGACCCTGTCGCCGGGGATCTACAGCCGGGCCGCCATCGGGCTGGTGGTGCTGGCGACCGACCAGACCGTCGAGCACGAGTTCCGCGCCATCATCCGGCAGCCCGGCGTGGCGTTCTTCGAATCCCGGATCCCGATGGCCAACGAGGTCACGCCCGAGAACCTGTACGCCATGAAGGCGCACCTGGCGCCGACCGCCGACCTGATCCTGCCGAGCATCCCGCTCAGCGTGGTCGCGTTCGGCTGCACCTCGGCCTCGATGGTGATCGGCGAGGAGGGCGTGTTCGAGGAGCTGCGCAAGGTCCGCCCGGAGGCCAGGTACACCAACCCGGTCACCGCCGCGCTGGCGGCGTTCCGCACGCTCGGCATGCGCCGGATCGCGGTGCTGACCCCGTACAGCCCGGACATCAACGCCAACCTGCGCAAGTACTTCGAGGGCCGCGGCGTCGGGGTGGCGGCGATGGGCACCTTCATGCGGATCGACGACCGCGAGGCCGCCCGGATCTCCAGGGAGTCGATCCGCGACGCCGCGATCGCCGCCGCCCGGGCGCCCGGGGTCGACGGGGTGTTCGTGTCGTGCACCAGCCTGGAGGTGGCGCCGATCGCCCGCGAGGTCGAGGCCGTCACCGGCAAGCCGCTGCTGTCGAGCAACCTGGCGATGGCCTGGCACTGCCTGAGGCTGGCCGGCATCGACGATCCGCAGCCCGAGTTCGGCATGCTGTTCGAGCGCGGCCTGCCGGACTGAGCCGGATTCGGCTGTTCGGTCCCGGCTATTCGGCCCGCGGCAGCCAGGCCGGGCCGGGCGCGCGGCTGCCGTCAGGCGGCCCGAACCGGCGCTGCCAGTGTCCGGGGCACCCCAGGGCGGCGCGCGGGCCGTCGGCGGCATCTCGCAGCTCGGCCCGCAGCTCGGCGACCTCGCGCTCCAGCGCGCGGCGCTTCTCGAACTCGGCGGTCACGTCGCGCATGACCGCGGCGACGCCGCAGGGCCGTCCGTCGGCGTCGCGCAGCAGGGCGACCGAGAACTGCACCGAGATCCGCTCGCCGTCCTTGCGGACCGCCGGCACCGAGAGCAGGTCGCCGGCGCCGTAGCGGCTGTGCCCGCTCGCCATGACCGCGGCATAGCCGGCCCAGTGCCGGGCGCGCAGCCGCTCCGGGATGATGAGGTCCAGGCTCGCGCCCAGCGCCTCGGCGGCGGCGAAGCCGAACACCCGCTCGGCCGCCGGGTTCCAGAACCGGATGCGGCCGTCGGCGTCGGACACCACCACCGCGTCCGGCAGCGCCCGGAGCAGGTCGTCGAGCAGGCCGTCGAGAACGCCGGCGGGCAGGCCGCCGGGCAGGTCGCCGGGGCTCATGCCCCGGCGCCCCGGAACCGCACCCGGCCCTCGCCGGTCACCACCGCGTCCATCGGGATGTCGTGCGGCTGCGGGTAGATCGTCGGGATGCCGGCGGCGGGATGGCCGACGCCGACCGCCATCGGCCGGGGCGAGGCGGCCGCCAGGGTCCGGTCGTAATAGCCGCCGCCGTTTCCCAGGCGGTAGCAGTCGTCGTCGACGCCGACCAGCGGCACCACCAGCAGGTCCGGCGACAGCGGCGGGCCGTCGGCCGGCACCGGGATGTCCCAGACCCCGCGCTGCATCGGGCAGCCCGGCCACCAGCCCCGGAACGCCAGCGGCCGGGCCGCCCGCTCGACCACCGGCAGCGCGACCCGCCTGCCCTGTTCATCCAGGCGTCGCATCCAGCCCGTCAGGTCGAGTTCCCCCCGCATCGGCCAGTACACCCCGATCACCCCGGCGCCGGCCGCCTCGACGATCCGGTCCAGCTCGACCGCCACCGCCGCCGCCACCCGCCGCCGCTCCGCCGCCGGCAGGTTGCGCCGCAGCGCGATCAGGCGCTCCCGCTCGGCCTTGCGCCAGCGCCTCACGTCGCGGGCGGCCTCCGGATCCGTCGCGACGAAGCCGTCCGGCGTCTCGGTCAGCTCGTGGGCGAAACACGGCGGCGAGGCGAGATCCATCGTATCCTCCCTGGCATCGGACTCTCTGGCGTCAGGCATCCGGCCCAGCATACGGCCCGGGTCCCGCCTGGCCCGCCAGGTCGAGCAGCCGGGCGTTGCTGCGGAACATCGCGGCCAGCGGGCCGGTCGCCCCGGACTCCACGGCCAGGTGCACGGCGATCGCGGTGAGCGCCCACATCAGGCAACGGTCGTCGTAGTCGCGCCCGGTCCGGGCGATCAGCGGCCGCACCCGGCCGATGCACTCGGCCAGAAGGTGCAGGCCGGTGCCGCGCCGGTCGAGCACGCCGCCGGTCCAGAACGACTCGCGGATGACCTCGGCGGGCGGAACGTCGACTCGCATGGCTGCCTCCCGCGGCGGGCCCCGGCCCAGGTCCCTGTCCCCGGGGCTGCCGCATCGAAACCGTCGAGCGGCACTATGCGACCGGCCTTCACATTCGCATAACGAAAGATATTCACTTATAATATCGATTTGTTCGATAGAAGAGCGATGCCATGGATACCGAGCTGGCCCGCACCTTCCTGTCGGTGGCGTCGGCCGGCAGCTTCGTCGCCGCCGCCGAGCGTCTGCACGTCACCCAGTCGACCGTCAGCACGCGGATCCGCACCCTGGAGCAGATCCTCGGCTCGCCGCTGTTCAACCGGAACAAGGCGGGTGCGGTGCTGACCGACGCCGGCCGCCGGTTCCAGCGGCACGCCGCCATGCTGGTCCGCACGGTCGAGCAGGCCCGCCACGATGTCGGGCTGCCGCGCGGCTCGCGCGCCAGCGTGGTGCTGGGCGGGCGCATCGGCCTGTGGGACGGGCTGCTCATGGCCTGGCTGGCCGGGCTGCGCCGCGACCTGCCGGACGTATCGATCCGGGCCGAGATCGGCTTCGAGCCGGACCTGATGCAGGGGCTGATCGACGGCCGGATCGACCTCGCCGTCATGTATACGCCGCAGCGCCGCCCGAACCTGGAGCTGCGGCCGCTGGCCGACGAGCGGCTGGTGCTGGTCGAGACCGCCGACGGCAGCCGCGAAGGCAGCGGCGACGGCCCGGGCCGCGGCTACGTCTACGTCGACTGGGGCCCCGAGTTCTATGCCCAGCACAGCGCCCGCTATCCGGACATGGAAGGGCCGGCGCTGTCGGTCAACGTCGGCTGGCTCGGGCTCCGGCACATCCTGGCCTGCGGCGGCTCCGGCTACTTCCCGTGGCGCACCGTGGCGCCGCTGGTGGCCGACGGCCGGCTGCGCCCGGCGGCGGACGCGCCGGAGTTCGTGCTGCCGGCCTGGCTGGTGTACCCGGCCGACCGCGACACCGCGGTGATCGACCCGATGATCGACGCCCTGGTGGAAATCGCCGCCGGTCGGGCCTGACAAGCTTGCACTGCCCTCCGGCCGCGCGCCGCGGTATGGTGCCGGCGGTATTCCGCCTGCAACTCCAACCCAGCCCTCACCTCCAACCACGAACGAAAACCGCCATGTCCTATGTGATCGCCCCGCCGCAAGTGGCGGCCCTGCCGGTGCGCGGCAGCGACGACCTGTTCCCGGTGCACCGGATCTACTGCGTCGGGCGCAACTATGCCGCCCACGCCATCGAGATGGGCCACGACCCGAACAAGGAGCCGCCGTTCTTCTTCCAGAAGAACCCGGACAATTTGCTGGTCGGCCAGGACTTCCCGTACCCGCCGATGAGCAGCGACGTGCACCACGAGATCGAGATGGTGGTGGCGCTGAAGAGCGGCGGCAAGAACATCCCGGTCGGGAGCGCGATGGAGCACGTCTACGGCTACGCCGTCGGCCTCGACATGACCCGCCGCGACCTGCAGGGCAAGGCCAAGGACCTCGGCCGCCCCTGGGAGGTCGGCAAGGCGTTCGAGCACTCGGCGCCGTGCACCGCGCTGGTCCCGGCGAGCGAGATCGGCCACCCGAGCGCCGGCGCGGTCTGGCTGAAGATCAACGGCGAGACCAAGCAGGAAGGCGACCTCAACCAGCTGATCTGGAAGGTGCCGGAGATGATCGCGTTCCTGTCCGAGCTGTTCGAGCTGAAGGCCGGCGACCTGATCATGTCGGGCACCCCGTCCGGCGTCGGCCCGGTCAAGCGCGGCGACCAGCTGCACGGCTTCGTCGAGGGCGTCGGCGAGCTGAAGCTCAGCGTGGTCTGATACCACTCAGGGCGGGGGCGCCCGCCGGGGTCCCGGCTCTCCCCCGGAGCAAGTCCGGGGTCGGCCGGGATGAGGCTTGAGATTGGTCCTCATCCCGGCCGTAGCGGCTCGCCGCGGAGAGCCGGGACCCCGGTCACCGCGTCCAGCAGATCGGCGAGATCCTGCGGGTAGACCGTGTCCGCGGTCGCCCGCAGGTCCTCGGCACTCCACCAGCGATGCTCGCGGATGACCTCCGGCTCGTCGCCGGTGTGGCCGTCGTGGCTGACAACGGGGCGGTCGACCCGCACCAGGTAGACCCGCTCGTCGGCCAGCACCGTCTCGCCGCTGTTCAGCCGCATCGGGAACGCGCGCACCGTCAGCGGCTCGCCCAGGCGCTCGACGGCGATGCCGGTCTCCTCGCGCAGCTCGCGGACCGCCGCCGCCGCGAAGCTCTCGCCCGGCTCGACCGCACCGCCGGGGATCCCCCAGAACGGCCGGCCGGCCAGCGCCCCGCTGGCGTACTCGAAGCGGAACATCAGGACCCGGCCGTCGGCATCGACGACCAGCACCCGGGCGGACGGTCGGCGGCGCATGCCCCTAACCTAGATCTCTGGCCGGGCCTGGAAAGAGGCCCGTCGCCCCGTGGGTTCCGGTCCGCGCTTCGCGCGCCCGGAATGACGGAAGGTTGGGGGGGAGAGCCGCTCGCAGTCGTTCCCTCTGTATCGTCATTCCGGACCGGACCCTCGACTCGATCGAGGGGACGGATCCGGAACCCACCCGGCGACCGGCGGCCCGAACCCGTACCCCCAGAACGAAGAAAGGGGCGGTCGCCCGCCCCTTCCCCATACGCGGGCGATGACCGCAGGGCTTACTTGAGCGCCTTGTCGGTGATCGCGTGGGTCCACGCACCTTCCGGCTTCTTGGTGATGACCGGGTCCGAGCCGCCCTCCAGCAGGGTCTTGACCGTGCGCTCGTAGTCGGCCGGGTCGAGCGCGCCGTTGGAGCCGGCGGTCAGCTTGGCGATCTCGCCCATCATCCGCTTCTGGTGCTTCTCGGTCTGGGCGCCGGTGGCGTCGTTGTCGAGCACGATCTCGGCAGCCGCGTCCGGGTTCTCCTCGGCCCACTTCCAGCCCTTCATCGAGGCGCGCACGAACCGCACCATCTTGTCGGCGAAGGCCGGGTCCTTGAGCTTGCCCTCGAGCGCGTAGATGCCGTCCTCGAGGGTCGCCACGCCCTGGTCCTGGTACTTGAACACCACCAGGTCGGAGGCCGGGATGCCGGCGTCGATGACCTGCCAGTACTCGTTATAGGTCATGGTCGAGATGCAGTCGGCCTGCTTCTGCAGCAGCGGGTCGACGTTGAAGCCCTGCTTGAGGACCTTCACGCCCTTGGCGCTGCCGTCGGTCGGGATGCCGAGGTGGCTCATCCAGGACAGGAACGGGTACTCGTTGCCGTAGAACCACACGCCGAGGGTCTTGCCCGGGAAGTCCTTCGGCGACTTGATGCCGGTCTCCTTGCGGCAGGTCAGCATCATGCCCGAGGACTTGAAGGGCTGCGCGATGTTGACCACCGCCACGCCCTTCTCGCGGGTCGCCAGCGCGGACGGCATCCAGTCGATGATCACGTCGGCGCCGCCGCCGGCCAGCACCTGGGCAGGCGCGATGTCCGGGCCGCCCGGCTTGATCTCGACGTCCAGGTTCTCGGCTTTGTAGAAGCCCTTGTCCTTGGCCACGTAGTAGCCGGCGAACTGGGCCTGGGTGACCCACTTCAGCTGCAGGGTCACCTTGTCGGCGGCCAGGGCCTGGCTCGCCGCCAGCGCCATCGCGCCGGCCATCATCGACGTCAGAAGCCTGTTCATATCCCTGTCTCTCCTTGTTTTTGCCCCTCGTCCCGCGGCGGACTACCCGCTGCGGACCGAGGGATGCCAGAACGTCGTCGCCCGCTCGACCAGGGTGACGGCGCTGTAGAAGGCCGAGCCGGCGACCGCGGCGACCGCGATCTCGGCCCAGACCATGTCGATGTTCATGCGCCCGACCTCGGTGGAGATCCGGAAGCCCATGCCGACGATCGGCGTCCCGAAGAACTCCGCCACGATGGCACCGATCAGGGCGAGCGTGGAGTTGATCTTGAGCGCATTGAAGATGAAGGGTGCTGCGGCCGGCAGCCGCAGCTTGAACAGGGTCTGCCAGTAGCCGGCGGCGTAGGTGCGCATCAGGTCGCGCTCCATCGCCCCGGAGGCGGCCAGGCCGGCGATGGTGTTCACCAGCATCGGGAAGAACGTCATCACCACCACCAGCGCCGCCTTGGACGGCCAGTCGAAGCCGAACCACATCACCAGGATCGGGGCGACGCCGATGATCGGCAGGGCCGACACGAAGTTGCCGAGCGGCAGCAGGCCGCGCTGCAGGAACGGGCTGCGATCGATGGCGATGGCGGCCAGGAACGCCGAGCCGCAGCCGAGGACGTAGCCGATCAGCACCGCCTTCAGGAAGGTCTGCTGGAAGTCCGCCCACAGGATCCCGGTCGAGGCCGCCAGCCGCACCCCGACCGCCGACGGCGGCGGCAGCAGCACCGACGGCACCCCGGCGCCACGCACCACGGCCTCCCACAGCACCAGGATCCACACCCCGAAATACACCGGCACCAGCAGCCGCCGCAGCCGGCTGCCGCCGCGCGCCGGCTCGGCCGCGATCATCCGCTCGACGAACAGCCAGGCCGCCGCCCAGGCCGCCACCAGCAACGGCCAGTAGCCGGCCCCGGCCAGGCCGATCTGCGGCAACGCCGCCAACAGCGCCACCGCCCCCAGCACCGACAGCCCGCCGTCGACCCAGTACGGCAGGGCCAGGCGGAACCGGGCCGCCCAAAACCGCGACAGCGACAGCACGCCGAGCACCGCGAAGGCCGCGACCGCCGGCACGTCCAGCAGCGTCGCGTCGCCGGCCGACACCGGCAGCAGCAGGCCGAGCACGGAGCCGGCCCCGAGGACAATCGCCAGCGCGGTCTGCACCTTGGTCATCGCCCCCCCTCCGTGGGCCGTGCCCCCATGGCTCGCGAGACCAGCCGGTCGACGACCCCGACCAGCGTCACCAGCACCGCCGCCAGCGCCGCCGCCGCGAACAGCGCCGACCAGATCTGCACGGTCTGACCGTAGTAGGAGCCGGCCAGCAGCCGGGCGCCGAGGCCGGCGACCGCGCCGGTCGGCAGCTCGCCGACGATGGCGCCGACCAGGCTGATCGCCACCGCCACCTTCATCGAGGTGAACAGGTAGGGCACCGCGCTCGGCCAGCGCAGCTTCCAGAAGGTCTGCCAGGCACTGGCGTTGTAGGTGTGCATCAGGTCGAGGTGCTGGGCCTCCGGGCTGCGCAGCCCCTTCACCATCCCGACCACGACCGGGAAGAAGCTGAGATAGGCCGAGATCAGCGCCTTCGGCAGCAGGCCCGACAGGCCGATGGCGTTCAGCACCACGATGATCATCGGGGCGATCGCCAGGATCGGAATGGTCTGGCTGGCCACCACCCACGGCATCAGCGAGCGGTCGACCGCCCGGTTGTGGATGATCAGGACCGCCAGCACGACCCCGAGGGCGGTGCCGATGACGAAGCCGAGCAGGGTCGCCGAGAGCGTGACCCAGGCGTGGTAGACCAGGCTGCGCTTGGAGGTGATGCGCTTCTCGACCGTGGTCTTCCAGATCTCCTCGAACACCTGGTGGGCGGCCGGCAGCACCGGGCGCTCCTGGTTCAGGGTGTCGGCGACAAGGTCGGAGACCGTCCAGCCGGTGTTGTCGGCCTTGGCGTAGACGTCGAGCTGCCAGGGCGCGTTCAGGTAGACCGCGAAGCCGTACCAGAGCGCCACCAGGGCCGCGAGCACGACCAGGATCGGAACCGTCTGCCCTTCCCTCAGGCGGTCGGTCAGCCCCCGGATCATCGCGTGCCTTCGCTCGTCATCGCTGCCCCCGCAGTGCAGCGAGGAGCATAACCACGCTGCGTTGCACCGGGAAGCCGCAATGCTGACCTTCCGGTCAGAAAATCTGACCCCCGCGGCGCGTGCATGCCTCAGTCGCCGGCCGCGGCCCGGCCCGCCAGGTGCTCCTGGTCGATCGCGGCGAGCCGGCGGCCCTCGAAGGCGGCCTCGAAGGCGGCGAGACGCTTCTGGATCGACAGCAGCTCGATGATCGTGGTCCAGGAATTGACCAGGTACTGGAACGAGTTCGAGACCTGACTGAACGCGGTCAGGATCTGCTGCAGCAGGCCGAAGGTGATCTTCCCGGCGGCGATCGTCGGAATCAGGATCAGGTAGGCGAAGATGTTGTCGGCCTGCAGGTACATGCCGCGGAACACGTTGAAGTAGGCGTAGTGGAAATACAGCCGGAAGTAGTTGGACCGGACGTGGTCGAACAGGTCCGAGACGGTCATCGGCTGGGCCCGGCCGGGGTCGTCCTCGCCGTACACCAGCTCCTTGCGGTAGGCCGCCTCGACCCGCTGGTTGCGGAAGTTGAGGCCGGGCAGCCGGATGCCGGCGACCCCGAGCAGCACGGTGCCGAACAGCGACCAGAAGATCGCCGCGTAGAACAGCGGCGCCGGGATCGTGCCGACGATCGGCAACGACGTGACGTGGCTCGACAGCTCGAACAGCACCGGCAGGAACGCGAACAGGGTCATCACCGAGTCGACCACCGAGACCCCGAGGTCCTCCATGATCGTGGCGAACCGCATGGTGTCTTCCTGCACGCGCTGGGCCGCGCCCTCGATGTTCCGCACCTCCGGCCAGCGGGACATGTAGTAGTCGTTCATCGCCATGCGCCAGCGGAACACGAAGTGGCTGACGAAGAACCGGGTCGCCACGTACACCGCGACCCACAGGAAGGCGATCTGCGCGAAGATCAGGATCAGGGCGTAGAGGTCGGCCGCCGTCGTGGTCGAGTTGCCCGACAGGGCGTTCTGGACGTCGTCGAAGAACGGCCGGCGCCAGTTGTTGATGGCGACCGAGACCTGCACGCTGAAATAGGTCGAGAAGATGATCAGCGCCGAGCCGAGGATCGACCACACCTGCCAGCGGTGCGGCGAATAGACGAACCAGAAGCCGGCGAACAGGCCGACGACCACGACGTAGTAGATGTAGAACCAGATGAACTGCGGGGTCGTGAAGTGGCCGAGGCCGAGCGGCGGCGGATTGTCCGGCGACGCCGGCGGGAAGCCGAACCGGGCCCCGAACTCCTCGATGCCCCCGTACCAGCCGGCGACCGCTATCGCGACCCAGACGACCGCGGAGATGAAGAACAGCTTCGGGCGGGGAAAGAACGACTTGTACATGGGCGGATGCCTCGGAGGGAGTCTCGCGGCAATCCCATAGCGCGAAACCGCACGGCGCGGCGTTAAATCCGCTTCATGAACGCGCGAGTGACGCTCGTCGGCGCGAGGTCCGGTGTCGTCGCCTCATGCCCGCCAGAACGGCTTGGCGGCCTCCGCCTCGGCCTGCCGTCTGGTAAGGCCGATATCGTCGATCAAATGGGGCGTGCGCGTCAGCATCCGCCGGAGGGCGCGGCGCAGGCGGGTCCGTTCGCGCCAGGTCGCGAGCAGGTCCCGCAGGCGCGCCAGGCCGGAGGGCCGGGTCGCCCGGTGCGGGAACGGTCCCGAGGAAGACGTATCGTTCACGGTCATCTCTGCCCGGACCCGCGATCGGAGTCCTACGGTCGAAAGGGACGATCGAGACTGCCGACGGCCAATGGCGCGGTCCTTAAGGGCCGCCAAATAGTTCTCAAATTCTTCCAAACGGCCTATGGACACGCCGTATGACAGGATCGCGTCTTGCCTTTGGGCCGTTCGTGCTCGATCCCGATGCGGGAACGCTCCTCCGCAACGATGCCCCGGTTCCGGTCGGCGACCGCGGGCTGAGGCTGCTTGCGGCCCTCGCCGGGCGGCCCGGCGAGATTCTGAGCAAGGCCGAGCTGATGGACGCGGCGTGGCCGGGCAGGGCGGTCGAGGAAGCCAACCTCACCGTCCAGGTCGCAGCACTGCGCAAGCTGCTCGGCCCGGCCACCGACGGCGGCCCGTGGATCGCCACGGTCCCGCGCGTCGGCTACCGGTTCACCCGGGCGGTCGAGCCGCTGGCTCGGAACCCGTTGCCGCTGCCCGAGCTGCCGTCGATTGCCGTGCTGCCCTTCGTCGGCATCGACGACGACTGCAGGCGGGACTTCTTCGCCGACGGGCTGACCGAGGACCTGATCACCGACCTGTCCCGAATACCCGGCCTGTTCGTCATCGCCCGCAACTCTGCCTTCGCCTACAAGGGCCGGGCGACGGACGGGCGCAACATCGCCCGGGACCTCGGCGTGCGCTACCTGCTGGAGGGCAGTGCCAGGCGCGCCGCCGGGCGGGTGCGGGTCAACGCGCGGCTGGTCGACACGGTAAGCGGTGGCCGGTTGTGGGCGGAACGCTTCGATTGCGACCTCGCGGACATCTTCGCGGTTCAGGATGAGGTCACCGGCAGGATCGTCGAGGCGCTGCTCGGCCGGCTGCGCGCGCCGCCGCCCCGCAACCGGCCCAGGAGCCTGGAAGCCTACGATCTGTGCGTGCGGGCGCGCCGGCTGATCGACGACTCGCCGCAGGCGGCGCGGGAAGTGCACCTGATGCTCACGCGGGCGATCTCGCTCGACCCCGGATACGCCGAGGCCCACCGCTGGCTTGCGATGAACCACTGGAACGGCTGGGTGCATTGGGGCGAACCCATGGAACCCAACCGCAGCGTCGCCGTGGAGCTGGCGCGGAAGGCCGTCGCGATCGACCCCAACGATGCCGGCTGCCGCTGGGTGCTGGCCAACCTGCTGGCCTACGAGCGCCGCTTCGCCGAGGCCGATGCAGAATTCGCCAAGGCGATCGAGCTCGACCCGAACGAGGCCGACATCTGGGCGACCTTGTCCGACATCGCCGTCCTGGCCGGACGTCTGGAGGAAGGTTTCGAGCACATCCGCCGGGCGTTCCGGCTGAACCCGTTTCCGCCGAGCTGGTACCATCTGGCGCTCGGCCAAGCGCACTACGCGGTCGGCGACTACGAAGCCGCGGTCGCGATCCTGCGCCGGGAGGAGACCTACCGGACGAGCTCCCGCCGGTTCCTGGCGGCGAGCCTTGCGCAGCTCGACCGACTGGACGAGGCGCGTGCCGAGGCCGAGCTGTTCCTGGTCGGCAACCCGCGCTTCTCGACCCGGCGCTGGGCCGAGACCGAGCCGTTCCGCGACGCCGCGACCCTCGAGCATTTCGTCGACGGCTTCCGCCGTGCCGGGCTTCCGGAGTGACCGGCCCCTCAGAAGTACCGGCTGAGCCTCAAGGTCACCACGTTGTCCCGGCGGATGCCGTAGAGCACATTGTCGGGTGCCACGTCGGGGAACAGCCGGGCCTCCAGCTCGACCTTCAGGTCGTTGCCGATCCGCCGGCTGGCCTCAAGAGACAGCGACACCGAGCGGTCCTCGACGTCGGTGATGGCGCCGGCCAGGAAGGTGGTGTCGTCCTCGTCGTTCAGGGTCACGCGGGCGCCGACGAACAAGTCGTTCTGGAACGGCGTCAGCGGCGCGTCGCCGTCCTCCTCGCGGCCGTCGTACAGGTATTCCAGCAGCAGCCCGAGGTCGGCGTCGGTCTCGGCGACCTGGTACAGCGTGTATTCGAAGCCGGCGACGCTGGCCAGGAAGGCGTCGCCCTGGCCGGCCCGGGCGATGCCCTCGAACTTCCACAACCAGGCGCCGGTCGTGTACTGCACGTCGACCCCGGCCTGGTCGATCAGGTCGTAGGTCGGCACCAGCTCGGTGCGACCGTTGCGGGCGGTCGGCACCAGCCTCGGCTCGCGGCCGGTGCCGCGGAAGTACGAGAGCCCGACGTCGAACCCACCGAAGGTGTCGCTCCAGCGCAGCGCCAGGTCCGGGTGGAACTGCTCGGCGCCCGACTGGTAGGCGGCGGTGTCGGCGATCGGTAGGGCGCCGCGGAACCGGGCGTCGTCGTCCGGGAAGGTGCGCTCGCGGAACACCGGCATGAAGAAGCCGCGCAGCACGCCCCACTCGGTGCCGACCTGCAGCTGCGCCATCGGCTGGCCCAGCTTGTCCTCCTGGTCGATGTCCTCCACCAGGTCGCTCTGGTTGACGATGTCGACTAGGTGCCGGGACTCCGCGACCCCCCAGAACACCTTGTCGAGCCCGACCACCAGGTCGTAGCCGTCGCCGAAGTGCAGCCAGTTGGCCTCCCGCAGGTCGCCGTGGCTGCGGTTCTCGTCGTCGGCGTCGAGCCGCAGGAACGGCTTCACCGTGAACCGGTCGGCGCCGGACTCGGTGTCGACGATCAGCTCCGGCTCGACCGCCACCGACGGCGAGACCGTGGCGTCCTTCTGCCCGGCATATGCCGGGTCGCTCGGGAACACCCGGGTCTCGAGCTGCAGCGAGCCGGAGAGGTCCCACTCGGCTGCGCCGGCCGGCCAGGCGACGAGAAGAATGGCGGCGAGCACTGTCGCGTGGCGGATTTGGGGTACGGCCATCATTCGAACACCATGCGGTGAAGTGGACGCTCGTCGCTTGGTGGGTTCCGGCTCGATCCGGCCCGCTTGCGCGGCCCGCTCGTCCGGAATGACGACAGAGGGGATGGAGCCGGAAACGGGACTGACCCGAAGGTGGTGACGCGACGCCCCATACTGTCGTCATTCCGGACGTACGCGCCGCCCCCGGCGCGGGCGAGCCGGAACCCACCCGCTGCCGCCGAAGGCCGGGAACGGCCCGCTCAGCGCAGGCGCTCGAGGCGGCTCTTGCGGAAGTCGCCGTCGGTGAGGCCGACCTTGAAGCTGTAGTCGGAGAACGCCAGCGTGGTCGACTTGCCGGTCTGGTGGTTCACCATCTCCAGCCGCAGGGCCCGCCAGTACTTGCCGAGGTACTGGCGGTAGTCGACCAGCTCCAGGGTCTTCAGCAGGTCGCCCTTGCGGTCGTAGAACTCGACCTTGCGCGGCTGGAAGTCGGTCTGGTCGACCCAGGTCACCTGCCGGGTGTAGCCGGAGTGCTCGTACACCGGGAACCGCTCGGACACGAAGCAGGCGCGGTCGCCGCACGGCTCGTCGCGCAGGTACTTGTAGGTGTAGCGCTCGACCTCCTGGCTCACCAGGTCCTCGTAGGCGAACTCGGAGCCGACGAACGGCCCGGACTTGTTCTGCGACGAGATCCGCTTCACCCGCTTGAGCGCCGGCAGGTAGAGCCACTGGTCGTCGGGATCCAGGATCCTGGTGTGCGACAGGAAGGCGGTGCCCTCGATGTCGCGCGGCTCGTCGAACAGCGTCAGGCTGCGGTCGCCGAGCATCGGGTCGGAGATCTCAAGCGAGGCGATGCTGAGCTTGCGGACGCTGGACTGGCCCTCGCGGTTGCGCAGGGTCATGGTCAGATGGACCTCGCTGTCGCCCCAGCCGAGATCGCGCTGGTCGGTCTGCTCGGCGATCCAGCGGCCCTTCTCCTCGGGGGTCTCGGCGGCCGTGGGGATTGCCGAGAAGCACAGGATGAGCCCGGCGACGGCGGCGGTGGTGAGGTTGTTCATGGCGGTCACTCCGCGGCTTGTTGGACGGTCGGCAGGGTGGATTCGCTGTCCCGGTCGCCCTTGCCGGTGAGCAGGAGCAGCAGGGTCGGCAGCAGCAGGAAGTCGGCGACGATGCCCATGAACAGGGTCAGCGCCGTGAGCTGGCCGAGCGCGGCGTTGATCTCGAAGGTCGACAGCGACAGCACCGCGAAGCCGGCGATCAGTACCGCGGTGGTCACCCACAGCGCGGTGCCGACGGTCGAGAACGCGTAGCGCACCGCCTGCTCGGCACTGGCGCCGGTGGTGCGCCGGGCCCGCTGGTACTTCGAGAGGAAATGCACGGTGGCGTCGACGATGATGCCGAGGCTGGTCGCCGTGACGACCGAGGAGGCGAGGCCGATCTGGCCGACCAGCACCGACCACACCCCGAACGCCATGAACGCCGGCACCAGGTTCGGCACCAGGCTGATCAGCCCGAGCCGGACGCTGCGCAGCGCCGCCATCAGGGTCAGCGAGATCAGCACGAAGGCGGCGAAGGTGCCGGTCAGCATGCCCTCGATGTTGCGCTTGGCGATGTAGGCGAACATCACGAACGGCCCGGACGCGGTGGTGCCGGCAGCCGAGGGCAGGTTCTCGCTCAACCAGGCGGCGGCCTGGTCGTCGAGAGCGCGCAGCTCGTTGGTGGTGATGTTCTTCAGGGTGGCGACGATCCGGGTCGCCGACTTGTCGACGTTGATCTGATTGTTCAGGTCGAGGCCGTAGGGCAGCGACATCTCGAACAGCAGCAGGTACTGGGCCGCCAGGTCGCGCTCCTGCGGCAGCCGGTACCAGTCCTGGTCGTCGCCGTGCATGTTGCGGTTCAGACGGTTGAAGATGTCGGTGATGGTCTGGACGTGCACCACGATGTCGTGGTCGCGCAGCCAGCCGGTGAACGCCTCGACCCGGGCCAGGTAGTCCGGGTCGCTGATGCCGCCCGGCCCCGGCGCCGGCAGCGACCACTGGGCCTGGTAGATCCCCGACAGGTGCTCCATCGCGAAGTCGGTGTCCTGGCGGAACGGGATCGAGCGGTCGAAGTAGTTGACAAACTGGTCGTTCAGCTCGATCCGCGGCACCAGCGCCACCAGGGCGGCGACCACCACGACCATCGCCGCCAGCACCGCCCGGCGCCGGCCGACCACGAAGTCGGCCAGCCGGTCCATGGCGCCGGAGTAGCCGATCGGCCGCTGCTTCACCCGCACCGGCAGGATCGCCATCAGGGCCGGCAGGAAGCCGATCGAGTAGATCCAGGCCGCCGCCACGCCGATCGCGGTGATGTTGCCGAGGTCGCGGAACGGCGGGGCGTCGGAGAAGTTCAGGCTGACGAAGCCGATGAAGGTGGTCAGGCTGGTCAGGAACACCGGCTCGAAGTTGATCCGCAGGCTCTCGACCAGGGCGGTCCGCTTGTCGGCGCCGCGCCGCATGTTCTGCAGCATGGTGATCAGGATGTGGATCGAGTCGGCGATCGCCAGGGTCAGGATGATGGTCGGCGCGGTCACCGAGGGCGGCGTCAGCAGGATCCCGAACCAGCCGGCCAGGCCCATGGCGCTGGCCGCCGACAGGCCGATCACCAGCAGGGTCGCGACGGTGCCGGCGATCGAGCGCAGCAGCAGCCCCATCACCAGCAGCAGCACGCCGTACATCAGCGGCACCAGGGTGGCGATGTCGTGCTCGGCGGATTCCGAGAAGGCGTGGTCGAGCGCCACCGAGCCGGTCAGCGCCACCCGCACCTCGGGATGCGCCTGGCGGAACCCGTCGGCCAGCTGACGGGCGCGGGCCATCGCCTCCGGCACCTCGGTCTCGGACTTCAGCGGCAGGGTGACCGTGACGTTGACCGACAGGGTACGGGCGTCCGGGGAGATCAGCCGGTCGCGGATCAGCGGCTCGGCCAGGGCCGCCTCGCGGATCCGGGCGAGATCGGCGGTGTCGAGCGGGCTGTCGGCCGGCACCAGGTCGCGGACCGCCAGGTCGTCGCCCTCGGCGGTGCTGTTCTGGAAGTTGGTGATGCTGTCGACCCGGGTGGCGTACGGAACCTTCCAGGCGTCCTCGGTCAGCGCCCGGACGTCGCGCAGCAGCCCTGGCTGAAACACGTTGCCCTGGTGCGGCCGGATGACGATCGAGATGTTGTCCTCGCGGACGTAGATCCGCTGCAGCGACTCGAAGGCCTGGAGCTGTGGGTTCTGCGGGCTGAAGAACACCCGGTAGTTGGTGGAGAATCCGAGGAACTGTCCACCAGCGGCGGCTGCGAGAGCCGCTATGAACGATACGATCACGACCGCCCAGCGCCATCGGATCAGCCATTCCGCGTAGCCGGTGACGCGCCTGTCCAGCCACCCCGTTCCCTGCGACATACCCCGCTCCTGCGCTCCGGTTCGCCCGTGCTATGATTTCCGCCCCCGACGGAAGCGGATCGTGTAAACTACACGGTGTAGTTTCCGTAAACTGGTGAGTGTACCTGACCGAGTCAAGAGGCCCATGGCAACTGCGACCGCGCCGCTAACCGACACCGCGATTTCCGCCGACCGTCCGCTGTCGCCGAAGGAAAGCCAGATCATCGAAGCGGCCCGCCGGCTGTTCCTCGAGCACGGCTACGAGGAGACCTCGATGGACGCCATCGCGGCCGAGGCCGGGGTGTCAAAGCGCACGGTCTACAGCCACTTCCGCAGCAAGGAGATGCTGTTCGTCGAGATCATGGAGGCGATGTGCCAGCACTTCGGGCTGACCCCGCAGGAGACCATCGACCCGGACTCGCCGCCGGAGCGCTACCTGTGCGCGTCCGCCAAGTTCGTGCTGGCCAAGGTGATGGACCCGCGGATGCAGTCGGTGATGCGGACGATCGCCGGCGAGGCCGCGATCTTCCCGGAGATGGGCCAGCGGTTCTGGGCGCTCGGCCCCGGCAACATGACCGCCAAGATCACCGACTACCTGCGGGCCCAGGACGCCGCCGGCGTGCTGTCGGTGCCGGACCCGCGGCTGTCGGCCGGCATGTTCCAGGGCATGGTGGCCGGGCCGACCTTCCTGCCGATGCTGTTCACCGGCAGCGCACCGTGGACCCCCGACGACATCGACTACATCGCCCGCACCGCGACCGCGGCGTTCCTGGTCGCGCACAAGCCGAAGCAGGGGTAGGGCGCACACATGGGTCCCGGATGCGTTCCGCCTGCGGCGGCCCGCTCCGGGATGAGGCAATCGGGTGCGGTCTTCATTCTCCCCTCATCCCGGACGAGCGAAGCGCGATCCGGGACCCACGCCGCCGCCCCGCCCCCTCAGTCCTCGTAGGAATGCCCGGCCCGCAGGCCCTCGCGGACGCGGTGGGCGATCTCCAGGAACTCCGGGCTCTCGCGGATGTCGAGCGGGCGCTCGCGCGGCAGGGTGCTCTCGACCACGTCGGTCACCCGGCCGGGCCGCGGCGACATCACCACGATCCTGGTCGACAGGTAGACCGCCTCGGGGATCGAGTGGGTGACGAAGCAGATGGTCTTGTCGGTCCGCGCCCACAGCTCCAGCAGCTGCTCGTTCAGGTGATCGCGGACGATCTCGTCGAGCGCGCCGAACGGCTCGTCCATCAGCAGCAGGTCGGCGTCGAACGCCAGCGCCCGGGCGATCGAGGCGCGCTGTTGCATGCCGCCCGAGAGCTGCCACGGGAACTTCTTCTCGAAGCCGGTCAGGTTGACCAGGTCGAGCGTACGGGCCACCCGCTCGCGCTGCTCCTCCTTCGAGTAGCCGGAGATCTCCAGCGGCAGCGCGACGTTCTTCTCGATGGTCCGCCACGGGTACAGGGCGGCGGCCTGGAACACGTAGCCGTAGGCCCGGTTCCGGCGGGCCTCCTCCGGGCTGACGCCGTTGACCCGGATCGAGCCGGCGGTCGGCTTCTCCAAATCGGCGATGATCCGCAGGAAGGTGGTCTTGCCGCAGCCCGACGGGCCGATGAACGACACGAAGTCGCCCTTGCCGACCCTCAGGTCGACGTCAGACAACGCGTGCACCGGCCCGTCATTGGTCTCGAAGGTCAGCCCGAGGCCCCGGGCCTCGACGATCGGCTCACTCATCCCACCCCGCCCCGGTCATTCCTGCCCCAGCCCGGCCGTCAGACGCCGGCCGGCATGTTCGCCGGGTCGCGGATCACCTTGCGCGGCGCGGTGATCTCCTTCCAGGTCGAGTACGCCCGGTTCGGCGCCGGGTTCGGCTCGCGCTTGACGAACTCGCCGTGGCCCGGCCGCGCCTTGACCGTCGACTCCTCGACCGCCACCTCGCCGCGGGTCAGCGTGAAGCGCGGCAGGCCGGTCACCTCGATGCCCTCGAACACGTTGTAGTCGATCACCGATTGCTGGGTCTTGTGCGAGATCGTCTTCGAGCGCTTCGGGTCCCACACCACGATGTCGGCGTCGGCGCCTTCCAGGATCGCGCCCTTGCGCGGGTACATGTTCAGGATCTTGGCGATGTTGGTCGAGGTCACCGCCACGAACTCGTTCATGGTCAGCCGGCCGGTGTTGACCCCGCGGGTCCACAGCACCGGCAGCCGGTCCTCGAGCCCGCCGGTGCCGTTCGGGATCTTGGTGAAGTCGCCGACGCCGTAGCGCTTCTGCTCGGTGGTGAAGGCGCAGTGGTCGGTCGCCACCACCTGCAGGCTGCCGGCGGCCAGCCCGGCCCACAGCCCGTCCTGGTGCAGCTTGCTGCGGAACGGCGGCGACATCACCCGGCGCGCCGCGTGGTCCCAATCGGGGTGGGTGTACTCGCTCTCGTCCAGCACCAGGTGCTGGATCAGCGGCTCGCCGAACACCCGGATGCCCTTCTGGCGGGCCCGGCGGATCGCCTCGTGGGCCTGCTCGCAGGACACGTGGACGATGTACAGCGGCACCCCGGCCATGTCGGCGATCATGATGGCGCGGTTGGCGGCCTCGCCCTCGACCTCCGGCGGCCGCGAGTAGGCGTGCGCCTCCGGCCCGTTGTTGCCCTCGGCCATCAGCTTGGCCTGCAGCTGGGCGACCACGTCGCCGTTCTCGGCATGCACCAGCGGCATGGCGCCGAGGTCGGCGCAGCGCTGGAACGACGAGTACATCTCGTCGTCGTCGATCATCAGCGCGCCCTTGTAGGCCATGAAGTGCTTGAAGGTGGTGATGCCGCGGTCGACCACGGTCGCCATCTCCTTCCAGACCTCCTCGCTCCACCAGGTGATGGCCATGTGGAACGAGTAGTCGGCGCACGCCTTGGAGGACTTGTTGTCCCACATCTGCATGGCCTCGAGCAGCGACTGCCCCGGCGACGGCAGGCAGAAGTCGACCACCATGGTGGTGCCGCCCGACAGGCCGGCGCGGGTGCCGGACTCGAAGTCGTCGGCGGAGTAGGTGCCCATGAAGGGCATTTCCATGTGGGTGTGCGGGTCGATGCCGCCCGGCATGACGTAGCAGCCCTCGGCGTCCAGCACCTGGTCGCCGGTCAGGTTCGGCCCGATTGCGGTGATCTTCCCGCCCTCGACCAGCACGTCGGCCTTGTAGGTCCGGTCGGCGGTGACGACGGTGCCGCCCTTGATGACCTTGCTGCTCATCCCTGCCTCCTCGACTGCTCTTGCCCTTCGTGGCCCCGCTGTCGCGGGGCACCTCAGGGCGACAGATTGAAACCCCGCCCACTCCCCTGTCGTCCCGAGGTGCCCCCGCCGGAGCGGGGGCCTCGAAGGACTACGAAACGATCTCGGCGGTCTCGACCACCGCGTGGAACAGGACGTCGGCCCCCGCCTTCGCCCATTCCGGGGAGATCTCCTCGGCCTCGTTGTGCGACAGCCCGTCGACGCACGGGCACATGATCATCGCCGTCGGGGCGACCCGGTTGATCCAGCAGGCGTCGTGGCCGGCGCCCGAGATGATGTTCTGGTGCGAGTAGCCGAGCCGCTCCGCCGCGTTGCGGACGGTGGTCACGCACTTCTCGTCGAACGTCACCGGGTCGAAGTGGCCGATCTGCTCGATCTCGATGCCGAGGCCGATCTCCTCGGCGATCTTCTTGGCCCCTTCGCGCAGCTTGGCGTCCATGTCGTCCAGGATCGCCTTGTCGGGCGAGCGGAAGTCGACGGTGAACACCGTGCGGCCGGGGATGATGTTGCGCGAGTTCGGGTAGACCTCGACGTGGCCGATGGCGCCGACCGCCTTCGGCTGGTTGCTCCAGGCGATCTCGTCCACCAGCTGGGTGATCCGGGCCATGCCGAGGCCGGCGTTCACCCGCATCGGCATCGGGGTCGAGCCGGTGTGGCTCTCCTTGCCGGTCAGGGTGATCTGGATCCACTTCAGGCCCTGGCCGTGGGTGACCACGCCGATGTCCTTGCCCTCGGCTTCCAGGATCGGGCCCTGCTCGATGTGCAGCTCGAACATCGCGTGCATCTTGCGGGCGCCGACCTCCTCGTCGCCGACCCAGCCGATGCGCTTCAGTTCGTCGCCCATGGTCTTGCCGGCGGCGTCCTTGATGGCATAGGCCCAGTCGAGCTCGTGGACCCCGGCGAACACGCCGGACGCCACCATCGGCGGCGCGAAGCGGGTGCCCTCCTCGTTGGTCCAGTTGACCACGACGATCGGGTGCCTGGTCTTGATGCCGAGGTCGTTCAGGGTTCGCACGACCTCCAGGCCGCCGAGCACGCCCAGGATGCCGTCGTACTTGCCGCCGGTCGGCTGGGTGTCCAGGTGGCTGCCGACATAGACCGGCAGGGCGTCGGGGTCGGTGCCCTCGCGCCGGAAGAACATGGTGCCCATCTTGTCGACGCCCATGGTCATGCCGGCGTCCTCGCACCAGCGCTGGAACAGCGCCCGGCCCGCGGCGTCCTCGTCGGTCAGGGTCTGGCGGTTGTTGCCGCCGGCGATACCCGGGCCGATCTTCGCCATCTCCATCAGCGAGTCCCAAAGGCGGTCGCCGTTGATCCTCATGTTCGCGGCGGGTGCTGCCATTCCCCTGCTCCCGATTCCCGTAAAAGGTGGTCGCGGGCCCGAAGTCCGCCCGCGAGTGCCACGCTATCCCCCTGCCCGGCCCGCGCTCAAGGCTGCTTTCGCGGGCGGCGCACCCAGAACTTGACCGATTGGACAACCTTAGCGGCGCGCCCCGGCCGGTCAAGGCGAACCTTGTGCGCCGAGCGCCTGCCGCAGCTCGCCCAGCAGCCCGCGGGCGCGGGCGGTGGCGGCGGCGGCCCGGGCCGGGTCCGGCTCGCCGATGCGGAACACGATCGCGAACATCAGCGCGGCGTCCAGGTGGCAGGCCGCGAGCGCCGCCGGCGGCACGCGCGACGACCAGTCGCAGTCGCCGTAGCCGGCCAGCACCGCCTCGCTCAGGGTACCGGCCTCGTGCATGCGCGCCAGCTCGAACGCCGGGTCGGCGATCGCCGCGTTCGACCAGTCCAGCACCGCAAGGATCCGGCCGTCGCGGCAGCGCAGGTTGGCAGGCCGGAAGTCCAGGTGCAGCAGGGCGCGACGAGCGTCCGGCAGGGCCGCGCGCAGGGTTTCGGCGTCGAGCCAGCCCCGCTCGCCGGCCAGCGCTTCATCGGTCAGGGACTCGACCCGGTCCAGGCGCTCCAGGATGCGGGCGGCGATCGCCGTCCGGAAATCGCCGGACGGGCCGTGCACCACCGGGACCAGGTCGGGCGGCGGGGCGTCGTGCAGGCGGCGCAGCAGGGCGCCGAGCCCGGCCGGATCGGATGGAGTGTCGTCGCCCTCGACATAGGCCGAGACCAGCAGATCCTGGGCGTCGGTCTCGTGCAGGACATGCAGGACGGCGGCCGGCAGGCCGTTGGTCGCCGCCCAGGCCGCCAGCGCGCGCTCCTGGCGCAGCAGCGCCCGGCAATCGACCCCGGCGCCGTAGCTGCCGCCCGGGAACCGCCGCCACGGTGCCTTGACGGCGACCGCCCCGAACCCCGGCAGGTCGGTGCCGAACACCGCCGCCTCGAAGCCCTGGCCGACCGGGACGAGATCGCCGGTCCAGCCCGGATGGATGTCGCCCAGCAGCGCCCGGACCCGGCCGGACAGCGCCCGCAGGGCGGCCTCGTCGCGGGACGGGGGCTCAGAACCGGCGGTCATCGGCGACCTCCCGTCGCTACGTAGGTTCCGGCTCGGCCGCGCCGGCGCGCGTCGGTCCGGAATGACGATGTAAGGTTAGGGGTGTCTCCCCCCTCCCTGTCGTCATTCCGGACAGGACCGCCGGAAGCGGGACTGAGCCGGAACCCACCCGCCGCCGCCAATGTCGAGGCCGCGTCCCTCACCGGTCCCGCAGCGCCACCAGCCAGACCAGCGCCGCCACCGTCGCCGCCACGCCCGGCAGCACCGGCGCGGCGATCCAGCCGTGGCCGAGCACGCCCTCCTCGACCGCCACCAGGCTCGGGATCAGATAGCCATAGGCCATGACCTTGGCCGAGGGCAGCCGCAGCGCGGCGTAGCGCAGCAGGAACAGGGTCACCGCCGAGGTGCCGACCGCCAGATAGACCAGGGTGATCCAGACGATCGGCGGCAGCGCCGACCAGTCGGTCCCGGCCAGCGCCTCGGCCGCGTAGACGCCGGTCAGCATGGCCGCCGCCACCACCGTCCAGAACGTGAAGGCGACCCCGGTCTCGCCGCGCGAGAACCGCCGCACCAGCGGGATGAACAGGGCGTGGCAGAAGCAGCCGACCAGGAACAGCGCCTCGCCCGGACCGATGTCGAAGGCCAGCAGCCGGTCGAAATCGGCCCGGAAGATCACCCACAGCGCCCCGACCGCCGCCAGCAGCAGCGCCGCCAGCACGGGCACGCTCGAGCGCTGGCCGACGATCAGCCGGGCGAGGCCGGCGGTCATCAGCGGCGTCATGGTGAATACCGCCGCCATGCTGACCGGCGTGGCCAGCCGCAGGCCCTCGAACATCAGCACGAAATACGCCGCCAGCAGGCCGCCGACCGCCGGATAGCGCCAGGGCGCCCGCAGGTCGTGGCGGCGCAGCGCCCCGGTCGCCACCGCGACCGTGCCGAGCACCACGGCGGCGATCGTGAACCGGGCCGCGGTCAGCGCCCCCGGATCGATGAACCCGGCCGCCATCCCGCCGAGGCTGAACGAGCCGCTGATCAGGGTCGCGAACAGCAGCATCGCCGCATGCCCGCGCAGGGCCTCGGTGCGGAGAGACGCGGCCAATGGGTCCCGGTTCTCCGCGGCCCTGCCGCTGCGGCCGGGATGAGGGCTCACTGACACTTTCCTCAAGTCCTCATCCCGGGCGGGCACAGCCCGACCCGGGACCCGCGCCTCGACGCTACTCCGCGGCGGCGGACGCGGGGTTGTTGGGGTGCGTGGTCCAGTTGGCATACTCCGGGCTGACCGTGCGCCCGGTCCGCTTGTCGACCTCGCCGGCGGCGAGCGGCACCATGGTGATGCAGCCGTCGACCGGGCAGACGTTGACGCACAGATTGCAGCCGACGCACTCCTCCTCGATTACCTCGAACCGACGAACGCCGTCGACCGTGCTGGTGATTGCCTGGTGCGAGGTGTCCTCGCAGGCGATGTGACAGCGGCCGCATTTGATGCAGGCGTCCTGGTCGATCCGGGCCTTGCTGACATAGTTCAGGTTCAGGAACTGCCAGTCGGTGACGTTCGGCACCGCCCGCCCGGTGAACGCCGCCAGGTCGGCGTGACCCTTCTCGTCCATCCAGTTCTGCAGGCCGGCGATCATCTCCTCGACGATCTTGAAGCCGTAGGTCATGGCGGCGGTGCAGACCTGCACGTTGCCGGCGCCGAGCGCCATGAACTCGGCGGCGTCGCGCCAGGTGGTGACGCCGCCGATGCCGGAGATCGGCAGGCCCCTCGTCTCCGGGTCGCGGGCGATGTCGGCCACCATGTTCAGGGCGATCGGCTTGACCGCCGGGCCGCAGTAGCCGCCGTGGCTGCCCTTGCCGTCGATCGACGGCTCCGGCGAGAAGCTGTCCAGGTCGACCGAGGTGATCGAGCTGACGGTGTTGATCAGCGACACCGCGTCGGCCCCGCCCTTGTGGGCGGCCCGCGCCGGATAGCGGATGTCGGTGATGTTCGGGGTCAGCTTGACGATCACCGGCATCCGGCTCGACGCCTTCACCCAGCGCGTGACCATCTCGATGTACTCGGGCACCTGGCCGACCGCCGAGCCCATGCCGCGCTCCGACATGCCGTGCGGGCAGCCGAAGTTCAGCTCGACGCCGTCGGCGCCGGTGTCCTCGACCTGCTTCATGATGTCGGCCCAGCAGGCCTCCTCGCACGGCACCATCAGCGACACCACGACCGCCCGGTCCGGCCAGTCGCGCTTGACCCGCTTGATCTCGTCCAGGTTCACCTGCAGCGGCCGGTCGGTGATCAGCTCGATGTTGTTGAGCCCCAGCAGCCGGCGGTCGGCGCCCCACACCGCGCCGTAGCGCGGGCCGTTGACGTTGACGATGTGCGGATCGAGCCCGAGGGTCTTCCACACCACGCCGCCCCAGCCGGCCTTGAAGGCGCGGACGACGTTGTACTCCTTGTCGGTCGGCGGCGCCGAGGCCAGCCAGAACGGGTTCGGCGACTTGATCCCGACGAAGTCGCTGCGAATGTCGGCCATGTCCGTCTCCTTCTCGTCCCCCGTCGCCGGGCTGCCCTTCGTGGCCCTACGGGCACCTCAGGGCGACAGGGCAAATGAAGCTGCTGCGACCAATTCCTACGCTGTCATCCTGAGGTGCCGGCCGCACCACGGCCGGCCACGAAGGAGCGGTGAATGCTCTCGGCGGCGTCGCGCCCCGCGGCGACCGCCGAGACCGTCAGGTCGTCGCCGCCGGCCACGCAGTCGCCGCCGGCCCAGACCTTGGGCATCGAGGTCCGGCCTTCTGCGTCGGCCTTGATGCGGCCGCCCTCCAGCACGACCGCGCCGGCCAGCGGGTCGGCCACGAAGCTCTGGCCGATCGCCCGGAACACCTGGTCGGCGGCCAGCGTCAGGGTCTCGCCGGTGCCGGTCAGCCTGCCGCCCTGCATCGCGGTGTACTCGAGCTCGATACCGCAGACCTTGCCGCCCTCGGCCAGCACCCGCTTCGGCTGCAGCCAGTGCCGGATGGTCACGCCCTTGGAGGCGGCGAGGTCCTGCTCGTACCCGGACGCGTTCATGTTCTCCTGGCCGCGCCGGTAGCAGATCGTCACCTCCTCGGCGCCGAGCAGCCTGGCCTGCACGGCGGCGTCGATCGCGGTCATGCCGCCGCCGATCACCACCACCCGGCGGCCGACCGGCAGGGTCGACAGGTCTTCGGCCTGGCGCAGTTCGGCGATCCAGTCGACCGCGTCGGCCACGCCGGCCGCGTCGTCGCCGTCCGCGCCGAGCGCGTTCACCCCGCCGAGCCCGAGGCCGAGGAAAACAGCGTCGTAGCTGCTACAGAGCCCGGCCAGGTCGAGCTCGGCCCCGAGCGCCTTGCCGTATTCGATGTTGATGCCGCCGATCGCGGTGACGTAGTCGACCTCGGCCTGGGCGAAGCCGTCGACGGTCTTGTAGGCGGCGATGCCGTACTCGTTGAGGCCGCCGGCCTTCGGGCGGGCGTCGAACACCGTGACCTCGTGGCCGTGCATGGCCAGCCGGTGCGCGCAGGCAAGGCCGGCCGGCCCGGCGCCGACCACGGCCACCAGCTTCCCGGTCCGTTCGGCACGGGCGTAGAACTGCTTGCCGGCGGTCATCGCCGCGTCGGTGGCGAACCGCTGCAGCCGGCCGATCTCGACCGGCTTGCCCTCGGCGGTCTCGCGCACGCAGGCCTGCTCGCACAGGGTCTCGGTCGGGCACACGCGGGCGCACATGCCGCCGAGGATGTTCTGGTCGAAGATCGTCCTGGCCGAGCCGAGCGTGTTGCCGGTGGCGATCTGCCGGATGAACAGCGGGATGTCGATGCCGGTCGGGCAGGCCGTCACGCACGGCGCGTCGTAGCAGAAATAGCAGCGGTCGGCCGCCACCCGCGCCTCGTGCCCGTCGAGCGGCGGATGCAGATCGCCGAAGTTGCTGGCGTATTCCTCGGGCGACAGCCGGCCGGCCGCCACTCCTGCCTCGAGACGTCCCTGCGGCATCCGACCCTCCTGCCCGTTAACCGTGCCTACGTGTATTTCAGCACCGAATCTGATCGTTTGGTCAAATTTATTGTGGCGGACGCCACCGAACCGTCCGCTTGCGAAGCGGCATTTCAATATGCGAAATTCCCGATCGCGAAAGGTCGCAGCAAGTCGACCCGTGCAGGGAAGGAAACGGTATGCCCGACAACGGGTTGCCCAATAACTCGACAATGGTCCGCCGATGATGCGCCTGACCCTGGCGCTGCACCGCGCCCGGCGGCTGGCCGGGCAGCGGACGGCGGTGATCTTCGGCGAGCGCCGGCGGAGCTGGAGCGAGTTCGTCGACCGGGTGGCCCGGCTGGCCACCGTGCTGCGCGACCACGGGCTGCAGGACGACGGCCGGGTCGCCATGCTGGCGCATTCCAGCGACCGGTACCTGGAGTTCTTCTTCGCCACCCTGTGGGCCGGCGGCATCGCGGTGCCGGTGTCGACCCGCTACGCCCTGCCGGAGACCGAGTTCCTGCTGTCCGACAGCGGGGCGGAGATCCTGCTGGTCGACGACGACTTCGCCGGGCAGGTGCCGGAGCTGCGGCGCCGGGTACCGGGCGTCCGCCGGGTGATCTTCACCGGCGAGGGCGCAGTGCCGGCCGGGATGACCGACTACGAGGCGTCGCTGGCGGCGGCCGAGCCGATGGAGGACGCCCGGCGCGGCGGCGACGACGTGGCGGTGCTGTTCTACACCGGCGGCACCACCGGGCTGTCCAAGGGCGTGATGCTCACCCACGTTAACGTGCACAGCAATTCCTACGGCAGCATCGTCCACACCGGCCTGCCGGAGGGCCTGATCGGGCTGCACGCCGGGCCGCTGTACCACGCCGCCGCTGGCTCGCGGGTGTTCACCAACACCATCCTGCTCGGCACCCACGTGGTGATCCCCCGGTTCTCGGTCGAAGCCGTGCTGGCGGCGATCGACCGGCACCGGGTCAACATGGTGTCGCTGGTGCCGACCATGATGACCATGATCCTCAACGACCCGGCGCTCGACCGCTACGACACCTCGAGCCTGCAGCTGATCGGCTACGGCGGCGCGCCGATGCCGGTCGCCACCCTGGAGGCGCTGATGAAGCGCCTGCCGCACGTCCAGTTCGCCCAGGCCTACGGCATGACCGAGCTGTCGCCGGCCTGCACCTACCTAGAGCCGCGGCACCACGGCCTGGATCCGGTCGGCATCCGGCGCCTGGCGTCCGGCGGAAGGGCGATCGCCGGCTGCGACGTGAAGATCGTCGACCCCGAGGACCGCGAGGTGCCGACCGGCGGCATCGGCGAGATCGCGGTCGCCGGGCCGACCGTCATGAAGGGCTACTGGAACCGGCCGGAGCTGACCGCCGAGGCGCTGCGCGGCGGCTACATGCATACCGGCGACCTCGGCTGGATGGACGAGGACGGCTTCGTCTACGTCGCCGACCGGCTGAAGGACATGATCGTGAGCGGCGGCGAGAACGTGTACTCGATCGAGGTCGAGAACGCGCTGCTGACCCACCCGGCCGTGAAGGAGGCCGCGGTCATCGGCATCCCGGACCCGCTGTGGGGCGAGGCGGTGCACGCGGTCGTCGTGCTCAAGACCGGCGCGGACGCCGGGGCCGAAGAGCTGGCGGACCATTGCCGCCAGCGGATCGCCGGCTTCAAGTGCCCGCGCAGCGTCGAGTTCCGCGACGCCCTGCCGCTGTCGCAGGCCAACAAGATCCTCAAGTCCGAGCTTCGGCGTCCGTTCTGGGAAGACCGGGCGCGGGCGGTGAACTGACGCAAGGGAGCGAACGCCGTGTCCACGATCGCAGCCGATTTCGTCAGCGGCGACCGCCGCATCGCCGGAGCCGAGGTGGCCGAGCGCGCCCGCCGGATCGCCGGCGGGCTGCAGGCGCTCGGGGTCGGGCCGGGCGACTGCGTGGCGATCCTGATGCGCAACGACCCGGCGTTCCTGGAGGCGACCTACGGCACCATGCTGCTGGGCGCCTACGCGGTGCCGGTCAACTGGCACTTCAAGCCCGAGGAGATCGCCTACGTGCTGCGCGACTGCGGCGCCAAGGCGGTGTTCGCGCACGACGACCTGCTGGCCACCCTGGGCGACGCGGTGCCGCCGGGGCCGGCGGTGATCGCGGTACCGAGCCCGCCCGAGGTGCGTGCGGTCTACGGCCGGCCCGATACGGTCCCGACGGTTCCCGGCGCCGTCGCGATCGAGGCCTGGCTGGCCGGCTGCGCGCCCTATGACGGCCCGGCCCTGCCGGCGCCCCAGAGCATGATCTACACCTCCGGCACCACCGGCTATCCGAAGGGGGTGCGCCGCAAGGCGCCGACCCCCTACGAGGCCGAGACCACCGGCCGGCTGCGCGCCCTGGTGTACGGCCTGAGGCCGGGCATCCGCGCGATCCTGCCGGGGCCGCTGTACCACTCGGCGCCGAACAGCTACGGGGTCAACGCCGGCCGCATCGGCGAGCTGGTGGTGATGATGCCGCGCTTCGACCCGGAAGGGTTCCTGGAGCTGGTCCAGGAGCACCGGATCGACACCGCCTTCATGGTGCCGACCATGCTGATCCGGCTGCTGAAGCTGCCCGAGGAAATCCGCCGGCGCTACGACGTCTCGTCGATCCGCCACGTCTGCCACGCCGCCGCCCCCTGCCCGGCCGACGTGAAGACCGCGATGATCGAGTGGTGGGGGCCGGTCATCAACGAGTTCTACGGCGGCACCGAGACCGGGCCGGTCACCTACTGCACCAGCGAGGAGGCGGTCGCCCGGCCGGGCACCGTGGGGCGCGCCTCGCCGGGCTGCGAGCTGCGGTTCCTTGACGACCACGACCGCGAGGTGCCGGAGGGCGAGCCGGGCGAGATCTACTCGCGCATCGACGGCTACCCGGACTTCACCTACCAGAACGACCCGGACAAGCGCCGCTCGGTCGAGCGCGACGGGTTCGTGACGTGCGGCGACATCGGCTGGCGCGCCCCGGACGGCTACGTCTACCTGTGCGACCGCAAGCGCGACATGGTGATCTCCGGCGGCGTGAACATCTACCCGGCCGAGATCGAGGCGGTGCTGCACGGCCTGCCCGGCGTGCACGACTGCGCGGTGTTCGGCATCCCCGACCCGGAGTTCGGCGAGGCCCTGATGGCGGTGGTCGAGCCGCAGCCGGGCACCACCCTGGACCCGGACGAGCTGCGCCAGGCGATGCTGCCGCATCTCGCCGGCTACAAGGTGCCGAAGCGCATCGAGATCCGCACCGGCCTGCCGCGCGAGGACAGCGGCAAGATCTTCAAGCGCCGCCTGCGCGACCCGTACTGGCAGGAGGCGGGGCGGCGGATCTGACCCGCGCCGCCCCGGGACCCGGCGTTATTCCGGATATGCCACCGTCACCTCGGTCGTTCCGCCGGCGGTGACCGTGAACGGCACCTCGACCCGGCCCTTGGCGCCGGTGGCGGCGATCGAGTAGTCGCCGGCCGCGAACGGCAGCGGATTGCGGGCGCCGCTGACGTCCATGGTCGCCAGCGGCACCTTGCTGCCGTCGGCGGCGTGCTTTTGGAAACCGATCAGCGAACTGCTCGGCGAGGCCTCGCCGGTGAAGGTGAACGCGGCATAGCCGGCGTCGAGCACGAACGGCAGGGACTTGGATTCGCCCTCGACGAACTCGACCGGCTGGACGCCGCGCAGGGTCCTGCCGACCTGGAAGCCGACCGCGTGCGTGCCGGCGGGGGCGCGGAATTGCCTCGGGCCGCCCCACACGACGGTCGTCAGCGGCCGTCCCGCCGCCTCGGCGCCCGCATACAGCACCCAGGTGACGTCGTCGCCGAGCACTCCGCCATCGGCGGTCAGGCGCGGCTCCAGGGTCAGCTCGCCGACCCGCATGTTGACGGTGACCTTGCGTTGCTCGCCGGCCGCCAGGGTCAGGTCCTGGTGGGCCGCCAGGTAGTCCTGCACCAGGGCGACCCGGGCCTTGCCGGCGTTGAAGTGGAACTGCACGGTCTCGTTGGTGGTGCTGTCGAGCGGCGGCGACACCGTGCCGTCGTCCAGCCCGCGATGGGCGAGCCAGCGGACGTCCTGCGTCGCCGGCGCCTGACCCGAGGCGATGATGTAGTCGGCGTCGACGGTGGCGGCGTTCATGACGATGGCGTGGGTCCGGCTCTCGCCCTCGACGATCTCGATCGGCGCCCGGGCGCTGGCCGCGCTGACCTTGACCTCGACGACGTAGCGGCCCGGCGGCAGCTCGAGCCAGGGCGAGGCCGTAGTGGTCTTCGTCAACGGCGCCCCGGCCGGCTGGCCGGCATCGTCGGCGGCGAACACCTGCCAGAACAGATCCACGTTGTTCCAGGGGTCGGCACCCTCGACCATCTGCGCCACCAGCCGGTCGCGCTTCGCCGTCGCCGCCTTCTCGACGACCTCGCCCAGCGCCTGCTTCAGCGAGGCGGCGTCGGCGGCGTCACGGTAGATGCCGCCGGTGTTCTCGGCCATGCAGGCGATGCCGGCGCGGTCCTTCTCGCGGATGTCGAAACCGACCACGTGCACGGTCAGGTCGACGCCGGCGCGCTCCAGCTCGGCGGCCAGGGCGCAGGGGTCGACGTTGCAGGTCTCCTTGCCGTCGGTCACCAGGATGATCGAGGCCGGCTCCTCGGTGTAGCGCAGCGCCTCGGCCGCCTGCCGAACCGACTCGGACAGCGGCGTCTTGCCCTTCGGATTCAGCTTGTCGACCGTCGCCGCGATCTTCCCCGAGGCCTCGCGCGACGGCGCGTGCAGCAGCTCGATGTCGCCGCAGTCGCCCTTGCGGCGGTGGCCGTAGGCCATCAGCCCGAGCTCGACCTCCGGGTCCCAGTCCTTCAGCAGGTCGCGGACCACGGTGCGGGCGATCACGATCTTGTTCACTCCGTCGATCTGGCCCCACATGCTGCCGGAGGCGTCCAGCACCATCATGACCCGGCCGGTCGACGCCGCTTTCTCGGCGGCGCCCGCGGTTCCGGCGGCGAGAACGGTCAGTGCAAACACCAGGCCTCTAATAAACGTCATGGTTTCGCGGTCCCCCCGATCGAATCCGTTGTGGGCACCTCCCGGCGCGCCATCCAGTTTCACGGTCCCGCGAGGTCTAGTCGAAAGCCTGGCAGGGTTGTCTTGGTCATCATATTCAGTAACGCTGGAAGTCGACAACAGGCAGACTGTACGGGGGGCAGGAGCCGTGGCGATCAACTTCCCGCGACCGCTCGGGTACTCGCTAAGAGCCGGCCTCGTTGCCGGCGTTATTGCCCTGGGCCTGCTGTCGACACCGGCTTCGCACGCCCAGAGCGGCTCCGGCACGCTATTGCCGGGGGGCTCGGCCGCCACCACCCCCAGCGCCGCCTCCCGCGTCTTCGTGATGCCGCGGCGGATGTCCATCGCCAACCTGGTGCCCGCGGACCAGGAGGCGGTGCGCGCCTTCCTGCGGCTGGTAGCGGACTTCCGGGACGAGATCCGGGCCCGCCGGGAGCGCTACCAGGCCAGGCTGACCGACTACGACGGTCTGGCCGCCCTGCTGCAGCGGGAATTCGACCGCGAGGCGGCCGACCGGCGGTTCCGCCAGGTCGTGATGCAAATGTCGTCGCAGGACTTCGACTACTCGATCATCGGCGACAAGTTCATTGCGAGTTTCGGGGTTCCCCCCGGAGAGACCCCGCGCCGGCCCTGCAAGGGCACGATGTTGAGCGATCCGAACGACTTCCGGCGCTGCTACGAGCGCGACCAGGACATGTGGCGCCGCGACCTGATCCCGATGATCGAGGACTGGTTCGCGCAGGAGTACTACCTGTTGACGCACGACGATTCCGATCCCGAGACGTCGAACGTTCTCGGAGCCCTGCCCGAGCGAATGCGGGCCCTGGGCCTGTTCTACGACCACCACGAATTCCTGACCGAGAACATCATCGAGACGTTCGGGCCGTACGAGGACTACGAGGGCTCGATCTTCCTGACCGGCTATGTCGACAAGCCCGACGAGCGCTACACGCGGGACCCGAAGGACTGGCCGCTGGCCGCATCCCAGGACTCCGACGGCTACTGGGTGCTGAGCGCGGGGATGCGCGATCTGCTGGTGGCGCTGACCGGCTACGTGACCGAGGCGCGCGCCCGCTGGGAGCAGTACGAGGAGATCCTGTCCGCGGAGTACCCCCGGTTTGTCGCGCGCGTACTCGGCCGCCTGGCCGGCATCAAACAGGAGTACGGGCGGCTCCAGAACCCGGTGATCGACGCGCTGCGGGAGGCCCACCAGACGACTACCCGGGAGCAACTGCTGAGCCGGTTCGGCAACGATGCCCGCTGGAAGGTCGACAAGCCCCTGACCGAGGAATGGCTAGCCAGCCATCTCGGCCTGGTGCGCCGGCTGGACGAGCCGCTGGCGTGCTGGCGGTCGCTCGACGAGTCGGCCCGCCAACTCGACCGGGGCGTGCCGATGCTGCGGGCTTCGGTATTCGCCAACCCGGCCTTCCTGGGCGCCGAGATGATCGACGGAGTCGAGCCGGGCCAGGAGATCTACTGGGCGACCAGCTCCCACGTCAAAGGCGACCTGGACGGCAAGGGAGTGGCGGAGCCGGCGACCTCGCTCGCCCGGCTGGGCAGCGCCGGCGGGATCGTGCTGCGGCGCTGCGAGATTCGCGTGTTCGAGCCCGGCGAGGCTTCGCCACCCGAGGTGCCGGCGGCGAAGCCGGACGTGACGCCGACCCTGCGCTTCGTGGCCTGGACCAGCCGCAACGACCGCGAGACCGAGTACCTCGACGACCTGTTCCGGCTGATCGACGAGGAGGACGACAGCTACGGCGAGCCGGAGCGGCGGTTCCTGGGCCACCCGTACTACATCGAGGCCGAGTTCGACGAACGCCCGAAGCCCGACGAATACGCCGGGACGGTCGGCGGGCTGGCGGTGACGTTCCGGCGCACCGACCGCCCGACCGTGTACCGCAGCACCCGGCTGTTCCTGGTCACCGACAAGGGGATCGAGTGATGGCGGTGCCCCGAATGATGCGCGCCGTCCGCCTGCTGCTGGCGGCCACCCTGCTGGCCGTCGCGCTGCCGGGCGGGACGGCCGCCGCCCAGCAGACGACGACCGACGATGCCGGGATCGCCGGGCGCTGGAACGTGTTCTACAGCGACCGGATGCTCGGGCCGGTAACCGGCTACGCCTTCGTCGACGAGGCGGAGACCAAGGCATCGGTCGTCCTGACCCATCCGGTCACCCGCAAGACCTTCGAGTTCGAGAGCAGCGAGTTCTCGTTCGACGGCGGCCGGCTGCGCATGACCCTGACCGGGGCGTGGCCGGGCGGCGAGGGCCGCGCCTACGACATCGGCGAGACCGTCGCCGGCGCGCAGACCGTGACGGTCTCGCTCGGCGACTCCACCGAAAAGTTCGAGTTCGCGGTTCCGGCCGAGGCCGACCGCGACACCGTGCGGATCGATCTGCAGGCCGCCCGTGGGAGCATGACCGGCGAGTGGTCGTACAAGGCCGATCCGCGGACCGGGCGCGACGCCGACGGCGGCGGCCGCACGCGGTTCTTCGAGTACGCCGGCGACGGCAGCGGCCTCGGTACCCAGAGCGGGCCGGAGCTGTGGAGCCGGCCGAAGCCGCGGATCCTGTACGCGGTGCCGGTCGAGGACCAGCTCGGCAGCCGGGTCTACGCCCACCCGGACGGCATCGGACGCAACTACCGGGAACTGCTGGTACTCGGCTACGACCTGCCGATCCAGGGCCGCGAGCCGGTCAGGGTCGAGACCGAGGACCAGCAGATCAGCTACACGGTCCGGGAGCCGGACGACCGGGTGCTGGAGAAGGGCTGGGCCCGGCTGGAGCGGCAGCTCGACGAGGGCGGCTACGCAGCGCTCCGCCAGGACTACGACGACAGGCGGCTGATCGCCTTCCAGGTCGAGGCGACCCTGACCCGGGACGTCACGCCCGGGCTGAGCCATTTCACGCTGAACGGCGCCGAGGCGTCCTGGCTCCTGCAGTTCCAGGACTACACGGCCACCATCGACTTCGTGCGCCAGACCGCCGAGGCGGTGGTCGAGGAGGACGTGGTCGAGATCACCGAGCCCACCCCGCTGCCGGCGGCGCCGGGCCAGGGCACGGTGGCCGACGTCAAGCCGCCGAAGCGGAAGTTCGCCGTCGAGATGGTCTCCAAGCCGGCGCTGTACGAGCCGGCGGTGCCCGCCTACCTGCCCGAGGCGGTCCGCGTGCGCATCCAGGCGACCCGCGAGCTGCCCTACGACCGGATCCCGCTGTTCGTCGGGATCGACGGCAAGTTCGCGACCTTCGGCGCGCAGGGCGGCACCGACGACCGGCGCGAGCTGGTCGCCTACCGGTCGGAGGACGACCCCAGGGTCTACCTGACCCCGCCGATCGCGCTGATCCGGTCCGGCGACGGCGGCACCGGGCTGGCCGGGCTGCCCGCCGACGCGTTGCTGGCCGACCAGCCGATCCAGGTCGGGCAGTCGCTGACCGCGCAGATCAACATCGAGAGCGAGCTCCTGCCGCGCCGGATGTGGCCGCTGCGCACCACCTCGACCTTCGCGACCACGACGGTCGAGCGGGCGCCGTCCAACAACGGCATCGACAACCACTGGAAGCTGCTGACCTGGCCGGCGGCGATGGAGGCGGCCGGCCGCTGCCACGACATCGCGGTCGAGGACCCGTGGAAGGACAGCGTCCGGACCGTCGACAGCTTCACCCGCTACATCGCCAACGCCGCCTTCGTGTCGAACGTCGACTGGCAGCGCAAGACCGACGTGAAGCTGGGCGACCACGCGGCGATGCTGCTGATGCGCGACACCTTCGCCGACACCATCGACCGCCACGTCCGGGGCATGCGGGCGGCGCTGAAGACGCCGGAAGGGCTGCGGGCGACCATCCGGCCCTATGTCGACCTGCTGAACCGCGACAGCCCGCGCCAGCCGCCGCTGCTGGCGGTGCCGATCACCTCGCCCTCGGGCAGGGCGCTGCAGTTCATGGACAGCTTCGGCAGCGCCGAGGAGATCGAGACGCGCACCGGCCTGAAGGGCCGGGCGGCGCGCGACTGGCAGCGCGACGTCACGGTGCGGGCCGTCACCACCTACCTGCGCGAGCTGGAGGAGGCCCGGACCGAGGCGTTCGCAGTCGACGACTGCAACCTGCAGGGCCTGGTGGACCTGACCGGCCGCGGCTTCGAGGCGATCGCCGCCCAGGCCAGGCCGCGCCTGCTGTGGCGGGCCGGCGGTAACGGCCCCTGGGTTCCTGACCGGGTCGGGCGGGCCTGGGTCGACGGCCTGTCGCTGCTGGCCGATGCGGTCGCGTCGGACGCCCAGCTGTCGTCCCAGGACAACTCGGTGCTGATGATCGAGGCGGCGGCATTCTTCGTCGTACCGGCGGCGCTGCATGCCACGGCGGCGGGCGGCGCCTGGCTGGTCGGGGTCTCCGCGCCGCAGGTGTTCGTGCTGCCCGAGTTCATGGCGGCCGGATCGCTGGTCATGGATTTCGGCGAGTTCGGGTACTCGACCTACCGCTACGTCACGGTGCCGGCGGCCAATGCCGCCGAGGTCGAGTTCGCCCGCAAGTCGGCCGCCGTGCTGGGCTTCACCCGCTACCACAACGCCCGGGAGAAGGCGCGGCTCGAACAGGCCGACGTCGAGATCGACCTGCTGTTCGCGTTCGGCGGCGCCATGGGCGCGGTCGGCGACGCGGTCAGGGGCGCACGCTATCTCCACGACACCCGGCGGGTCGCCGGCGACATCCGGGACTTCCGGGTCAACTGGCGGCACAACGTCCGCGATTTCGCGACCGGCGGCTTCTCCGAGCTGCCGCGGTTGAGCGAGCTGCGGGCGCTGGAGCGCGGCCGCGAGCTGTTCGAACAGGTTCTCGACAAGGTCGGGCTGAGCGAGCGGGCGATCGCCGAACGGGCCGCCAAGGCCGCGCGCGACGTCGAGGAGTCGGTGCTCGAACGGATCAAGCGCGAGACCCTGGCCGAGCTCGCCAAGGACTTCAAGGTCCGCAGCTCCGGGGCCGAAAACGCGGCAGCGATCGACGCCGAGATCCGCGAGCTGGGCAAGAAGATCCGGGCCAACCCCGAGGCCCCCGGCGTCGCCGAATGGGAGCACCGGCGCAAGGTCCTGGCCCGCCTGCGCTCGAAGAGCGACCTGCTGTTCGATCCTTCGACCGTCGACCCGGTCCGGCTCGACCGGGAGGCCCGCCGGATCGCCGCCGACGCCTTCGAGGAGGGCGAGCGCTACGGCCTGTCGGAGACGGTCCGGATCTCGCGGACCAAGCGCCGTCTCAAGGCCGCGCTGACCGGGCAGGGCTTCGCCCACAGCGGCATCAACCGGGTGGTCAGCGGGGCCGAGCGGTCGGTGCTGACAATGCCGGCGCCGGAGGCCTTCGACGGCCTCTGGTACGACCTCCAGAGGATGACCCTGGAGGAGCGGCAGCTGCTGCTCGAGTACATGACCTATTCCCTGGTCGAGGCGACCCTGGCCGGCAAGGACGCGCTGAAGTTCGAGGCCGCAATCGCCGCCCAGGCCGCCCAGCGCTTCGTCGAGCTGGTCCGCCGCCATCCGCCCTGGCTCGATGCCCTGACCCTGCAGGAATACCGCCGGGCCTTCGAGGTCGCGCATCGGCCGACCTTCCATCGTCTGCTCAAGGAATCGCCGGGCTACCTGAAGCAGGTCATCGCCGACGATTTCGCCATGGAGGTGCTGCGCGGCGAGCCGTTCCGGTCGGCCGCCGAGTTGCAGGCCGCGGTCAAGCGGGCGAAGGCGCGGATCCGCAGGCCGGTCCCGGGCGTCTGGGACGAGGCCGGCGACCTGGCGAACCCGCCGCCCGGCCTCGAGTTCAAGGGCAGCGCTCATGCCTTCGGGGAAGGCGAGCTGGTGAGCGTCGACGTCTACGACGGCAGCAAGCAGGTCGCCCAGATGGTCCGGACTCTGAGTTCCGTCGACGAGGCGCGGCGTTTCGCCCACTCGGGCGTCGAGCTGCTGGACGGGCTGGCGGACGGAGGCAAGGTGCTGAACATGGACATGGCCTTCGTGTCGGACAGGCTGCCGTCGATGCTGGCGACCGTCCGCAACCCGATGATCCCGGGAAAGGGGACGCCGCTGTCGGTCTACCTGAACCTGCGGACCTTCCAGGAGCTCGGGATCGGGTTCGGCGATCCCTCGCTGGTGCTGTGCAGGCTCGACCACGTGCTCAACCAGAAGACCGCCCTGCAGATCGAGTGGCTGAGCCGTCAGTATCCGGGCCGCAGCGTCGAGGAGCTGCTGACCCATACCCACTCCTATCAGTACGCCGAGAGCGCTCTGACCCAGGCCGGCTACCGGATCAAGGAGGTTCGGATCGGCAAGGCGTCGTCCACCACCCATGCCGGCGCCACGCCGTTCGGCGGCGGCGCCGCGTTCGGGAAGGAAGGTCAGGCCGGCTTCCTGTCGCGCTACGGGTTCACGGACCTCTCCGATGAGGTGCCGATCGACATCGGCCACGACATCTACCTGTATCTCGAACCGCTGAGCTGAACGGTCCGGCCCGAGGAAGCGGAAGCTCGCCGAGCTCGCCGTCGCCGTCCTTGCGGTCCTGGGAATTCGGACGCTGGGAGAGGGAACCGGTCTCTCGCTTGAACAGATCTCACCACGCCCTAGGCTGACGCTTTGGCAGACGGTGGAAACGCGGGCGTGAGCAACGAACAGCTGAAGGGCTATCCGGACGGCCTGAACAGCCGGTTCTTCCGCGACGTGCTGAAGATCCGTCACCTGCGGATTCTCGCGGCTCTCGACCAGATGGGGCAGATCACCAAGGTCGCCAGGGCGTTCAACGTCACCCAGCCGGCGATCTCCAAGCAGATAGCCGATCTGGAGCGTGAACTCGGCAGCGCGATCATCGTCCGGCAGGGCAAGGCCGTCGGCTTCACCCCGGTCGGCGCCCTGCTCGTGCGTCACGCCAAGGACGTGCTGAACCGCATGCAGCGCACGGAATTCGACATCGAAGCGCTGCGCAAGGGTCTCGGCGGGCACGTCAGGATAGGCGTGGCGGCGAGCCTGATGCCGACCATCCTGCCGGAAGCGATACGGCTGATGGTGCAGGCTGCGCCATCGGCTGTCGTGACGGTCTCCGAAGGGCATTTCTACCAGATGCTGCCGATGCTGTTGGGCGGTGAGATCGACATGATGCTGACCCGGGTGTGGCGGCCGGCCCCGCTCGATGGCGTCGAGCAGCTGTCGCTCGGCGCCGACCCGCTGCTCGTCGTGGCCGGCTCCAGCCATCCCCTGGCGCGGCAGAACACCATCACCTGGGAGGCGGCGCTGGAATGGCCGTGGCTGCGGACCACGGCCGGATCGGTCGCCAGCGACGCGATGGATG
>Ga0209475_10000452_pt1 | contig 86460 bp, 76 predicted proteins | sample tdDd471_FD_187128 | JGI IMG/M metagenome (GOLD analysis project Ga0209475, IMG submission 187128) | Marine sediment microbial communities from the Atlantic coast under amendment with organic carbon and nitrate - tdDd47.1 (SPAdes)... | ecosystem: Environmental > Aquatic > Marine > Coastal >... | reverse complement strand
ACGTCGCGCGGCGCGAGCTCGGCATCGTCGTGCACCGCCGTCATAAAACGAACGCCCTTATTGTCGACGAGAAACGCTCCCTCCCCGCGCAGGGCTTCGGTCGCCAGGGGAAGCGGCGCGCCGGTCATACCGGGCACGTCAATCGCCGTCGGATGAAACTGGATAAACTCGGGATCGGCGATGACCGCTCCGGCCCTTGCCGCCATGGCGAGGCCATCGCCCGTCGCCGTGACTGGGTTGGTCGTTTTGGCGAACAACTGGCCGATCCCGCCGGTCGCCAACAGCACGGCGCGCGCCACAATCGGCTTGGTTTTACCGGCAGCGTCGGCAACCCACGCGCCGCAAATCCGCCCATCGGCGACAATCAGTTCTTCGGCCCGAACGTCGGACGCGACCTTGATATGATCGGCGCGCTGGACCGCCGCCCCCAAGGCGCGCATTAACTCCTGACCGGTCCCGTCGCCGTTGGCATGCAACACCCGACGGCGTCCGTGGGCGGCTTCGCGGCTCAATTTGAAGATCCCGTCGGACTCGCGGTCGAAGACCATGCCCAACTCAACCAGCCGATCGATTGCGTCGCGGCCCAACCCAGTCAGCAGTTCGACGGTTTCAGGGTCGCACAATCCAGCGCCAGCGACACAGGTATCTTTGCTGTGATCGTCGGCTTGATCGTCCGCTCCGACGGCGGCGGCGACCCCGCCTTGGGCCAAGGCGCTCGACGCGCCGTCGCCGACCGGCGCTTTCGCCAAAACCACCACATCACGGCCTTTGCACTCAAGCGCCGCCGATAGACCGGCCGCACCGCCGCCGATGATCAGGATGTCCGTTCGGTCCGGTACGTCTGCAAGGAAGGAGGCCATGGCACAGTTCCCCTATCGCTCTAACCGATCTCGATCATCCGCTCGACGGACCGGCGCGCCCGCTCGGCGATCTCAGGATCGACGGTTACTTCAACGGTCATATCGCGCAGGCTTTGCGCCACTTTGTCGATGGTGATCCGCTGCATGTGCGGGCACAGGCTGCAAGACCGGATGAATTGGGTATCCGGGCATTGGGAAATCAGGTTGTCGCTCATCGAGCACTCGGTGATCAGCGCCGCCTTTTTCGGTTTATGCTCGGAAACCCAGTTGGCCATGCCCGTGGTCGAGCCGGAGAAGTCGGATTTCTCAACAACTTCGGGCGGACACTCCGGGTGCGCCAAAACAACCACATCGGGATAGGCTTTGCGTAGCCGGTCCACCTGAGCGGGCTCGAAGGTCTCATGCACTTCACAAGACCCGGCCCAGGTAATGATTTCAACGTCGGTTTCGGCCGCCACGTTGCGGGCCAGCAACTCGTCCGGCGTCATGATGACTTTGGGAACGCCAAGAGACTCGACAACTTTTTTGGCGTTTGCCGAGGTGCAGCAAACATCCGTTTCGGCTTTCACGTCGGCGGTCGTATTGACATAAGAAACAATCGGCACGCCCGGGTGCTGTTCGCGCAGTTTGCGCAGGTCTGCCCCGGTGATCGACGAGGCGAGCGAACATCCGGCTTCCGGGTCCGGGATCAGCACCGTTTTATTGGGGTTCAAAATCTTGGCGGTCTCGGCCATGAAATGAACCCCGCACATGACAATCACATCGGCATCGACGTTCATGGCTTCACGGGCCAAGGCAAGCGAATCGCCTTTGATGTCGGCAACGCAGTGGAAAATATCCGGCGTCATATAGTTATGCGCCAAAATAACCGCGTTGCGCTCTTTTTTCAGGCGCAGCACCTCGTCCACATAGGGCGCCAAATGCGGCCAGTTGTTTTTCGGAATTGCCGATCCGGCTTTTTCAAACAAAGCCCGCGTCCGTTCCAACGCCTCGTTTTCAACCGGTGCCATGGCTTCCGCCGTCGCTGTTTTCATATCCCGCCGCTCCTTATGCTCATATTGAGCATATATAGGGACTAAAACTTTGCCCCAATGCAAAACTGGAGCCTCTTGCGCTTATAATTAAGTTGAGCATAAGCCCGAGTCAAGGAAATGCAGGACATCCCCCGCATTGCCCCCGTCATATTTTTCGACGCGCCGTCGGTATCCTCACTCCAACCGCCGAACGCTCAGCCAAAATTTCGCGGCGGAACCTAAACTGTTGGGCAGGCCGCCCACCGGTTTGGGTTTCAACTTTCCCCGTGCTTTCCACCAAACCCGTCTTTTCAACCAGACGCCGGAAATTCTGTTTATGCAGCCGCTTGCCTGCCAAAGCCTCCACCAGTTTTTGCAACTGGTATAGCGTAAAAGTTTCCGGCATCAACTCGAAGACAACAGGGCGATATTTGATCTTACCCCTCAAGCGCCCAATGGCGGTGGCCAGAATACGCCGGTGATCGAGCGCCATGGGCCGTGAAAAATCCTTGTCGTCATTAATGCCCTGGGCTCTTCTCGCCTCCTCGACAAGCCCCGCCTCGTAGAGCAATTCGTATCGCTCAAGGACCAATTCCTCGCTCCATTCCGCACCGCAAAGGCCGAAAACGACCGAAACCCTGTTCTCCCGCTCCTGACGCTCGACGGATGTTTTGGCCGCCGCCGCCCATTGCTTCAAGGCAGGCTCGAGTCTTTCCGAAATGACGCTTGGCGGACCTTCGCGCCAATCTTCCCACGGAAAATATCCGTACCACGACCGCCACTCCACTTCCGCCGCCGACGCCAGCGACGGTTCACGGGTGAGCGCTAAATACCCGATGGAGATCACCCGCGGACCGCCGCGTCTTTCACCAGGGTCCCGGCCTCGGTCGCCGAAGGTATAGAGCTGTTCCACATAGCCAAGCGACAATCCCGTCTGCGCCTCCACCCAAGACCGCAGGCCCGCATCCAACGTCCGGTGTTGCTGCGGATGAAACGGCCCGAAAGGCAACGATTCCGCGTGATAGTCGGGACGCTCCCGCTGACGTTTACCAACCACCAAAACCCGCGGCACGTCACCGTCTGTCGCGACGACGACGGCGTTCAGGCCGATCACCAGGCCATGATATTGGTCGGGGTCGAGGTTGTCTTGAGGTCCGAACACGGGTTTCAATGCCTCTCGGGTTGTGAGCCGCCTCAACATCTATCTGAAAACGCACTGTCCCGAAAGACTCGATTTTCTTACTGGAATGTTGCTAAGGTGCTGGTATTGAAAGAAGAGGTAGCCGCATCCCGCAGGTCTAAAGAGACGGTCAAACCCATGCCGATCGACGATATCCCCCCCATGAAGACGAGCGATCCCCGCCGCCCCGATCTGGCGGAACACTTCATGGAATGCGGAAAGCTGGGTCGATACTTAACCGCCATGGACGAAAGCCGCTTCGTCGTCACCGATGATTTCCGCACTCTCCATTCGGTTCCGACCGATGCTTCGGCCATGGCCTCCGTCTGCTCCAAGGATTCATTAGTCGCCCAGGCAGCCTTGCTGCCGCTGGGGCTTAAGGCGTCGCGCGGCAATGCGATGATTAAAGATATTTATGGCGACCTTTTCGAATTGATAGAAAAGGAAACGCTGAACCCCGAGGTTCAGATGTCGGCCAAGGCGATCATGGAAGCCGGGTTTACCGAAGCCCGTATTCGGGATATCGCCGGAGCTTTGAGTGAGAAACTGACCCCAGCCCGGACCCGCTACCGCGACTTCCTGACCACGGTAAAACGCCTATCGCAAAAGCAGATTTCCGCTGGCGATTTCCGCGACGAGTTCATGGCCTTCACCTACGACGTGGCCGGCAAACTCGATTTCGGTATCTACAGTTTCTGCATCGACCGGATTTTCAAGCATGAGCATGTCCCTGCGGAAGCCAAGGCGCTTTTGACTGTCGAAATTCTCAAATTTCCGCCCTTGATCCGCCGGGAGTTGGTCAGCAATATCTTGGCCCATGCCGACCCCAACCCGTCGCTCATCCGGTTTATTCAAAAAGAGATGGAACAACGGCTCGCCCCAGAGGCCGCCATGGAAATCACCCTATTGGTCACCATGAAAAGCGACAATATCTCACTGTACGATCTGGAAGCCATGGCCGGTCAGGCCCGCGTCGTCGCTTAAACCCTGAAAGAACCTCGCACGATGAAAGAGGCATTGCACATTTGGGGAGGCGGAATCCTTTTGGTCGCCGCCGCCTTGATTTTGACCTATCAATTCGTCGAACCGGCCCCGCCGCGCAGCCTGACGCTCTCCACCGGCGACCCGAGCGGCGCCTATCATGTCTTTGGCCAACGCTATAAAGAAACTCTGGCTAAACAGGGCATCGACGTCAAACTTCTGCCCAGCAAAGGATCGGTTGAAAACATTTCCCGCCTTGAAAAAGGCGAGGCCGACGTCGCCTTCGTCCAGGGCGGCACGGCGGGAGCCGCCGCACAGGACACACCGATCATGGGGCTCGCCAGTCTCTACTTCGAGCCGTTTTGGGTATTCACCCGAACCGACAGGAAAGACCGGCATCTGAAAGACCTCAAAGGGGCCAAAACAGCCATCGGCGCAGAAGGCAGCGGGACCCGCGCCATGGCGCTCGAACTCCTCGCCGACAACGGCATCACCGCGGAAAACACCCAGCTTTTACCGATCGGCGGGGCCGAGGCCGCTCAAGCACTCAAAAACGGCGAAATCGACGCCGCTCTTTTTGTGACCTCACCGACCTCCCAGACCATCCGCTCCCTTTTAGACGAGACTTCGGTCACCTTGCTCAACTTCGAACGCGCCGAAGCCTATACCCGGCGTCACCCTTATCTGTCCAAAGTGACCCTGCCCAACGGCGTCATCGATATGGCCGCCAATCTACCGAAAGCGCAGATCACATTGGTCGCCCCGGCGGCTACTTTGGCCGCCCGCGACGACTTGCATCCGGCGCTTGCCGTCCTGTTGCTCCAAGCGGCAAGCGAAACCCATCAAGCGCAAGGGCTTTTGGAAGATGCAGGGCAGTTCCCCTCGGCCCGCTACGTGGAATTTCCCTTAAGCGACGACGCCAGCCATTTTTTGAAGAACGGCCCTTCTTTCCTTGAGCGGTATTTGCCGTTTTGGGCGGCCAATCTGATCGACCGGTTGAAAATCATGATCCTGCCGCTGCTGACCTTGGCGATCCCGCTATTTAAGGTTTTGCCGCCGGCGTATCGCTGGCGAATTCGCTCACGGATATACCGGTGGTATAAAGACCTCCGCGAAATCGAAGAAGGGATCGCCCAATCACCCACGCCGGGGCGGGTCGCCGAACTTGAACAGCGGCTCGATGCGATGGAAGCGGAGGTTCGCGAGATCAAAGTGCCTCTGTCCTATGCGGACAACCTTTACAGTCTTCGCCTGCACATCGATTTGATTCGCCGTACCATCAACGAACACTCCGCTTCCAACGGTTAAATAAGAAGAGAGAGAATACGCACCATGAGCTTCAAGAAACTGGCGGCCCTGGGCGCGGCCTTGTTTTCACCCCTCCTGTCGGCCTGCGACAGCGGAAACGGACCGGCTGTGGTCAACACCTTCGACCGGGGCGGCGTTTGGGAGCACGTAATTTACGCCGGTAAAAGCGGCCCCATCCTCGTCGATATCCACGGGAATCCGTTTGGCATCGCCGACGAAATGCTGGCCGATAACGTTTTGCTCCACATGACCAACGCCATTTCCCGGCGGGTTTTGCATTACACGACCAACGAAGCCGAGGCCCAAGCGCCGGGCATCAAAGTCGTTTTGTTGTTCGGAGCGGTCAAGACGGCCAACGCCAACAGAATTTGCCAAGGCAAGCTTCCATCCGTTCAACCTGACGAAGGCGATAAGATCGACGTCCGGGCCGTTTTTTGCTCGGACGACCAGTTGATGTCCGATGTGGAAGGCTGGATAAAAGGAGTGACGGGTCCCGACGATAAGCGCTTCAAGGTGCTGATCGGCGACATAACCCGTCAGCTGTTTCGAACTAACGCTTGAGGAGCGGTGGCAGGGCGAGGAAACTAACGACAACCAGATAGTTGAATAGCGATTTTCTGAGAGAGCCGGCTACCAAAGCACCATTTGCGTGCAGCGGAAGTAAGCGAGCGTCTTTCCTGTTTCAACGCTCTTGACTTCAGCATCCCAGACTTGGGTTGAGCGACCTTTGTGCACGGGTTTGGCGACGCATTTCACCCGCCCTTCTTTAACCGTGCCTAGAAAGTTGCTCTTCAACTCGATAGTGGTAAAACCGGCTGCGCCTTCCGGCAGGCTGCGCACCGTGCCGTAACCGCAACAGGTGTCGGCCAAGGTGACCACCGTACCGGCATGCAGGAAACCGTTCCACGCCCGATGGATTTTCGAAGCATCAAGTTGGGCCTGCACTTCGTCTTTTTCGACTTTCAGAAATTCAAAGCCGAGGTGGCCGGGAAGGTAGCCGTCTCCCGAGGAATTCCATTCTTCCAAGGTTTGAGGAATACGCAATTCCATCAGTTTTTGCTCCCGCCGTTTTTCTTATCGCCCCGCGCTTCCCAGGTCGAGAAGATCATACAGGTGGTGCTGCCGTGGGCGTAAATTTTCCCTTTTGAATCGATTATTTTTCCTTCCGCCGTCGCCATGCGGCTGCCTTTGTAAACAACCCATCCCTCCGCTCTCACCTCTCCCACTTCGGCGGTCAGAGCGCGGACCAAGTTAATTTTGTATTCGAGCGTCGTGTAGCCCTCCCCGGGCTGGAGCAGCGTATGAACCGCGCACCCCATGGCCGAATCGAGCAAGGTGCCGAAGTACCCACCATGAACCGTACCGATGGGATTGTAGTGATACTCGGCCGGAACCGCCACAAAGGTCGCCTTGCCTTCGGACGCTTCCTGCAGCGAAAAATCGAGAGTTTCGGCAATCGGCGGCCGGGCGCGTTTTCCGATCACGGCCTTTTGCAGAAACTCCAAGCCCGACATGGATTGCGCTTCCTTGTGAATGGCCTCGGGGCAATCCCATTGATAGGTGCGGCTACGGTGTTTCGGCGTCTCGGACATGGGTCTTCTCGGCTGGTGGTTGCAAATTTCATCTATAGAATATCTTTATTATTCCATCTGAGAACTGGCTATTTTTGTAGGTTACCTATACGTTTTTATACATAATGATGGACTGGAACGGCATACGGGACTTTTTGGCGGTCGTTGAGGCGGGCTCATTGGCTGGCGCGGCGCGTCGGCTTAAAGTCAGCCAGCCGACCGTCAGTCGACGCATTGCAGCCTTGGAAGAATCGCTGGGGGTAACGCTGTTCAATCGGACAACCCGCCGCCTCGATCTCACCGGCGCCGCACGGCGCATCTTAAGCACGGCGCTGTCCATGGAGCAGACTGCGCTGTCCATCGAACGGCTGGCTGTGGGTACCGACGCCGCCCTTGAAGGCACGGTCCGCATTTCAACGACCGAGGTCCTCGGCATGGCATGGTTGACCGGTCAGATGACGGCTTTTCGCGAGCGTTACCCCGGCATCCAGCTGGAGTTCATCATCGACAACAGAGCCGTCAATCTCTTGCGCCGCGATGCCGACATCGCCGTGCGCCTCTTCCGGCCGCAGCAAAGCGACCTGATTGCAAAGAAAGTCGCCGACCACGCCATGGGCCTCTACGCCTCGCCGGATTATATTGAACGGCGGGGACGCCCTGAGACCATCGACGATCTGACCAATCATTACGCGGTCGACGGCGACGACCTCATGCGGGAGTTGGGAAATCAGCACTGGATCAAGGACCATTTCGGCGACAAGCGGGTCGCCTATCGCTCCAACAGTCTGGCCGCACTGAAGGCCGCCGTGACGGCGGGCCACGGCATCGGTCCCGTCACCTGTATCGTCGGCGATCAAGACCCGGCGTTGGTGCGCGTCCTGCCCGATATCGTCGTCGCCGAACATGAAGTCTGGCTGACTTCGCATCCGGATCTACACAGCAACGCCAGGGTCCGCGCGGCGTTTGATTTCTTAGCCGAACTATTTACGGCCCACCGCGCGGCTTTGATGGGGCGTTAATCTTCGGGTGGGAACACCCCTTGCTTGGCAAGCGCCATCCGCCTACGCACAGCGCCTTTGACGTCGAAACCGGCCTGTTCTTCGCCGTTCTCCCATTGATCGAAGTACATCAACTCATCCAGTTCCAGGCGGGGCCGCCAACCCGCCGCTTCAAGCTCAGGCTTATCGAAGAAATGGCTAACGTAACCGACGCATAGATAGGCGACGGGAACGATATTGTCCGGAATGCCCAGGGCCTCTTTCATTTCGCCTTCATTGACGATACTGACCCAACCGACGCCCAAGCCTTCGGCCCGCGCCGCCAGCCACAAATTCTGTACGGCGCAAACGCTGCTATAGAGATCCATTTCGGGAATATGGGTCCGGCCGATGACCACGGGACCAGCGCGGTCGCGATCACAGGTGATGCAGATATTGACCGGCGACTCCATGACGCCTTCCAATTTGAGCGTCCGGTAGACATCCCGTTTTTTCCCGTCGAACATTTCAGCCGCCTCGTTGTGGGCCTTATTGAAGGCGGCGTGCACCTTGGCTTTCACGTCCTCTGACCGCACCACCATGAAATTCCACGGCTGCATAAAACCGACCGACGGCGCAAAATGGGCCGCCATCAAAACGCGAGCAAGCACATCGTCCGGCACTGCATCCGGCAAAAACTGCCCCCGCACGTCGCGGCGTTCAAAAATGGCTTTGTAAAGCCCGGCCCGCAAATCATCGGTAAAAGTGTGAGAATCGGCTCGTAATGCGTTTTCCATACCAGTATTCCCCTTGGGTTGGAAAATGGATGGCTTGCCGATGTCCAGTCGACAATCCTGTTTCCCTTCGGGCCGGTCTTCTGACTTGGGGATCACCTCAACCGCGCCGCCTTCCCAAGTCATTTGAACTCAGTGGCGCTATGGCGCAGCCAATCCCCCCTCACAGCGTTGGGCACGCGCCGGACTTTCACCGGCTTTCCGATTCTCCCGCCGAAGCGGGCACCCGAGGGCTAAGCGTTTTTAAGGGCTTCCGGTACGCCGGTCAATTCGCTAAAGCTTTTGCAAGTAAGTTAGACCAGTTCTTATCCCAACAACACTGGTGGTCATATCCGGGAACTGATATGAGCCGGGCCGTATGATGCGGTGGAAGCGCCGCCATATAAGAATCGGCGACAACGCGGGGCATGATTTCGTCGTCGCTTCCAATGAAATGGGTTTGCCGCAAAGCAGATAAACGCGACGCAAATGCTTTCGGGTTAAGCGATCCCTTCAGCCTCGGCAATTTGTGATGATCCATCCAAACATCGGGATCGAGCGTTCCTGCAACTGTGATCAGGTTATTGATATCAGTGCGTCTTGCAGCAACCAATGTCGCCACGGCTCCCCCGCCCGAAAACCCAATCAGGACAACGGAACTCGGCCTTAGCCAACGAACGACTTTTGTCACGGCGACATTCATGGAGTCGATCACCTCTTCCGAGAATCGGCCCGAGGTCCAGAAGTATCGCGAACACGAAGGACTCTGGTCGCCCCCCCAATATTGACATGGCCGTCCTAGATAGACTGTCGCTGGCGATTGATCAGACACAGCCAATTCTAGTGCCGTAGGCTTTAAAGGCGTAGGGTCATCGGTAACCCGGCCTTGGGAATCGAACGCGTTACCATCGCCTTCGATGTAGATATGAAGGTCCATCCCTTTTTGAATCCGACCATTGACGAAGCCAGCTAATACGAAGCGCTCCGTTCGCAGAGTCAGGTCGTTCCAGCCTTTTTCCCGCATATCTCTTTTTATGGAATCGGCAGGATGAAAAAAGTAGTGCTCTCCACCACAGGAGGAGAGCACTACAACAAAACTATAAAAGAAAAGAGCCCGGCGTAATTTCCGGGCTCCTTCCAATAATTCTCTATGCATACGGTTGCTTAGAATTCAACCCGCAAGCGCGCCGTAGCCGAGTAGTCTTTGTAGTCTTCCCGGAAGAACCCGCCGTATTCGCCACCGATGTGTCCGGTGATGCTCGGGGAAAGCTTCAGGTTAAGACCGGCGCCAAGCGTTGCACCGAGGTCATCGTCAGCAGGCGCCGTCTGGGTGCTAGCCACGGTAGTCTTGGTCTTGGTGAAATCATACTCAAGACGAGCACTGGCGTAAGGCTCAACTTTACCCAAGTCGTAAGAGACTTCCCCGCCCAAACGGGCCTGACCGAGCTTGCTGGAAACAGAGGCCTGAGAAACCGATCCGGTCGTCGCACCGGTTTCGTTGAAGGCATCACGGTTCTCTTTAGAGTAGATCACCCCAAGGCTTGCACCGTAACCAAGCTTGTTACGTTGCCAATCACCATTGGCGGAGATGGCTCCCCAGTAACGGGTCGCATCGGTTGTGCCGGTGAACAATTCGCTGTTGGTGGCGTCCGTACGTTTCATGTCGTAGTCCAACCAAGCATACCCGGCGTTCACATCAATGCTGAAGGTATCGTTCAGGCTAACGGACAGATAAGGGGCGACCAAGTAACCGTCACCTTCGATATCACCAAGGTTGTAGTCGGTATCAAGGTCGGAATTTTCATAACCGGCAGCAAGACCGATCACGGCTTTGGAGCCAATCTTCTTATCGACGCCAGCCATGATCGTGTAAACGTTACCGTCGAACTTGGTGGCGACCGCATCGTTATCGACGCCGCTAAACGTGCCCTGGACCCAAATGCCAATACCGCGTTTCATGTCACCGCCGGACAGACCGAATTCACCCGAAGACTTGTCTTCAGAAATCGATGCGTGAACGGGAGCGCCTTTACCGTTGGAGCTACGCAGAGCGCCGAGACGATCCGTGATAAGACCAACAGTCTGAGTAGTCGCAGCCCGCAGCGTCGAAACGGCGGTGACAACGGAACCCGGCGTGTTTGACGTATGGCCGGTGACACAGCTGCTGTCGTAGGTCGAACGGGAATAACCGGCACCGGTGCTGTCCCAGTAGGTACCGCTCGTTCCGTAGACCGAGTCGGAGCACGAATAGGAAGCCAAGTAGGCTTGATCTTCCGCCAGGGTGGCTGCTTTAGCAGACCCCGAAATCACAATGCCCCCCACAGCGCAGGCTGCAGCAAGGCTAAGAGCAACTCTCTTATTCAAAATCATTTACCATTCAAAGCTGCTGCCGCAGCTCCCCCTAAAACCAAGGTCCAAATGAAATGGACACACTCTTAAAGACAAAGTTTAACGAATTTGTTGGGAGCCTAGATCATCAGAGCCCCGACCGCCAACATTTTTTATACTATTCAGCAACACCAGCCCCCCCTCCGTGGTTTTTGCGCAACACATGTGTAAGCTGCTTTGGAGCCTCCCTCACCCATGAAACTTCTTTCCCGGATGAAATGTTGCAAAATCAGGGCCTTCCATTAAGCTCGCGCACCGAAGTTAAGATTTTTTCAGCCACTGAAACACTGCCCTTTGGAGTCACTAAACGACAATGAGCGCTCAGCATAGGCCAGGCTCTTTTGCGTTTGCACGGTTTGGCGACCACCTGATATTTGCGGGCCTGATCGTTGCCGTCGGTTCAATTTTCTCCGCATTACCTCCCCTACATTTTGGGATATTCTTTCAGTCTGAGCCGGTCGTTATTTTTGTCCACATTGGCGCTGGGATCACAGCGTTAGGCTTAGCGTTTTCGCTCTGGAGGAACGGTCAAAACAATCGACTGGTCTGGCACCCATTTTTTATTGCTCCTCTTTTTATCGCTTTGACAACTCTTGTCTTTAGCCCCTTCTCAAACCTCCCCATGGTCAGTTGGTATGGGTCGCCGCAACTTGGAGAAGGGTTGCTTCTATTTTTGGACATGGCCATTTTCGTTGCCGGAGCCTTTATTCTTCGGAAGCAAAATGCGAGTCATTTTCGTTGGGTAATCGGCACTGCAATTTTTGTCGGCATAATAGCCTGTGCCCTTAGGTGGCTTTCACAGTACTTCCCCGGTCGAATTCCTGTTCCTTACTATTTTCCAGACTATTTGGCATTTTATGGCCTTTTGCTGGGAACGCTCATTGTCACAGCCAAACCGGGCCCTTCCCGTCTCAAGTGTTTTCTGCAGGCCGCGGCTGCAATCGTGATTGGCGGATCAATCCTATTGGTTTCTGAAAATAGAGGGGCAATTATCATTGGTTTCGTCGGTATTCCAATTCTGTTCATTCTATGGCTAGCGTTGAAACGAATAGGGTGGACTAGCCGAAAATATGCGCTCCTTTTAACGATATCCGTTCCATTGGCGGTAACCGCAGCCGTTGTTTTCTTTGGCTCCAACGTACTCGGCATTCAAAGAGGGGAGCCTTTATTTCTCCTGATGGAATCAAACCAGTCACGCTTCCATTTGTATGAAGTCGCTTGGAATGCGGTACTCACAGACCCTATGGGCTTGCTGATTGGAAAGGGATGGGGAAGCTTCACAGACAACTTATCCATATTCCTCCCGACTCAATGGGCCGACTTGAGAAACGAAGGGACAGAAAATATTGGAACGGCTTGGGACGCCGTAGGAAGGGTGGATTTTCATACCCACAACTATTTAGTTGAAGGTTTTCTCTCTCTCGGGGTCCTCGGCCTAGTCTCTATGCTGTTTTTAACAGCGATGGTCCCTCTATGGGCAAAGCGCCGCTATATGTTTATAGCCATAGCCTTCTCCGCAGCCTTTGGAGGAACATGGGCGCTTTGGTTTCAAATGCCCTCAAGCATCCCTATCATGGCTATTACTTGGGTAAGTATCGCGACTCCAATCAGACTGCCGCTTGCCGATAGGCTCTCGCCAAAATTCACCGCAGGCGCATTTGCGGTATTTGGAATTGCGCTCCTGCTTGCTGGCACTGATAGCTGGCGTTTCTCAAAAATGGCCTTTTCCTTCCAACCTCAAATGGAGCAGGTGCCAAACCCAAGTGCTGTAGAAAAGAAATGCCCCGTTAAGTTCAAAGACACGGGACGTGGCGGCGACCACTTAGGTTTCAGGCTGCGCCTTCATGTGCAAAACGCTCAGAACAACCTCGTTGAAGGCAAAAAACTAGATTCCGCCCGCATAGAGAAACTCAACGGCCTGATATGTGCTGTTGAAGCCTACACCGACGGCAACCCATCATTCAGCCTTAGACTTTTAGGCCTACTAGCCAGAGCCGATATGGCTTTCATCAATGCACCCCCGATATTGCAACCAACGAAGGAAGCCCTTCTTTCCAATTGGGACGAACGTCTAAATGCCGTTCTCAATATCGCTCCTAACCGGACAGATTTAGCGGCAACCTACCTTCTTTGGCTGCTTAAGGAAAACCGCCTTGTCGAGTTTTCCGGATTTTCCGCAAAACTATATGCAATGAATTCGTCGGACCCCGTCGGCTTGTGGTTCTCGGGCATTGACCTGCTGGGACACCAAGAAACAGCTGAGACCGGTCTCAGTCGAATGCAAACAGCCCTAAAATTGGGAATTGAACGGATCATTCCCGTTGACGATCAATTGAAACAGCAATTAACGGCTCAATAGGAGGACTGCTCAGTCTTCGGCGGGACGAAAACCTCAGGTGCGTCGTCGGGCAGTCTTTCCAGATAAAGAGACCGGCTCGGGAAAGCGAAGCTGGCGCCGGCGCTTTCGACGATTTCCTTTACCTTGCAGGCCAGTTCTTCCTTGATCGCCAGCCACTCTCCCCAGACCGTCGTCTTGGTAAAGCAGTAGAGAAGGATATCGATGGACGAATCGGAAAACCGGTCGATCCGGACGAAGGTCGAGACATCGTCTGGCGAGGCGAAGGCCTCGTTTTCATGGATGTATTGCTCGATCTGATCGCGGATCGTCCGTAACTGCTCAATCGTAGAGGAATACTCGACACCGATCAGCCATTTGATTCGCCGGTGGGTCATCGATGAAAAATTGGTGACCGCATTGTCGGACAACCGGGCGTTCGGCACATAAACAGGCGCCTTATCGAACCGGCGCACCACCGTCGAGCGGAACCCGATCTGCTCGACCGTCCCTTCGACGATCCCGGAAACGGAAACCCAGTCGCCTTTGCGGAAACGCTTCTCGGCGATGATTAAAATACCCGCGATGAGATTTTTAAACAGGTCTTGGGCACCGAGCGCGACAGCCACCCCAAACAGACCCATCCCGGCGAGAATCGGCCCGACCTGGATTCCCCAAATTTCGAGAATGGTCGCCAGCCCCAGGAAAAACACCATGAAACGGATGGCTTTAATGGTCCAGTCGATCAAATCTTCGGTAAAAATACGGTCGAAACGGCGGAGCAAGAACGACAACGGATCGACGCAACGGAAAATAGCCCAAAAAATGATGTAGGCGATCAGCGAGCGGATCAGATTGGAGGCGATATCGTCGAACGTTCCCTCGAGCTCCAGGTATTCGGCGGCGAAGAAAACGCCTAACGCAACCGGAATAAATCGGATCGGCGCTTCGACGGCTTCGAGAATTGTATCGTCGATTTTGTTCTTGGTCCGGGTCACCCAGGCGGTGACGAACGTCAGGATAAACCGGCTTAAAAGCCCTCGGAGTATCAGAAACGCAAACAGAATACCGAGCGAAACCAAAACCCGCCCAATATCGACGCCGAGGAACCCTTCTCGCCAAACCTGCTCTACCAGAGCCCAAAACTCAGTAATTTGATCCATAAAAGCCTCTCTTGTCTTCCTCCGTTAAACTGCCTAAATGGATCGAAGAACTCAACTTTCGATATTCGAGCAACCTTGGAAGGTCTTCATGAGCGTAACCATTTACCACAATCCCCGATGCAGCAAATCCCGCCAAACCTTGGCCTTAATCGAGGAAAACGGCGTTACGCCTAAGATTGTAGAATATCTGGATACCCCTCCCAGCGCCGATGAATTGAAGGAAATTTTGTCCAAGCTCGGCAAAACGGCGGCGGACATCGTCCGCAAAAAAGAAGCCAAAGAAGAGGGCATCGATTTTAACGCACTGAGCGAAACCGCGCTCATCGAGGCTCTTGCGTCCCATCCGCGGGCCATTGAGCGGCCAATCGTGGTAAAAGGGAACCGTGCGGTCCTCGGCCGCCCACCGGAAAACGTTTTAGAAATTCTATAGTTACAGATTTCTATTCTCTCAATAAAAACTGTTAATTCTTCTTATTTAACAAAATCATTGACTCTCCTGGTAGTGAACCGAATATTCGGTTTTAATAACAAGCGATCGCCAATGGCGGTCGACAAAAACCGCTCTTAGGAGAAGCTGCGAAATGGCGTCGACGTCAAACGTAGACAGCCCAAGCCAGCCCGAGTCGCTCAGCGCCCTGAGGCGCTTTGCGGTTGGAGCTGGGATTGCTTGGACCCTTATCATCGGAGGGTCCCTTTGGTGGAACCTTTATCTTGATCATCAGCAGTCTCTAGAGCTGGCGCACAAAGAAGCCCTCGCCAATTTCAACAAAGATCAAGGATTCCGTCTTTGGGGCACCCGGCACGGCGGCGTTTACGTCCCTATTTCAGAAGACACTCCTCCCAGCCCCTACATGTCTCATATTCCCGAGCGCGATATCGAAACGCCATCGGGCAAAAAACTGACCCTGCTCAACCCGGCATACATGGTCCGCCAACTCATGGAAGACTATAACGAGCTTTACGGCATCCGGGGAAAAATCACTGGAAAGGTAGTCTTGCGCCCCGAGAACGCGCCTGATGATTGGGAATCCGATGCCCTTGACCATTTAGCGGCTGGTTCCGACGAAGTCATGGAAATCACCGATCTAGAAGGAGAGCCATACCTCCGCCTGATGCGCCCCATGTACATGGTGGAAGGCTGCGACAAATGCCACGGCCATCTGGGCTTTAAAACCGGCGACTTCAGAGGTGGCGTCGGCATTTCAATCCCGTTGACGCCCTATTTTGAACAAGAGGATACACAACGGGGCGTTCTTTGGGGCTCCCACACCGCGATCTGGCTCCTGGGTCTCTTCGGCATCGGATTCGGCGCTCGACAAACTCAGCGCCATATCGTCGGATCCCTGACCGCGACTATGAACCTCCAGGCAAGCGAAGAACGCCTGCAAATTATCGGCGAAAGCGCGCCCGCCCCCCTCATCATCGCCCGGCGGCGCGATGCCTTGATCGTTTACAAAAACGGTCGGGCCGCCAGCTTTTTCGGCTACCGCCCCGGCGACCTGATCGGGAAGCGAATATCCGACTTGCTCGTCAATAAGGAAGACGCCTCGAAGCTTAAGGCGGGTCTGGACGCTTTGGGCGAAGTCAACGACTACGAAGTCGAGTTCTACCGTGCTGACGGCACCCAAAGAACCGGCCTTGTTTCGCTCCAACTGCTGAACTGGGACGGCGAGGACGCTATGCTCGCCGCCATTACGGACATTACCCAACGCAAAGAGGTGGAACGGAAAATCCAGGCTCTGAACGAACAACTTGAAGAACGGGTCGAGGAGCGAACCCTGGCGCTCGAGAACGAACTTCAGATACGCCGGCGGGCCGAGGAAATGTCGCGGCAATACAGCGAGCGGCTGAAAAACGTTCTCGACACCGCCGCCGACGGGATCATTACAATCGACATAGACGGTCGGATCGAAACCTTTAATAAAGCCGCGGAAAGAATATTTGGTTTCGGCCGCGACGAAATCATCGGCCAGAATATCTCGCTTTTGATGCCCGACGGACCTGCGAGAGACCACGATAACTTCATTCAGCGGTTCGTCCAAACCGGCGAGCGAAATATTATCGGCATCGGTCGTGAGGTCATTGCCGAGCGGAAGAACGGCGATCAGTTTCCTCTCTATCTAGCCGTCAGCACGGCGGAAGTGGACGGCAAGCGGTTCTTTACCGGTATTGTCCGCGATATGACGGACGCCAAAAAAACCGAAAATGCGCTGCGCATCGCGAGAGACCAAGCACAGAACGCCAACCGCGCAAAGTCGGAATTCCTTTCCTCGATGAGCCACGAATTGAGGACCCCGCTGAACGGTATCCTCGGCTTCGCCCAGCTTCTTGAGTTCAATCCGAAAATTCCTCTAAGCGACCAGCAGACGGAATACGTCGGTCATATTTTGACGGCGGGCAATCACCTCCTGTCGTTGATTAATGAGGTGCTCGATCTTTCCAAAATCGAGTCAGGCAATATTTCCTTGTCTATCGAGGCGATCAATCCGCAGCTCTCAATCGACGACTGCGTTTCCCTCATCAGACCGATGGCGGAGAAGCATGGCATTACCCTCATCGACAAAACGAAGGATATCGAGCTTGCGACCATCCTCGCCGACATGGGGCGCTTCCGGCAAATTCTGGTCAACCTGACCTCCAACGCCATCAAGTACAACCGGCCCGGTGGGACGGTCACCATTGAGGCGGAGCCGTCGCCGAATCGGGACTCTCTTTACCGCTTTACGGTAACCGATACGGGATACGGCATACCGGACGACAAAATCGGCAATCTATTCGAGCCGTTTAATCGGTTGGGGGCGGAAGGTGGCGAGATCGAGGGCTCCGGCATCGGCCTGACCATCACCAGAATGTTGGTCGAGTTGATGGACGGCAGCATTGGTGTGCGCAGCAAAACAGACGTTGGCACTACGTTCTGGATCGACTTGCCTGTCGCGACACTAGAAAACACGCCGGAAGCGCCAGCCGATAAAAAATCCGACGACACCGGCAATCTGACCATCATGGCCGGACAGCATACGTTGCTATATGTCGAGGATAACCCGGCAAACCTAAAACTCATGACGGAGGTCATTGGGAACTTCGACAACCTCACCATGCTTTCAGCAACCAATGCGGAAGACGGGCTGGCCATCGCCCGGAAGGAACGGCCGAGCGTCATCGTTCTCGACATCAACCTTCCAGGTATGGATGGCTTCCAGGCCCTTGCCCGGCTTCGATACAATGAAAAGACCGCCGATATCCCCGTTATCGCGCTGAGCGCCAGCGCCATGCCGAAAGATGTGGAGCGGGGTCTCAAAGCGGGCTTCCAGAACTATCTGACGAAACCGATAAAAATTCCACGTCTCATTCAAGCCATTAATGTCGCTCTGAAATCGCGGGAGCTCCCGGTAAACTGACCGGCTTGACGGATTAGCTCATCACCCGCTCAACGGTTGCCGCCAGCTCGGCCATGCCGAACGGCTTTTTCAAAACCGCATTAGCGCCGATGCGCTTGGCGGCTTCCAATGCGGTTTCGCCCTGCATGCCGTCGGTGCCGCCCGAGATGGCGATAATTTTCACTTCCGGCCAATCTTTGCGAATACGCTGGATACCGGCAATCCCCCCTTCGCCGGGCATAAAGATATCGGTAATCACCAAATCGAGCCCGACAATCGCCGATGAAGCAAACGCTTCCTCCATCGATTCGGACGCCGCACAGCTGTATCCGCATTGGCTAAGCCCGTCGGTCAGGAACTTTCGAACGGTCCGGCTGTCGTCGACCACCAAAAGGCGCGGTTTGCGGCCAGCCTCGCTGTAACCGCTCATGACTTTCCCGATGTTCTCGGCCAGATCGTCGATGGTGAAAGGTTTTTTCATCACCGCATCCGCACCGACCCGCCGTGCGGCAATCAGCACATCGTCCGACTCGACGGCGGCATTGCCCGCCGAAATGGCGATCACCCCGACATCCGGCAGCTTCTTGCGCAGCATGGGAATCCCGGCAATCCCGTCGACCCCCGGCATGAAAATGTCGGTGACCACCATATCCGGGCGCATCGCGTCAACCGACGCCAAAGCGTCTTCCATGGCGCGGGCAATTATTGTCTGAAATCCCTTTTCGCGAAGGCCGGAGCCAATGAACTTACAAACCGTCGCGCTGTCGTCGATGACCAGAATTCGTTTTCCGGCTAAATCAACCATCTCTTTCTCGGCCTCCCACCATTTAATTTTATTTTTTCTTAGATGCTAGCGGCGCGCGACGGAGGATAAAAGAAGAATTAAGGCCTCAAGGTATCTAAAGTCCGCGGAGGAACCGAGGCCGCAGAGGGACCACTCCTTCCTGGGCGGCCCTCAATTGAGCGAGCAACCGCGCCTTGTCTTTCGGTAGGTTCCCGGCCAAGGCCAAGGCGTTCGACGCATGGTTTGAGCGAAAGATCACCGGGCGGGGCGGTTCGACGAGTTCGATCAAATGCATTTGCTCTGTCAGAAGAGCCTCGTCGTCCTGCCACTCAAACGGCTCTCCGAATTTTTCAAAAAACCGGGACGCCGTGCCCTCTTCCAGTCCAAGCTGCAAGGTCGAGAGATAGTTGAGCGGCGCCCGGCTGACCAGTTCCGCCGTCCCTTCGATATGTTCCCGCCAGCGGTTCCGCCCGCCGAGCCCTAAAACCACGGTAGCCGAAACCTTCATGCCGCCTTCGGCCGCTCGCACCAAAGCCTGCTCCATACTTTTCGGCGTGGCCCCTTTTCGAATCCGCCGCAGGATATCGCCGGATCCGGATTCGATGCCGAAGTACAAAAGCTTGAGCTTGCGTTCTTTCAACTTTTCCAGTTCCGCGACCGTCTTGCGCAGAAGGTTGATCGGCGTCGCGTAACACGACACGCGCTGGAGATTTGGAAAGGTCTCATTGAGCCGATCGAGAATTCGGCAAAGATGATCCGTCGGCAGGGTCAACGCATCGCCGTCCGCCAGGAAAACCCGGTGCGCTTCGGGCCAATCTCGAGCCGCATCGTCCATATCGGCGAACAAATCGTCCAACGGTTTCGCCCGGAAAGACTTGCTCTTGTACATGGAGCAAAAGGTGCAGCCGTTGAAGCTGCACCCCAGGGTCGCCTGGAAGATCAGGTTGTTGCCTTCGGACGGCGGACGGTAGAGCGGCATATCGTAAAGCATGGACCTTTGTTTACTCCATTTGCAGCCAAGAGAAAATGGGATAGGTTTTTGCCGCTATGACGGACGAACCAACAAAACAGGAGGCAGCGAAACTTTTCCAGGTGGCGGCAAGTCTGCACCGCCAGGGGAAAGTCGCCGAAGCCATACCGCTGTATGGGAGAGCATCTCTGCTCAATCCCGAAGCGCCCGACGCGTTCAATAACATGGGCGTCGCCTTGCGCGCGGTCGGCAAAGCGGAAGCCGCCGTGGTCTGCTACCACAAAGCGCTCGCTCTGCGGCCCGAAGACTCCGCCACCCATTCAAATCTGGGTAACGCATTGCGCGATCTGGGGCACTACGAAGAATCGGTCGCCGCTCACAAAAAGGCCGTTCAATTCGCCAAGGAAAAAGGGCAAGCTCAGTATAATCTGGGGCTGGCGCTTCGCGACCTCGGCGACCTTGAGGGATCGTTGGACTGTTTCGACAAGACCCTTGCCGACAACCCGGACAATCTTGAGTGCCGCTGGGATGTCGCCCTTTCCCACCTCCAAATGGGAAATTACGAAGACGGTTTCGCCGGTTATCACCATCGCTGGGATCTGGCCAGAACGCCCAAACGGGAAATTCCCCTTCCGGTCTGGGACGGGACCGAGCTTGGCGACCGCACCTTGCTGCTGACCCAAGAACAAGGTTTCGGCGACATGATCCAATTCGCCAGATTTGCCCCGATGGTCAAAGAGCGGTTCGGCGGAAAAGTCGTGGTGGAATGCCAGCCCGCTTTGGCGCGTTTGATATCGACCCTACCGGGGATCGACGGGATTACCCTGACAAACTCCTTTCCGCCGGAATGCGACGTTACCCTTCCTCTTCTTGAGCTTCCCCTTTTGTTCGGTATCCTGTTGGAAGACCTGCCCAACCAAGTTCCGTACTTTACCGCTCCCGACACCGGCGAACTAACTCTCCAGATTCCAGGACCACCAACGTTTAAGATCGGTGTCGTTTGGGCGGGGAAACTGACGCCCAGGGACCGGTCCTGTTCTTTCAGCCATATGCTTTCGCTGGCCAAAATTCCCGGCGTCACCCTCTTCAGCCTGCAAAAAGATGCAAGAGCCGACGATCTGAAGGCTTACGGAGCGGAAGATTTAGTGATCCCTCTCGGCCATCGGCTCAACGATTTTGCCGCGACGGCCTGCGTCATGAACCAGATGGACCTGATTATCACCATCGATAGCGCCGTGTGCCATTTGGCCGGAGCTCTGGGCCGCCCCGTTTGGACGCTACTGCTTTATTCGTCCGACTGGCGCTGGCTGATGGAGCGCCACGACAGCCCCTGGTATCCCACCATGAAGCTCTATCGTCAGCCGCAGCCTAACCAATGGCAACCGGTCTTCGATGCGGTGGAAGCCGACCTTAAACAGTTGGTGGCGGACGCCGCCAAATAACGCCCTCGCCCCCCATGAGACCCAAAACCGTTTCGACGCCGACGGATGGTGGAACGCGCAATAGATGGCTGCGGCAATTTTTACAGTCGCTGCTTCCGAAACCGGGATGGGGAAAAGAAACGCCGTCAACCGAGGACAGCGCCGCAACGATATCGCATTCATTGGCTCCGGGGAGGGCGGCCAACGCATCGACTCCGGCGACAGTCGTTAAGTAATCGACATGCCACCGAATCGCTTTGCTTGTTCTCAGATGGCGAGCCAGTCTGGCCCGCAAACCGCCCGAGCCATTGGCGCTGCCGGCATAGATGTAGCGCCCGGCAATCATTTCCGGCTTGTTTAACCGATCAATCGATAACCTTACGTCCGTTGGCAGGTTAATCACCAACGCGTAGGAGCCTTTGGTCACAGGAAGAGTATCGGGATTGGCAATTGTTTCCATAGTCTCGACGATAAACATTTCATAACTGTTTCGGAATTATAACCGTATCTCGGCACCAAAAGAGAAATTGGACGCTCATTTCATGGCCAAGCGTCAAAAATTCAGGGACGGCAAAACGATCTTCCGGGAAGGCGAGGCGAGCACCTGCGCCTACGTCGTCACGGAAGGAGACGTCGAACTGACCAAAACCGGCCCCAAGGGTCCCATCCGGCTAGCGGTCCTCAACAAAGGCGAGTTGTTCGGCGAAATGGGTCTTTTGGATGATAGCCCCCGCAGCGCCACGGCGCGCGCCGTCGGTCAAACCACATTGGAAATCGTCTCGCGCGAAGAGTTCCTCACCATGGTCCGCGAAGACCCGAAACAGGCGGTCGCGGTCATGGAAAAACTGGTGGCCCGGCTCCGCAAGGCCGATGAAATGCTGGTCGGCAAAATGCCTGCGGCACGGTCCTCCTCGACGCCCAAAGCGGCGGTTCTTCAATCGCAACCGCCATCGCAAATCCCGCAAGCCGCCGCACAACGCCCGCCCCAGGCGGCTCAAAAGCCCGGCTTTTTTTCCCGCCTCATCGGACGTCCCGCAGGGGCAGCCGCGTCAGCTGCACCGTTGATCGTCGCCATTGCCGAAATCGTCGGCGACCAAGGAGGAGTTCAGGCAAAAGCCATTGGCACAGCACTCGACGGCAAAGAGGGAATTTCGGTCAAGTACGTTAAAAAGCCTCTGCAACCGGAAGAAAACGACGGCGGCGCCATCACCGGCCAAGTGGCGGCGTTGGCGGCCAAAGGCCGAAAAATGCTCGCCGGCGTCAACGGCGATATTTTGATTTGGGGCTCGCTGACCGAAGATCAGCGCGCCCTGCGTTTGCGCTTTCTCTCCGCCCTGGAAGACGATGAGCGGCCCGGCGCCTTCGGCACGACGACGTTCCTTGATTTACCCCTTGGTTTCGAAGGCGAAATTGCTGAATTACTTAGAGCGATTACGCTTGCCGCAACCGTTCCCCGGACCGACCCGCAGGTTCAGTACGTCCGCGCCCATCTGCCCAAGGTGCTCGACGCCTGCAAGAACATCGGGCGCAAACCACCCCTCGATTTGGATAAAAGCAGTCAAGCTTCGGTCATGCTCTGTTTCGCCAATGCGGCGGCGGCTGCCGGCTGGACAACCGGTAATCTCGACTGGTTGGCCGAAGCGAAAACCGCCTACCAGGCCGCTATCCGCATGCTGGCGCGGGCCAACGCCCGCTACGAAGGCGCGGTCGCCCACAAGCAATTGGGGGTGGTTCTGCAAGTGTTGGGCGAGAAGAAGCAAGACGACGGCCTGATCGACGAAGCGCTCAAGGAATTCGAAGAGGCGCAGACGGTCCTTACACGGGAAGATTTTCCCCTCGCCTGGGCCAATCTGCAAAACCGCCAGGGCCTGCTTGCCTACAAAAAAGAAATGCGGGACGGTCTAGGAACAGGCAATGCCTCGCTCAAGCAGGCCGTCACGGCGTTCCAGGGCGCCTTGTCGGTTTACACCATGACCGAAACGCCGCTCAAATGGGCCGAAGCCAAGCACAACCTGGGCCAAGCGCTTCAGGTTCTAGGAGGGCAAGCCCGTAACCCCGATCTTCTCAACAAGGCCATCGAAGCGGGGCGCGACGCGTTGGAAGTCAGAACCCGCGAACGGTTCCCGCTCCCCTGGGCGGCGACAATGAATAGCCTCGGCTCGGCACTGTTCCTGCTGGCCAAGATCGATGAAGAAGCGGTTGAGGAACTGGTGGCTGCGGCAGAGGCCTTTCAAGGCGCGGTCGACGTCTATACGACCCATGGGCTGACCAAGACGGCGCAAATCGCCGAACGAAACCTGGAAAAAGTAGAGCGGTTGCTTGAGGCGCGCGAGCCCAACGCCAAACCGCTCGGCACGTTCAATTGGGACGACGACGACGGGGGCGGACTGTCGCTGTGAAGAGTTTACTTCAGCAAGCCGTAAGGTCAAAAAATCCCTTCGTCAAAACCCCTCTCCTGTTATAGTCTTCGAATAATAATAACGGCCTCCAAAATCCTTCCCCCAGTGGACGCGCCGCCAAAAACACGCCGGGACGGCCGGAGTGCTCCGGATTTTTCCCGAAAGATGAAAACGGCTTCATTCGAGGTATGATCCATGGGACTTGCCATCGCCATCATCGCCTTGCTCGCCTCGCTCGGCGCCCTATGGGTCGCCGCCGAGGCCTCCAAGCGCGCCGAAGGACAACAGAAAAAATTCGTCGACGCCTACCTAATCAATATCAAGCAGGCGATTACCGACATCCGGCTCGAAATCAATGTCTTGACCAAGAGGGTTGAGCAGGCTGAGAGCCGTCTTACCAGCCTGACAGAGGGGAAAGCCGGAGAAACGGACCAACTAAAGCAGGAATTGGCGGCACTGAAAGGAAGCTTAAGCGCTCTGGCGGAAAAGCTGACGGCGGGGAAAACCCCGCCGCCGCAAGCTTAGGAAATAATGGAGAGGCTTAGAACGACACGGCCGCCATGGCCAAGGTCAACGCCGAGCCCAAAACGATCCCACCGGCCATGCCGAGCGTCACGCGGATAAAAGACGCAACATGTAAGGTACCAAGGGACAACATTTCCAACTCTCCAATAAATAAGGTGCCAACCTCTATGGCTCCAATCTAGCCATCCGCCGTCCCATAAGAAGTGACGACGGTCACACCGAATTTAAATAAAATTGTATCGATTGCCCGTATGTAGGACGGCGGAAACCGTCCGTCATCCCCCATTTGGGTTAGAGCAATTGGAATGTGCTTGTTTTTGGGCTGGTAACTTTCTTGTCCGCTCAGACGCCCCGAACGAAAAACACTCTATTTACGCCCTTTATGCCAGTTCCAGGCCGTCTCGACGATTGAGTCCAAGGTTTCAAATTTTGGGGTCCACCCCAATTCCTTCCGAGCCAAATAGGATTCAGCGACCAAACTCGCCGGATCTCCTGGGCGCCGAGCGGCTTTTTCTACCCGGAAGTCTTTGCCTGAAACGCGCTTCACGGCCTCAATCACCTCGAAAACCGAATACCCTTTGCCATTGGCAAGATTAAACGCGCCCCCGCTTCCGCCGGAAAGAAGTCTTTGCAGACCTAAAACATGCGCCTGCGCTAGGTCTGCGACATGAACGTAATCACGAACACATGAACCGTCCGGAGTTGGATAGTCGGTTCCAAATACCGAAATCGAATCGCGGTTGCCGAGCGCCGCCGAGATAATCACGGGAATAAGGTGGGGCTCAGGATCATGATCTTCGCCGATCTCGCCGTCCGGGTCAGCTCCGGCAGCATTGAAGTATCTAAAAGCGATTGCGTTGAGTCCATAAGCCGCCCCAAAGTCCTGGATCATCCGCTCCGAAAAAGCTTTTGTTACTCCATAGGGATTTATGGGATTGATCGCATGGGATTCGGAAATACTTTCAGACGCGTCGCCATAAACCGTGCAGCTACTTGAAAACACCAGATTGTGGCACTTGGCGCGGCGCATCGCCGACAGCAAAGCAAGCGTTCCCGAGACATTGAGCTGATAGTATTTTTCCGGCTCGGTCATCGACTCACCAACATACGCGTAAGCAGCAAAATGCATTACGGCGACTGGCGCGTACTTCTGAAAAACACTATCGAGCCTCTCCGCATCATGAATATCGCCGACTTCCAAGGGGCCCCATTTGACGGCCCACTCGTGCCCCAAGGACAAATCATCATATACAACCGGCGTGTAGCCTGCTGCCGCTAGAGCCTTACAGGCGTGGCTTCCTACATACCCCGCACCCCCAACGACAAGAACCGTCGTCATTCTACTTTTCCCCCGGCAAATAGAAGGGAGCGTTTTCGTAGCGCACCATCACCTCCAATGCTCCGCCGTTAATCGTTTCTAGGCGGTAGGGGCGGCTTTCAATTCCCGCCCCGGCAAAATGGACTACGCCTAGAGGATGGAAGGGTTCATTAGGCTCGACGAGCAGCCCTTTTTCGTCATCCACCATCGGCACGGCAAGCCCACACATCCAGTTACACCAAGCCGGTAAAAACGCCGCGGGAAGTTTGTCGCCAAAAACGACGTAGTTCAATGCCGTTTGCTCGACCAGTTTATATGGCAAATGCGGCCATCCCTTGCGGGGCAGCAACGTTTTGCGACTGAGCGCCCTTTCAATGGCATTTGCCCAGGCCGCCCAATGGGGCGCGTCGCCGCGCAAGGCAAAGACACCAGCATTGAGAATAGGATTGCGGGCCAATCGGTCGGCCACTTTCCATCCATACGACCAATTAAACGCGTCGAAGTTCTGAGTTTTCCAGTACCGGCGCGGCCTTTTATAGAATGGACTATAAGCACGGTCGATTTGCGGCGTGATCGCTAACCGCCCTTTACGGGCTGCGTTGATGTAGAGTTCTATCGCTTCCCAGCGCTGAACCCAGGCATCCGTATCAATCTGGACATAAATTTCATATCCCGGGAAATACCGTGGGAAAAATGGCCGCGAGAGTAATGCCCTGAAATGCCCCGGCGTGCTTTGTTTCCAGGGTGTTTCAAAATCCCACCCAGGCTCAACAACAGTCGACACGCTGTTTGCCGCCCATTCCTTTTGCGCTGACGTCAAGCCTACGTCCAGCAAAGAAATATCAACGTCAGCCGCTTCCGGCTTGTCCTTGATTGAATGGATTAGTCCTTTTAGCAGGTCAAAATAATAGGCATCAGATGCAAGAACAATCGTGACACTACGGGTCATCCCTCGGTCACCTTTTCGCCGCCGTTTCCATCTGTCTTTTTTCGATCAGGTAAAAAAAGGAAATCAATGTATACGTCCGGCTGGTTAACTACATTCAATACGCCGTCGCGTTCGATCAGTTTGAAACAACCATCTTTTTCCAATTGGTGAGCCCTGTAGTTACGGCTTGTCAAAAAATCAAGTAGAGCCGAAACCGAGTCTCCTTGCGCCTTTAGCGCTTGTTCATCAAGCTCAACAAACAATGCTGGCGAAAAACGGCTCAAAATTTCCTCACATCCCTTGAGAACACGCATTTCAGCACCTTGGACATCTATTTTTATAAATGTCACTGGTTTCCATTCTTCTTTTTCTGCCAATCCATCAAGCGTGACAGCGGAAACCGGAACGCCGTCAAGTCCGATTCTATGGTCACCAGGGTGATTAGGATTGATATTCAGCATCAACTCGCCGGCCTTTTCCGCCGCAACGGCTCTAATGCACGAAACTCTTTCACCAATCCCATATCTAGAAAGTCGCTCAGAGAGGCGGTGAAAATTTAAATGCTCTGGCTCAATTGCAACCACTTTGCCTGTCTCACCAACCCACTTTGCAAAGCGGCGGGTGAAAAAGCCGGTATTGGCTCCGACATCGAAGACCAATTTTCCCTCATCAACATATTGCCTTAAGGCATCGATATTTCTCGCTTCCACGGTTTCTTTGTATAAATCGTAGGCAGCTTCAAACACCCAACGGCCAAACACCGTTTGGGACATACCGCTCGAACACCAAAAACGGTAAATTGCCATCAATGCGGCCTGAACCGTATTGCGGATACCATTGTTCCCTTTTTTTGTGCCCCCAACCAATATCTCTCTTCCTCCGACCACTCAGTTTGCATGCCTAATTCAACCGTCGACAAACGACATGCCAAAGCGGTTCTACCCACCTTACCGCATATTTCAAAGACAATTAGACCTCGTTTAACCTCTTTTGGTAAAGATAGAGATTTGTGGGTTTATATGCTCAAAAACCATCGGAAACTCGGGATAAAAAAACCGTGGCTTGAAAACCTTCTTCCGCGTCCAGCCCTGAGGCGAAGAGCGTGCCGGATATTCCCGCTCGACCTTAACAAGCCAGTTACAATCGTCCGTATTAATCTGGTACCTCGCAAACGAAATCGGGGGAACATCGTAAGGTGCCGGGGTGTCGGTTCCAACACACACCTTACTTCCTTCAGGAATGTTTTTTACTATCCACTGTGCGGATAGCAATCTTGTCGACCGGCTCGAGTTGTTTTCATCCCAATACGCAATTTTCAAAGGAACCGACTGTAGAGCCGTCAGGCTCAAGATAGCCGCAAGCACCCAATTCCGCCTGGGGATTGGAGCCAATGAAATCACAAGTATCAGCGCAGGGGCCAAATAAGTTGCGTACCGATAGTTGGTATGCCAATGGCTTTGGTTTGAGGTAAGGGCTGAAACCAACAAAATGGTTGCAAAAATAGCAACTGCGAACCACCTCAGCGGCCCACGGCTTAAGACAAAATGACCGCAGGAAAGAAGCGCCGCCGAAACGAAAATAGCTCCAAAACCAACGAACAAAGAGTTCCAAACGAACGCAGCTACGTGACGCCAATTAACTTCGAAACCATACCACCCAGCTGTCGTTCCACCCTCCTTAACAACCGCACTCCAATTCAAAATTAGATACGGGTTTGTAAGAAGCCATATGGTAATTGCCACAGCCGGAACGAAAATTAACGCCAAATAGGAACCGCGGCCACGAATTGCACCAGCTAATAGCACCAGCCAAACGAAACAAGCAAACAAACCATTTGGCAAAGACGAGCCGACAGCCAACCCCAGGAAAACACCGATTCCTACCAGTCCGATCCACCTGAATCCTCCCCTTTTCAGGCCACGGACCAGCAAATACAAGGCTGAATTGACCCAAATCAGGGAGTACCAGTGAGGCTTCATAACTTGGGAATACATAATTGATGCCGGAAGCGCCAAGTATATCGCCACAGCAAGAATTGCAGAGCTATGAGGCAAGAAAAGCCGGATGGTCAGATAGAGTGGAATTGCCGAAAGTGAGACCGCGACCAGAACGAAAAAGCGCCCCCAAAAGTAAACTGCATCCATTTGATCCGGCTCTTCAAGCAAGCCGCTCAAGCTAGGATTGCTAACGAGACCGACCTTGGTAAGACCGTAATACCACAAACCCAACGGATACAGCCAAGCACCGCCATATTGATAAAAACCAGGATCGAATTTTCTCTCCGAAGGTTTGATCTTTGAAAGGGCCATAATATTGACCATTTCATCCGCTTCGATGCTGTATAACTTGTAACGAAGCATCCACCGACTGATCGTTTCCCTTTCCGCCAGCGAATTTCCTCCGACAACATTTTGCCGCGCCAAGCTTGATCCAGCACGTAGAGTTTCGGAGTTCACCTCATGGTCTAAGATATGCGGGAGATCATTTATTTTGGCGCCATAGTCAAGGGTCGAGACTTGAACGGCAACAAACAAAATAGCCAAAAGAACCGCCGCAAACCATTCCTTGTGATCTAGATAGCCACCCTTCATGGATAATCTTTTTTCCAATCACCACCAAAGGCCGTGTAAGCCCGCTCAAATACTACCCTCGTGAAGCGATAACGCATTCCGAACAAGCTAATCATATGAGCGGCCAAGACGATCAGGAACGGTTCAAGCGGTAGGCGATATCGTATCGAACCAATGGTCACCATATGGACTGCCGTCAAATAGCCGATCAGCAAGTAAATGGGAACCAAAGGGCGCCAATATTTGATGCTACAGCGAACGACAAAGACGATAAAGAAAGCCAGAACCACGCCATAGCTCAATAAGGATGCCACGATGATATGGGGAGCTTGATAGTCCGGGGCATAGGGCCAAAGCCGCCAGAATCGCACAAATTTTATTGCCGCCAGCTCGACAAAGCGGTCTGGGTTCTCAAAAATGAAATCTTTTGCCGCCTGTTTAAAGGCGTCGTTGCGGTCGATAAGATTTGAATACTTTTCAACAAAAGGTGAAAGATCAACATCATCTGTTTCTTTCCCGTCGGCAACGCCGCCGCCAGATGTATTGGCCGGATTATTTCCCGAGTAGAGAACAATTCCGTCGCCCAAATTCAATCGAACAAAGGCATCATACTTGATGTAGTTATGCAACCACCACGGCGACATTAACAGGATGTAGATAACCGCATATTTGCCAACCTGCACACCACCAAACCCAACGCTTTTTCGATGGACAACCACGGCGAAGGCAAAAATAATGAGCGGTGCCAACAAGTCTATAGACGGGCGGGTGAGAATAGAGAGGACCAGCAAAATGCTCCCCCAGCCGAATTTTTGGCGATAAAGCGTCAAATAGGCCGCACAAAGGAGAAAAATATAGAGCGTTTCGCTCAACCGGCTGACCGCATAAAAAAGAAAATGCGGGTAAAGAATAGCGATGACAGCCGCCACAAATGCCGACAATCTGCATTTAAAGACTTCCAAAGTCAGCCCATAAATCAGCCCGATGGTTAGGCTGGATATGATACAATCGGCAATTTTTACGCCCAGACCGCCGCCCATCACAAATGACCAGATTGGGAAAAGCGGCATATGAATAATGGTATGCAACGTTCCCTGTTCAAACAGATGCTTTCCGGCCAACTCGAAACCACCGGCATCCGGTAGGTTCGGGTCAGGAAGCACGATGAGGACCACGATTCTGGCAACGAGAGAAAGACCTATGACATAAGCGAGCTGCCGCATAAACGCCTTGCCGTCACGCACTATTTCCGGTGAACGGTCATTCATTCTCTCATACTCTTTCTTAGGGCCGCTTTTGACTACGCGGGACTTTTATCAAGAACGTTCTCGTAAATCACTTCATAGTTTTTGATGCAAAGTTCTAAACCGAAGCGTTGTTTGACCATTAGGCGGGCAGCCCGACCTATCGTACTGCGAAGATCAGCGTCGGCGGCAAGCCTTTGAAGCTTTACGCCCAATGACGCCGGATCGCTCGGCGGCACAATAAATCCCGTTGTCCCGTCGTCAACAGCTTCCGGGTTTCCACCAACCTTGGTCACCACCATCGGCACCCCAAAGCTCATCCCCTCCAGCAAGCTGTTGGAAAAGCCCTCTTCCAGAGAGCACAGGACGCCAATGTCTGCAGCCCGCCAGTACCGGGCGACGTCCGACTGCTCTCCGGTCCAAACGATTTGATCCGCAATATCAAGACTATGAGCAAGAGCCTCCAGGTTCGACTGGATGCCACTGTCTTTACCAACGCAGTAGAGACGCCAATTCTCCGGCAGCTGTTCCTTAATACCCGCCAAACTCTTTAACAAATCGGCATGGCCTTTATACGGAATTAGGTTTGCCACGATGACGAACAAAAGAGTATCGGGAGTTTCCCCTAAGGTTTTTTTTGCCCTCACCTTTGCGTTTTCCGACAAATCAGGAGGGATTGGAATGCCGTTGTATAAAAGCCGAAGCGGTTTCTTACTCCCAACTTCCTTTTCCAACTGATCGACCACAGCCTGAGAGTTGCCGATCAGCGCATTCATCCTTCGGTGTAAAAGAGGCTCAAAGAGGCGGGCGCTAAAGCGCTCTTTTTGGTAATTGTTGAGGCTCCTACGGCTAAGAATTCTTCGTTTATTCTTGCCAAAAAAGGTCGCCAGCCCCCCGATGATATAGGCTTCCGGAAGAAAAAAATGGAAGATATTTGTGCTCCCGAACCAAGCCTTTTTTAATAACAACGCAAATGCGGCGACCCGGCGCATCATCTTGCTACCATGTACAGCCGGGCCGATGATTTTTATGCCTGCGTCTGCAAATGCCTGTTCGAGTTCCCCGCCTCTATGGATGACAAAAAGCTCTGCCTCAAACGAATCCTTGCTCAGTTTCGGCAGAACATTCAGCAAATGAGTCTCCGTCCCTCCCCTTGCCAAACTGGGAAGGGCAACAACAATCTTCTTTTTGCTTTTGTCGCTCACCGTTTAGAAGCCTCGCTCAAGCCAGCACCTTAGCCTAGATATTGGTTAAAATACTCAAGGCACCGTTCTCTCTTTGGTTCCGTTGCATGGATATATGCATACAGACTGAGATGGTGGGTCGGCAACGGAAACCGTTTGATTTCAACTTTGTCAAAGAAATGGCGAACCACGGCAATGATTTCACCGGCATCATTGATATGCTCATGGTGCATCAACTCACCATAGGAAAGGCCTGTTCTCATTCGATAGGAAAGCCCCGTCGTCGCTCGCCAGCCCACCCCCCAAAGAAGACCGCCTTCGCTGGGAATACCTGCCTGGAAAACACCGCCATCCGCCAAGAGCAGACCACTTTTCACGACCGTAAACGGCAATTCCTCCAGATGCTCGAGAACCGCTACAGAGATAATTCTTCGGTATTGGGTATCATCAGCGATGTCCCTGATATCAGAGTAAAAGTTTCTGACCCGTCCCCGGTTTGGAGAATCTTCGTAGAGAAACGCCATGGGTTCAATCACGTCATAGGCTTCTCCAACCTCTTCGTATGGAAGATGGTTGAGAGAACCCGCACCAATTTCCAGCACCTCGCCAGGATTGTGTCGCCTACCACTCGCGGCCAAGTAGCGATGCATCCACGACTCGGCCCATTGCGAAGCACGCTGGATTAGATTCTTCCCTGTGCGGTTGTCCTTGTACTCATCCGCATAAATTTCTTTATGAGCCGCCGAGATGGGAGGTCTTCTCCGTGGAAAGGTATTCAGAAGATCTGCGATCTGCATTCTGCGATCATCCTTTTTGAGCAATTTTGAGAAGCACCCTCTCACTTTCGGCGATCATTGTATCTTGGCTAAAATTGTCCAAAATTCGTTGCCTACTTTTTTCCCCACGGAGAACATGTTTTTCTTTAGTCTCGGAGGCTAGTTGAAGCCAAGCTTGAGCAAGCGCTTCAGGCTCTTTAGGAGGCACTATAATTCCGGCATCGCCGACAATCCACCGACAGTCCCCAACATCGGTAGAGACAGGTGGAAGTTCACAAGCCATAGCTTCAGCAATTCCATTCGGAAAACTCTCGCTATACGATGTCAACGTTATTGCATCGCAAGCGCTATAGAACCCCCTCATATCCTTCAACTCTCCCGCCCAGATCAAATCCCTTTCTAAATTTAGCTTCTCCGTCAACTCTTTCAGATTTTTCGTTCTGTTCTTAGGGCCTCCACCAGCACAAACGAATTTCAACCTGCTGTTGGTCTTTTTGCATATAGACACCGCTTCAATGAATGTTTCATGGTCCTTTATAGGGTCGAGGCGTGCTGAGAACCCAAGAACAAAATCATCCTTTTCAAATCCCCAAGCCTCCCTTTGATCATGCCGCCCACATTCTTCGAAAAAAAAATAATCAGTATCTATGCCATTCGGCACAGCCACTAACCTGTCTGCTGGATACCCCTGGCTTTCGAAAAACGACATCGCCGCTCTTGAATTGACAATAATTTTATCTGGCAACCAAGCCAATATACGCTCAACCAGATAAGTAAGGCGAATGACGCGATCATACCTGGACAAATCCATTCCTGCAGAACGTATCCCCCAAGCCGTGCCGCCCCCCGGAATAAGTAGCTTTATCGCGGCAAGCAGGATATTCGGGACGGTCAGAAAACTGTAAATCACTTCAGGCTTTACAACTCGAATCGTGCGAAGCAATCGAAAGACAAAAGGCACGACATCCCATCGCCCTGCTTTCTTCAAGTCAAGAATCTCAACCCGCTCCGCTATCAGGCCTTGGCGCAAAGGGCCGCCTTCATAAAACGGCACGACAATGACTCTGTGCCCTCGTCTACGTAATCCTCTTGCCAAAGTTACTAATTGGCGTTCAGCACCACCAATCTCCAATCCTTGAACAAGAAATAGGATCGTTAATCTCTCGTTATTGGTTACGACACTTTGACCGGCAACCGTCGTCACTTGCTTTTAACCTTTTTGTGCTGCTTGCCAGCGACCAAATAGCCAATAAGTATGTTTATCTCTAAATTGGGGAGCCAAATGGCTTAGCCTGTCACCAACTTCATTTTCTGGCATCGCGTGACCGTCAGGCGTCAAATTTATGATTCCTGTATCGCTCAAATGCCGATCATATTCTTTTAAAATAGGTCCTGCCGCGTCGTTGATTGGCTTAAAGAGAGGGCCATGGGCATAATAGCATGACAATTCCCTTTCACGGCATAACCAAGCTATTTTATTGATAAATATCATTTTTTCAGGGTTCGCCGGTTGAACCCTTTCATTTACTTCAGAATGGTCAAATGTCTCAATCGATATGGGTGGCCCCTGTCTAATATAGTCGTCTTCAAAGATATGTTCTTGAAAAGAACCTTCCTTTGAAAGCAGGGATACCAGGGTTCCTTTCACATATTTCAAGACTCTTAAATCATAGAGTTCCACAAAAATAGTTTTAAGGAATTCCAGACGCTGCGGCAGCGTCAAGGCATCATCGTTCAGCAAGGAAGCGATATCTTTCCAATTCCGCGAAGTAAAAAAATACCCCCGCCAAGCAGCACCCGTAGACATCAGTTCCGGGTTACCCATCAAAATCACTCTTTCTAACGGCTGCCGCTCAAGAGTTTGGCGGAGCAAGTTATATGCCCCGGCGAACCCATGATTTCCCGTCAATGCCAAATTAAGCCATTTAGTGCCCGACAAATCGCTCAACAACTTTGCATTTACGGCATTGCCAAGTGAGCTGTCACCCAAAAGAACTCCTTGGACATTCCTTTCACGGGCGATCTTTTCTCTTTGATAGTTGAGCAAGTCATTGTAAGGCGCATGCCAGATTCCAAGCATTTTCGTTGAATAAGCAAAAATGGCGACAACGAAAAACGCAGCAGCAAATGCTGCCACGAACACCAATAAATAGCGTCTAAATCTTAAATCTATCGCAGGAGCCTGTTTAAGCGTTTCCATCTTGTGTTTGCCCTACTTCACGTCATGGCTAGAAAATAAAGTAGATGAATTCCGTTCCCTCGGTGATGTTGAAAATTGCATAAAATGCGATAAGACCAACTAAAATAGCATGAAACGGTTTCGGCTCCCACCGAAGCCATTTCCAAAGCCCTCCGGCCGGCCCAGGATAGAACTCTTCTTGCGCAATTTCCCTCTCGCCACCGGAAGAGGGCCTACTTTTTTCATTCATAACGTTGCCAAGGATTTCATATGTATTGGGCATTCCCCAAATCACATACAACAACAACATAGTGAACACGATTTGCTCAATGCCCCAGAAATGACTAACGGTCCCAAACCCAATCCCCATTCCAGATAGTATGTCTGTGACACCCGGCATAACATTTTGATAACTAGCGGGAATGAGTATCCCGTTCACGCCGAACATACCCTCCATAACCGCGAAAGCAGCCTGTAGGCTTGGTGCCCTGAAAATGATGAAACTCCAAGCAATAGCCACAAAGGTCAAAAAGACAAACCCGCCCTTCAGCCACTTTGGATCTTTCTCTATTGGCCAATTAAGGATATGGCGGATCATTCTCCACAAGTGATTGATGGCTAAATAAAAGCCGGCAATCAGCCCCCATACAACATAGGTAAACGCATCTCCATGCCACAGTCCTGCAAGCCCCATGGTCAGAATCATTGGGATTGCAACTGTAGCAGCAAAAGCGGCAGGAGAGCCGACACCTCTTTTTATTACCGGCCTGCCTTTAATAATCCTTCGTCGAGTAGCTGAAAGGGCCATAGGATTATAAAGATAAGCCGTCAGAAACCGCGTCAGCGTAATGTGCCACCTTTGCCAGAAATCAATCATGCTGGCAGCCTTAAATGGCGAGTTGAAGTTCATTGGCAAGCGAATACCGAAAGTCCGGGCGATACCAACAGCCATGTCCGAATAGCCGGAAAAATCAAAATAAATTTGCAACGTGTAGGCGATACTCGCTCCCCAACCAGCTAAAAAAGAGATGCTTTCCCCTTCTGCAGCCGCTGCGAATACAGGATCCGAATATTGGGCGATCCCATCTGCAAAAACCGTTTTCTTGAACAATCCAAGCAGGAATAACGTCGACCCAACGGCGATATCAGATGAAGAACGCCGAAATGTCGACGAGCGCTCAAACTGAGGCATCATTTCACGGTGGTGAACGATTGGCCCCGCCAGTAGTTGAGGAAAAAACGTTACAAAAAGCGAGTAATTTAAGAAGTTTGTGCGCCGCACCTCGCCTGCGGCAGCGTCAATTACAAATGCAATTTGCTGAAATGTAAAAAAGGATATCGCTAACGGGAATGCAATCCTTTCTATAAAAAACTCCGTCCCGATAGCCAGATTGAGCGTCTCAACGGCAAAGTTCGTATATTTGAAGTATCCGAGCGCTGCCAAGTTCCCCACAACAGACACAAAAACCAAAAGACTACGCTGACGCTCTCCTGCGCGCCCTTTGGGCAGCATCATAATTTTTGTGGCAATCAGGTAATTGACTACCACAGAAACGACGATCACCCAGATATTTTCCGGTTTTGGCCAACCGTAGAAAAAAAGCGAAACAGCCACTAGAAAGAGTTTGGCAACCTTCTCCCCGCCCAACCGGGCAGCCACAAAAAAACCCAGCAACGCCAAGGGGAAAAGTCCGAAAACGAACTCATAAGAGTTAAAGAGCATTTGAGGATTAGATCAATAGACGGCTTAACGGAGTTTGTTTGCTATTAAATTAACCAAATCGCCAACGTTGCGCAGAGCTTCGACTTCACCGGTATTGAACTTGACGCCAAAACGCACCTCGGAACCTACGACAATGTTGATATGATTCAACGAATCCCATTCAGCGACATCCGCCGCAGAAAGTTCAGGGGTTAGTTCCAGGTTATCGTCATCAAGGACATTCTGAAAAATTTCGGCCAGAATTTCGTAAATTTCTTTTTCGGTCATCCGTTAATCCCCAACTCAATCGAATTGACTCCGCTCTTATGCGATTGCTTTAACCGATTGTTCAACTTGTTTTTTGAAATTTTTCTGTCCAGCTGTCGGCGCCTCAATGTGCTCCCTTGATTCAAGCACCTCCAAAATCCTTGCAAACCCCGGATGGGCATCATCCATTTCGCCCTCCATTTGGGATAGCATGATTTCATTCAACTGCGTCTGAATCTGATTGATCTGCTCCAAATCGAACCCTAGGTCATAGAGATATGCCAGATACCAAAGACTAATGTCCGGGTCGACCCATTGGCTCTTTTTGATGCGCTTGAAAGAGTTCAGCTTGTGACGCAAGGTGCGTGCTGAATCCATGGTGTTGTGCGACCATTTATTTATATTTCCCTGCAATCCGAATTCCTCGCGCCTCTCATAGATCGGGGTATTTTCAAGATAGAGGAACTCTTTGATACTGTAGTAGTCAAAACCCATTTCTTCGATGAACTGGACGTTTTGCTCAATGGTTTCATCGGTTTCGCCTGGGAACCCGTAAACCAAAGACGCCATTGTCATGATGCCGTATTTACGCAACGAAGCCATGCCACTAGCAAATTTCTCGCGCGTAGCTTTCTTGTTCATGTTCTTCAGAACTTCGTTATTGGCGGATTCAATACCCAGGAAAACGCCGACACATCCGCTTTCCTTCATCAAACGCGCCACCTCATCGTCGACGAACTGCACCCGTAGGAAGGAGAACCATTCAAAGTCGTGCTTGGCAAACATTTTACAAAGCTCGATCCACCGTTTGCGCGGCGTGTTTGGCGTGTCATCGAGGAAAATGACTTTGTTGATTCCGGGTATTTTCAGAACGCTGACAAGATGACGCTCGAAGTCATCAACCGGTTTATGGAAAAAGCCTCCGGCAATTTCCGGATACGAGCAGAATGCACAGGAAAAAGCGCAGCCTGCGGATGTGCGCATTTGAATGGTTGACCGGAGAAAGGGCAGTTCAAGCTCATGCCACTTGGCGGGCGGCTCCGAAAGATTGGGACCATGCCACTCCTCTCCGGTTTCCCGCACTACCAGCGCGCCATTTTCCTCCGCCAAATAGGCTAAATTCTTAATGTGATCCAAGGCGCCTTTCTTGCCCTTGCGGTGCCAATCAATAAGCGCTTTCAGGTCTTCTTCTGAATTCACCGAATGAATGGCGTAGTTAATGCCGTATTTGAGCATGATTTCATGGAGCCATTCGGGGCTATTGGCTTTCACCTCAGCGCTGATGAATGCCCCGCCGACAACGACTTCTACATCAGTAAAAACCGACCGGATCTTTGTCAGTAGGCGGCGTATTTCCGTCGCCTTCATATAAAAGGTCGTGGAGATACCAACTAAAGGCGGCTTGCCAGCATTTTTGTACGCTTCGCAAAACAGATCAAACTCGGCGTCGAAGTTATTGATGACCTTGGTCGTAATGCCATAGGGCAACAAATAATTCGATAGATGGATGCCGCTGAACCCCGGAAGGTTCCATATGCTGTAAAGATTGCGCCTTGATTCATACCCAGCATCAGCCCAGCTAACCCCGGATTCCAACAAATTGAGCACATCCAAATGCGATCGGAAAGCGCCCTTGTAGTAAATCATCCGCGGATAAATGAAACCTTTAAACAGTTCCAGCCGGTCAAGCGGCAGTTCCGAGAACTTTCCGTGATCGACGATTTCTGACTGCGATATATTGATGTAGTCAACAGAGGTCATCTTGCCGGTCCCCGCCATCAATTCCTTCTCTCAGGACGTTACCTGCCCCACAATCTCCGTGGATATATAGGTATGCTTCTTTGAAATGTCGCCCACTTTTACGACCCAGCGCTGAACGGTCTCATCATTACCGTCGAAAGACTCAAATCCCAGATCTTTGTATAAATCTTTCACAAGCTTATTCTTCGCCGTAGGGATGAATTCGCCAATCAAGCTCTCAACGTTTTTAGCTCTTGCCATTTCCGTTAGAACATTGAGCGTTTCTTTCTCAACACCCCGCCCTAAGACCCGGCAACTCATGAGCCATGTATCGATCCGCATTGCCGTTGGATCGCTTTCATCCGGTAGCGCAATCACGACTGATATCAGCCCGTTATCGCCAAACCGGTCGGCTAGCCGCACCCAAAGCGCAATGACATCGGGACGAGCCATCAAAGACTGGAGCTGAGTTTCCGTATAGCGCCTGGTAGTTAGGTTAAATTGATTTGTCTTGTTCACCAGTTGCGCAATACGCGGCAGATTGATTTGGTCAAAGGTGCCAACGGTCATTTCCATGGCGAGACCTTGAAGAAAGGCATCCATGTCGGTTGCGTCAGCCAACAAAGCGTTGCGTTTCTTATTTTCGGCGTACTGACGCGTTCGGTGGGTATCATCCGAAGTATAGCTGACCGCTTCGAAATAACCCGCATCCTCAAGACACTGCACATAATAGGCAGGATCCGTCGGGACCTCGGGGACGGAAACCATCGGCAATGTCTGCCTGACGATCTCTCTCTCCGCAGGATTGTCGTCAAAGAAAACAAGACTATCCAGACCGATATTCAACTCTTTTGCAATGGTGCGGATATTGCTGGCTTTATCTTGCCAGTTGGCGACAAACACCGGAACCATATCTGGAGAAAGCACCATTTCCGGATGCTTTGAGAAGGCTTCCATTGCCATATCGTGATCATTCTTCGAACAGACGGCAAGAATGATCCCCCGCTCCGCCAAAGATTTTACATATCGCTGAAACGCCTGAAACGCTTCTCCCGCAGCGCTCCCTTGGCCAAGGGCAATACCATCAATGCCATCGTCTCCAATAACACCGCCCCAAAGCGTGTTGTCGAGATCAAGCACTAAGCACTTTTTTGCACGACCTTTGACCGCCGATAAGATCCGCGTCAGATATTCGCCGTAGGCCAACGCCTTCTGCGGTAAAACCTCCTGCTTAGCATGATGCCATCGCCCTGGATCAAACCATTGCCGCAGCCCATCCTTGGCCGCTTGAGCCGCAAGGTCAAAGACAAGTACTTCTTCATTGTACGCAGCGACTTTAATCATCCTATTGAGCCCTTCGGAAAGCGCCGCCGCACTACCGGGAAGCACGCCGTCGAGGTTCCCGAACAAGCGAGAATGTACGCCGAGAACTGTTTGCTGGATGGGTTGCGCCGATAGTTTCACCCGAACAGCGGACCATAGATGTCGCATCATATCGGCTTGCTTCTTGACTGCTTCTTCCGCCGTCTCCAGGGACGCATCGGCGGGCAGGTTCGGCACGGCGTGCTGATGATCCAATACGAAAAGAACGGCATCCGGTTCAAAATCATAGAGTCCAGAGGAAGCATCCAGCACTTCTTGTTGATACTGCCCATAGGGGCCTTGGTATATTTCAACCTGTAACCCGCGCCGCAGCGCCGCAACACGAATACCCGGAAGAAGATGATCGAGAGTCGCAGAACCCAGAAGGGCTAATTTCACCTTCTGTAGACCAGCAAGTTGTCCAGATATTTCCAGGAAAAAACGCTGAGCGGTTTTATCGAGCGTGAGAAGCCCTAAAAAGTCATGCCGTACACCTGCCGCCGAAATCAGTGCGGCTACCCTATCATCTAGTGATTTATCGGTGTTTTTGGCATCACGGACAAACCCCCTAAAAGAGTTTGTCTCGGGCAGCCAATATAGATCCTCGAATGACATTAAAATTTGGCCTACCGGTTCTTCTCACCTTGTCCGTCCTCACTTAGCGGTAAGGATTTTAGCGCAGATATACGGATTTGACTGATCTGATCGGCGACGAGGCTTAAACCACCAAGCATCACGCCACTTGTCAGCAAGGCTGCCGCGGCAACGGGGAACCCGCGCCCGAACCATACGGCCATCCCGATACCGTAGGCCAAACCAGCTAGTATGAAAAACAGACTGAGACGGAGAAAGACCCGCATCGGCGCAAAAAGGGTAATAATCCGCAACAACAGGATAATCGCTTCAAATCCATCCGAGAGGGCCACTTTGCTCTGCCCCATCCGAGGGTTGATGGACAAAGGATGGAAAGCATGCGGGTAGCCCTGCTCGACCATAATAATGGTCGATGTCATGCTAGCGCTATAACCGTCCGGCAATAAGTGAAGATAGCGGGAGATAACACTGCGCCGGAAAACCCGCAGTCCACAATTTAAGTCCGTGCCCGCATTGACCTTCAACAACCGCCCAACTGAACGGATAACGAATTTCCCAACGCCGCGAACGACATTTTGGGATACACTTCTTTGACCAAGAACAGCAACAAGATTCTGTGAATCCAGCATCTCCGACATCGCTCTCAGGTCCTCGGTTTTATGCTCGTTGTCAGCATCAAACCACCCGACATAATCCCGCGTTGCCTGAGACATGGCCGTTTTGAGACCGGCGCCGTAACCCCGGTTAAATCCATGCTGCAGCAACCGAACATTTGAGAACTTGCGCACTTGGTCTGCGGTCCTATCGGTGCTGCCATCATCAACAACTATGATCTCACTTCCTGGAAACGCATCTGTCAAAGCCATCAAAGTCGCTTGAATTCCCTGTTCTTCATTGAAAGCAGGAATGACGATACTCAAACGGGCTGAAATATCTTGCTTTTCCTTCGATTTGACCATTGTTCTGTCTTCAACCCCAAACGGTTTGTTTCCATTGTGCCAACGTCAGCAACGCCCACAATCCATAGCCGTTGTTAGCCTTTTTCATTTTGTGGTCCCGCCACATTTGCCGGGCCACTTCCGGCTTTATATCCGGAGCCAAGCGTTCAACGTCCCGATCCAACAACCGATCACCGAGACTGGCTAGTGAGGTACGCAACATCCTGGCAACCGGCACGTTAAATCCTTTTTTCGGCGCGCTTGTAACCCCTACCCCGGTGCCAGCCGCAGCCAAAACCTGACGTAGTAGCTTTTTACCGTTCCCTTTAAGCGGTGTCAGCAGTTTATGATCCAGTTGTCCGGCAAAATCCATAATCCTGCGGTCCAGGAACGGCACCCTGATTTCAAGACCATGAGCCATACTCATCGCATCTACTTTCACGAGCATGTCAGCTGGGAGGTAATGCCGTTGGTCTGCCAGCAAACAACGATCCACTAAATCTCCCTCAGCCGTCAGGATCGCATTTTCATAGTCTTCCAAGCCCTTAAACCCAGGCTGATCTAATAAAGCGTTCAACTTGGGCGGCATTATTAATTGGCGCCAATAGGCGTGGCTTGTTCCATCGGGCGACGCCAGACCATATGAAAAGCGGGCCAAAATTTCTGTAAACGGAAGTCGGGATTCGTCACTGGCAGAAAATCCACTCAACATGCTTCCCACCATCGAAGCTGCTGCGGCGGGAATAAAAGGTTGGATGGCGCTTGCGTAGCGGCTTGCCTTGTATGTCTGATATCCGCCGAAAAATTCGTCTGCGCCATCACCCGAAACCGCAACGGTAACATGTCGCCTAACCGCCGCACACAATTGATAAAACGCAAAGGCGCTAGAGTCGGCTAGCTGCCCATCCAGGGAAGAAACGACTTTGGCAAAGAGTTCAGACGCATCGTCCAGCATATCAACCGGGACAAAATGATGATCGGCACCCACTTTGTTGGAAATTTGCTTGGCCAATCCAGATTCGTCGTGACTCTCCTCGGCAAACTTTGCGGTAAATACCGGAAAGCGGCCGTCACGGCCCATGAATGTCGTCACCAGCGAACTATCGATCCCGCCGCTTTGCAGAATGCCTAGGGGAACATCGCTAACCCGCACGTCCCCAAGGACTTTTACCCAAAGCTTCCTAAAGCCTTCCATCGCCTCACGCTCATCGCACAGGATCGGATTACGGGTTGGCTGCCAGAACTTCCGGTCCCGGACACCACTTTTTCCAATGACTCGAACCGTTCCCGGGGGCACTTGTTCCACATTTTTGAGCAAGCTGCCGGATGGCGAAACGTACCCTTGCGTCAAAAAGGCCGGCAAGGCATCACTTTGAAGCGCTGGCCTGAAGGTTTTATCGGCCAAGATGGCCTTTAATTCGCTGGCGAAGCGGATACTGCCGCCATCGTTGCTGTAATACAGCGGTTTAATGCCAACCCCATCCCGCGCAAGAACCAATTCTTGGGATCGGCGATCCCAAAGCGCAACGGCGAACATCCCCTCTAGCCGGTCAAATAGTTTCGTTCCCCAGGCCAAATATCCTGCGGGCAGAAGCTCAGAATCGCACGAGGACTTAAAAACCCAGCCGAACTCTCTCTCAAGTTCCCGCTTCAGCAGGTCGTCATTATAAATTTCGCCGTTGTACGTGACCCAGACATTGCCTTCAGGATCACTCATTGGCTGCCGACCCAATGGCGAGAGATCGCGAATTGACAACCGGCGATGTCCTAAGCCGATCGCCCCCTCGGTCCAAATCCCTCTATCGTCCGGGCCCCGGTGTATCAGCGCGTCGGTCATCAGATCAATCGTCGAAACCTCAACTTTCTGACCATCGTGTTTAAAAATTCCAACGATTCCACACATTTGAAGTCTAAATCTTTAGGTCGAACAATTTCGATGTTCCAAAACGGCTCATCGGCAAGTTTCAACACGACAAATAAGAATCACTTTTCCCTCAGGCTCCCGCACTATCCGTCCTTCAGAATATCCTTGCACATTTCGCCACAGAGAAATATCTTCCTCCAAGCCAAACGCGTAATCAAATTCTTCATTTTCTGGCCAATTTTCAGATGTTTCAAATCTCTCATCTGTGATAGGAAAATTAAATCTAGCTGATAAAAGAAAAGGTGCCCCTTCTAGCATTCCTGTTTTCTCTATTAGTTGCCTTGATACTAGAATTTTTGTTTCAGATATTGGATGCAAATACTCTTTAAAGACCTCTAATGGATAGATTCTATTTTGATACAACCGCGTTGAGAAAAAAAGATTATTGGGCAAAGCCACCATCATCGGCAGGGCGGCTATGAACGAGGTCATGATAATTAAGCGCCCATACCAACAAGAACTCTGTCTCACAAAAACGATAACAGCGAGCAGTGCAGCCAAAACCGTTGGGTAAATAACATTAAGGACAAATGTATAAGGGTCCCATCCGTTTGTGCTTACAGTGCTCGATAATCCCCTTAAATGCATTCCGGCACCGACTACACCAAGCAATGCAACGCTAATGGCTAGAGCTCCCAAAGCCCATGTTTTTGGCTTTGTCTGGACTAGTTTCACCAACTGCACTTTGCCAGCCAACTCCGACAAGTAATAACCTCCAAAGGCTGCTACAGCCGGTATGGCGGGCACAAAATACCTTGGCGCTAAATTCCAACGACCTGGAACAGAAGCAATTGCAAGAAACAAAGCTAAGAAAATTGGTAGAAACCCAAGAACTTTGAACTTAATAGCATCTATTTTTGGCGCACAGCAGAAAAGAGCGCATAGATACAAAAAAACAGGAACGGCAAGGTCGCTTAGAAAAACATAGGAAAAACTATTGCCTCTACTCCGTATATGATTGCCTATTTGTTTGGCGATGACATCCACCATGTTTTGACCACGGATAGAGTGGAAAACGTCTCCCAAAATAAAAAAGTCGACCGTCATCAAAACAAAAAGGCCGCACAACAAGCCGCAAAGCCACATAAAACTATCTATAACCGCCAAACGTAAGGTAAATACTCCGCAACCAAATATTATTCCGAAATATAACAGCCCTAAAATTATACCGGTTTCCTTCGTTTTGAAGGCCAAAAACATCACAAAACCAAGAAAAAAAGCAGAGAAATAATTAGGCCGTTCTTCTGTAGGCGCTCCCATCAAAAATATAACTGAACCAAGCGCGACAAACATCATCAGGGTGAAATCAGCATAAGAAACACCGACATACCTAAAGATACTAGGTTGTAGCACCACGATGACGACAGCAATAAGCCCAGATGCAGGCTTTTTCCAACGGCTCAGTCCCGCACCAATCAAATAGGTAAAAGCAAGAGTTGCCGACATCACAATAGCGGTAAATGCCGCCGCTCCAGCTTCCGGCCCTCCTAGCCATACAAAGAACCGCAATAAATAAATGTGAACAAACCGGTTCAGCAGCCGAGAATCCGCTTCCATGAACATCGCTCTATTGAGGTATTTAAGCTCATCATTCGTTACAGGACCGCCGCCAATCCCAAAAAGAATAATAAACGATGCAAGAAATACAAATATAGAAATTAAAATATGGGTATTTAATTTCTCTAAATACAGTTTTTTTTCTTTCATTTCGCCACACGGTAGGATACTTCGCCCATCCCCGCAATATGCAATAGCCCTATAAACAACAAATCAATCACTAGAAGAGGCCAGCCACCAATTATTTGGTGTCACAAAATATGCAGACATTGTTTTAATTGGAAAATCTTCTAATTTCATTTTCGTACAAAGCCACATAGTCCCCTACAATACTGTCCCATGAAAAATCTTCAGCACGTTCTTTTGAGTTCTGCGCAAAATGCTTTCGCAACTCAACATCGTCCAGAAACCGCGCCATTTGAGCGCATAGCTCTTTCGAATCCAGTGGGTCATCTATGATAATGCCATCTTTCGACGCCCTGACAACATCTTTACAACCAGGCACATTCGCTGTGATGATCGGAAGCTCTGCGGCCATTGCCTCCACCAAAACAATGCCGAATGTTTCCATTATGGACGGCATAACAAATACATCAGCAGACTTATAGATCTCTACGAGCTTTTTAGCCGGAAGCTCAATCTCATTTTCATTTTGTTGGACCTCAGCCGCCGATACCAGCCGTATGACATCCTCGCACCCCATCTCTTTTACAAATGTATCAAGCTCCTCAACACTTGCCCCCACAATCATCACTTTAAACGCCTTTTTCGCAATACGCTTCAGCAATGCTGCGGCCTTAATCGTCGTAATATAATTCTTCTTCTTATGATTTCTGCCCACACCTAAAAACAAAAGGTCATTATCATCGATGCCATACCTAGCTCTAGTCTTCGACCTATCCACTGGGGTGTTGAAGCGACCTAGATCAACGCCATTGGGGATTTCGGCTATTCGAGCATCATCTACCCCAAGCTTCTTGTACTCATCTTTTACGCTTTGTGTAATCGCCACAAGGTTACTCGCCGTCGGAAGCCAGCGCTGGACGAGTTTGTCAACCTTTGGATCTAAGCGCGCGCCATAATTGATTTCTGTGGATTTTTGAATATCTTCACCAGCACAACGAACCAAGTGCGGCAGGGGGCCAAAACGAGCAACAAAGTGCAAAAAAGCAATACCTGTTGGGTATCCCATTGTGACATGCCAGAAATCAAATTGATATCTCAACTGAACGATCTTGAAATAGAAATCGAGTATAGTAAAACCAACTACTGGCGCCCTGTTTAGAATAGACCATATTTTGGGGGGGAACGGAATAACTTCATATGGCAATATCCAATTCTGCTTTTTTAGCGCCCGAACATGAGGATACGGCGCGATAACTATCGACCGATATCCTCGCTGTTTTACTCTTAAAGCAATATTGTGCAGCCCAACCTCCATTCCACCCAAGTTCGGTAAAAATGAAGAGATTGGAAAAGCAATTGTCCGAGAGTTATGGGTCATTTGGGCCTCATGCCCGTTGCTGTATCAATAATTCTCGTAAACCTTTTAACAAAAAGCTCTCCCGCCATGCGTCCAACCAAATACTTTCTGTATTTTTCCTGGGCAGCCGTCGCAATCGCCTTAACGCTTGTTGGATTTTGCAGCAATCGATCAAGTTTCTCCTTGAAATCTTCAAGCCCCCACCCGTGCTCTGCAATCGTTTCTCCTCCAACCCAGAGGTTAGGCCACGTTTCTAAATGCGCCATACTCGGCTTCAAGAGCGCTGCACCCGAAACAAATGCTTCATAATCCTTGTAGTTGATTTCGCCAAAACCAAAAGGTGAAATAACGATTTGACTATTTTCAAGCTCCTTGAAATAGCGCCATCGCGATATGCGGGCTGATAGAATTTCTCCAGAGAGCAATTCAATTGCTTTCTTTCTTTGCCATGCAATTGTCTCCCTAGAATAGTTTGATGAAATTCGGCAGGATACCTGGATGGGACGATTTTTAGTCGGGGCGACAAACCTAAAGGGTGCACGAAGTAATTGCGGCAATCGCAAACGGCGGTAAAGCTCACCTAAACAAAGCCCTTCCACTGCATAGTTCGCCAAACTTGAATTCCAACCGACAACAAGCTTGTTTAAATCCTGTTCAGAGACTAGGGGCGGATTTACTTCGTTAGATGTATCCGTCACACCATAATTTTGATGGATCCAATCCGTATACAACCGGCAGCCATACTGCGCTTTTAAATAAGCTTTCCGGTCGCGCAACAGTTGGTTTTTCACAAACAGGTCAATATAAGGGAAGACATCCCGCTTGACCCAACCAGTGCTATCCGAAACATCAGCATAAATCACACGATCTGAGATCGTGTTGAAATATGCTAACGTTTTTTGGACTTCCTCCGATTTGTTGCGCCACTGTGACCTGAAAACAGACCCATCGACAAGCAGAACATTGCTGTCAAGCCCATGACCATCAACACTTTTCAAGAATGAAATATCTAAATCCGCACCCTTCAAAAGTTTAAGATTCTTGATAATTGGAGCGACAAAAGCCAATGAGTTTTGCTCACGGAGATCGCCAGTGATAACTGAAATTTTAATCATACTATTTTTTTATATGAGTAGATTGTAACACCGGTCATCACCGAGCATATCTCTACACCTGAAAAAGTGTGCTTCAGGCAAAGAAACGGAAAAAGAAGGATTCTGGGCACCCTCTAATTTCCAGGGCTTTTTTAAATGCTTCCTTGACACTCTGAACACTAATGCAAAAGACATTTTCCGAGTCAGAGGAACAATCAACGATAGCACATCGCTCCTCCAAATATGGGCGTACTTTTGGGTCAAGGGGGCGCACCCCCATATTTAGATACACAATAGCTTTCCCTGACGCCAACGCATCGAAGAAAGCCGTTCCCGCATGATCAAAAAGGAAAATATCCTCATCAAAGTCGTTCGGATTAAAAGTACCGCTCACAAGTTTCTCCGACAACCGCTCAATAGCTGTATCTAGATTTTTCAGGCCACGCGGATGAACTTTAATGCGCGCCGGAATCCCCAAGGCATCAAGTGTTCGAAAAAGGTTCTGTTGCCATTTGAAATAATGAACATCATTTACTCTAAAAAAAGCCTGCCCGACAAATGACTCGCCGAAATAAACGCTTGGGACATAAAGGACACTTTGGGAACTTTGTTTTTGCCCCGCCCCTTTTTTTTCGGAGGCCTTTCTAAATATTTCTTTATGCTTCTCTGATCCACTTGAAACAAATTTGATCTTTTTCGTCTGATCAGTTGCCAAACTTGATTTTTTTAGCCTCTTAGAAAGGACGTTACTTTCTGTAGCACTATGGCACACGTAAGTATCACAATAAGCTAATTCGGTAAGCGGCCACAAGATATCATCAAAAAAGACCCTTTCCCCTCCATGCGCAAACCGCGTAACTTGGCGCCCTAACTGCTGATACCGCCAAGAAAGTAATCGGCCATAATATTTCGGCGTCCCTGAATAGAAATGCTCGCCAAGGAAACGGCCTGAAAGAGATTCAACAAAAGGTATATCCGCAAATGCCATCGCCAAATGATAGCGGATCGACGATATTGCCCCACTTCGCAACTTTTCAATTAGCATTTTCTCCAAGTGTTGAAGGCTTTGTAGAGCGTCTAACCAAGCTATAACGACTTCTTCACAAGCAACGCTCTTTTTAACTTGCGCAAATGCAGGATTATTCAGCCCCGGCCAAGAGAACTGGCGAGGATGTATGTTTATCCATGAGCCCGAAATAGACTCTCTGGCCTCAGCCAGAAGTGTATTCTCATGGCAAAAATCGATTCGACCATGGCTCTTTAGCACTGTCATACGGGCAACCCTCAACCCCGCCAACCCTTTGTTGTAGATCGACCGCTTCAATGGGGTCAGTTGTTTTCTTTCAGGCCAGTGCCGATAGACAGCATCCTCTCCAGAAGTATTATCCGACACCAACCAGGCAAGCACAGGGCTCACCGTTTCATTAAATGCTATGGAATGTGAGTTCTCTCTCGCTCGACCGACTTCAAGAGCCCAATAACTCAGCCGCAAAAGATCAAGAACGATCTCTCCGAACTTCACCTCTAAAGCTATTGTTGCCCGATCACCTGTAATCGCCCCCTTCAACGCCTCAACAATTACACGAGACAAAAACGACAACGAGGACGATTGGGCTTGACCAGGGAACTGAACAACTTCCTCCGAAGCCGAATGTTCCGTTGCATCAAACTGCACCGAGGCGAGGTCCAAAGGTACCTTTAATTCTTTCCTCCTCATTTCAAGGTAGCTCTTAATCATTCCTGGCGGCGGCAGGCGTTATATATTGGTTCTCGCACATTCTCCTAAAAAGAGAGCCCTCAACTGAGTAAAGTTTCTCAAATGCACCGCTTTCAACAAGCCTGCCACGATCAAGCACGTAAATTAAATCAGCGTTTCGAACGGTTGATAGGCGGTGTGAAATTAAAACCACCGTTTTCTCTCCATGCATCTCATCGATATTTTTCTGAATTGCATTTTCAGAGTCACTATCCAGCGCGCTGGTTGCTTCATCAAAAATAAGCAAAGACGGGTTTTTAAATAGCTCGCGAGCGATGGCTAATCTTTGGCGTTGTCCTCCTGACAAATTCGTGCCGCGATCACTGATGCGTCGTGTTATCTCTCTAAGAAGGTCGCTGCAATGCGCTTGTTTAGCTGCAGCAAGCACTCGCTGTTCGCCACTCTCGTCATCCGATTCTTGCCACATGGAGATGTTATTATTAACGCTGTCGTTGAAAACGACAGGGTCCTGCGTCACATAGCCAATTTGCTTTCTAAACGACTCAATATCCACACCATCCAAGCCTTCGCCATTGACGAGCACTCTCCCTTTAGTCGGTGAGAGCAACCCGGTTAGAAGGTAAAACAATGTCGTTTTTCCTGAGCCCGACGCCCCAACAATTCCAACTGTTTTATTCTCTCCAATCTCCAAAGAAATATTCTCAAGCGCTTTAAAATCACCATAGTGAAAGCTCACGTTCTCAAATCGAATGTTTATTTTTTGCTTGTCTACGATCCTATCGCCATAGCCTTCCTGCTCATTTGAGAAAACACGATATGCTTCTTCAACTTGATACACACCGCTGGCTAATTGATTAACCTTCTGCCACTCAATCTGCAGTGTCATCATTTGACTAAAAAGGCGGTGCGCCAACAACGCAATGACCAGAACCTCAGATAGCGCATTTTCTTTAGAAGTTGCTTGAAAAAGAACGACTGCAGCCAGGATAATAACGGCTAAAGGCTCTCGAATACTGCTTACAGATATTGAGGCTATTTGTAGCTTTATTGTGTTGCTTGCCAGATCGGCAATTTGCTGTTGTATGAATTTTGAAAATTGGCCGATACCAGAAGTAGCCTTTAAATAGGTAAAGCCATTCACGAATTGAACTAAAGATGTTTGAAAATTCGTAAAATACTCTGTCCCCTTGAAAGATAACTGCTTGACATATTTATTAATGTTTCTGATCAACAAGAAAATTATTATCCCACCCAGAAATATCTGCAGCGCAATCTGCCAGCTAAGAACAGCGGCTCCTACTATATAAAAAAAAGAATAAACCAATGAAACAAGAAGAGATATGTACTTGCTGAAGGCACTGCTGAATCTCTCCACCTCACGAACCAGTAAATTTGTAAAATATCCGGTTTCTCGCTCAATGAATTTCTGATATCTGAGTCGACCAATTAGACTAGTTATTTCAAGTTGTGCCACCTCCCGTATGCCAGTTACTATTATATTTGACAGAATAGAAGAAGAAAAAACTATAACACCCTTAACAATAAATATAAAAACTATAGAATATATTACAACTTCTAGGCTTGGGTAAACACCAACCCTCTCAAACCAATTAAAGACAAATATAGAAAATGAGTCAGTCGGATTCTGGTTCGTGCTCAGATTCAAAAGGGGAAGCACCATAGCCAAGCCGAATACTTCCATAAAACTTCCAACACTGACAACACACAGCAACCCCGCCAAACGCCAACCTGCGCGAGAAAAAAACACCCGTCCATAGAAAAGAAAATCAGAATTAGCCATTGCTGCCTAAACTCTATTGTTTATTTTCCGGAAAATTCCGGATCAAATATGACCGATCTTAGCGCGCAGAAAAACTGACCGACAGCGCTCCAGAGAAGTAGGCCACTCTCTTGCTACCATCTAAAATTGTTAGGAAAACATGCGCTCCTTGCCCCCAAGGCTGGTAGTTTCTGGTTCCCAGAAAATTTTCCCCGCCCTCGATTCTCTTATGGGGGCCTCGCCAACCGGAATACCCATTGCACCTAAGGCAATTCGCCGTCTTTGACGGTATTTGTTATAATCAAAGGGGATTAGTCGGCAATGACCGCATTAAGGCAATCATTTGTTCTTTATAATTTCCGCTGCCTTGGAGAATCCGAACCGCCTCATTGACCACGCGCTGATAGAAGTTAGCCGATTCAACTGGGTATTGATATATAAGATAAACAACAACCCCATTGAGCACCTTGTTTATCCTTGAATCAATATGGAAGCATGTATCACACGAATGATATTCAGATACATCGCCGGACTCATGGGCCTTTTGCATCTTCTTAAGGAGTGGCTTCTCCGTTATGCTTTCAATACTGTCTTCCCGAATATTCCCAACCAAAAGCTCCCCTTGGTAGTCCCTGCAGCAAACAGAGATATCGCCATTGATATGAACCACAAAAGGCTCCCCCGCAACCTGCCCACACATTAAATGCTTATAGGTATGATTTGGGAATAAGTTTACTTTCTCAAAGTATGCGTTGTCTGGAGAAAGGCTGCTAATTACAGAGAACGACATATCCCTTTCTGGAGCACCAACTAAGTCCCTAAACCGTTCAATAAAGAGCCCAACCTCGCCCATATTGTCACGAGTAACCTTCATAACGGTAGAGAGCGAAAAGCCTTTGTTTTTACGAAGTTTCTTTGCTATCTCCAAATTCTCAAGCAGGGTTTCCCATTTACCGCCGAACCGAACCTTCTCGTAAGTTTCCTTTGTTGCGCCATCTATCGAAAATCGTATTGAGGGAGACACGTCCATATACTTAATCAGCGTATCGACATGACGATGCAACAAAAGGCCATTAGTTGAAATTGGCGCAGATATTCCCCACTTCCGACACTCCTCGAAAACCTTCCCAAGCTGGGGATTCATGAGAGGATCTCCAATCGTGTGTAAGCAGATATCCGTGATTCCGGCTTTTGCCAGCTTTTCAAAAGTTAGCTCAAGAATATCCTCTTTCATCTTGCCTTTCTGGCGCGTTGAAAGACTCGTTTTGCACATCAAGCAATCGATATTACAGGTGTTGTTTATCTCCACCTGCGCACTCGTAAGCTTTTTTTTCTGCTCTCCATATTTCTTAGGTCGTGTATCTGGATAGGCGACCGCGTCTAATTGACCTGCCGTGTCAAAGGTTTGTTCCAGATGTTTACGCCAATATTCCGCTCCAAACTGGCGCTTTACTTTTCTAGAGCGATACGCGGCAACAAAACCGGGCGCAATTTGTTTTATTGCGCTCTTAAAACGCTTTTTGTCAGATAGAATGGTCATTCCGTTAACTTCCCTTGGAAACCTGCTCAGCTTGGTGCATTGGGTGACAAATGGTCATAGAGCCCTGTTTGTCAACAACTGCACGTAATTAAGCTGCGTCTCCCAGTCATAAAGTGGTTTTGTTTGCTTCGATTTCTAGGTGACCGTTAAAGTGGCGGACCAACTCAACCGTCATATTCCCTACATCATCCATTATAGCCCGGACGATTTCTTCCGCGACCTCGTCGGGTTTTCTTCCTTCGACGGATATGATTTTGTAGGGAACCTTCATCTTCTCAAGAGTTGCTACAATATCCGTCTGATATCGGCCTATATGTTCAAGTGACAGCTCACGCTTTCTTTTTATTATGTTTTCAGGCTTATCTCTCAGAACAATCGCAAGTTTTGGCCTCCGCTGAAGCCTCGAATGAACTCCGTGGACAATCCTATGAATAATATTTCTATAATCCTCAAGTGAATTCTTCACTGTAAGATCATAGATATACCTGTCGCACAGCACTATATCTCTGTTCTCGTAATGCTCTGAGATCAAATTATTAATGCCACGGCTATACTTAACATAGCTTGTCGACAGTACCCATACATCCCTAAAAATCTGAGGCAGATTGCGGTAAATCAATTTTAGAAATGAACGACCAAAATTGGGAATCTGCTCCTTACTTGAACGTCCGCTGGCCGCATTCACCTCTCCTTTACGCTTCCATCCCGTTACATGATGAAATTGCTTATACCCAAGAGGCGCCAAGCCAAATGTTTGGCTCGCCAAGTCGCATGCCGTGGTCTTGCCAACACCGTCCGGCCCATGAATCGTGTACAAATGCGGCTCCCCCAAATGGAGAAAAAAGAATTTTCTGAGGGCCCAATATTTCACCTTAGAGCGCGCACTTCGCTCCGTTTGCACCTTTAATCGCGGCTGGATGACATGCAGCTTTTTGGCTGTATCGGCTAAGTAGGCCTGATCAGTCAATATCCGGCGGATATCACTCTTCGTGAGCCCAAAGTGCGTCTTCACGGACTTGTCCCATTCGGAGTCATTGGTGATTATTTCTTCAATCGACCCGCGGTATTTTTCAAGCGATCCCTTACGAAAGCCTTGCGCAATATAGAAAAGAACACGCCAATCCATTGTCGGGACCGGCAATTTCTGAGTGCGGTCCAACTCAACGTCATTTGCATGGATGGTCTTTTGGGGCGTAACGGCTATCTCCTCCCTCACCTCCATATACAGCCAGTTCCGGGCGCCTTGATGCTCTGCTGGATCAAGCAGAAAAATTAAACAGCAACTGTCTCGAATTTCACTCGAAATTAACAAGCCGCGGTCATCGGCATGCTCTTTAAGGCGCTCAGCAAACTTCACCCATTGGCTTTTCGGCAACAAAATATCTATGTCGAACGAGGCGCGTTCGGGAAGCTGCTCAAAATCTCTGAAAAAGACCCCGTTAGGGAACAATTCCGCCCAATTCCAATTCATCAAGTCAAAAACGATTCGACTTAAGTTATTTGAAAAATTTCTGTCCAAGCTTATATGATTCATAATCTTCAAGTATTTATCTATTGAATATTCGGCGAATGCCCACCCTTTTGGCGCCCCAATACAATCCATCCAAAATCATCATCGCCCAGCGGATTACTGAAATTTTTATATTATCAAGACGGCTCGAGAAGCGCTGAATTTTATGATAGGCGAGCTCTTTATCTAGGCTATACGGCTCGCTTCTAATTTTTTTGGCTTCAACATAAAGAGATTTCTTAGCGTCTTTATCGAAGCCGGTATAGTGCCATGGCTTCCCGGTTTTTAGATACGCCTTGCTTTCAACGAACTCGCTATCACGAGGATAATCTTTCCCGTCGCTGTGCAGGCACATTCTTTCCCGCAGTTCTTCGATTGAAGATTCTCCCGCCTGAGATTCTACAATCTCGCCAAATCCCCATTTCCCCAGAAGTTTTTCTAACATCTCAAAATCAAAGCCGATGAGATGTGCATACCCCCCTAAAATTTCATCCATCTCCCTACTTATCGCCAAGGTTTGCCCACCCGGCGATATGACAACCCGCAGAAAGCTCCCCCCTATGCCAAGGTCATCGCTATACCGCTTCGACGATGCAAAATATTCTTTGTCGCCATTCACATAAGCCGTTGCCGCACGCTTCATGTCCGGCACAACGATACGTATCGTTCCGCCAACTTTTAAAAGCCGATTAAATTCGGCGAGCGTTTTTTCCAAACGGAAATGGGGAATATGCTCGAGCATATGGCTCGTGAAAAGAACATCGAAAGTGCTCGATGGAAGCCTCGAGTCCCAACATTTCCCTCGGTGTTTCCACTTTTCCTTATACCGGCCGGGAGCATTGTCCAAAACTTCCCAACCGTCTTTGAACCACTGAGGCCCCGCTCCAACATTTAGTTTTCTCATTCCAGCTCCCAGAAACATCTTCCATTACCAGTCAAATTCAGTTGCCGACTTAGGTGGGTTGAAGTGTTTCCTTAACTTAAAAGTCCAAGATTTCTGATTGGAACACTGTCGACATGTTCCCAATCCTTAAATGCAGGCCGAGGGTATTAATCCCATAGCGCTCATCAAGGTCGAGCTGATCATAATGTCTTCCCATTGCAACTCCGGAGCATACCGGTGTTGCAATGGAAATGGGAATCTAGCTACTTTCGTCCTGATCTTATTTTAAAATCGCTCCGTGCGAATCAGAGAGCCTGTACCAATCTCGCCGACATCCGAAGCCATATCGCATGGAACTTCACAAGGCCGCTCCGTTTTTTCTGATCCGCAAAATGTTTAAGATAAATCTCGCGAGAGTATCAGCCGCTATTTTTTGACAATGTAGTGGGGCGTCTTGGCAAACGCGAAACGCTCAATCTTCGCCTCTCTTCCTGAGAAAAAGTCATCGACGGCCTTAGTTTCTCCGGGGAAAACGTTATAGTCATCAATTATCAGAATTCCACCACTTACGATACGCGGGAAAAGTTCTTCCAAGATCACCACTGCCGGCTCATAAATATCCGTATCTAGATTGAGTAAAGAAATTTTCAAATCCGGGTTGTTGGCCACATATTCGGGAACTGTTTCAACAATGTCCCCTTTCACAAGATCGACATTTTTTTCTACTGATTTTGCTTTGAGTACCGATTTTAGCTGATCCAACCCGATGCCTTCAATTCCCGCATCCTTAATGAATTTTTCCCGTTTTGTTATGTCTTCCGCATGGGTTGTTTCAGGAAAAACGCCGAACACGTCAAAGCCGATGAGTTTTTTTTCGGCTTCCAACTCAAAAAGCTGCCGAAACATAGCGAACCTGGCGAATGAGGCTCCCTTAAAAACTCCGCACTCGACAATATCCCCCGCCACATCCAGCGACATCTTAAACAGCTCGTAGTGCGCCAATATCTTAGAAATCCGCGTGCCATCGCAGGATAAGTAGAAATTGTTCTCGTAATCAAAAGCGTTACTGAAGTCCGGTAGATCGATCATGCGTTTCTCTGCTCAAAATTTAACTCAGGCCCGTTCCATTAAAGCCGACGACCCGTCTATCCAACCGAAGTGTGGTAAGGGGTTTTGAAATCGGGGATATCATTAATACGCCACAAACCCAGTCTTTTATCTCTTTTCTTTGCGTCGCCTTCCAATCGCATGGATTCACAAATCCACCTGAGCGGCTTAGGCAAGTTGAAGGGTGGCCGTGTCAAATTTATTGGGCGCCACATGCCAGTGACAATATCCGGATTTTCAAATTTATCCGGAAAGGTTGTCGTCAGAAGGTATTCTGCCGAACTCTTTTTCATATTGCTTAGCGCCCTAATAATCATGTCGTTTGAAAAATGGACCAACGCATCACGACAAAGGATCAACTCCACTTCCGGGAGAACGTCCTGCGTTAAATCCAGACACATAAACGCGCGTCGGTCGTCAGAAAAGTTTTCCTGATTCTGCGTGATAAGCTTTTCCACAATATCCGCGCCAATGTATGACACGCCTTGAAGATCCAGCGTCTTCATCCAGTGGAAGTCTCCACATGGAACGTCTAGCATTGTCGTGACGGATAGCTCTTTAAGCAGCTTGGGTATTTCCTCCCGAATACTCTTCGTTGCCTCCAAATTTGAACCGACGCCAGATCGGGAGGCCGGATCACTCCAAGTATTTTCTTCAAAATACTCCGTAAATATCCGTTCCATATCTTTTTTCGCAAGCGACCTCGACCGGATATACCCCTGCAATTCTTGTTGGCGCTTGCGAACAGCAGATAACCATGGAAACAGCTTCACTAAGTATTTCTTCATAGCCACACCAGAACCCATAATCATTTCGACATATCCTGCCGCATCATTGAATGAACGCCCGTCATTCGCACAATGATTTTCAGGTTAGACAAAACAATATTAAACCTTCTTCTTAGAAATGTTTTTGGGAAATACATAAAATCGCAGATTATTTTAGCCGTCTCAGGAAAATATTTTCCGATCCCAATAATAAACCGCTCTTTAACAAACCCTCGGCTGATTGCTGGCGCGCCTGCCCTTTGAGAAACTATTGGGGCGTAACCGAGTTTCTTCATCCAAGGCGCAGCGATAGCTTCCACAACCGCCAACTCTTCATCCGTCAGCAACTGATGCCATTGATTATCGTAACCCAGAAACCACCCCTCGGAGTTCACTGAAAAGAAGGGAAGATTATTGAATTCGGACCGGAGTGCATCTGCGGGAATATTCAAAACATCCTGTAGATCATCGCCCACCGTCCCGCGTCCAAGAAACGTCTTGTTGAAATTGCCGATTTGAACATCACCCCTAAATTGTTTTTTATGTTGGAATGCCGTTAAGGCCGAAAGGCACCAAACGACCAATCGATGCCGAAAAATTGGTTCTCTGAGCGCCGCGCCTCGTGGCCAGTCTCGCCAATAGAGAGCCGCCGCAATAGCCTCCCGCGGATCTCTCAACATAATGATTAATCCGACCCCAGGCATACGCTTTCGCATTCTCGGATAGAGGTATTCCGGGTTTAGGTCGCAAGCCACCCAACCCTTTTTATCCTGATCTTCCGCCATCACGTCCAGCGCGCTGGCGATCTGACTTAATTGATGACTGCCTGACGAGCGCTCCAGAACCGTTGTTACGGTTTCGCTTAGGTCGCGTTTAAAGCTGTCTATTGGTTTTTTTGCAGCTGTTCTTTCCGCGTTGGTATACCGCTCTCGCCCCAGGTAGTCTGATAGAATTAAATTTGCGCATGATCGCGCAAAAGGATACCAGCGGTAGTAGAAGACGACAAATAGGGCCTCTACTGGGAGGGCCACATGCGACGAGGAATATTTTTCAGCAACGTTAACAAGCGTCGTCTTTCCGCATCTTGACGGACCACCAATCAACCAAGACGTGGGCATTTCATCGAAGTCCTTATTTTATCAGAACCACTTCTCAAGTTTTTCCAAAGCTTGCCAAAAGCCACTGCCCTGATTTTTATGCCCTTGCCATATTTCAGGGATAAAACTGCAGTCTGGCGCAGTGCCGTCCAAATCTTTTGCAAGCGCGGCAAAATCAATGTTTCCCTCGCCAATTTGCAGACCTTCGCCATCCACGCCCTCAGCGTCAACCATATGCAAGTGCGCCGAGAACGGCCCTACGGCTTGGATGAAATCCTGAAAGGATGCACCGAGGTAGTTGCAGGCAAGTTTGGAGTGGGAGATATCAAGACAAATCCGGTGACCACTCTCACGACAAAACGCCACGATCTCATCACTTTCAACAAAAAGGTTGTGATACCGCTGCCCGCCAAAGTGCCATGGAAACGGCGGCATTGTCTGAGGAATAATTTCTACCCCGTCAGTATCGACTTGGCAGATCGCCTGGCGAATTTTTTCGTAGAGTGGCGGTCTCTCGGCCGGTGACATCGGACGATCCAGTGTGAATCCACCGGCGTTAATAATTATACAGGGGCGGGCAGTCTTCGGAAAAAACTGTTTCAGAGTCCGGGTTAAATCAATAACCCTTTGCAACTCCTCGATAGACCTCTGCCGGTACCCTTCGTCTTTTGCTGCTAAATCCATTATATGATCACCAGCGAAAAGCTCTGGACTATGAATAACCAACCCTACGTCCAAGGGAGCAGTAAAAAACTGATCGACTGGAAGTTCGAGATCCTTATAGCTTAAATGAAACTCTAAGAGGTCCGGATTGCTGGCTTCAGTCATGGCCTTGTAGTCATGGAAGCGTACCGGGATGCCCCATGGCCGGCGGAACGAATAGTCGCGAGGCCCGACAATATCATCCTCAAGATCGCTTTCATGGAAAAAGTCTCCGGCTTCAATCGTCCGATTGGCGACACGCCCCGTCAAATATCGCCGTTTATTGGGTTGCAAGCCATTTCCCGGACTCTTTACGCCAATCATTTCATCCGTGATGATGGTTCCGCGGTCGACTCGACATTCGGCAATCAAGCTTTTCGCCAATGTCTCCCTATTCATCATTTCACCTTGTGTAACTTTTCGTGCGCTGTCTTGCCCAAGCGAGGCTTCGACGTCTCGAATTTCGCCGACCATCTCCTTCAACTCGTCTGGCAGAAGGCTGACTTTATGGTCGTTCCCTTCCATGGCGCGATCGAGCGTGATGTGCTTTTCAATCAGCTTTGCCCCACGCGCTACCGCCGCAACGGCAACATGGTAACCCCGCTCGTGGCCTGAGTAACCAACAGGAACGCCCGAAATTTCGGAAAGCCTATTTATATAGCTAAGATTAACGTCCTTAAATGGCGTGGGATACGTCGAATTGCAGTGCAGTAATGTAAATGCGCTTCCTTCTTTCTGAAGAAGTTCGATCGCCTCCAATATCTCCGCTTCCGATGACATTCCCGTCGACAAGATTATCGGCTTACCCGTCATGGCGACACGTGCTAACAATTCATGGTTCGTCAAATCCGCAGAAGCAATTTTGTAAGCCTTGACGCCCCAGCGCTCCAGCGCCTCTACACTCTTCATATCCCACGGCGTACAAAGAGGCGTGATGCCTTTTTCAAGGCAATACCCGAAAAGCTCAAAAAGTTTGTCTTGGGAAAGGTTAAACCGGGAGAGGATGTCTAGGGTGTATTGCGAACCTAAATCCTCACTTTCATCATTGGGATTGCCCGCGTTTGCATAAAGGGTTTCGAGATCGCGCATTTGAAATTTTGCGCAGTCGGCCCCGGCCTCGACTGCGGCGTCGATCAACCGTTTCGCCGTACAGACATCTCCATTATGATTGTTGCCGATTTCAGCAATAATGTAGCTAGGATTTAGGCCGCCAATTTCCCGCTGGCCAATTTTAATCTTCTGCTGTCCACCATGCAAAATCGCCACCAAATGATTTTGCTCGTCGACTAATGGGACATATCGCACCCTTTCAGAAAGAAGGCTTTCTGCATCTTTCCGCTTGTCGTATCGCCCCCAAGTGTAGGCACGGTTCATAACCTCGGAAACAGGCCGGTTGAGGTTTATGTTTAAATTTTCTATCAAAATCCTGCGTACGTCACCATCCGTCAGCACGCCTTCCAGGCGCCCCCTCTGACTCACGGCAAAGACGATGCCGGTTTTGTTCTCGCTTATCTTTTGGAGAGCCGAAACCAAATTGTCTTCTGCGAATACGCAGAATTTTGCTAAATCTGACTCAATAATCGCTGGCATCACTCACGCTCCTAAGCAGGCTCTCCAGGACGGTAAAGTCCACAGGAGTATCGATTTCGTAGCCCTCTAATTGCCGCATAATAAATAGTGAAATATTCCCGGCCAGCCTGTTGCCCGTTGATAGCAGCACACCGGTCTTGGTTATGTAAATCGAGCCTGTTTCCCTGTAAGGAATATCTTCCGGCCGGATATCCTGGCGCCTCGGCCTATTCACAAAATCATAGTCCGCAATTGGCTTTTTATCGTCGCCATTTGGCAATTTCCAATGGAAGGAATGACTTTTCACAACACCCAATAAACTGTCGGCTTTCGACGTTTCAAATTTCTGGATGGCGTCATCAATAGTTCCTGGAAACCGAAGAGGAGACGTCGGTTGCAGCAACACGATCGCGTCAGGCTCAACCTCTTCTGCCTTGAAGAAATTCACCGCATGGATGAGAGCTGGCTCCGTTGGCGCCTCATCGGTCGCCAATTCGGGCGGACGTAAAAAGGGCACCTCAGCCCCATAGCACCGGGAGACTTTCGCAATTTCAGGGCAATCCGTTGTAACAACAACAAGGGATATCTTTTTTGAAGCCTTAGCGGCCTCAATCGTCCAAGCTATCAGCGGTTTTCCCGCCAGTAGCTTCAAGTTCTTTCCCGGAATGCCTTTTGATCCGCCTCGTGCCGGGATAAGGGCTAAGTATTCCACCCCAAACCTCTCAAGAATAGCCTCATGCCAAGTGAATTTAATACTGGAGGAATATCAATTCATTTTCTTAACACAAAAAAAATAGATCACTATCGCCCAGAAATAATTCTGTCCACTATTTGGTCATAATATTTTGGTATCTTATGAAATTTTTCTTTATAATTAAAGTTGTGATGCAGTGGATTTTCTCGCATCGCCCGATAAAAACTGATCCCGTCACGAAGTTTAACTAAAAACGTTGGCCATCCGATGCCCATTTTAGGGCAATCTTTTTTCAGCAATTCGACGACCAAATCTGCAGCATTTTTGCAGGCTGACTCTCCTGAATACCAATCACAATAGTCCCTAAGTTGCGCCTCAACCGCAGCATCGACTTGAGGCGTCTGCAGATCCGAATTCAAGATTTGACAAAGCTGATCCAAATTTTCTGGCATAAGCCCCCCAGCTTGCCACTCTTCGCAAACTGGGGCATATTCTTTATTGAACTCAACACTATCTGACAGATAATCAAGGTTGACTACCGGAACCCCCAAGAGGGTCGACTCAAGAAATGATGTTGACGTAGGAGACAATAACGCGGCTTGCTGAGCAGCCCATTCTGGAAATACTAGCGAGTCGTCTATTTCGATACGGTCCTTAAATTTTTCTCCAAATCGGGGCTTTATAAATCTGTAGTAGGTCTCTAATTGCTCATTCGGATGCGGCCTAATACTTACATTGAGGTCCGTATTCTCTAAAATCGCCTCAATTGCATTAATCAAAGCGACAAATGCCTTACATTGGATAATTACCCTTTCTAGGTTGCCTTCATTTGGCAAAGTCCTGACGGGCATGTACCCCTGATGATCATTAATTGTAGGAAACCGACACACAGCGCCAACTGATTTCTTTTTTGATTTGGTTTTCTGGGCTTCTGGAAGGAATCGAACCAGGTCAAGTTTTGGGTTTCCAACCACATGGAGTTTTGAAAAATCCATGCTTGGGGCCACCTCATGACATTCTTCAACTATTTTTTTGCCCCACACCATCGCCAGGTCGAGCATTTCAAACTGTAACGGGTTCTCAGCCCAGTAGTCGGCATTGCCCTTGCCCGGAACTTGGAAGCCTTCCCCGTCAAGGTAGACAATCTTTGATCCGGGGCTGTATTTAGCAACCTCTAGCGCATTCCCCATTGTATTGATAACGACAGCATGCGGCTTCCATATTTTTATTGTTGTTCGAAAGTTACGAACACCAGCAATTATTACCTCACACCCCTCCCTCTCCAATATTTTTGCAAAAAGCGCAAGAGGAGCAACGTCACGGCGACAAGTGAAGGCCCGAATAACCACTCTATATTTTTTATGCATTTCTACTCAATTTTCACACAGATTTGATAAAACGTATTCTATCAAGCGCATATAACAAAACCCGCCCGACATAGTTCTAGCCATGAAGTGTTAGCCAAAAGCGACACAAGTTTGAATCAATGCGGAACAACGCCAAGCTACTCGCATGCGAGCCGGTTCGCTTTGCAACATGAAAGGTTAAAAGTGCATCTAATTTTAGCGACGTTCTGCCTGTTTTTGCTTCCAATCGCAAGAAGGTAATCCATCCCACTGCCGCCTACTGCCTTTTTGCTCAAAATCTCTCGCGTAACGGCAATTGAAGTCGTCGCATTACTTAAAAATCGCAGATCGCACCAAATCAACTTCACTGCCATTTAGAGCAAATTGTGCTTTCGACGTACCATCGTGCTTCATCCCAGCAGCAGCCATCAAACCAAGCATCGCCCTGTTCACCTCCATGGTTCCAGCTTCAACTTTTCTAAACCCTTCACGATAAAGAAGCGCCTCTACAACCGCACACCAAGCTTCTTTACCATAGCCTTTTCCCCAAGCTGTTTTTTCACCGATCAAAATCGACAAATTTGCTACGTTATTGGCGGAATCGACATATGCAATCATATTTCCGATGTGCCCCAGACCCTCGGATGTTTCTGTTATTGCTAGGAAAATGTCCACACTGCGCAAGGAGGCTTCAAAAAACTCAAAACACATTTCCTCCGTTTGCCTTCTATGCCGCAGTTCACTGTAACGCACCACATCTGGATCATTAAGCCATCCGACATACTTATCGGTTATGTCAGATTTCTCGAATTCTCTTATTTCCAAATGATCTGTTTTAAGAGGCTGAAACCGAGTTTTTTTTGAGTCTTCCTGCAACCCTATACTGCTCCATGATGACTTGAGTAAACGGCACTCCTGGCACAATCAAATCGCCCGTCTCAGCTCTGCCCGGCTTTTCCTCGAACGGAACAATCAATTTATCTAGCATGGCTCTGATTTCTGGAATCGTATGAGCACACGGTATTTCTCCACATTCAATGGCTGGCAGCCAACTCCGTTCCGAAACCCTAGGCAATACGGACAACACGCGGCAACCTAATATTGACGCCTCAACAAGTAATGTCGATGTCATGCCGACCACGACATCCGAACAATAAATTAGTTCATATGGGTCGCCAAATTGGGAAATATAATCAACTTCATCAGTATACTGGCCGAGTTCCGAAATGCTTTGCTTGGGGTGAAGGCGTACGACTATATATGGCTTCTCTGGCAAATATTTGACGACTTCCAACAGAGACTCAAAAACAATATCTGTCCGCTTAGAACTTCTACCACTGCCCATAAGTAAATAGTCACTATCACGCTGAAAATCGCGTGGATTCAAGCCATCTGACAACTCCCCCAAAAATGTAATCACCGGACGCTTCCCTGCGCCTTTAAGGGTTTTATTTCGCCACTCTTCAACATCAATGTTTTTGAGCTTATTTAAGCATTTAAACGCTGAAACTAATTTGGGGTTTTGTACAATGAAAATTATATTTTTCTCTACCCCCATGGCCTCCAGCGTTTTTCTTGAAGAACTATCCGTTACAAGAAAAATATCCGGGGCATGCGTCAGACAACTAGCCCCTCTTCCCCTAAAACGATCAGCAATGCTGGTTGCCGCATCAATAATCCCAATCGACCTCACTCCATTCCTTTTGGCTTCCCCCAAAAATGTAAATGCTGGGGTATCCGGATTCTCAGATGTGCCAAAGATAAACAATCCTATGCCACTCCAATCGGGCGGCACCGCCTGAAATTCAGAAAGCGGAGTGAAATTTGTTCCGGTCTCCTCTAGGTAAGCCTCCGCAGCCCCCCCGGCGACGATTGTCAGATCTACGTCCTCACCTTCTAGCAGCTCCGCAACTCCAACCATAAAGTTGGCTGCGCCTGGGTCTTCGACATAAATGAGAATATCCATTTCACTTAATCGAATAGCTGAGTCATCATTTCATCAATATCAACTGGCTTGCCACCGTTCTTTTCAGATATCACAACGGCCTCAGGGATTAGCTCACTGGTCAGAGCGTTCTCAGCAGGGCTATCCAGTTTTTCTTCACCATTTAGGTGCTTAATCAAATTGTCGTAGAGCGCGTAATAGGCCGTTCCACATTGCGAGGGCAAATTTACAGGCTCATCCATCGCGATTTCGTTATGCCCCTCAAGCGCCCGGTGCTCACGGATTGGAGAATGACGAACGAAAAGCCCCTCCTGAAATATTTCCAGGCGTCCATTTTCTCCCCAAATATCAAGAACGACATCCCTGTAATGCGAAAAATCGACCGGCAGGAACGTTGCCGTCGCATTGTTTGGCAATCGCACCGAGAACGGGATATTGATGTCTCCATGGACTACGGGGGCCTTAAGGGGGATTGAAGGTCCCAAAGCTTGGGCGCTCTTTATTTCGCCAAAAAGCATTTGGATCACATCAATAATATGAACGGCATTGTTGCGGATACCGTTTCCGTACACAACAAAAATTGCCTGCGGTTTCCCGACTAGTTTCTCAAAATCCAGTAGTTTGTATGTTTCTTCCGACCTACGAAATAAATTCACCTGTGTTTTGATTTTTCTCTGACGGCATACATCGACAAAACATTTTGCCTCTTTCAGATTGTATCCGAGAGGCTTTTCGACAATGACCGCCTTCACAGAGGGGAGCTGTTTAATAATTTTTAGTCTGACATCTGGCCTTGTTGAAATAACCGCAACCTCAGGTTCAAACAGGCCCTGCAACTCGTCAGCGGAAGCAACGGCATGAGGAACACCCCAGACCTCTCTTGCTTCTTTTCTCGCTTCTGAATTCGGATCAACAACTCCCAGCCAATCAAAATCTGGATGGTCCTTCAAAACTTGGGCATGTGTTTGATATTTGATATAGTGGGCCATTTTTTTGTCTTTGGCAATACCGGCCGCTACCGACCCAAAACCGATGAGAACCGTTTTCTTTTTTTTAGAAATCATCGCGGTGATTTCTCTTCACAGCTGGAATTTATATCTCTCAACGAAGGCTCCATGTCAAAGAGCTTTATGATTTCATCAACACCAAAACATCCGCCAAATTTGGGCTCCAACCTTTCATAAACCGCCCGAATTAGATCTAGGTCTTCTTTGTAGTCCAACTGGAGCCGCAAAGACGGCACCTGCAGCTTTCTGGGCGCAATCAGATGATGAATCTTATAAGTGTCCGCATTTTCATAGAAATACAGAGAAACATGTTCGCGCACTGCCGGATCATTGATTCGTTTCTCAACATCGGAAAGGGCTGAAAAACTAAAAACCTGAACTTCGGTTCCCTGCGGATAGGATTGCTTTACCCCGCTAGTGACCACGTCGCAATCGTTGAAGAGATAGGTTTCAATCGCAAGATCAACAATCTCAGGATCAATGAGCGGACAGTCGCCACAAATTTCGACGATAACATCTGATTCCATCTTTCGCTGCGCATCGACAACCCGTTGCAAAACATCCTCTTCGCTTCCTCGAAAAACTGGGATATCCATTTCAGCAGCAAGACCAACTAACGCGTCATCCTTTTCTGATATGGTTGTTGCCAATATAATTCCATCGAGTAACTCGCACTGCTTAAGTCTCTCAAAAACCCTCGCTAACGCGGGTTGGCCATGGATATCCATGGCCATTTTCCCCGGCAAGCGCGACGCATCCATACGCGCTTCGACACTGGCAATGATTCTTTCGCTACGCACTTACGTTCCGACCACGTTTCGGTATCAAGTCCGCTCCCAGGCGGCCAATTCATGCCGTCCGTCATAGACTTTATGAAATGCATTGATCATCGAATCCCAGCCCCTGTTATCGATCTCATGGGCGCAAATCTCAACGCCGATGATTTCTCTCTCGTACAACCGTTCAGCAATTGGGCAAAGACCTTTCCGATACTGGCGGCTTGTCAAGTTGAAAGGAAATCCGCCGGTTCCGAACGCCATGCGATTCTTAAAAATCGGCAGCAGATAGAGAGGGGCGACATAGCCTTGAAAGCAGGGGAACCCCTCCGCCGACAACGCCTTAAAAAACGTATCGCGGGATGGCCCCACAATTTCGGCGTCATACCGGACAATCCAGTCGTAGTATACGTGTCGGCACCCTTCTCTGACTTTCGGCGTCGTTATTCCAGGGAGGCCCTGCAAACCATCCGTCAAGGCTTCAGCGAATTGATGCCGCCGCTCGATGTGCCGCTCGGCGTTCGCCAGCTGGACCAGACCAATTGCGGCTGATAGTTCGGTTAGCCGGTAGTTAAAACCGATCATATTGATCAGGTCGTCGGCTCCTGATGGACCGACAACGGCCTCTGCGTGGTTGCGGATAAACCGTAATCGCGTCGCTAATTTATCGTCGCCAGTGCAGCACATTCCCCCCTCACCGGTATGGATGTGCTTGTGATAGTTCAGGCTGAATACGCCAATATGTCCGATTGTCCCGCAAAACCGTCCATTTTCGGTCGCCAGCGGTCCTTGGGCGTTATCCTCTATCAAAATCAAGCCGTTTTCGTCTGCCAAGTTCCTCAGTTCCGCAAGAGGAGCCGCCTGACCAAAGAGATTGACGGCGATAATGGCCTTTGTCTTCTCCGTTAAATTTGCTTTTACCGAATCGACATCGATACAAAACGTATTCGGGTCGAGATCGGCGAAAACGGGAATTCCCCCGTAAACCAAAGGAGCCATCGCCGTTGCCGACATCGTCGTCGCCGGAACAATGACCTCATCGCCCGGACCGACGCCTGCCGCACCGATCGCTGCAAATAATCCCGACGTGTTCGAGTTTACCGATATGACGTGCCGACAGCCAAAATACTTGGCCCATGCTGCCTCAAACTCCTGAACCTTGGGGCCGCCTAAGAAGCCCTCTTCCCAGCTTCCGAAAAATCCGGACAAACAGCCTGACCGAACGACGCTTACGACGGCCTCTTCCTCCTCCTTTCCCAAGGAAACGTATTTACCGAAAGGAGTCGAAATGCTCGGCACCCCGCCGAGAAGTGCGAGTTCGCTCATGACAGAATACTCATCCGCTGCCGATCAGCCCAGGCTATACTCTTTGTAGTAGGTTTCGCTTTCGCGGTCCCAGCGTTCAAAGAAATCGATGACTTCCCGATAGTCGTCCCCGCGCCATTCAATTTTTTTGCCGCTCTCCACTTTTTGGGCAATAACGCAGAGCCATTCCTGATCAATGTATCTGTTCACATAAGTCGTCTCGAACCCGTTTCGCGCTAAAATCCCCTGAAGCGTGTTGGCGCTGAAACGCAGGTTATGAGTGTCGAGAGGACGGTCATCGAGATAAAATTGTAGCGGCTTTTTGAACGGTACGAGAATTCTGCTGCCTGTCGCGACGACTACATAGCCTCCAGGCTTCAGCGCATCATAGGCGGCCTTGAGCATCAAATGGCAGTCCGAGGAACATTCCAGCGTCCACATTATGGTCGCGATATCGAATTTGCGTTTTTCGATTTCTCCAGTCTCAACGTAGTCTTCTATGGTGCCGGCGAAATTTTGATATCCATTACTCGCCATTTTTTTGCACAAAAGCGGCGAGGGCTCGATACCAAACGGGTTCGCGCCGTATTCCTTGGAGGAAATGATTTCCAGGAACTGCCCTTCGCCCGCACCGATGTCGCAGACGGTTTTGCCCCGCAGTTGAAGTTGGGTGTCGATGGTGTCGGCAACAAAAATCTGCCGTGCCTTGATTGCAGGAATTCTTGCTGAATAAGCCCCCTTTTCGAACTTTCCCTCTTCCTCAAAAAGACTGTCCGACCAAGCGTCTGCGATTTTTTTTGCCGAGCGGCGGCTCCGCACATAGACAAAGCCGCATTGACGGCAAACATGAATCGGTTGCCCACCGGTATATTTTTCCACTACCCGAATGGTTTTGGCGTCGGTGCTACCGCAAAGATCACATGGGTAGTCGTTATATTCAGACATCGCTCAGTTCCTACCGATTCTATTTGATTTCAAATTTGAGGCGCCATTCATTCCCTACCTGCTCCCAAATTTCCCGATTTCGATGAAGATCAACGATTTCATCAAAATCAACTTTGGTGAGGCCAAGATACTCAAGGCTATCCTCAAAATGCGTATGTGGATATTCGTTGTCATATGATCCGGCATGCTCGAGCGCTTCCTCTCGAGTCATGCGTCCCAACTGAATAAGACGCGAAGCATCTCGGACCGAACGACCGAACCCGAATTTAATGAATTGCATATAGTAGTAAATATTGTCGATCTTATCGTCGAGGCTGTCATAGTTCGTAAATGTGCCGTCCGTCCGACCATTGGCGGCCGTCTTAAAGTCTATCCTGTCCCGGACGTACTCGTAGTTTTCATAAACGTCCCACTTGAAAAAGTATCCGAAATATAGGGCTTTAACCCCGACCTTCTCCACCTCTTCTAAATCGGGATAAACATATTGCGCTAGATCATGTTCCTCAACGACGTCATCCACCCAGTTGATTGGGTCATCGCCGACAAGATGCTCAAGGAACTCCGCAATATCCCGCTCGCGCTTATGCTCTTCGCTCAGCACCCGTCCACCGTATTCACTTTCGCCATGCTCGGCGAAGAACATGAGAGGAATATTATATTTTACGGCGGCCTGCACGGTCGCAGCCGTTACGCCCGCATCCCAAGCTGCCTTGGGATTTCCTCTTTCACGAAAAAAACGGCGTGCCAGATGGACCGCTACTTTCTGATTGGGCCTGATGAAAAGATGGTCGAAGCCAACCTTCAACACTTCTTCGCGGTTATGATTTCCCACTTCGTTAGGTATGAGCGGCGAAAACGTCACCAATAAGGGGTTAAGCCCAAACTCGTCCTTCAGCCGCAAAGCGATTGCACTTGAATCTTTGCCGCCGCTCCAAGGGACAAGACAATCGTAAGGGCCGCTCTTTGCACGATACTTTTCAACGAGCTCCAGGAATTGAGTGCGGCGCGCATCCCAATCAATGCTCTTCTTTTCTTTTGCGTTTAAACAGGCATTGCAAACGCCGTTATCGTTAAAAACAACTCGAGGCCGGGTTGTTGGCATTAAACATTCTTTACATACGCGGATCATGATTCTCGCACTATTTAATAGAGGCTACCGACAACCGTCGACAGATTACTTTCGGACATTGACGCCAGTTCGGTCTAGGTTAGCTTTGAAACTCTGGATGCTTTTTTCCGTAAAATGATAGATGTTTGTAGCGCAGACAGCATCTGCTTTCCCTTCCAAAAACCCTTCGACAAAGTGCTTCCAATTTCCAGCTCCCCCTGAGAGGATAACCGGCACTTTAACAGCAGACGTTACTTTCCGGCACAGTTCAAGATCAAGCCCCGCTAATGATCCATCCCGGTCAATCGAGCTGACCAATATCTCACCCGCGCCCAGTTTTTCCGCTTTTGCGGCCCATTCTTCCGGCATCATTCCCGTTGGCGTCGTTCCGAATTTTGAATACACTTGATATCCGCCATCACTTTCGCGCTTTGCGTCCATAGATACGACGGCGCACTGTGCACCGTAAGCTTCAGCAATTTGCGAAATCAAATCAGGCGTTTCAATTGCTCCCGTATTGACCGTAACTTTGTCGGCCCCAACCGACATCAGCAGTTTCACATCCTCCAGCGAACGGACACCGCCGCCGACAGTTAGGGGAACAAAACATTTTTCGGTAAATCCCTCAACAACCTTGATGAAATTCGTACGATTTCCCGTTCCAGGGCGGCTTACGTCAAGGATGATGATTTCGTCAATGGACCACGCGTCAATAAAGTTTTGGGTATACCGGTAGTCCGGCTCAAAAAGCTTAGTCCGATGGAGAACCCCATCAACAAATGTCAGCAGCGTAATTAATCTTTTTCTGAGCATTCCTCAGACCACATTCAAAAAATTTTCGATCAACTGCAGACCAGCCCGCTGGCTCTTTTCTGGATGGAAGAGGGTCGCATAAATACGCCCCTTTTTCAGGACGGCATCAAAACCTCCCGCGTAATCGGAGCGGGCGATAACCAAGGATTCGTCGGTACAATAAATTGCATGACTATGGTTATAGTAGAAAACCTCACGGTCTTGAATCCCCGTGAAAAGCGACGTACTTTTCATCTGAATCACATCATCCCATCCCGTGTGGGGGATACGAACGTCTTGCAAAGCGCCATCTAGTCGGCGAACTTCCGCATCAATCCATCCCAAGCCTTCAAATCTGCCAAACTCGTCACTTTCCTTCGTCACAATTTGAGCGCCGACGCATATTCCAAGATACGGTTTCCCACCATCTCTCACATACATATTAAGTGCATCCACCAATCCCAGACCCCGTAATTGGTTCATGGCTTCGCCGAAGGCCCCTACGCCAGGTAAAATGATGCGGTCAGCTTGTTCAACAATCTCAGGCCGATTTCCGACGACCGGCTCATGGCCAGCACGTCGAACGGCCGAGACAACGCTCATGAGATTGCCGCGCCCATAGTCCACTATCCCGACAATCATCGCCGCCCCTCTAGAAGCATTGAGCTCATTTAGCCTTTAACCGCTACGAAACCGGCGAAATTAAACCACTTGAAGAAAATCTCGTTTGAGGTAAATCCGCATCGTTTTAGGAGATCAAGATTTTCATCAATGCGATATGGAATTAGCACGTTTTCCAGCGCTTCACGCTTTTGCTGAATTTCTTTTTCCGTGTACCCAACCTGGGCTTTGTATTGATAGTAGAGGTCAATATAAAGCCGATTGTAGAGAGAGTCGTTCCCCAACACCTTCTCAACCAGAATGAGGCAGCCATTAGGCTTCAGACCATTGTAAATCTGCTTTAGAACACTCTCTCGATGCAATGGTCGCACGAATTGCAGGGTGTAATTCATGAAAACAACCGAGGCATCTCGAATGCTCATATCCCCTTCAACGTCTTTTTTCATAAGATCAATTGACGAAGCAACACCAAGCTCCTCTAACTTAGAGCGGGCCTGCTCAAGCATGGCGGCAGAATTATCGATTCCGACTAGCTTGACATCGTTTTCACTGATTAGCTCTGCAAAATTGAGCAACAGCGTGCATGTAGAACACCCAATGTCATAAACGGCGCTATTATTTTGGACGAAGTTTTTTGCCAAACCCATGGCGGCCGCCATCGTCTCTTTGTACATGGGAACACTTCGTGAGACCATATCATCGAAAACGCTGGCGACCTTCTCGTCGAACACGAAGTCCTTCGGCTTCATGTCCTCGTCAAATACCTTGTCATTACCGCCGCGCTTCGTCTGCGCAATTTTATGAACGATATCCGACATATCGCTTTCTCCCCAGTCTTCCCGCGTTCAATACAGTTACCGCTTTAAGTTGCCCGGCAACCTTTCAAAAACTTCGCACTCATCATTGGGATCGGCATTCGAGCCCTTTTTATGGAGCACCGCAACAACCAAAAAGGTTTCCGGACTCAACCCTTCTTTCAAATGGACAAACTGCCCCCATTCACTTTGGTAGGCCGCCAGTTCTATGCATTTCAAGTCTTTTGCATTTTCAAGCAAGCCGTCTCTGAACGTCTGGTAGTTTAAAAAGGTTATCGGCCCGCGCCGACCGCCGTAATCGGCCCAAAGGACTTGATCGTCAAACGCCTCAATATCGGTATTTGCCACACGAATATCGCAGATTACGTATTTATTCGCTTTGGCGACCATCTCGGAAACGACTTCACGCCAATTGCCAAATGATTTGATCACCGACCAGCTCATGACACAGTCGTGAGCAGCCGAGTTCTTCAAATACGGCAATAGGTCGCCGGCATCAAATTCAGCGAAAGGGAAAGCCTTTTTGGCTTCTTCCATCAAATTTGCCTGGTGATCCATTCCCGTATATTTGGCGTCCGGGGCAATTTGTTTGGCGATGGCGGCCATTGCGCCGTTCCCGCACCCCAAGTCTAGGATCGATTTGCAGTTTGGCAGAATCCGATAGAGCGCCCATGCTTCAGAAGGGTACAGTTTATGAAGCTCGGTGCGGTATAATTGCCTCGTTCTCGCTTCATACTCTTCTGTATTCCAACGATGGTCGTTTGTCACGGTATATCCCCTATCGATACTGTACACTCAAGAAAAGAATTTCTTGAGCCACATGTTGGTACAAGCAATATCCCAAAGCTTTAAGCTATGGTTAGCATGCTCTGAAAAATGATCCGTCAGCAACCTTTGCGCCGTGCCGTGTTCCGCGAATTGATAGATCGGGTTCGCCGCATCCGCCAAATTATCCAGCAACCACCCCTTTATAGGGCCACGCATCCAAACATCAATCGGCAAATTCAGTCCGATTTTGTTTAAATCCCGCCTCCTTGAGGGTGGGACAAAATCCCGTACGGCTGATCGAAGAAGGAACTTTGAAATTCCCCGCCTTATTTTAAGTTTGGATGGGAGGGACAGCCCAAACTCAACAAGCCGATAATCGAGAAACGGCTGCCTCGATTCTAAGGCGCGGCCCATATAACAGTTATCATCCATTCTCAGGGCGTAAGGAAGCGTCAACCGTCCGATATCCGCCACTTGCTTAGCTCGAGGCGAATAGTCGTCGCTTGAAAATAATTCCGCCTGAGCGAGATTGTTCGCTCGCATTTCCTCGGATAAGCAATCCCGGTAATCAAACCCCTTACTTCTTGCAAGAAAATCGGGGCTGAAGCGCGCACTCCCATTTTCAAGGAAACGGCAGAACTTCTGATAGGTATCCAGCGGTCTTTTCTGCTTGGTCTCCCAGTCTTCAAGTTCTCTTCGAAATTTAGGAGACCCCGTCCGTTCAAGTTCGCGCAGGAAGTAGAGGAAATGGTCGTGATACCCGAAAAAAACCTCGTCCCCTCCCACGCCGTTCAAAACCACTTTATACCCTTTGCCGACAATGGCGTCGGCCATGATGCCGTGCAGGATGCCGTTTGGCGTCGGCAGCGGCTCGTCGGCGGCCTCCACGACGCGGGGCAGAAATTCCGAAATAATTTCCGGGGTGACGGGAATAAAGTTGCTTCTGACTCGGTTGTAATTAATCACCTCGCGGATTGAATCGTTCTCGTTAAACCGCGCATCCGGAATATCGAGACTGAACGTTTCGGGCTCAACCCCATAGACCTTCGACGCAATTCCAATAACCGCCGGAGAATCAATTCCGCCACTTACGATGAAAGAAAACTTCCGGTCTGTCCGCATTCTGATCTTGACGGCATCGACCAAGGTCTCACGCAAATAAGCTCTGGCATCAGAAAACGACCCAACCGGGACGGGAGAAAACGTATCCGGGGTCCAGTACCTCTTGCACTCCATTCGCCCGTCGCTCGAAACAATGATGCATTCACCGGGGCGCACAAGATTGATATCTTCAAAAAGAGTGTCGCCTCCTTCCCAGTGCAGCTTATACGGCAGCCCGATAACGGCCGCGAGACGTCGAAGATTTATCCGGCGATCCACGCCAGGAGCTTGAAGGATGGCTTTGATTTCCGAGCCAAATTGGAAGGCCCCCTCAATTTTTCTAAAGTATAAAGGCGTAACTCCAAGCCGATCACGGCCCAAAAGCAAAATCTGTTCTCTTTCATCAAAAATTGCGATGCCGAACTTGCCGTTGAACCGGTTGAAGCACGCACGGCCCCACTCTTCGTAGGAATGGACGATGACTTCCGTATCCGTCTTGGTTTTAAACCGGTGACCCAAGGCTTCAAGCTCGGCACGCAATTCGATGAAATTAAAAATTTCACCATTCTGAGCAACCCAAACGGTGCCGTCCTCGTTTGAAATTGGCTGTAAACCGCGATCGTTCACATCATGGATTGCCAAGCGGCAACATCCTATTGCCAAACGCAACGGCGTATCGGCGTCGACTGGTTGTCCAGATTGCTTCCACTGCCATTTCCCGTCGACCCCAAGCTGTCCCCACGACATCCCTTCGGGACCGCGCGGCAACAGCGGCAACAGCATGGCGCGAATTGACGTTTCGTCATGCCGAGAACCGTTAGAAACAAAAAAACCGGCTATACCGCACATCGTAAAAAGTATGCTTTCTATTTTGATTTGTTTTGAGCCAACCAAGCCCGCGCTAATACAACGACCTGATCCAGCGATGCTGATTCCGGCTCGTCCAGTTGAGACGCGATCCAACTCGCTCGATAAAGGTCGCCCAGCGTATCAACCGATAAGTTCACGTCACGGTAGGTTGGGTCGCTGGATTCGAGATTAAAAATCCGAAAAGCCGAACTATTGTCATAAAAATATTTGGTGACATGCTCCCGGTCTTCTTGAGACAAACCTTGGCGAACAGCCCGCTCCAAAGCATCGACAAGGACAATTTCGGTCGCCACACCAGCAGGAAAGGTTTTCATCCCCGCATTTGTCGCCAAATCCAGAGATTTTTTCTCGTGATGATCCAACAGAACATTAATCAAAGTCGGATCAAGAAACGGGCGATCGCCGCAAATCCGAACAAACCGCTCAAACCCAAAAGCCTTGCAGCATGCAAGGGCCCTTCCGGCGACATCATCCAAGGCCCCTCTAAACGTTTGAATTCCCTCATCCTCGGCGAACTGCGCCAAAGGATCGTCATCCTCCCTATCGCTGGTTGCCAAAACAATATCATACCGTCCATTTACCCTTCTCGTCCTATCGAAAACTCTGCCGAGCAACGGACGACCATCAATTGAGAGAAGCGCTTTCCCTGGCAATCTGGAAGAGCTAAATCTGGCAAAAATTATCAGACCGGTTTTCATCACACCGAGAATTAGTCCTTCAGGTCTTCCCGCCGAACCAAGGCACCCGCGGGCAAATCACGCCCTAATTTTTTACCGACGACATCGTCAAATTCATCAGGCAGCATGCCCCATTGAGGCCGCAGGAAGGTCAGGTCTTCCCGCGTGACGACCTCTCCGGTTTTCATCGCCCGGACCGTTCCTATCGATCGCCGCATATGGGCGAGAAGTTTCAACTCGGCTTCCCCTCGGCTTCGCTCGTATTGCCCCATGTAACGCCGAACCTTATCGACCTCATAGACCAGTTCTTTCAAATCTCGCGGATCGGCGGAAATGTGATGATCGTGAAAATCCTGGTTTTCTTTGCGATAGGTAAAATGCTTCTCCAACGCCACAGCCCCCGCCGCAATAGCCAGTTCACAGGCTTTCGTCCCAATCGTGTGGTCCGAATATCCTATCGGAAGATCAAACTTATCGCTCAGCCAGTTTATGTTTCTAAGATTGGCTTGTTCTTCGGGCGTTGGATAGGCCGCCACGCAATGCATAAGCATCAAACCGCCTTCTGATCGAATGTTTGGTCGAGCGTCTTCAACCACGCTCACGACCGCGCAGATTTCTTCTTCCGTTCCCAATCCGGTGGAGATAATCAGCGGCAGGCCCGTTGAAGCCGCATGCCGGACAAGCGAGAGATGGGTAAGGTCGCCTGATGAAATTTTAATGATTGGAGAGATCGTTTTCAAAAAATCGATGTCTTGGTTGTGCAGCGGCGTCGACATGAAAATCACATCGTTCCGCTCAGCCTCCACGGCCAAGGAAGCAAACTGTTCCTGTGTGAGCTCAAACCCCTTCGCTCGATTGAACCGATCTATTTGCTCGGTCGATACATAGTGATCTGCTGTAAAGGTTTGGAATTTCACAACATCGGCGCCCGCCTCCGCAGCCTGCCGGATCATCTGTTTGGCAAGCTCGCAGTCGCCTTCGTGGTTGACGCCGATTTCAGCGATGATCAAGGTCTTTTTCAGGGTATTGAAATTCATCATACGGCCTACTCAGTTTGAAGTGCTGCTCTTGATATATGCGTCGGCGACGTCCCAATCCCACTCCGTATTCAGCGAAATGGCGGCCATCCGATCAAGAACAATATGGCCGACCTTTTCACCAGCCGACATGGAATCTTTCAAGAAATGACCGCGTCGCAATACGTTGAAATTTCCAACCTGACGGAACAGCTCTTCTTTTTCCAATTTCAACAAACGCGATTGGTTCAAGGGGCGCAGCCCTTTTCCGTTGTGTCGATAAAAGGTATCCGTTTCCGGACGAACGCCGATAACGCGCTGCGAATCAAACATAGCCATCACGTCTAACGCCATATCAATATACCGTGCCGACCTAAACGGCGATTCGATAAAAAGCGTCGCAAGCGCATCATAGTTCCGGTCCGCCTTCGGGTAGGCGTTCATCGCCTCCGTCAAGGTTTCGTCCAGAGATGAATTCGGCAGCGCCTTCTTCCAATCCCGGGCGACGACAACCACCTCTGAGCCAAACCGTTGCTGCACATGCTCCCGCAGCTCCAAATCAGGACTGCTGAATATAATCGCCGATACGGTTTTCGCTTCGATCGCCGCTTTGATCGTCCAATCAACCAACGGCTTCCCACCAAGCGGTCGAAGGGCTTGCGAGTGTGGATCCGTCGCCTTGCCTCTTGCAGGGATAACCGCGACGCATTTTAAGCGGCGCTCAGCACTTAACGCCGCCTTCTTGAGAATCTCAGCACGAGTGTCCAGCAACATCTTTTCATTGCGGGTCAGATTACTGCCGTGTTGGCGATAATAGAACAACGGCAAATTGACGTTTTGCACATTGTAATGCTGGATAAACCTTACCCAAAGATCCCAACCATCCTGACAACGGAAAGATTCGTCGTACCCATCGATGCTACGCAAACAATCGCGGCGGATCATCGTGCAGGCACCGTGCGCCGGTTGATCGTAAAGACTTACGTCGTCAAAATTATGCCGCCGCACCATTTCCAGAACTTCTCCGTCTTTATCAACGTGAAAGTAATCAGAAAACACGAGGCCGACATCCGGGTTCCGCTCCAGAAAACCCGACATGACCTCAAGAGCATGCGGATCAAGATAGTCGTCGGCATCGAGGCGCATGATGTATTTGCCTGAAGCCGCCCGAATGGCAATGTTGTTTGTGGCGGTAAGTCCTTTGTTCTGCTGGAAAACCGCCATTATTTTCTCGTGCGTTCCATAGCGTTCGATGATTTCGGACGAACCGTCCTTTGACCCATCATCGATGATGATTATTTCAAAGCTCTGGAGAGTTTGCTCAAGAACGCTGGTGATTGCCTGCTCGATATACCTTCCATAGTTATGGTTGGCTATGTAAACGGAAACGAGCGGCTTTAGAGTGCACATATTTCTATATTCTTCAGCTTTGCGGTTTTTACGGATTCAGAGAACCCTTTCCCAGGGCAGACTCAAGAAATAATTTGGATGAAATGAAGCTGAACATGAACTTCGAGAAGCTGTTGTCATCCAAATCATGATCAAGAAAAGCCTTGACAGCGTCTCTCCTTACGAGGTCAAAGACCGGGCTGTCCTCCAGAAGTCTTTCTCTCGTCTCACTATCAGACCGGTCGATTAGGGAATTGATTGGGGCATTGAACCCTCTCTTTCTCTTATCCAATCGGACTGAATTCGGAACGTGTCCAGAGGCAGCTGACCGGAGCAAGTACTTTGGATATCCGTCATGGATCAGATGCTCGCTCGGCACCGACAGTAAAAAATCCACCAAATCTCGATCAAGGTAAGGGGAGCGATTTTCAACGGACCAACGCATCGAATTACTATCATCGGCCCGCAAAATAACCGGCACGACTTCATGCCGCAATTCGTTCAGCATCCGATTGCGGAGCAATTCGTATGTGTATTCCTCTTCGTAGAAATCCTCTTCTATCGGATCCACCAAAAATCCATTGAATATTTCCCGGTTCTGATAGATGTGGCCTCGGGCGTTGGCGTTTTTGACAAATGCCAGAGGGTCTTGAAGCAACGGGTTGTTGACCCACGCCCCATAACTCTGCCGCCAGTCACGGACCAAATCGTCAAAATTATCCGCTCCATACCTTCCAGCCAGCCAAAAGGCGTAATGATCGTAGTACCCGGTAAAAATCTCATCAGCACCGGTTCCAGAAATTGAAACCTTGTAACCGTTCTCATGGATTGCTTCCGAAAGAAAGCTATGTATGTACCAGGATATTGTCGGAACTGGCGCATCATGATAGTCGGTCAGTTGCGCTAAACGATCAAAGAAACCTTTTGTGCTGGTATGGGTTATATGATGGTTGCACTGCAGCGAATTGACAACCGTTTCGACGTTCGCCGACTCATCGTACCGACTGTCATTATCGTAAATCGAAAATGCATGCAGCTTTTGGCCGAGTTCATTAGCGGCAATGCCGGCCAGTGTCGTAGAATCCACCCCGCCGCTTAGACAAAACGCCACCGGGACATCCGAACGGAGCCTTATCTTTAAGGCCTCGACTAAAAGCCGTTTCACCTCTTCTACAGTGTCACTCAACCCTATCGACGTCGGCTTGAAGACTGGGCACCAATAGTTTGACAGCACAATATCTGACGGCGAGCGAATGACCGCATTTGTTGCTGCCGGAAGCTCGTAAATCCGATCAAAGAATGTCTCCTCACCTTTGAAGAGAGACCTAAAGCCGTTGACCAAAAATCTTTTAAGATGATTGAAATTGACCTGCGGCTGCATCCCCGAAAGAGCCGCCAGCGCCTTCACCCCGGAAGCGAAGTAAAGCGTTTCATCCTCGACCATATAAAATAACGGTTTTTCACCAAAGACATCGCGGCTCAGCAGTAGCGAATTCTCGCGCGAATCGCTAATTGCGAACGCCCACATTCCTTTAAGACGATCAACGCAGCAAGCGCCCCAATGAAGGTAGGCGACCAGCAGCACTTCAGTGTCAGAGTCGGTTCCAAAAGCATATCCGGCGGCAATCAGCTCCCGCCTAATTTCGATATAGTTATAAATTTCACCGTTAAACACCAAGATGCAGCCATCCCGTTCCATAGGCTGGTTCGCATGCGGGTCTAAATCAATGATGGCAAGCCGTGTATGGACGAGTGTCACCTGGTTTTGACCCTGTCTGCCACGCCAAACGCCATTTGCGTCTGGGCCTCGGTTTCTCAAGGCTGCCTGCGTTAAGACCACATCCCTTTCAGTTGGCCTAATACGGCCATATGCACCAGCGATACCACACATTTTAGGTTAAGTTTTCACGGAATTGAGGTGGCCATATTTTTGGATGCACGCCTCTACATCCAACTGCTTTTCAACCGAGACCGACGTAATGCCGCGCAAGATAGCATAGAAGTCTCCGTCTATTTTTTTAGCGCCAGCTGCATTTAGAACTGAACACGATGCAGCCAGTCTTTTTTCCATTTCGATTTTGTCCGCCCCCATTATTGCTTTTGCCCAAGCATCCGCATCCAGTGGTCTAAGAAAACCATTCTCACCATCGACGACCCACTGCCTGAAAGGTGGTTCATTGCTGTTTGCAACCACGGGAATACCGCACGCCAAGGCTTCCAGCATCGGCGAACCAAGACCCTCGTTTTTGTTCGGCAGCAAATAGACATCAGACATTTTCATAAATTCGGCTGAGTCGACGAAATGCGGACGAAGGAGCACCCTCTCCTCTAGGCCGGATTCATTGATTCTATCTTGAATTTTCTCAAAATATTGACGATCCCGATCAGCCAAAGGGCCTTTTTCAACCAACGGACCCGCAAGGATCAATTTATACTCCCCTGGCAGCTTTTCCATCACTTCAATTAAAAATGACTGGTTCTTTTGCGGCATAAATTTCGCGACCATCGTCAGAAGCTTGTCATTCTTGCCAAATGGCGTGTGCTTTTGGCGAACTTTCATTCGGGTCCCGAATTCTGGGCAAAACCGGACCTCATCAATGGGGTTGGGACGGACCCAAATATTTTCCTTGAACCCTAGCCTTGAGCACTTTTCAGCCAAAGCCTGGGAAATCGCAACTATTGCGGTTCCCTCACTCAGTCTCAAACACCTCTCAGACCGCAAAAATGGCAGCGTCTGTTTAGGAGTAGCACCTGTTGTCACAAGCTCGATAACCAAGGGAACTTTTTTCAATGATCCGAATAAAATAGCTGTTGCAGTCGAGGAAGACATTCCGAAAACATGAATGACATCACAGGGCAGCCGACGCAATGCTAACCACGTCTGGACAGCTTCGCTCCAGGCCTTCAAGGCATGAAACAATCGCGGCAGAAAAATACCGGGCAGTTTGCGCCACCCCGATAAAACCTTTGAAGAAATCCGCTTAACTTGAACGCCGTCATAAATGTAGTTTGCGTTTCCTGGAAATTCTATCGAATTGGTTATGACGTTAACCTCAATAGGTTTTCCGCGGCCTTTCAGTCTTTTATAATAATCATGGATAAGAACCCCAGAACCGGCATACTCCGGTGGATACTTGCTGCCAACGACCAAAATTCGCAACGGAGCCGCCTTCATACTTTAAAACCTTACCCCTTTTTCTGAAGGACGACGGTTCTGAGACCGCCTTTATGGCAAATCATCTCGACAGCGTGGTCATCGGCGATGTTTTCGAAAAGCACACGGGTGACGCCGTCCGTCACAACCGATTGCCCGCCGTCATATCCGTAAGATTTCACCACCGAGGTCCCGTGTTCGGACGAAGAGGCGGCATGTCGCACGTGGTAGCCAGCTTTAAACAGCCGTTTTAACGCCGCTTCCATGTCATGATCTTCGCCGTATCGGGTCAGGTGGGTTTCAAAAATGATTATGGGCGCGATCTCGCCCGCCTCAATCGCTGGCGTCATGCCATTGAAAACCTCAACCTCATGCCCTTCAACATCCATCCGGATAAGGTCCGGCGCACCAAACTGCTTCGCCAAGTCCGGCACAGTCTGCATCGCGACATTGATCACCTCGCCGGAAAGATGCACCGCCCCGGTTCCCGTATTGTGAAAGGTCCCAAGATTGGACTGCGTCGCCATATAAAAATCGCGCGTACCCTGTTGATCTGAAATCGCCCCCTCAATTACCGGTATCCCCAAATATCCATTGAGCGCCAGATTGCGCTGCAACAGAGCAACATTTGCCGGCGACGGCTCAATGCAGATGATTTCGCCTTCTTTACCGATAAGCCCAAGTTCCATAAGGGCGTAATAACCGATGTTTGCACCGATATCGAAGACCCGCATCCCCGGCATGAGGATTTTTTCAAGAAGTATCTTGTGGTCGACCTCACGGGTTCCAAACAGGATTAAACCTCTTGAAATGCCCCGATCATTCAGATCGAGAAGCATGCGGTAATCATGAATGACTTTTTCCAGGTGGGTTTTGCCAAGCACCTTTTTATGGAGGCTGGCTCTGACTAGGTTGAGACCCGCAGAGACAAGAACTCCCAAGCCTCTATCATTTAGAACAGAAATTGCGCTTTGAAACATTTTTGACATCTATACTTTTTGAACCAGCAGATATTCAGAAAATCCAATTTGACCAACGGCGTCTCCGTTAGGCTCCAAGAACGTATATCCAAGAGAATCCACAAGAGAGACAAGGTCGTCGACGGAACGGCCGAGAGCCGCGATTTGGCTAGGGTGCACACTGAGAAAGATTTTAGGCTTTGCCTTCAAAATGATTTCACGCGCGCCGTTCAAAACCGCAAGCTCTGCGCCTTCTACATCAATTTTAATGACGTCGGGCACCAAACCTCGTTCATTGCAAAGGCCATCCAACGACGTTTGCTTACGTGTCGTTCGGGCAAACCCCTCACCTTTTTTCGGTTCAACAACCGAATTCATTCCCGTCGCACCGTCCATTTCAAAGAAGTCGACAGCCTCTTCAATAGTGTCACCGACCAACCAATCCAGGGGCGTTATGTTGTCGATATTGTTTTTTGTAATATGTGAAAGAAGGTGTTCGTAGTTGGCTTTCGATGGCTCGAAAGCAACAACGCGCCCACCGTCAGACACGACACTGCTGACTGGCAAGGAAACAAGACCGATGTGAGCGCCGACGTCGATGACGCACTGCGCTCCCCGGCAGGCTTCGACACACTCGACGAACCCACCGTTGTGCGCCCCGCCCCAATTTGAAAAGTCGCTGAAAGCGAATTCAGGATCCAGAACAAAAGGCCCGTAAGACCCAATGGAATGTTTTGCAGATTTTGCAAAAAACTTGAGGGCGGGCGAGCTCCTATACAGATTTCCGGCAATCTGCCAAGCCCAAGCTGGCGCAGCCCACTTCAATGGACCGTGGCGCAGCTTTCTGAGAGTTTCAATCAATGCCAATCTTTTTGACCCTATTTGGCGCCCTCACTCATAATTCAAGAGAGGTTTTAGGCACGCTACCGCACTCCGGGTGAAAACACCCCGAGTTAATCCACATAACCTATTTTGGCCGTACTCAGGAAGCTTTGGCCAAAGAATCCACAGGGACGCGCAATCGGACTTGCCGCCCCATCATCCGAACAAGCAGCACGGCCCTCTGCTCATCCGACATTTCTTCAAAAAACCCCGTAACATCAGACCAAGGCCCATCGACGAACCGAACGGCTTCCCCTTTGACAAACCCTGTCGGTTCCATCTGAATTGCACCGCCACAGCCCTCTCTTTCCTGCACGGCGGCCACCACCCCTTCCGGCACAGGCGCAGGGCGATCGCCGTTGCAAATGAGATGACTCACCCCAACCGTCCCATTGATTGAGCGCCAACTGGTGGTTTCGACATCCATCTCAACAAACAAGTAGCGAGGAAAAAACGGCCTCCGGACAACAGTGGACCGTCGAGCGTGCCGAACCAATTTTTCATAGACCGGCAAATAAACGAGATACCCTTGATTGCGCAGGTTGGCTGCGGCTTTTAGCTCACCGTTGGCCTGCGTATAGACCACGAACCACTGCTTCATTTAAGGCCTCGTTCTTTATCTTTGCTTGCTTTGCCGACACGCATAAACGACGGCGCCAGCAATCGACCTTTTGGCACTTGGCTTAGCAAAAAGTCGTAGGCTTCCTGGGGGGTCTGCATTTCCGTCAGAACCACGGCGTCGTATTCGCCAACATGGTCGAGCGATTGCACGACGGTATACAAGCCAACTTGCTCCAGGTTACTTCCCGGTTGCACGACCGCAACGGGCTCCACGGCAACATCCGGAACGGCGAGGCTTGCGATTTCCGTCAACTCCGAAGCGCCAAAAAAGACAACCTTCTTCCACTCTCTTGATTCGCAGTATGCCAGGACTTCCGCATAGTCCGCCCGGGCCGAGCGGAAAAACCCAAGCGACATAGAGAGATATTCTGCCGTGAGTCGGCTTTTTTCTCGAAACCCTTTTGGCGTCAGATAATAGGCAAACCTCTTTGCCGGCACTTCACTGACTTTCAATAGTCCTTTTTTAACGCAGCGCTTTACGAGGGCGTTGGTCAGCCCCAACGCAATACCAAGCTTTGACGCCAGGGTTCGTTGAGTATGATCTTCTCCATGCTCAATCGCCTCGAGAAGATCCAGCGTCGCCTCAATGGATTCCTGCCGTTCGGTCAATTTTGGCCTCTGTTCCACGGTGAATTCGATGCGCTGTTTGCTAATTAAGTGTGTCAGAAAAAGTCACCCCCAACTTGCATCGCACAATACGACGTTCATGCCGTGAACGTCAAGTGCGTTCACGGCATGAACGTCGTATTGAGATAAGGGCGAAACCCCTTTAAGAGATGGATTTTATGGCTAAATACGCGAGGCGCTTTGCCTCGGTTCTTGCGCGGCTCACACTGTTGAGGATGATCCCACAAGCAAGACTGATAAAAGCGAGGATCATCATTCCGGTCACCAAGACAGCCGTCGGTAATCGCGGCACGAGTCCCGTTTCCAGGTAAGTTTCCAGCAAGGGAACCGACAATAAGAGCGACAAGGCAGCAAGAAATAGCCCTATACAGCCAAAAAACATTAACGGCCTTGCGGATTCAAGCAACCTGATAATTGTGCCCAAAATCCTTAAGCCGTCGCGGTATGTATTGAGCTTACTGGTTGAACCGGCTGGCCGCTCAAAATATCTGGTCGGCACCTCTCCCGTCGGCAAGTTCATCGCCAAAGCGTGGATCGTGATTTCCGTTTCCGTTTCAAACCCGGTTGCCATAGCCGGAAACGACTTTACAAACCGCCGTGAAAAGGCTCTGTAACCGGACAACATGTCGGTAAAGCCTTTGCCGAAAACCGCCGCGACGCACCGGGTTAGAAATTCGTTCCCCATCCGATGACCGACCCGGGAAACGGCAAGATGATCTTCGGGCGCACGGGTGCCGACGACCATGTCCAGGTTCTCATCAATTAGCTTTTGCACAAGCTTGGGCGCAGCGGCAGCTTCATAGGTTTCGTCGCCATCGGCCATTAGGTAAACGTCGGCGTCAATATCGGCAAACATCCGCCGAACCACGTTTCCCTTCCCCTTTTGTGGCTCGGCACGAACGACCGCGCCCGCTTCTGCCGCCACCTTAGCCGTGCCATCAGTAGAGCAATTATCATAGACGTAAATGGTCGCACTTGGGAGGGCTTCGCTGAAACTTTTCACAACGCCAGCTATTGCCACTTCTTCATTATAGCATGGCAACAAGACTGCAATCTTGTAGTCACTGAATTCGGTCATTGCTTTGCCGTTCCCGCTCCCGACGTTCCCTGAATTTGGCGACAACCTAATGAAATGCTGCTTTCGACGCCAGACCTAACATCACATCAACCACTCTCTTTATTGATATCTCCGCGGCTAAACGAAGCATCCCACCAAGATTGAAACATCAAGACGTCCCAAAGGTGATATTGCCAGTTCCGACTCCCACCCAAGTGTTCCTGCCATTTTTGTTGAATTGCTGGACCATCAAGAAGGCCATGCCTTTCAAGCTTTTCGGGCGAGATCAGGTCCTCCACCCAATCGCGAAGCGGCCCTTTCATCCACTGACCAATTGGCACGCCGAATCCCATTTTTGGCCGATCGATCAATTGCTTTGGAATATGTCGGTAGAGAATTTCACGCAAGATCCATTTGCCCGTGCCATTTCTCATTTTAAGCCGGTTCGGCAACTGCCAAGCATACTCCACGACCTTATGGTCGAGGAGCGGCACCCTTACTTCAAGGGAAACCGCCATGCTGGCGCGATCCACTTTCGTCAAAATATCGTTTGGAAGGTATGTAACGCCATCCAGAAATTGCATTCGCTCCATTGAATTGGGCAGGTCATCTATAAGCTGTACATCCCAGAAAACACCCTCACGCCGCTCTTCTCCATTTACCAATCCGACCCAATGACTCACCAAAGCGCGATAAATATCATCTCCGTCAAGAGGCAGAATGCCGGCAAGCTTGTGCACCTTGTCGCCAAAATGAGGGAATGGCCTGGGGAGCACCCTCGCCAACCGGTCAAGCACGGAAGGCGAAAACGCAGTCATTGCGCCAGCCGCCCCCTGCCTAATGCATCGCGGCGTCAAAGACGCCCATCGTTGGGCGGTTCTCCCCCAAGAATACCGGTTATATCCAGCGAACATTTCGTCACCGCCATCGCCGGATAACGCAACCGTCACATGCTCCCTTGTCAACTTCGACAGGATATAGGTGGGGAGCTGCGAGGAATCAGCAAACGGCTCATCATAAACGGCAGCAATCCCTGGAACCACATCAATGGCTTGAGGTGCGTTAAAATAGAGTTCGGTATGATCAGTTTTTAGATGGGCGGCAACATCTTTTGCATATTGCGCCTCATTGTAACCCTGTTCCTCAAATCCGATTGAAAAGCTTTTCACCGGAATACGACTTTCCGCCTGCATCAAAGCCGTAACGAGGGAAGAATCTATCCCGCCGGACAAAAATGTGCCCAACGGCACATCAGACACCATATGGCGCCCGACAGTATCCCTGAGCAGCGTTTCGAGCTCTGCAACAGCATCGTGATCAGCAATTTCTCGAGGGCTCGTCGCCCCCAGTTTCGCTATCGTCCGAAAATCCCAATAGGTTCGCCGCACGGTGTGCCCAGCCCAATCAATCGCCACATACTGGCCCGGCGGCAGCTTCTCCACGTCTTTGAAAATGCTCATTGGCGCAGGGATGCAATTGAACCGGAAAAAGGCAGCTACAGCGGCAACATCTATCTCCGGCTCAAAATTTTCAACGGCCTGTATGCAGCGTAGCTCAGACCCAAACAGAACCCGGGGCCCAATTTTCCCCCAATAAAGCGGTTTAATGCCAAGCCGATCACGAGCCAGATACAGCCTTCCTTCTTGGCGATCCCAAGCAGCAAATGCGAACATTCCCTCAATTCGTTGAAGGGCCGCCTCAATCCCCCAAGCAGCAATGGTCTCCGCCAAAACCTCGGTATCGGAATGCCCCCTCAGAGAAAGTCCCTTGTTGGCCAACTCCGCCGATAGAGATGCTGTGTTGTAGAGCTCACCGTTATAGGAAAGAACCCAACGCCCATTTGCAGAATGGAAAGGTTGCGCACCGGCCTCAGTCAGATCGATAATTGAGAGTCGCCGGTGGCCAAGCGCGACGCCAGCCTCCCGATCTTCCCAAGTATCTCCGGCGTCCGGTCCTCTGTGAGAGATCACCTCGGCCATCCGCCCTACAACGCCGCTTAAGGCTCTGCCGGTTTTGTTCTCGACCTCAAGAACGCCGCATATACCGCACATCACATCTGCCCGCTGGGGGCCCTCGCGTATTGAAAATTATAATGTCGGGAATACGGTATCTTGCGGCGCAAGTCCATTCCAGTCTGAACACATCGCTATGCAGAACGTAAAAGCCCCTACACTGACTTCGTGCAGGGGCTAAAATTGGCGCGCCCGGAGAGACTCGAACTCCCAACCTTCTGATTCGTAGTCAGATGCTCTATCCAATTGAGCTACGGGCACTTAATTTTCCTTGGAATCGACCGGTTCGGGCCTTTTTCCTTCGGAGGCCCGGAACCTACGCAAAACGGCCCCCGAATGCAAGAGGGAATCGCCGTAAAATCGGCAAATAAAAAAAACATGAAAATCCGTCCTTGTCGGGGCCTAAGCCTTTGAGT
>Ga0209475_10000449_pt1 | contig 86771 bp, 73 predicted proteins | sample tdDd471_FD_187128 | JGI IMG/M metagenome (GOLD analysis project Ga0209475, IMG submission 187128) | Marine sediment microbial communities from the Atlantic coast under amendment with organic carbon and nitrate - tdDd47.1 (SPAdes)... | ecosystem: Environmental > Aquatic > Marine > Coastal >... | reverse complement strand
GTGCTCCTGCACTTTAGTATTCCGCACATCCTGTGCTCCACCCTTCGGGCCGTGCATTCGCACGTTCAAAGTGCTCCTGCACTTTAGTATTCCGCACATCCTGTGCTCCACCCTTCGGGCCGTGCATGCGCACGTTCAAAGTGATCCTGCACTTTAGTGCATTGTTCGCGTTTTCTTTTTAGATGCGTGATGAATGGCTGTGTTTGCCCACCCTGAACCACGACTATGCCGATGCCGCTGATCCGGCCTCGCGTTTAAACACTACCAGATGATCTACATCCAGGGTAATCCCCAGCGGCACCCCCAGCGCGTGGTTATGATGACTGGGGGCAATGCATAACACTTCCTGACCACTGGGCAATTTAAGCGTGTAAATAAAATCCGAACCACGGAAAAACTTTTCGGTCACTTCCAGTGCAATCGGACTGTTGTCGGTATGAATCAGGTCATCCGGGCGTATCAGCACATCCACAAAACAACCTTCACGGCAGCCCGGCGGCACCTTGCCGTGAATCAGTCCCAGCTCGGTTTTAATGCTGTAATCACACATCACTTCACCGGGAATCAGCACACCGTCACCGATAAAATCTGCCACATCACGGTTCGCTGGCCGATGGTACAGGTTATAACCGCTGTCCCACTGCACCAGTTCGCCGTTTAGAATCAGCCCTACATAATCTGCCATGGCGAAGGCTTCCTGCTGATCGTGGGTCACCAGCATGGCGGTAATGCCTTCCTGCTTGAGAATCCGCCGTACTTCGCGCGACAGTTGCTGACGCAGCTCCACATCCAGCGATGAGAAGGGTTCATCCATTAACAGCAGTTCCGGCCGGGGCGCCAGCGCACGGGCCAGTGCCACCCGCTGTTGTTGACCGCCGGATAACTGGTGCGGGTATTTCTCGCCACTGTCGGGCAGCCCAATCAATTGCAGCAACTCATTGGTGCGCTGCGCAATCGCCACCCGCCCCATCGACTTGTGCAGGCCAAAGGCCACATTGTCGAATACCGATAAATGGGGGAACAGCGCAAAATCCTGAAACACCATGCCAATACGGCGTTTTTCCGGTGCCAGCACATGACCGGCACCGCTGAACTGCATGCCGCTGATGCTGATGGTGCCCTTGGTGGGTACTTCAAAACCGGCAATGGTGCGCAGCAGGGTGGTTTTACCGCAGCCACTGGGGCCCAGCAAACAGCCGATGTCACCTTCGTTAAGACTAAAGCTGACGTCCCTGACCACGGTGTTATTGCCATAGGCCACGGAAATATGTTCAATTTTCAGCAGTTCATTCATCGGAGTTTCCACTTCTGGAGATCGAACGGCTCAGTAACAGCACCGGAATAATGCCCGCCAGTACAATCGCCACCGCAGCCGTCGAGGCATCGGCCAGGCGCTCATCCGAGGCGAGTTCATAGGCGCGTACCGCCAGGGTATTAAAATCAAAAGGCCGCAGTATCAGGGTGGCAGGCAGTTCTTTCAGCACATCCACAAACACCATCAGCACCGCGGTCAGTAATGATACCCGCATAATCGGGATATGCACCCGGCGCAGCACCTGCCCCGGGCTGTAACCCAGCGAACGGGCCGCATCATCCATCGACGGGCGAATTTTGGTGAGCGCCGCCTCTACCGTGCCGATGGACACCGCCAGAAAGCGCACGATATAGGCAAACATCAGCGCCACCAGGGTGCCGGAAAACAGCAGGCCGGAAGAAATACCCCAGTTGGCGCGCAGCCAGCTGTCCAGTGACTGGTCCAACAAAGCCAGCGGAATCATCACCCCCACTGCGATCACTGTACCGGGAATGGCATAGCCCATCGACGCCACGCGCACCGCAATCTGCACCGCCAGTACCGGGCGCAGGCGCTGCCCATAGGCCATAAACAGCGCCAGCAGCAGCGCCAGCAGCGCTGCCATACTGGCCAGAATCAGGCTGTTGAATACCAGCTGCAGATAGGCGGCATCCACCATCCGGGCGGCGGTTTGCAGCGCCCACGCCAGCAGTTGCACAAACGGCAGCAGAAAACCGAACAGCAGCGGCAGCAGACAGGCCAGCACCGCCAGCGTGGCCTGACGACGGCTCAGCTGATAGCGTGGCTGGCGCGCACGTTGCAATGAGTGATGATGGTAACGCACGCGACGACGTGAATAACGCTCGATCGCCATCAGCGCAAACACCATTACCAGCAACATCGCCGACAACTGCGCCGCCGCTGCACTGTCACCCAGTCCGTACCAGGTACGGAAAATACCGGTGGTAAAGGTATCCACCCCGAAATACTGCACCGTGCCGTAGTCCGCCAGGGTTTCCATCAACGCCAGGGTTAAACCGGCAATAATCGCCGGCCGCGCCATCGGCAGTGCCACCTTGAAAAAACTCTGCCAGGGGCCGGCACCGAGAATGCGGCTGGCTTCCAGCGCCGCCACCGACTGCTGCATAAAGGCGGCGCGGGCCAGCAGATAGACATAGGGATAGAGCACCAGCGAGAGCATCGCCATGGCGCCCCACAGCGAACGGATTTCCGGGAACCAGTAATCACCATAGCCCCAGCCAAACCATTCCCGCAGGCTGGTTTGCAGGGGCCCGGCAAAATCCAGCATACCGGTATAGGTGTAGGCGATGATATAGGCCGGCATGGCCATCGGCAGCAGCAACATCCACTGGAACCAGCGGCGGCCGGGAAATTCGCACACACTCACCAGCCAGGCGCAGACAATGCCGATGCTCAGGGTGCCATAACTCACTCCCAGCACCAGCCACAGAGTATTGGAGATATAATTCAGCAATACGGTGTCCGCCAGATGCGACATCACCTGGGTATCGCCATGAAAAATAAAACTGAACACGGTAAGCACCGGCACCGCAAACACCAGTGCCACCAGCATAACGCCAAGTCGCCAGGGGTCCCAAAGGGGCCACTGGCGACTGAACGGATTACACCATCGGCGAATCGAGGATAACGGGGCTACAAACATCGCGCCATTATACGCAACATTAACGCCATCCGGCACGGTCCATTAAACGTAAGGCATCGGCATTAAGCCGTCCCAGCTCGGTGAGGTTGATATTGTCGGCTTTAAACTCACCCCAGTCTTTCAGCAGCTCGCTGGACTCAACACCCTCCACCACCGGGTACTCGTGATTGACCCGCGCATACCAGTTTTGCACCTCTGGCGACAGCAGAAACTCAACCAGTTTAATCGCATTATCACGGTGTTTGGCATGGGCAGTGACACCGGCACCGGATACATTCACATGTGCACCACGGCCATCCTGGTTAGGCCAGAACACCGCCACCTTCTCCGCCGCAGCACGCTCATCGTCGGTACCGCTGCTCAGCATTACACCCAGATAATAGGTATTGACCACCGCCACATCACACTGGCCGGCTGCCACCGCCTTGATCTGGTCACGGTCGCCGCCACGGGGTGGGCGGGCAAAGTTTTTCACAAAGTCTGTGGCCCAGTCTTCAGTGGCCGCTTCACCACGGGTGCTGATCATCGAGGCCACCAGCGACTGGTTATAGATATTGTTCGAGGAGCGAATACACACCCGCCCTTTCATCGCCGGTTCTGCCAGTGCCTCGTAGGTAGACAGCTGCTCTGGCTTGACCCGATCTTTGGCATACACAATTGGCCGTGCGCGTAACGACAGACCATACCAGTAGCCATCCACATCACGGTAATTCTCGGGCACTGCCTTTTCCAGAACATCCGACTCGATCGGCTGCAACACACCCGCCTCACGAGCACGGTGCAAACGCCCCGCATCGGTGGTCAGCAACACGTCCGCCGGAGTATTGCGGCCTTCGGTTTGCAGGCGCTTCAGCAGTGCATCGGCCTTGGAAGTAATCAGTTTCACTTCAATGCCGGTCTGTTCGGTAAACTGATCCAGCACCGGTTTAATCAGGGCCTCCTTACGTGCCGAATACAGGTGCACCAGTTTGTCGTCATCGGCGTGTGCCGCCGGTATGCTGGAAAATAGCAGGCTGGATGTCAGTAATAGTCCGAGAGTAAATCGCTGAATAAACATAAGAACCTCGCATGGATAAATAGTCAGTGGATGATACCAGCTGCAATCAAAAACGCAAATGAGAATTGTTACTATTCAATCATTCTTTGCCCAGATAGGCAGATAAATTAAGCCGTATTCAGGGCTGGAGACACACAAGGAACATACTTTGCATTATGAGCACTTAACGCTGCCGGGCTTATTAGCCCTGACCCTGCAGAGTTTATCGCCTCTGTTGTATACGTCGGATCCACTTTACTTGAATCTACATCGGGTTGCTTTTCGCAGGGTGGCATCAAGCGCAGCGGATCAGGAAGGCGTGATGAAAGCGAAATGCTGCACATCCTGTATATAAAAAAAGGCCGGTGCATTGCACCGGCCTTGACCAACACCAGCAGGAGTCCAGACTACTGGTATTTACCCACTACGAAAGACTGGGTAAATCTTGCAAAATTCATCCCTGTTTATCTCCTTATATGTACGGTGGATCCGCTTCTCCTGGTCCAGCCCACGTCGGGCTGTTTTTTGTAAACCGGATCAAACGAAGTGGATCCCGCGTGTGTCGTGAAATACGCTGCATTGTTTAGAAGCTGACCGTCATGCCCAGCATCACACTGCGAGGCTTATTGGGACGCGCACCATCCGGGCTACGTGCCACAATTTGCTGTTCGTCGAACAGATTCTCCACCTTGAAATACACCTCGGCATTTTTATCCAGGCCATAACGGCTGATGTAATCCACCACAAACACGGCATCGGTTTTTGCCTGTGGAGAAGCCGAACGGTTACAGCCTACGGCAACACACATTTCACCCACGTATTTGGCGACTGCGTAATTATTCCAGCCACTGCTGTGCTCCACACCCACTCGAGCGCTGAAAGTATTCTCAGGTACATCTTTCAACTGATCACCATCCAGCAAGCCATTGGTTGGGTTGTCACCGCTAATTTCAGCCTGGGTATACGTGTAGGCAACATTCAATGGCACATTGAATTCATCACCTTGCCATTCGGTACCCAGCTGGGTTTCCAGGCCACTAATCACCGCTTCACCATTCACGAATGTGCCGGATGTTGCACCATCACTGCAGGGAGAACCCACGGAACAGTTTTCGGTTTTATCGGAGAAATCACTGTAAAACGCAATCGCTTCTACAAACAGGCCGTCATAATTGTAACGGCCACCGAATTCCCAGTTGACACTGGTTTCCGGCTCTTCGTCCTCTGTTGCACCACCCCCAAGTGGCGAAAATCCTTTATGTACACCGCCCAGTAACTGCCAGCTATCATTCAACATATAGGTAAATGATGCACCTGGAAGGACTTCACTGCTCTGGTTAGAACGGGTTGAATCCACGGTGTTGCGGGCTTCATCAGCATATTGAACACGGCTGCTTTCTATATCTTCATAACGAAGGCTGAGATTAACATTCAGTTTTTCACTCGCCTGCCAGTCATCGGTAATCCATAAGGTGGTTGCATCTGCTTTTTCAATGCGGTTATTACTACCAGTGGGAGCAATTACTGACTGAAACACCAGTGAACCATTGACCTGGTCATACACATCCACCGGCTGGAAACGATCCATTTCATCTTCATGCAGGCGTGTGCCAATGGCCAGACGATGCAGGCCCATATCGACATCAAAATTCACTTCTACACCGCTGGACTCATAAGCACGGTTATTGTTCTTGTAATTTAGACCGGTAGTATCAATATCACCATCCAGAATACCCTGTGCGGTGGCGTCGCCATTGTTGGCGTCATCTATCAGGCTGCCGCCACCTGACAGTTTGAACCAGTTACGATTAAACTTGTTCTGGTAAAGCGTGGCCGTGGCATTCACACTGTCACTCAGTTCACGACTGTACACAAACTGAACACCGGTGTGGTCATTCACCATCTGGTCAATGCTCGATAAACCGTAACGGCGGTTCGGATCCGCGGCAAAATCATTATCGGTTAAACCCACGTAAGTGCTATTGGATATTTCATCTGAACGCTGCAGTTTTAACAGCGCACTCTGTTTTGGCCCCTGATCCGATTCCCAGCGTAACTTGGCAACATAGTCAGAAATATTGTAACCGCTATCACGGTTACTACGATCAATCGTCTTGAAGCCATCGCTGTTACGCTCAACGGCTTCAAACAACCAGCCCCACTGGCCTTCCGTACCACCGTAGTAGGCATGCACATCACTGCTATTAAATGAGCCGGTACTGAAGCTTGCCTCACCGCTGTACTCCTGCGGAATGGGTGTTGATAACATGTTCACCACACCGCCCGTAGTCTGTGGACCATAACGCAATAGCGGCGCGCCTTTTAGTACTTCAATGGAAGACATACGCAAGATGGTGGGAAAATAATATGCGGCCGGGTTGGAGTAAGGCGCCGGTGCAATCATCACACCGTCTTCAAGCAGGGTGATTTTTTCACTGCGCTCACTGGTGGCCCCACGAATACCGATATTAGGCCGTAGGCCATTACCTTCTTCTTCGAGAATATAAACACCGGGAACGGTTTTCAGTAACTGGTTAATATCACTGGCCACTTCGATGTCCATTTGTTCGCTATCAACCACCGCGCCTGAGCCGGCGAGTTGTTTGGCGTCTTCACTGCTTCCGATAATAACCATCTTGTCGAGGGTTACTTCCTCCGCCTGTAATAGCGCAGGACTAAATGTCAGCGTAATGGCCGTGGCCAGCAAACCGGGTTGAAACAGTTTTTTCTGTCTAATGTTTACAGGATAATCAGGGGTGCACTTCATGCCAGTCTCCACTTGTATTGTGATACGTTTACAATAATGTTTGGGCTGGCTGGCTACATAGTGATGTTATGAGGCTGGCTTGCGAATTTTTTCCGGCTTTTATGCCGGGTGTTTTAGCTGAATTTTATATCTGATATCTACTTGGTCAGAATCAGTTTACCGTTACTTGTACGACGCAGAATATACAACTCACCCGCATGCTCAATATGTAACGCCTGAGCACCGGCGAGTAGAATTTCGCTGCTAATGCGCGGTGGTACGCGAGGGTGATTCGCCGCAGAATTATTCATATTTTTTTTCTCACTCATTTGTTTCCGTCTCAGCCTGGGTAACAAAACCAATACGTACAATCCCGGCACGTTGCGCCGCGGCCATACTGCGCGCCACCAGATCATAGGTGACGGCACGATCAGCCTGCAAATGAATTTCCTGCTGCGGATTTCGTGCCGCCAGTTCACGCAGCTTTGTTTCCAGCTCAGACAAACTCAGCGCAGTGTCATCCAGAAAAATCTGTTGATCAGCGCGAATGCTAAGTTGCAATGCCAGTTCATTTGCAGGCGTTGGCTGGCTTGATGCCTGGGGCATCTCCACTTTTACCGAGTGCGTAATCACCGGTGCGGTAATAATAAAAATCACCAGCAGCACCAGCATAATATCTACCAGCGGAATCACATTCATCTCCGCCATAGGCGCATCCCGTGAGGTTTCAAATCCACCAAATGCCATCAGGCCGCCTCCCTCGCCTGCGTGGTTTTGTTTCCTGCATCTGATACCTGATCCGTGGCATTGTTGTTGAGCAAATCCTCAGCTGTTTCTGCGCTCATTAAAAACGCATGCAGATCATGGGCAAAGCCATCCAGCTCCTCCTGTAATGTACGATTGGCCCGTTGAAACGCGTTATAAGCCAGCACCGCCGGAATCGCCGCCGCCAGGCCGGCTGCCGTTGCCACCAGTGCTTCACCCAATGGGCCTGCCACCGTTTCCATGCTGGCATTACCAGACTGCGCAATCGTAATCAGCGCATGGTAAATACCCCATACTGTGCCGAACAAACCAATAAAAGGCGCGGTACTGCCAATAGAAGCGAGGAATGTCATGCCCGATGCGGTACGCGACGTTTCACGATTTATGCCGTTACGCAGATTGCGCACCAGAAACTCGTCCTGATTACCCAGTCGCGGCCGCTGCTGAAATTGCTGCATCCCATTAAATGCCGCGTCCGCCAGACGAGCCAGCGGTGCCTTCAAATTCTGCGATGCTAGCTGCCAGGCCTCACACGGTGTCCGTGCATCCCAGAAACATTGTAAGAACTGGCGGTTATGACGGCGCCACTGATAGGTGGCCACTGATTTCGACAGAATGAGATACCAGGTCAGCACCGACATCAACAACAAACTGAGAAATACGCCGATTAAAACGCTATCGCCTTCCTGAAACACAATTGCAAGATTCATTTAACCTCCTAATGCAAACTCAAAGGGCACTACCACCCAGGCCACCACCGGTTTTCCATTGCGCTGCGCCGGCTCAAAACGCCATTGCGTCACCGCTTTCTGTGCCGCCTGATCCAGCCGTGCATGACCACTGCTCTGCTGCAAACTGATTTCCAGCGGCTGACCATCCATCCCCACCTGCACCCGCAGCAGCACTTCGCCCTGCTCCCTTAAGCGCTGCGACAAGCGCGGATAAACTGGCGGCGGATTCTGCAAATAATCGGCCTGATACTGTGGCAAGTCGATCTCCGCTTCCACCGCCTCCTGCGCCACGACGTCCGCATTGTCTACGGGCGTATCATCCGGCTCAGGTTCTGCCTGCACTTCAGGCTTTGGTTCCGGCTTCGGCTTCGGCTCTGATTCTGGTTTCGGCTTCGGCTCTGATTCTGGTTTCGGCTTCGGCTCTGATTCTGGTTCCGGCTCAGGCCTGGATTCCGGTTCAGGTTCTGCCGACAACGGTCTTGCCGCCTCCACCATCGACACCATCATCACACTGTGCTGCTTCACCGCTTCCGGCTCTGCCTGGGCCACCAGCGCCATAACAATCAACAGGTGCAATCCCAGACTTAAGCCGCCTGCCAGAATCTGTTTGTATTTGCTGTTCACTGAATATGGCTTGCTGTGGCTCATAGGCAATGCATGTTAATGCAAATGATAGTGATTCGCAATACAATTTATTAAGATTTAATGCAAATTGATACAACACAATAAAAACGGCAGCCGTAGCTGTTGCCTTTGCCACAAGTATTCTCTATTCTTTCTCTAACGAGAACGTTGAGAGAATTTTATGTTAACCGATAGCCAACAACGCACACTGGATTTTATACAGGCCTATATTCTGCGCTGCGGGCACAGCCCCACCTACCCTGAAATCGCCAGAGGCATCGGCATTCAGTCTCAGGGCACAGCGCACCGTTATGTAAAGGCGCTGCTGGAAATGGGCTATCTGCGCCATGAGGAAGGTACGCACCGCGGGCTGCGCCTGCCGGACGAGGTTGCGGAACAGGGCATGAGCATTCCACTGCTGGGCAAAATCGCCGCCGGTTTACCGATTGAGGCGATCAGCGGCTATGACAGCGTCAATCTCAACCAGATGTTTGGTGGTGAAAACCGCTTTGCACTGCAGGTAGAGGGCGACTCGATGGTTGAGCTGGGCATTCTGGATGGCGACACGGTGATTATTGAAGCCTGCAATGAAGCCCGCAAAGACGCGGTGGTGGTGGCACTGATTGATAACTATGAAGTCACGCTGAAAATCTACCACCCGCTGTCGCATAACCGCATCAAGCTGATTCCCGCCAACGCCAGCCTGCAACCGATGGTGTACCAGGCGGATCGCGTACAGGTTCAGGGTGTGCTGGTCGGCACCCTGCGTACCTATTAATCATGGAATATGCTGCAAACTACTGCCCGACCCACTGGGAACGGGCGATTGCCCTGGTTGATATGAACTGCTTCTTTGCCGCGGTGGAAGCCCTGGACTTTCCCGAGCTGCAGGGCCTGCCACTGGCGATTACCAATGGCACCCAGGGCACCTGCATTATCACCTGCTCCTACGAGGCCCGTGCCTATGGCATAAAAACCGGCATGCGTCTGAAAGAAGCACGCAAGCTCTGCCCCGAACTGCTGCAACGTCCCACTCGCCCCCATGTGTACGCCAATATGTCAGCGCGCATTATGCAGGCGTTGCACGATGTCTGTCCGGATATGGAAATTTTCTCGGTGGATGAAGCCTTTATTGACATGACCCCCTGCCAGTCGCTGTACGGCTCCCCCGGCTACATCGGCCGTCTGCTGAAACAGGCAGTGTTTGACGCCACCGGCCTTCCCTGCTCGATTGGCATCAGCGGCGACAAAACCACCGCCAAATATGCCGCCAAACTGAACAAGCCCGATGGCTTTACCATTATTCCCCCCTGGGAAGCCCGCCAGCAACTGGCCGGCGCACCGGTCACCGAACTCTGCGGCATTGCCAGCGGTATTGGTCATTTTCTTGCTGAACGCGGCGTGCATGTGTGCGGCGATATGCAGCACCTGCCGATTGGCGAGCTGGCACGACGCTTTGGCAATAGCGGACGCCGCATCTGGTATATGGCGCAGGGACTGGACCCGGACCCGCTGCACCTGGACGTGGCCGACCCGAAAACCCTGGGCCACGGCAAGGTGCTGCCACCGAAAACCATTCACAAGGAGGTGCTGCTCACCTACCTGATTCACATGGCGGTAAGGGTGTGCGCGCGCCTGCGACGCCACCAGTTTGAAGCGGAAGAATTTTATATCGGTCTACTGGTTAACCGGCAATGGCTGGGCCGACGAGTAAAAACCTCATCACCCACAAACGATACACAAACCCTGATGCATCTGTGCCAGCATGTATTGAATCAAATCCACAACGGCCAGCCGGTATACCAGGTGCAGATCACCGCACTCAATCCACGCCGTGAAAACTGCCAGCTGGATCTGTTTATCGATACCGAACAAAGACAACAGCAAAACAGGGTCAACGCGGTGATGGACAGCATCAACCAGCGCTATGGCGAAAGCACCGTCGGCCCGGGGCGCCTGATAAATAAATCCGAAATGCCCAATGTGATTGCCCCCTCATGGAAACCCGGTGGGCATCGGCAGTCGATTTAGTTGTTGAGTGCGGGGAGGTAAAGCTTATGGTGCAAGTCCGCAAATGAACGCGAATAAACGCAAATTTTTGTTATGCAAAAAAATACATGCCCGTTTTGTAGGTTGGGGTGACGCAGGAACTCCAACGCCCTTGAATGGGTTGATGGATGTTGGGGCTCGCTCCTTACCCGAATCTACAGCACTGAAATCTGACATGCTTTAAAAGCATTACGTTAAATCAACATTAGTGCCGTATTCCATGTTTGCCTAGACGACATTGTGAACTGTACTGTTTCGCCTTTCTGGCGACTTCCTTTTCTGTCTTCAGCAACAGAAAAGGAAGCAAAAGAGTGCCGTTCCCGGTCACTTGCCCGCAAAAAGCGCGGGTTCCCGAAAATGCTATGAGAAGGTACTTGGGTCTGGAGTAGTTTATTGATGACATAGTCTTCATTGCCGGGTCGTGCTGGAGTGCCGTCCAGGCACATCATCACTCAAAATCACATCCTTGTGATTTTGCCCCTACGTAGAAAGCATTTTCGGCAAGCGACAGGGAAGGTTGTCGCAAGCCCTTCGTTTAAAAAGTAATTTGACCGTTGGGCATGGGGCTGTTTCCCCTTCGCACAAGCTGATGAGCGAGTGATTTTTGTGGAGGCTTTCTGCGAGGATGTCTGAGCGAATCATGCTGTTTATGATTCGTGAGTTCCGCAGCAGCCACAAAAATCGGGAGTGAAGAAGGCACTTTTATTTTTGCTGTTTAAAATAAAAGCTTGTGTACCGGGGCGGCGCTTTCTTGCTGACTTCTTTGGCGCTGTTGCTAAAGAAGTCAGTCGCCAGAAAGGCGAAACACTACAGTTAAGATTAATATGAAGATAAATTTAGATAGTGCATAGAAGTTTGTTGTCACAGAATGCTTTTAAAGAGCATCACAAACTTAAATATTGTTACTTCACTCAATAGCTGCCAACGCCCGATCAAGCACTTCCTGCAAGCTTGATATATCTACCGGCTTTGGATAAAACTCGAATGCACCACGCTCCAGCGCTTTAGCTGAATTAACGGTTTTATCCGATGCGGATACAACAATAACTTTCAAACCCGGTTGTCGCGTCAGCAGTGCATCGAGTATGGAAAAACCCTCGCTGGTGCCGTCAACATCCGGTGGCAGACCCAGATCCAGCGTAACCACTAGCGGCTGATGTGTTTCGAGCTGCTTAATTGCATTCTCGCGGGAATCGGCAGTGGCAATATCAAATCCCTCGATACCCCATTGCAACTGACTTCTGATTCCCTGGTCATCATCTACGATTAATAACTTCGGTTTATTCATCTATCGATTCCCATGCTCATGCAAATGCACGACCTGGGCCGTGTAACTACTGTGGCTGCTGAGCGGAATACGCAAACGGAAGATACTGCCTATGCCAGGCTGACTCTCAACATCAAGCTGCCCGCCCAGCTTGTGCACATATTCACGCACCTGAAACACGCCTATGCCCATTGTGCCCTTGGTGGATTCAAATGGCTGGAACAGTTTATCGTGAATAAACTTTTCATCCATGCCCTCGCCGGTATCCGCGATTTCCACCACCGCAAACTCACCCTCCTTGCGAAGGCGCACATTAATGCTGCCATTATCATCAGTGGCATCCTGGGCATTCTGAATAAGATGGGCAATATTGGCTGACATACGATCCTTATCGGCCATAATCATAATTGCTTCAGTGGTGCAGCTTAGAACCGGCACAGGCAAGGTGCCCGCGGTGGAACAGGCGCGAATACTTTCTTCCAGCAAACCGCATAAATTCAGCGGTGATTTTTTGTCTGCACCACCCTCGCCTCGCAAACGTATCAGCAGCTTGTTCATTTTATTCACCGAGTTTTCAACCGTACTGATTGCATCGTCGATAAACATCGGATTATTTTTATGCCGGGCCGCATTTGACACCACCATGGACAGCTGACCGACCATGTTTTTAATGTCATGCACAATAAACGCCGAGAGGCGATTCACCTCTTCAAATCGCCTGGCACTGAGTAAGGCCTGTGCGGCTTCATACTGTGCCAAATGACTGGCTACCTGACGTCCGGCAGTTTTCAGCAGATCGCTGTCTTCCCAGTTAAAATAACGTTCGTGCGCCGGTGAACGCAGCAACACAACATAACCCAGCAGATGATCCTGCAACATCAATGGCACCACCAGCCAGGCGTCTTTATTCGAGGTTAACCAGCCTGGCAATTCCAGTGGGCCCAGACGGGTGTACATTTCCGGGTCGTCGTTATACTCATCCAGGCTGATTACAAAACGGAACTCTTCAAGGAAACGATTAAGGGTCGAGTCCGCCGGTTCACGTACTTTTATCGGTTCATAATTCCAGCGCTCGTCAGATTCAAAAAAACCATTATCACGCTCCATCACCAACAGGCCACCGGGGCTGTCAATAATCTGTGCCAGTGCTCGAATGGCGCGGACATGCAGGGTCTTATCATCATTTTGCTGCGACAGCGTACGGATAATACGCAACCATTCGTCACGGTAATCATATTTGTAATGAAAAAAATGCTTGTCGATCATCACCTTTATTCTGGCGCGAATTTTCCCGGAGAAGAAAAGCACCGCGAGACCAAGAAAGGCTGCAAACATAAAGGTCGCCTGCGCAACTTCGCCCCAGCCACCACCCATTTCCCGCACATAGTAGCCACCGAAGCCGATAAAAATCAGGTAAACACCGGCCGCCAACAAGGTGGTGGTATGAAACACCATACGCCGCGACAGAAATACATCGATGGACTCCTTGCCCAGAGACCATTGCATCTCGCGCTTGATAGCAACGCCAATCAATGGCACCACCATGGCATGAATGAAACCACGGGCATTCCATAACTCGTTATCAATGCGCTGGAACAGGAAGGCATCGGAATACAGATAGAAGTCATAGGCAAACATTGAGCCTATGCCGATCCACAGGTATTTAAGTCCCCAGCGCTGTTCTTCCGGCGTATTGCGATACAGTTGCTCGACAATTACTATACCGCCAATGGAGATCAGCAGATGGCCGACCAGTACGTCGTTGCCCGCAATAAACTCGAAAAACGAGCCGCCGGAAATACGATACAGCGCCAGCAGCATCAGGCCGACAATAAAAACACTCAAACCGGCAAAGGTGATTTTGAAGTTCTTGTTGATCTGATCGGAATTTTTATACGCGGTGCGCAGCATCACCAGCAGAAAGGCAAACCAGGCAAGTGAACGCAATAACTCCAGCAGAAGGGTAAAGCTTAACAAGCCACCAAAAGCCGCCTGATAGGTTACCGTGCCGGACCAAACAGCATTGGCCAGTGACGCCACCACTAGCATATTTTTTGGCAGATTATCCCGTTTGCCGGTCAGCATAATCAGACCCAGCATCAGGAACAGGAGCGTGGAAATACCAAAACTGATGGATTCAATATACATGAAAGAATATTAGCTCATTTATACAGTTCTTGAGGGGTTTGGTTTGTTGGAGTTTGATAAAAACGGTGGATCCGCGTTGCTTGATCCACCCTACATGTGATGCTACGCGTAGGGTGGATTAAACGAAGTGAATCCACCGTGTCGTGCATCAGGGCAACCCTTGAAATTCAATTAGCTGAAAACAAAGACACCGGTTATTACACCCGTTCTAACCGGTTCTGGTGGGTTCGTTCATGCCTGATCCACCCTACGTGAGGTCACTCTACATAAATACAATCTACAAATTTGCGTTTATTTATTCCGCACATCCTGTGCTTCACCCTTCGGGCCGTGCATTCGCTCGTTCAAAGTGTTCCAGCACTTTAGTGCGTTAATTGGCGGACTGATACCGACATCAGGTGGATCCGCTGACGCTTGATCCACCCTACTCTGTAACTTCTTAAATTTCTTTTAACAATGCTTCTGCTTCGATTTTACCCGGAAAATCCTGCTCACTGTCTACGGCGATTTCCAGATGGGATTTCGCTGCAGCCTTGTCACCTGAGTGATACAGCGCATAGCCCAGGTGATATCTGAACACAGCCACATTCGATGCACGTTCGACAATCGGCTTCAGAATATCAATCGCTTTCTGATAATCACCTGATTTAGCATAGGCCCAGGCCAATGTATCCTGTAAAGCAGGCTGCTGGACTTTTTCAAAGTTTCTGGACAGTTCAAGCGCTTTAGCAGTATCAGCTGCTGATGTGCCATAATCCAGCAACAGTGCTGCATAGTTATTTGCCGCCATTTTGTTGGATGACGCCCCAGAAAGAACAGCCTCATACACTTTCATCGCATCCTGATACTTTTCCTGATATTCGTATATGGCGGCTATTTGTAATTGCAAAGGCGTTTTGTTAACCACTTTATTCTGCGCATTATTCAACACATCAATCGCTGCCTGATAATTTTTTTCAAACACATGAATTGCCGCAATACGCAAATACGGCTTAATCCAGGTTTTCGCCGCATCTGCTGCATTAGTAAAGCTGGTTAATGCCTGTTTAGTATCTTTTTTCGCCAGATGCACCTCACCCATCAATTGATGTGCTATTGCATCGTTCGCATCTACTTCAAAGCGCTTGTCAATACGCGCAATGGCTTTATCCATCTGACTGTTTGACATATATGTTTTAACAATCAATTCAAGCGACTCATATTTAGATGGCGCTTTTTTATAAGCCTTTTCAAACTCTGCTATAGCGCTAACAACGTCACCATTCGATAAATAGTATTTACCTTTATTTATATTCACTTCAGCGTTATTCGCACTAACCTGCTCCATAGCTTCCATCAGCGCCAGAGACTCAGCTCTTTTATTCTGACTTACCAGAATTTTCAGCTTGAGATTCATCAGCTCGTAACTGTCCTTGAAGTATGCCAGCGCCTTATCAACAATACTTAACGCCTCGTCAATCCGTCCTTTACTGGCAACATAGGTGGCATAGTTAGCATGAGCGTTGTCATTAACAGGATTGGCTTCAATGGCCTTTTTCAGTTCGTTTTCCGCCAGCTCTGACTCACCATTAATTTCATGCGCTTGAGCTAGCATGAATGCAGCTTCAGCATTTTTAGGTTCATTTTTAACGACGGTTCTCAGGTCGTTAATCGCGGTTATCGCATCCAGATTATTCAGGGCGATTTTACCATTAACCATTAATGCTTCGTTATTACTTGGATATTCAACCAACACTTCATCAACCAGCTTTTTCGCTGCATCAAAGTCACCTTCTTTAACCAATGTATTCGCGAGCGTATTGCGCGCTTTTACACCTTCAATATCAAATGAACGATCATTGATAATCTGCTGCAAAGCCTGCTTGGACTTAGCCATCTGGCCAGTTTTCTCATAAAATTCAGCTAGCGTAAAACGTAGTCCATATAAATCCGGCTTATCTTTTATGTATTTTTTTAACTGCGACTCAGCTCGCTCGACACTTGCCTGGCTGGATAACATATTAATCATCACAAGATAACGTCGCAGGTCTTCATCATCCTGCTGAATAGCAGAGGCAATCAGGTTTTCGGCTTTTTTAAGCTGGCCAAACTTCACATAGAGACCTGATAGTAAGACTTTTAATTCAAAATTTTCAGGCTCAACCTCTATAGCCTGTTTCATATTGGCTTCTGCCTCTGCAAGATCATTGTTTTTAGCGGCAATGCGTGCAAGGGTTATTCTTAAAGGAACAGCTTGAGGATTATTTTTTGCACCTTCTCGAAGTAAATTAATGGCCTTTTCTTCATTTCCCTCTGAAAGGTATGCATTTGCTAACAGACTTAACGCCTCAACCATTTGCTTGTCTTTGGCCACCACAGCCTCAAGTTTTTCAATACCCTGCTCTTTTAAGCCTGACTTGTAATCTATAATGGCACTCAGCAAGTCCGCTTCAATATTATCAGGCTCTGCTTTCTTAACTTCACGAATATTCTGCCTGGCTTTTTCGACCATCTCATCCGTACCGGCCAGCACATAAATTCTGGCAAGATTAATTTTCGCGCTAATATGCTCAGGATCAAGCTCTATTGTCCTCAGGTAATTACCCATGGCTTTACGGTATTCCTTTTCCTGTTCATTAATCAGCCCCATGACATAGTGCGCTTCGGCAAATTTTGGATCTATCTGTAACACATTCTTGATTTCGATCTTTGCTTTATCGTAATTCTGTTCTTCTATATAGGCTTTACCTTTTTCCAGGTACTTCACCTTGCGCTCTTCCGCCCCGCCGCAGGAAATTACCACCACTGCAATAGCTGATATCAATGTTGTCTTTATCAATCCTGAAAATAACTGTCTCATTTAGTCTTTCTCCACCATCAATTCGTATAACTTTATCAATATATTTTAATTTTCTTTTATTGTATAAACTTGCCCAGAATAATCTAGAACCCGCGATAGGCTACCAGCAACAGGGTGCTAATAGCGCCGATGCGCATAAGATTCCATTTCGAAGCAGACAGCCCCATCACAGCCTCGCAGGCATAGAATAAAACCACCAGTTTGATAGCCATTTCACCTATAAATTCATTCTCTATGTGCATTTCCGGCAAGTGCGGCACAAGAATAATCAAGATTATCACTAAATAGTCCAGCGGTGTAACCTGAAATGTTTTTTCATGTGAAAATCGAACACGCAACACAAAAGACACAAACAGCAGTAAATACAACCAGTTCATCGCACTCAGCACCGAGCTGCCTTCTGAAATGTATGTCAGATGATAAACTGAGATCACCGCCACCACATACACCACCGCCTTCTCCAGCAGCATAGTGTGTGCGGAGCGACTGACAATTGCTGCCAGCAGCACTAGCAGTAAGATCATCGCCAGCACAGCCATATCGGTATTTACCTGCTGGGTAAACACAATTGGCAACAACAGCAATACCGGCACCAGGGTAATCAAGGTATAGGTTGGCACCCCCACCAGCAGGCCAGTTTTTCGCAGGTACTTGATCAGCTGTTTGAGTCTGGAATCATGCTTTACCTGCTGTCGCTTGACCTGCCAGCTAGACACTGTGGCCAGATGGAATACACCCAGCACCAGCACACTGATGGCCAGGTAAATCAGCGTAAGCAGTGCATCCGACTCATACAGCATAAAGTACGCCAGCGCAACAAAACTGCTCTGCAGTAAATAGATAATAAACACTGCCTCGTACTGGTCGAGGCCAATCGCCAGCAACTTGTGGTGAATGTGATTTTTATCCGGCGAGAACGGTGAGCGTTTTTCATACAGCCGCTGCCCCATCACCGCGAAGGTATCCAGAATCGGCAGCCCCAGCAGCATTAACGGAATCAGCGGACTCATTGCCGAGTTGACCGACTGCGAAAGCACAATCACCAGCACACCCAGGCTGAAGCCGAGAAACTGGCTGCCGGTATCCCCCATAAACAGGCGTGCCGGGTGGGTGTTATGCCGCAGAAAACCGAGAATTGAACCTGCCACCGCCATCGCAATCAGCACCACTTCAGAACCGCCCGCATCATATGCCAGCAGCGCCACCATACTGATGGTAATCAGTGAAGTACCACCGGCCAGCCCGTCCAGACCGTCGGACAGATTAATCGCGTTAGTTATGCCCACCAGGGCAAAGATAGTAAAGGGTATGGCGATATAATCCGGCAGATGGCCATCGATAAACGGAAAGGTGCGCACCACCACATCGCCCCAGGTCACCACCACAACCACTGCCAGCAGCTGCCCAAGAAATTTGGTTTTGTAATTCAGCTCGCAGCGGTCATCCCACAGACCAAAACCCCAGATCACCACAAACCCCGCCAGTATCGCAATCACCTGCTGGCTCAATTCAGCCAGCAGGACAATTGCAATTACACTGCCCAGCACCATGGCAATGCCACCCACACGAGGAATTGCCTGTGAATGCACCTTGCGCGCATCAGGCAGGTCAATCGCGCCGATTTTATCCGCCCACTTCATAATGGGCGGAATCAGCGACATGGTGACGACCAGTGAGATAATAAAAGCGAAGATAAACAGCATGAAACTTACTTAAACTCCTGTATACAAAGTTTCAGCTGCTCATCCCGGTCGGGAGTATGCAAACAGAAGTCGTTAGCTAATTTCTCAACACTCAAGTGCGAATTCGCTGGGCGTTTTGCTGGCATGGGATAGACTGAGGATAAATTCGGTAGAATCTGCTTCACACTCTGGCCTGTACTCAGCCGCTGGCGCTGGTAACTACCATCCTGCACATGCTGGCACCATTCTAGATTATCCAGATACCATTGCACGGTTTTCTTGATGCCACTTTCAAAGGTCTCCTGCGGCGTCCAGCCAAGATCATTGGCGATCTTGTCTGCATCAATGGCATAACGCACATCATGACCAGGACGATCGGTAACATAGGTAATCAGCTGTTCATGGGGAATATGCGGCGAATCGGGCAGCAACTTATCAAGCAACGCACAAATGGTTTTCACCACCTCAAGATTGGTTTTTTCATTGCGCCCACCAATATTATAGGTATCACCCAGCTTGCCCCGCTCCAGCACCAGGCGTAGCGCACGGGCATGGTCATCAACATGCAGCCAGTCGCGAATCTGCTCGCCCTTGCCATAAATCGGCAGTGGCTTGCCTTCCAGCGCATTGAGGGTTACCAGTGGAATCAGCTTTTCCGGGAACTGGTAGCCACCGTAGTTATTCGAGCAGTTGGTCAGCACCACAGGAAGACCATAGGTGCGGTGCCAGGCACGCACAAGGTGGTCGGACGAGGCCTTGCTGGCGGAATACGGCGAACTGGGATCATAGGGCGTTTCTTCGGTAAAAAAGCCGCTGGCTTCCAGGTCTCCATACACCTCGTCGGTGGAGACATGGTGGAAGCGGAAGGCGGCCTTTTTCTCTCCTTGCAATGAACTCCAGTAGCGTTTGGCCACATCCAGCAGGTTATAGGTACCGACGATATTGGTGAGAATAAAATCCGCCGGGCCATCAATCGAGCGGTCCACATGGGATTCGGCCGCCAGGTGCATAATCGCATCCGGCTGGTATTTGTCGAATACCGCCTGGATTGCGGCTATATCGCGAATGTCCGCCTGCTCGAAATGATAACGCGGGCTAGTCTCTACATCTTTCAGCGACTCCAGGTTGCCCGCATAGGTGAGCGCATCAAAATTGATCACTTCGTGACCAGTGTCATTGATGTATTGGCGAATAACCGCCGAGCCGATAAAACCGGCGCCGCCTGTAACAACTATTTTCAAAATTTCACCCTGTAAAAATGTTCTGAGATTATCTTTGCGCGCCAATTATCTATTATAGGCTTATCACAGTGGGGTTATCGGACACACCCTGCGAAGCGGATTACCCTGATATTACAAACAGTCAGGGCAAAACCAGCTACAGGATCACTCAGTGCAGTGTCTTACCTGGCACAAATTCGGGTACCAGTGGTGCCATTTCGCGCACAAAGCCTTCCAGGCGTTCATCCGCAACCGCGATGTCCTGCCCGGGGTTAAGCACCGTGGTCAGTCGCATCAGCGCGCCATCGGTTCGATTAAGCGTGGCGGAATCCCAGAACAGATACCATTTCATCAGATACTCATTGGTCACCACCCGTCCGCGCTGCTGGAACCAGTAGTAAACCAGTTGCTTCACATTGCCCTTTTCAATCACCAGCCGGTTAACCACCAGCGGCACCCCATCAATCACAACCCCGTCAATGGCATGATTTTCAAGGCTGGTAATCTGCCAGCCACCGCCGGGAATACAGGAACGAGGTGAATGCGCAGAAGAGCCCTTCTGCTGGGACTCATAGTAGGCCGAATAGAAATTCAGCACGCCGCCATCTTCAAGGTTACGGTAGTCGATCTTGACATAGTCGGTCAGCTTGAGCACTTCCAGTACCTGGCTTTCAATATAACCGCTACGGCCCTGCCAGCCATCAAACTGCAGTGGAAACTCTGCATAGTTTTTACGCTCGGGAATAATCTCCTCACGCTCAGGCAAGGCAAATGAGCTCACCGCAACCAGCACAATAATCGCCAATGAGGCATAAAACGGCTTTGGCATAGAACGGTATTTTACCTCTGCATCTTCAGGCGTAGGCTCGGGGAAATCCAGGCCGAATGCTTCGCGCAGGGGCAGTTTGTCCTTGCCGATGCTCGCCAGAATCCACATTTCCAGCACCAGGATTGCGATACAGCTCATAAACACAACCCAGCCTTCAAAGTCATGAAGGATACCCTCGGCCATCTCTATGCCCCAGTATTCGACGGTAACGCCGATAATACCGATACGGATACTGTTCATAATAATAGTAATAGGAATCGAGGACAGGAAAATAATCGCCTTCTTCCAGAAGGCCCCGGTAAAGAAATAGGCCGAAATAAAGGCCAGTGTCATTAACGGGAACAAATAGTTAAGGCCACTACAGGCCTCGACCACCTGTAACTTATAAACCCCAAGGTCTATTACATTGCCTTCAAGATAAACACTGATATCGAACAGACGAATAAAAAACACACCGATTTCAGATGATATAAGTTGTAGTTGTGATGATATATTATTTAAGAAAAAATTAGGGAATGGGATCATGAAAAACAGGATTATAAGAGGCACCAATATAACCCTGTATGCCTTATACCCTAACAAAGACAGCACGATACCTAATAGCGCAATAAGAAAGCCATACTGAATCAAGGTATAGATAGAACTCAATTCACCCGCATAATATAAAGCAATTCCCAGTAGAGTAAATAAAACACCTGCCCACGCCCCGGTAAATTCTGTTTTACTTAAAACATCGGACTTCTGCCAGATCAGAAAGCCAGTTATGAGTGGGATAATATAACCATGGCCATATTCTTCTCGCGTATCCCAGATCTTAACCATGTAAGCAAGGCCTTCATAATAAATATAATGAAGTAACGCAATTGACAGGACAACAAGACCTATCAATAAAAAACCAGATTTGAAAATCATTGAGCGATCATTTTCTGAAACTTGTTCCATTATCAACCTTCTCCTAACCCTAATCGAGATTTGAACACCATATAAAGAAATAATGGGCTAGATACAAAATTTCTTTTAAATAAACGTTTTGGTTCACGTAACAAACGGGGCAACCATTCCAGCCCCATTCGACAGGCCCACTCAGGTGAACGCTTTATAGTTCCCGCATAAAAATCAAATACCGCACCTATCGCCCCCATAACCGGCACATCGAGTTGATCTTTGTTCTTATATATCCACTTTTCCTGTTTAGGCGCTGTCATGCCTACCCATAAAACATCAGGCTTTGCACGATTTATAATATCAATCATTTCTCTATTATCATCATCGGAAAACTCAGGTTTAAATGGCGGCGACAAAACACCACAAATTGTTATATTTGGGTATTCTTTTGAGAGACGAGCCGTGATTTTATCTAATACTTCCTGTGTAGAACCAAGAAAGAAATACCTCAAACCACCTTCCTTATTTGCCTTATCTGACAGCCCCAGAAACAAATCTGACCCCGCCACTCGCTCTGTTAGATTAACACCCAATATTTTGGCTGCTAAAACGATACCTATGCCATCTGGCAATAAAATATCAGCTTTTTTCAGGGCTTCAGTAAAATATGGATCAGAACGTGCAACGACAAGTGAATGTGGATTAGTACAAGCGATGTACTTACCCTGTTGACCGGATTTAATAATACCCCAGGTTTCATTCACATCACCAACAGCACCTGCAGCACTGGTCTTGAAACCAAGAATAGATACAGCCTTTTTCATAATAATAATCTAACTCTACTCAGGCATACTTATAGATAAATTTAAAAAATTCGAATCATAAATAAGCACTTAATGTCTGAACTCATTAATATTTTCCAGGAACCAGCTGTATGCCTGCTGAAGACCTTCTTCCAAACCATAATGTGGAGTCCAGCCAAGTCTCTTTAATTTAGACACATCAAGTAATTTTCTCGGTGTACCGTCTGGCTTTGACGTATCAAACACAATGTCACCTTTAAATTCTGTCACTCGTGCAACATGTCGAGCAAGCTCCTTGATAGTGACATCAACACCTGTTCCTACGTTAATATGTGACAGCATAGGTTCTGATACTGATTCATACACCTCTTTATCAAGATTCATAACATGAATACAGGCGCGGGCCATATCATCCACATGCAAAAATTCGCGCATGGCATTACCTGTCCCCCATACTTCTACCTGTGATGCACCGTCAACCTTAGCATCGTGAAATTTCCGTATTAGTGCTGGTATTACATGACTATTTTCAAGGTTAAAATTATCATTTGGGCCGTACAGATTTGTTGGCATAACCGAACGGAAATCAGTCCCATATTGACGATTATAAGACTCACATAATTTTATGCCTGCAATTTTCGCTATTGCATAAGGCTCATTAGTAGGCTCTAATACACCTGTTAATAGCTCGGCTTCCGCCATGGGTTGCTTGGCCATTTTAGGGTAAATGCATGAACTACCTAGAAACAGAAGCTGGTTGATACCAGCTTTGTATGCCTCATGAATAACATTGGCTTCAATCATCAGGTTTTCATAAATAAATTCTGCCGGGTATTCATTATTTGCATGTATACCACCAACCTTTGCTGCCGAAAGTACGATATAGTCAGGCTTTTCTGAATGCATAAAATCTCTTACAGACTGCTGACTGACCAGGTCAAGTTCATTGCGAGTAGCAGTTAAAATATCTTTATATCCCAGGCAATCAAGCTGCCGAACAATCGCAGACCCGACCATACCCCTATGCCCAGCTACAAAGATTTTTGCTTTTTTATCTAACACATAACACCTTAATGCCTGTTAACACCTGAAAATAGAAGGCCATACAATAACATAATGGCACTACATAGTTTGCACGATAGCAGTTATCTGCCTAATTTCAGGATAGATTTATTTGATATATAGATAAGCAAAGTGTATCGACTAATATGAGCCATGTTTCTGCATGCCGCCTTTCTTTCTAAGACGATTAGTGACAGGCTCCAGATATAGCTTTCTATAAAGGAAATCAAGATTGCTCTTAAGCTTACCTTTAATAGAAACCTTGTTTGACGATCTAAAGCGCGCAACATCATCATCAATGCTAGCCCCATATTCTAACCTGTTCTTTTCACGGATTTTATCTTGTACGTAGTTATACAAGATAATATCATTTTGGTTTCGCTCTTCTATTTGCGGTAGAAATCGATGCATAATTTCTTCAGCCATTCCTGCTTTTTTAGCCTGGTTAAGTCGGTGATAAGCAGGATCTAAATTCACATCCACAAGTTTGTTACGTAAAAACAATAGAAATTCATCAAAATTTTCAAGAGTACCCACAAGAAAGAAATCATCAAGCTTATGTTTTGCAAGGTCTATATCATCAGTGCCTGCTATTTTTTTCGTCTGAAAATTCGAAACGGATTCTATTTTTAAAAAGTCATCGAATGGTAAATTTATTGTTTTTTTCTCGATCCAGTGCTGATACTGTGAGATATATCTTTTAACTGGGTCACGCAACAAAGTTATTAACTGTAAGTCAGGTATTGTCATTATATCGCCATACGGCTTTACCGAATGACCTGACAGACACTCCATCCCAGGATTTATCTTTATGTATTTATTGAAGTCATCCATTGTGAAAACACCATTTGAACCTGCTTTCAATGGCCTGACATCGCAGTATTTTAAAAAATAATTACGACGCAGAATATGGATCAACGAAGTACCAGCAGACTTTTCAATGTGTACAAATACTAGCATATCGCTTAATTCTCTAAGGCAGATCGATATGATGCATATACTTTAGACAAAACTTTAACCGGCGTATAATCAATAACAGCATCACAACATGGATCACCCTTGTAAATATCAATATTTACAATACAATCGAGCAATGCATCTGCAAACGATTCGGGTGTAAAATCATTCGCTATCTGACCATTAACACCGGGACGCACAACTTTTTTAACCTCACCAACATCTGTAGTCGCTACAGGAATCCCACAACCAAGTGATTCTACGACACATCTTGGCATACCCTCATAATCAGATGCTAAAACCAGTATATCACTGCCACGTAAATATTTACCGACTACATCATTTGGTAACAAACCGGTTATAGTTATCCTGTTTGTTAAACTAAAACGTGAAATCAGTTCTTCAGTTTCGCTACGAAGAACACCATCACCTATCATTAACAAATGAACGTCTTCACCTCTAGATATAACATCGTTGACAGCATTAACTAATCGCTGAGGATTTTTTTGCCTGTCTATTCTACCCACCGCGAGTAATATTTTTGAATCTGGATTAATATTATATTTATTAACAAGTTCACTTTTTATTGCCTGACGTTGCTGTTCGGATGCTGGATAAAATACATCAGGATTCATCCATGTAGGTAAGAACTCAAAGTTATCTGCAATATCTGGATAACGCTTTTTATACCTGTCTACGCCATTCTGATGAACACAGAATACTGCATTGAACTTTTTAATTAACCAGTCTTCCATTTTAAAATACAACCCTGGCAAATGCTTCCACCTTATATCAGACTCCTTACTTTCAACAACAGCCATATTTTGATGAATAAAAGTAAACTTTGGCACTGGACTATTTAGATAAGGGAGAACAGGCTCAATCCGATGAAATTGCAGAATATCAAAGCTGTGTCTGGGTTTATTTAAAAGCAATGGAATCAAATGTTTGAAAGTCGCAGGAATTTTAGGCTGGACCTCAGGATTTTCTATCGCATACAATGGGTAAAAGTTAAACTTCTTATCGCCTAGATAACATGTTGTCCATTTCTTAACCGGCCTTTCAACTGGATCTGTTGTAGCCCCCAGCAAGGAATACTCAAAATCGTCTGGTGCAGAACGAATGACATCTCTTATACATGTATCAATACCACCAGGGATCACCCCTATAGGATCTGCAGGATAAACAATTGTTACTTTGATCATAATAATTACAACACTTATAATATTTAAATATGTTTAATTGATAACCGGATAAGTAAGCAGCTTAATCAATTAGTGTCTTATACATTAACTCATATTCTTCTACATAACGTTTTAGAGCATATTTCTGTACGACCAATGCAGAACCATTATCTGCAAGAGTTTTAGCAAGCCTGGTATCTTCTATTAGCTTAATAATAGCTGAAGCTGTTTGTATAGCGCTTGCAGGCTCAACCAGCAAACCAGTCACACCATCCTCAACCACCTCATCAGTGCCACCGCCTTTTGATGCAATTACGGGCTTATTAACTGCGAGACTCTCTATAACAGCATTTGGCGTTCCCTCTGCATATTTTTCATACGTTAATAGAACAGAGATATCCAGCAACTGTACAATTTGGTCTACATCTGAGCGAAAGCCCGTAAATATGACGTTCTCGCTTATACAGAGCTCGTTAGCCTGCTTTTGCAGCAATTCTAATCGCCCTCGAACATTGTCCCCTACAAATATAAAAAGTGTGTCAGGATATTTTTCTATCACCAACTTTGCTGAACATAATAGTGTTCTCTGATCTTTTTTATGTGACAGGGAGGCAATCATACCAACAACATTACCCCACTTAGCGAGCCCAAATTCAGCCTTGATCCTGGATTGACGCTCGCTGTCAACAGAAAAACGAGAAAAATCCATTCCGTTATACACAACTTTAAAATTGTTTCTCATTTTTTTGAAACGACTTTTAAAACCAGCCATAGAATTCGAAACAAAGTAATCAGGAAAATACGATAGTGAATGACTGAGCAAAACTTCTCTTAGATTTGTATCACGAGCTGTCCTTAATGCCGAACAGACAATAGGCCTACTGGTTAATTTTGCTGAAATCGTACCGAATACGCTACCAAGAACCAGGAACGAATGAACTATATCAACTTTTTCTCTTTTTATAAGCCTGGCTATTTGTAAAACAGGCGAGAGATCATATTTATGCTTTCTCCTGAAACAATAAATTGGAATATTCATAGCTTCAAGATCAGGCTGGTAACCAGTTTCTTCATATTTATTAATAGCTACTGAAATTCGGTATACTGATTTGTCAAGCCCTTTTATGAGCTCAACCAGTTGCCTTTCGGCACCACCAGGCCTAAGACTATGCAGAACAAATAGAATATGTATCATATGATTAAAAATGCGAATTGACTAGATTTCAGAAATAATTATTCTGTGTTTGCCATTGCTCGTTTCTGGTATTTCCTCAACTCTGTCAAAAACAACATTCATCTTATCACCACATTTTTCTTTTATTTCATGATTAAAATAATCAATTTCTATATCTGTCAGTTGATCCATCGACTTATATAATATATAGATTAAATCAAGTGCCGTTTGCTTGATCTGAAATAGCTCAATATTACCCCTGGATCGCATAAGAATTGTCCAGTAAGTACCACCGATTCGATTTCCATTAGGCGTTATAACGACATCTAACGATCTTCCTTCAATTTTACCAAGCAATGGAAACGGCATTCCCGTGTAGTAGCATTGATCTTCAGACCAGAAAGCTCTGTCTCCAATTTTGTATCTTATTAGAGGCATACCATAATTATCAAGGTCTGTTATTACCAGCTCACCTAACTCGCCTTGGGAACATTCTTTACCATGCTCATTTAGTATTTCAATAAAGACATGATCCGAATTAACCCTCAATCCATTATGATATTTATCTTCCTGCGCGATCGCGCCAAACTCACGACTACCATATCGATTAAATATTTTTACCTTGAAAGCACTCTCAATTTCCTCTCTCTGATGTGGATAAAGCATTTCAGCAGATGTTATTATAGCTTTAAGTGATGGAAAACTAATTCCCTTCTTCTTACAAAACTTTGCAAAGACCTCAAGTGGACCAGGATAAGAAGTTAATAATTTAGGTTTAAACACGGACAGCAATAAGCCATATCTTGTCAAATCGTCTTTAGTCATTGAATAGGACGACAGCATTAATTTTCTCGTAATAAAACCATGTATTTTACCTCGTATATTGTCCGAAACAGACACATCTATCTGCGCACCCCATAATCTGGCTTCTTTATCCCCTCTGTAAATACCTGCCCATCGGTGATTTCTTTCAACAACAGCGGATTTATACCGAGCTGTTCTTAAATCTGTATTAAATTTGAACGGCTCACCAGAAGAGCCACTGGTACTGTTCTTAAAAATTCTGTTACCAGAAAGGTTTCGTGATTGGAATTTATTAAAATTATTCTTTATTTCCGATTTTGTTAAAACAGGAAGACTGTAGATATGGTTGGCGGTAATTTCTGACTGGTTTTTTACACCTGACTCTTCCAGCTTCTCCCTATAGTAGGGAACATTAACGAATACGAATTTCAATAACTCGATAATTTTTTTCTGCTGGTACTGAGCAAGCTCTTCTGGTGATAAGCCTTCGGCATATTTAGCCTTCTTTTCTGCGCTCAGCAACCCATCCCGTTTTAATAAATGATACAGAGGGTATATTATATTTTTATATAAGAGTTTATACAGTCTATCCATTGCTAATACGACTCACAATATAATGATAAAGCTGGTAAAATCTAAGAAGATATTTATACACCACTGAATTCTGGTGTGCGCCTATTCGTAACATCATGTAAACAGATCGACCAGTACCAACAACCCTGGAATGTATCCTTACCTGGTTAGATGAGCCCATACGTTTTATAAATTCAGGATTTGAGTTAAAAACATTCCTATAGTGGCTTTTATCTTGTGAGCCTAGAGTCCAGGATTTATAGCCAACATCCCTGGCTATTTCCCAGACTTTTTCATCGTTACCGCCACCTGGCCAGCATATATATTTAATTTCTTTATTAAGATTTTTCTCTATTAAATACCTGGAATGAGACAACTCGTATCTAATACGCTGTAAATGCTCTTCTTCTGTCTCATACCGACCAGGCACCTTACCGCCAAACCAGCTATCTATTTTTTCCTGTAATGAATAGTTCCAGTGGATCGTTTTAAAAAACTCACCAACACCCTGCTCGACTATGTAATCCCTGATTTTATTGACTGCATCATCATCAGGAAAGAACCGCTTCACAATCAATGATTTTTCATGCTCAAAGATGGGTGAGCCATAATCAACAAACCCAGACTGATCTTCCGCTAGATAAAACGGCTTCCTATCTGGCTGTTGATTCCATGCTAGCCATGGATATTGTTCAATGCTTCTCGGGCGATGATAGTCAACAATTTTAGGCCCACTAAAATACCATGTATGAGTTAATGAATGAGATTGAATATCAATAACACCAGATGATTCCATCAAACGCATTTCAGGCCATGAAAGAAAGCCTGCAGTCTCCAGCTCTTCATAAGTAGCTCTTCCTGCCCACACATCTTCCAGGTTAGGTCTAACGATATCACGAGGATCAACGAAATCCGGGTTTACAAAAATCGTACCTTTCATCCCGTATTTCTTTAAAATCGGATATATAGAAACCCAGTTATCAAGATAGCCATCGTCAAAGGTTAGAAAAATAGAGTCCTGTCGCAACTCATGCTCGCCTGACATACAGGCATAGAGCTCATCCCAGTTAACAGCATTAAATCCTTTTTGATCAAGCTTTTTAACTTTCTCCTCGAACAGATCAACAGGTTCAGATATATACGACCAGACCCAGTCACTATTCTCGAGTCCAGCTGTGTGAAACATGATCGAAGGTACTATAGATTTATCTCTAAATAACATTAATTATCCTTCATACTCTCGATGTATATGTCTTCTATTTTTCTGGCTACTGCCTGTATCGAATAGTCACGAACAACTCGTTTATATGCGTTTTCAGACAACCTGCGCATCAATTCACTGTTGTTAATAATTTCAGTAATGGAGTTAGCTAATGCCTCTGGATTTGATGGCTCAACTAATATTGCCTCGACACCATTCTCAACTGTCTCAGGTATACCACCAGCTTGAGTAGCAACTATGGGCATACCTTTGGCCATAGCTTCTAATAACGCCATTGGCTGACCTTCTCGTATTGATGACATAACAAATATATCTGACGATTCAAACCACTGCTCAGTATTGGAAACACTTCCTTCAAGATACACATATGTCTGGAGGTCATATTCTTTAATCATACGGTCCAGCAGCACTCTTTCATTACCATCACCCAGTATATGAAGCTCTAGTGTTACACCACCTTCAACAAGTAGCCGGACGGCCTTGATTAATGTCGGATAATCCTTAGCAGAAACCAGTCTTCCGACAGCTAGTAACTTTACTACTCCATCAATATTTTTTGCTACTGGAGCAGAGCCGACTATGGTGCCATTTGACATTACACATAATTTATTTTCCGGGATATTATCCTTATACATACGATTTTGCCTGATGTCATCAGACACGCATATCCGCATTTTCGTTATAGGTGTCAATATGTATTTCTCGATATAATGGTGCCACCATTTCTTCCATGGATTAAGCCCATGCTCAGATGTAACGACAACTTTCACGCCTGCTATATATGCAGCTAATACACCATAAACATTAGGCCAGTACATATGCGTATGAACCACATTAATTTCATTACGCTTAAAGAAATTTGCAATTTTAAACACATCAAATAAAATCGTTCTTATACGAACTGGCAGGTAGACCAGTTGTACAACACTCAGATCGACCTGATCATACAGGCCTTTAACTTTATTGTCAGACAACGACAGTATAAACTTTTTATGCGCATGAAGCTCATTAACGATATTAATACACTGACGCTCTGCACCACCAACCTTGAGCGAGCTAATAACGTGACAGACATTTAGTGGCTGCTTATTTTTATTCATATATAACCAGCATAATACTTATCTCAGCTTTACACTTACGAATTTATTCACAGAAGCTTCTGTCTCATCAGGCTTTTTACCCGCTGAACTATCAGCGACATATTTGACGTTGATCTTATAATTTAGCCTTATTTTATTAGCAAAGAGCAAACTCACACCAATAAATGACCAGACAAATAACCATGGTTTATATAAGTTTACAAATATTAACGCAACAAACAGCCCTACTAATCCAGCGACCAGAGAAGACACAATAATCCTCTCATCTTTTGACTGGCAGTACTCTCTGGTTTTGAACAAAAACCTGATTATCATATACCATACAGACATTATCAGCGATGTACCGAGCAAGCCTACGCTCACCAGGTAATCCAGATATGTATTATGCGTTGCTAGACCTGTAATGTTCCTGAAAGCATTCCAGCCATGACCGATAAAAATCGACTCAAGCCACATAGTAAAGGACATTTCCCATAGCATTGTACGACCTGCACTTGCTTCCTGAAGTGAGGACTCCTCACTGCTCATTGTCGTGAATCGTTCAAGCATTAAATCAAAAAGTGCGGGTGGAAGAACTGCCATACCCAGCACAATTACCATTGGTATACTGATTACAAATAATGTCTTTTTCTCAATTGACATGTCTTTACGTATTAACCAGAGAAAACAGGCTCCAGCTATAACAGATGCGAGAATACCACCACGTGAGACCGTACTTATTAATGCGGCCAGCACTGACATTGCAACAGCTGCAAACATCAGTTTATTTTTCACTTTAGACAGCACTAGTGCAATTGTAAATGGCAGGTAAAGCGAAAGTATTGCCGCTGTCTGATTTGGCTCACCGAAAGCGCCCCTGGCCCTGTTTGTTTCAACATCATCAAAGCCGAATATAGACACCGATGAGACAACGACGTCCAGCACGGTTACAATTGATGCCGCACCGATAATGATAGCGAGTGACCGCATCATGAAATTTATGCTTTTATCACCATATGACAGATAGAAAAATATAAGCAAACATAGAAAGCTATCGAGGAGTTCATTTTTTAAACTCATGAGTCCTGGCAGGAACTGGTAGCTATTCCATCCGAGACTGCCACTTACGACCGTCAAAAATAACGCGTAAATAATAAACATTATGAACAGTCGATAAATTCGCCTGACGTCAGGCTCAATAGTATAATTTGTGACTTTTATTCTCTGTGCATATGCAACCAGAAACAGACCGTATATCACTATATTTTTAAAACTGACACCCTGAACAATATAACTTTCCAGCTGTACACCGGTTTCAAGTATCAGCTCAATAAACAGTAAGCTCAGTAATACAGTATATTTATTCACTGTTCTATTGCCTTACGCAGGATAAGCGCATGATGGGGCTTGAGCGTAATCTGATTTTCTGTGAAACGACTATACACAACGACTGAATTCTGAATGTCCAGCTGCATCATTCCAGATCGAGCATCGGGAACTGGTATATTTGATTGTGTATTATCACCAGGATTAACATACACATAGCCCTTCTGGAACTCTCTTATATACACCCTGCTATGATTTTCACTTACAACACGGGATGGACTTAATGCTTCGCCCAGGTCGAGCGTTGCGTATAGATCTACCCATGATATTCGCTTATAGTCACCATTCTTCCGAGCATAATCAAATGAAAACAGCGTTGTATATCCGTCTTTATTTTTCGCCAGCAGATACGAACCTAATGAATAGGACAATATCTGATCAAAGCTGACAGGACGGCCATCACTGTCTTTACCATGCTCACCAGGCCCGAGGTCTGTATGACTCAACAAAGCGACAGATGAGTTTTTGATTTTACCCGGCGCTTCCATCTGTCGCTTCCATTCATCGAACGAGTAGAACTGCACATCTCCTCCACCCCAGCTAACTGCAAAAGCACCCTCTTCCATTATCACATCAGGCACATCATTCATTGCATCCATCTCCAGCCAGGCCTTTTCACCTGAGGCCAACCTCACATTTGTGCGATTAACCATAACCAGCTGGTTTCTATCATGTAGACCTCTTGTCACTGTTGCCACGAAACCATTTAATGCCTTATCCCATTCATCTGAATCAGGATATTTTACTGACTGCTTAAACATAAGGCGCTCGACTGGATGCAGTTGAAATGTCGAACAGTTATCAATTTTAATACCATCAGCTACCCATGGCTTATCAATAATGTCTTCAACAGTCGCATCGATCCAGTATTTACGAACTTGTTGATTGCCAAAATCAAGAACCTTTGCATGGGGATTATTGTTCATATTCAAGATGTCACCCAGGGGATTTTTCAGAAACCAGTCGGGCTTTGTATTAAGCGCGCCCATGGGGTGATTACGCGGATTATCATACCGCCCCAGATTATTAAGGTAATACTGCTTCGTTTTTCCCGTATGATCCAGCACAACAGGCCCGGCCTGATACAGCATAATCTTTAAATCTGGATTGATAATCTTTAGTGCTTCCCATGTATTGCCCCGTATGTTTTTATACCTGAACCTGTCAACCGCAATCAGGTCATACCTGGCAAGCTTCTCCATATCTTCATGTGTAAACTTATCACCACCACCATAATAAATAAGGAACGTATTGATAAACCTGCTAGAAAATATATTTTCTGAATAACTATTATCAATATACGTAAATTGCAACAATAAAATCATCGCAATAAAAAAATTATATTTTATATTCATAAAAATGCTACACATAGCTGGTTGCCTGAATCACGCCAAAAAGCGTTCAATCCTACGCCTAATAACGTAATATTTGTATTTTAAATACAACCTAATATAAGCTGATACCTCATTAACACCCATCAACGGCAATTTGTCCTTTACGTATCCTAGATAGTCCATCTCATCAGACAAATATTTTTGTATTAAATATAACTCGGCCAGTGACAAGTTACCCACCCACTTATGAAGGCTTTTTGCGTTTGGCGCACTTCCAACATTTGTATGCAAGGACTTCTGGTTTTCAGGTATTCTTTCAGCGTAATCACTAACACTATCTTTCTTTACAGCATCATTAATACCTATATATGACAGCACTTTATCAACAGTTTTATCCGGATTTGCGATTAGATCCTCATACCTTATTAGTAGCAGTGTATTCACATCAGCAGACTTAGATGCTTTAATTCTTCTTTGATACTGATAAATAAAGTGTATAAAGTTGTCACCCATTTTTTTACCTGAATACAGGCAATCCGCATTTTTCTGTGAATTATAAATCGCTCTTGGATCTCTGGTTATATAGATATTTTTTGAATCTTTAAACTCATTAATAACTTCTTCCAGAGTATCAATATAATAACCAGCTTTATGTATGTATATTTCAGAAGGCTCGTCGTCCTTAAAATACTCATCAAACAATGCTTCTAATATATTTTTGAAACCCACAGGAAATCCATTATTGGTAATTCGCTTCGTTACCCCGACTCTATTTAACCGCCACTCTTTAAATCGAATGTCTTCGAATAAGATATCTAAATATTTATTCAGAGCATCAATATCTTTAATTACCCTAAACTCATCACTAATAATTTTTTTCGTAGCACCTGGAAACCCTGCCTCTATACCAACGGAGACACCTTTGTACTCATTAAGGAGCTTACAAAGAAGTGTTGAACCAGATCTGCTAATATAATTAACAAAGATGAAACGTGATTTGCTTTCTATATTCATATACCTATTCTGATAGATTAAACTCAAAATTAGTTAAAACGTGATACACATTGAATAACATACATTCAGCAATTCTTATATACGATAATACTTAAATCGCATGTATTAACTTAAATCAACTTACAAACCCAAAAAACCGAATAGGGTTATTGGCCATCCAAGTGTAACAGGTTCTATTAGCATAACAGCTTCCCATATAACGATAACTTGCTATAAATCTGGCGTAGTGGCAATATTACAAACAAAAAATTCAACCTCAGCTCTGCAACCAGATTATAATAACTTCAAACTAATTATCTGCTATATTTCTAGCCGGCTAATATATTAAATAACATTTAAAGACATTCATTACCTGAGGCGACTCTAACTTGTCATCATTAACTTCTCGCAGTATTATTTTAGCATTCGCAAGAGTTTCGAATTTTGCAGTACTTCTTTTTAGCCCTGTCTTACTAGTTCGCATACTGGATATAGAAACATACGGCATATACAGAGAGTTCGTATTATATGCATTACTCGCTGTTGCGCTTATCACACCAGGGATAAAGCCAAATCTCCTATATTTTATCCCCCTAAAAAGCCAAAACGAAAAAATATACGTCCAGCATACTATATTACTCCTCTTTACAATCTCTATAATAGTTTTGAGCATTGTTCTATTGAGTAAAAATATAATAGTTAATCACATTAGTTTTGATTATATCTTCCTACTCGCCGCATATGTCTTTTTATATATAAACCTAGATATAATTGAACCATACTGGCTTGCAAAAAAGAGAACCGACTATGTGTTTTACTACTCAACTGGAATGCAAGTTATTCGAATCACTGTGATTGTAACTTCTGCATATGTTAGCAGAGATATCACATCAATCATTCAATCCATGGTAACTGTTGAACTTGCAAAATTCACCCTCTTGGCAATCTGGTGGTTTAGAAAACTAAACCCCATCAGTGCATTTGATAGCCATATTGCCAAACACCAAATTTCATTTATTGCACCTTTCGCTATAGGTATATTATTTCAGTCCCTCAACTTAAGATTCGGCAGTGTTTTCGTTGCCACATACTTCGGTGCAGCATCTCTTTCCATTTATACTATTGGCCTTTACCAGATACCTGTTCTAAATATTATTAGATCCTCAGTCTCAGACGTTATTTTTCCAGACATGGTCAAAGATAATCAGAAAACAGGCATAGAGGGCTTATCTAAATGGCAACATGCAAATATTATCTTCTGTTTTGCCGTATTCCCTACATTTATAATATTCTGGATATTCTCAGAAAAATTTATTACTTTACTTTTCACATCACAATACATAGGCGCCATCCCTATATTTAAGGTCATGCTGGTACTTATGGTGTGGAAGTGCTTCGAATTTGGCTCACCGTTACGAGCAAAAAACAAAAACAAATATTTTTTAACTGGTAATATAATATCTTTGATATTCAATATCGTTTTTACTTTTTTAACTTACGAACAGCTTGGGTTAATGGCACCTGCTATTGCTTTTTTACTTTCAGACCTCCTCGTCACATTCTATCTTTGCAGTAAAGTATTAAAAATTTACAACACCAAATTAAAATCCCTGTTCCTATGGAAAAAAATAATATCAGTAACATTAGCATCTATAATTGGTGCACCGATACTATATTTAGCCAACCTAACTAACTCTGCTACACTTATTTTTATATCGATTATTTTATATTGTTTTATTTATTACAAAATTATTCGTAAAGCAAAAATGCAGGAAACAGAAGCAATTATATTAAAACTAAAAACAACTATTAAAAACAAAATACACAAAGCACGTCATTAAAATATTAAATCAAGCAAGACCTCATAAGCCCTTATGCACTACAAATTAAAAAACTTATTCATAATACCTGTTTGTTCTAAAACCCTCTTTCTCACATAATGCATCACGCCTGGCAATCATTACATCATGCTCAACCATTTCTTTCACCATTTCATCCAGCGTAATTTTTGGCACCCAGCCAAGTTTCTCTTTCGCTTTTGACGGGTCGCCCAGTAGTGTTTCCACTTCAGTTGGCCTGAAATAACGGGGATCAACTTCTACAAGACAATCACCAGTCGCCTTGTTATAGCCCTTCTCATCTACACCCTCGCCCTTCCATTCCATTTCTATACCAACTGCTATTGCTGATTTTTCAACAAACTCACGCACTGAATACTGAACACCGGTCGCGATCACGAAATCTTCCGGGTGTTCCTGTTGCAACATTAACCACTGCATTTCAACGTAATCCTTTGCATGACCCCAGTCGCGCTTTGCACTGAGATTACCCAGGTATAACTTATCCTGCAGGTCCAGACTGATACGTGCAATGGCTCGGGTGATTTTACGTGTTACAAATGTTTCACCACGGATAGGCGACTCGTGATTAAACAGAATGCCATTACAGGCATAGATACCATACGCCTCACGATAGTTTACGGTTATCCAGTAAGCATAGAGCTTGGCTGCGGCATAAGGTGAACGGGGATAGAATGGCGTGGTTTCTTTTTGTGGTATTTCCTGTACTTCACCATATAGCTCGGACGTTGAAGCCTGGTAATAGCGAGTTTTCTTTTCCAGGCCTGAAATACGAATAGCGTCCAGTATGCGTAACGCGCCTATGCCTACGGTATCGGCCGTGTATTCCGGGCTTTCGAACGACACTGCTACGTGGCTCTGCGCACCCAGGTTATAAATTTCATCTGGCTCGATCTGCTGTATTACTCGCACCAGGCTCATGGAGTCAGTCAGGTCACCATAATGCAGAATCAGCTTCTGCTCTTTTTCATGGGGGTCCTGATACAGGTGATCGATACGGTCGGTATTAAAGGATGACGAGCGACGCTTTATGCCATGCACCTCATAGCCCTTTTTTAACAGAAATTCAGCAAGGTATGCGCCATCCTGCCCTGTAATGCCGGTAATTAATGCTTTCTTTGTCATAATAGTGTTACCTGTATACTTTTAATTATGTTTTAAATCTTTATCAAATATGATCCGCTTCATGCGGTAATCTATTGTTATTATTTGTCTTCTCGTCCATAGACATCATCAAACCGCACAATATCGTCTTCACCCAGATAGGTACCGGTTTGAACCTCGATCAGTTCCAGTGGAATTTTTCCGGCGTTTTCCAGACGGTGCTTTTCACCCAGCGGTATGTAGGTTGACTCGTTTTCAGACATTAAGAACACCTTGTCCCCGCAGGTGACTCTGGCGGTGCCCTGAACCACGATCCAGTGTTCCGATCGGTGATGGTGTAACTGCAATGACAGACTGGCACCAGTGTTTACGGTAATGCGTTTTACCTGGAAGCGTGCATCGTAATCGATACATTCATAGGCGCCCCAGGGACGATAGGCCTTGTTATGGATAACCGCTTCATCACGATTTGCCAGTTTCAGCTTTTCAACAATTTCCTTTACGTCCTGCGATCTATCACGGTGCGCGACCAGCACTGCATCCGCGGTTTCCACCACCACATGGTCATTCAAACCGACGACGGTTACCAACCGACTATCTGAATGCACATAGGAATTAGTCGAATCATGAAGAAGTACATCACCGTGAGTAACATTACCGCTTGCGTCTGATGCACCTACATCCCACAGCGCCGACCAGGAACCAATATCATTCCAGCCGATATCAACTGGAATCACCGCTGCATCATGTGTTTTTTCCATTACCGCATAGTCGATAGAATCTGACGGACATTGCGCAAAGGCCTCTTTATCCAATCGGGTGAAATCCATATCGGTTTTCGCGGATTCAAGCGCCTGTGTTGAATATTTCAGCATCTCGCTGTTATGTTTTTTTAGCTCCTCCAGATACCTGGAGGCTTTGAACATGAACATACCACTGTTCCAGTAGTAATTGCCTTCATCCAGATACGACTGCGCGGTTTCTGCATCGGGCTTTTCAACAAAGGCATCGACTTTATATACTCCGTCCATTAACTCTGTACCGGATTTGATATAGCCATAGCCTGTTTCAGGACTACTGGGCATAATGCCAAAGGTCACCAGCTGGTTCTCCATTGCTGCTTTATAGCCCGCTGATATTGCAGCATGAAACGCCTGTGTATTTGATATGACATGGTCTGCAGGCAGCACCAGCAATACCGGATCCTGCTCCTGTTTTTTTGCCTGTAATGCAGAAACCGCCACCGCTGGCGCAGTGTTCTTACCAAATGGCTCCAGGATGATGGACGAGGGTGTGACATTAATTTCACGCATCTGCTCGGCGATGGTAAAGCGATGCTCTTCATTACACACCACAATAGGTGCTGCCAGTTCAGTAACGCCATTCAGTCGGCTCACGGTATCCTGAATCATGGTGAAGTTGGATGTCATGCTCAGCAGTTGCTTGGGGCGCAGTGCACGGGACAATGGCCAGAGGCGAGTGCCAGAACCACCGGATAATATGACTGGAATAATCATTGGCATACCTTATTCATTATGTTCATACTCATCGTTAATAGTTTATTCAGGTTTTCCAGTGGATCCAGTTTCGCATGACCACCTAGGCTATTTAAATTACTCTTCCTACTTTTAGGGTCTGCGCCTGATTGATACAGGACTTCTCGTATTCCATGTCAAACCCTTAAAGCCTGCCATCAACCTCGTCACTATTAAGTATGTATTTAATATCATATAGGATATGGTCTGGCTTACCGTAAGCACGAATTTCTTTAGCGCTCATGGCTTTAAACTGATCATGCCCAACTGCAAGTATAACCGCATCATAGCTTTCTGGCGCCGGGTTCTTCACAAGGTTAATACCGTACTCCCTTTTCGCCTCATTAACATCTACCCAAGGATCATAAACATCCACCTTCGCCCCATAACTATCTAATTCTTCTAAAATATCAGTGACTCTTGTGTTTCTTAAATCTGGGCAATTTTCTTTAAAAGTTAAACCCATAATAAGTATTTTAGAGTCATTAACATGAATCCGCTTTTTCAGCATCAGCTTTACTACCTGAGATGCTACATAGCATCCCATGCTATCGTTCAACCTTCTACCAGCTAGTATCATCTCGGGGTTATAACCAATTTCCTGGGCCTTATGCGTAAGGTAATAAGGATCGACACCAATACAGTGACCACCTACTAATCCTGGTCTAAATGGTAAAAAATTCCATTTAGTTCCCGCAGCAAGTAAAACCTCTTCCGTGTCTATACCTAAACGATTGAAAATCAACGCCAACTCATTAATAAGAGCAATATTTACATCACGTTGTGTATTCTCTATAACCTTTGCTGCTTCGGCTATTTTGATAGAGCCTGCTTTATGAGTACCAGCAGTAATCACCTTCTGGTATAACTCATCAACATAATCAGCTACTTCAGGTGTAGAGCCTGATGTCACTTTAAGAATAGTAGATACTCTATGCTCCTTATCACCAGGGTTAATTCGTTCGGGACTATAGCCCGCAAAAAAATCTTTGTTGTATTTCAGGCCGGAGTTCTTTTCTATAATTGGTATACAGACTTCCTCTGTAGCACCTGGATAAACGGTGGACTCATAAATCACAATATCACCAGATGAAATAACTTCGCCTAGCATAGAACTAGCCTTTTCAAGAGGCGATAAATCAGGATTTTTAAATTTATCAATTGGTGTAGGTACAGTTACTATATACACATTACATGATTTTAAATCACTAACATCAGAGCTATATGATAACTTGCTAGCCCCTAGCAGTTCCACATCACTTACTTCTAAGGTACTATCAGAGCCAGCCTTTAGCTCTTTTATTCTAGATTTATTTATATCAAAGCCTACGACTGGAATTTTATTACCAAACTCAACAGCTAGTGGCAAACCCACGTAACCCATTCCTACAACAGCAATTTTTGTTTCTTTTATACTTAGCACAATAGTTTACACCGCCCACTCTAGTAATAATTAGCACAGACACATATGAGTTTTATGAAATATAGCCTTCTTTAAATAAATACAACATTATTTGCTGTGCACACTCAACCGGTGTTTTGCCGGTGGTATCAATTTTTATTTCGGGATTAACCGGCTCTTCGTAAGGATCGCTGATGCCGGTAAAGTTTTTAATAATGCCTTTGCGCGCCTTGTCATACATACCCTTGCGATCACGGCCTTCACAGGTTTCCAGTGGCGTGGCGATAAATATCTCGATAAAGGCGCCGTATTCTTCAATCATGTCCCGCACCGAACGACGGATGCTGGTGTAGGGTGCTATCGGTGCACAGATGGCCACACCTCGATTTTTGGTAATTTCACTGGCGACATAACCAATGCGCTTTACATTAATATCACGATGCTCCTTGGTGAAACCCAGCTCACTGGATAGATTGGTCCGCACCACATCACCATCCAGCAAGGTCACAGGCCGATCACCCTGCTCTATAAAGCGTGCATAAATCTGTTTTGCCAGAGTCGATTTTCCCGAACCGGAAAGGCCGGTAAAAAATAGAGTCAGACCCTTGTGTTTTCTCGACAGGCGAACCTTGCCCAGTTCCTCTATTACTTCAGGATAGGAATACCACTCAGGAATCGGCTCATCGTGTTCCAGCGCGTAATTAAAATCTTTTTCAGTATAGTCCTGGGTTTCCAGTTTATTCTGTCTGGCCTGTTTGCAGGAGACATAACGCTTTTCGCTGGTTGAGTAACCCAGCTCTTCAGCCGGGTACATCTGTATCGCCAGTTTATCCTGAAATGACTCAACGAATTTCTGTGCCGAATATTTTTCATAAAAGCGGGGTCTGCCTGATCTTACACCTGGTGGCGAGGCATGCTCAGGGCCGACAATAAAATGCGAGCAGCCGTAATTCTGTCGCACAATCATATTGTGAATTGCTTCTCTGGGGCCGGCCATGCGCATGGCCTGTGGAATCAGCGATAGTTTGGCCAGATATTTCGGGTAGTGTTTCATCACCGCCTGGTAGCAATGCACCCGGCTGTAATAGGCCAGGTCGCCGGGTTTGCCCACACCGGACACCGGGTGTATCAGTAAATTTGCTCCCAATGACTTGGCGGCATCAGAAGTGATTCTGGTGTGTACCTGGTGCATTGGCTTACTGGTGTGAAATGCCACCACATCCTGCCAGCCGGACTGGTGAAATTCTGCACGCAGGGCTTCCGGGGTTTGTCTAATCATTTCAAAATCATAATGGCTGGGTAACTGCATGCCATTCACCGTGCCACCGATATAGTACTCCTCAACCTCGTTCATCAGGTAATCCACACCCGGATGTGCGACATCCGTTGTGCCATACAGCTTTTCGGCTTCTTTGTTTTTATCCACCTGCCAGATCGATTCAATATCCAGCGTCGCCAGGGTAAAACCTTCCTTGTCACTCAGGCCAATTTTGGTTGCCCCGGCGAAGGCATCGATCTGTTCTTTCGATACATCCAGTGTAATCGGCATGGACCATAACAGGCCGTTTATCAGGCTCATATTTTCCAGCACTGAATAATACTCAGCCTCATTCATAAAACCATTGAGTGGACTCAAGGCATTATTGAGCAGCATCTCCAGGTCACACAACTGCCGTTGGGATAACGCAACGGTACAGGTTGCCGGAATATCTTTCTTCAACTGCTCACTGACATCTTCTGCCAGCATTTTAGTGAACTCTGCTTGCCCGTAATAATCCATTTTATTTATCTTTAATCTGCTGTTTTAACTAATATTATCTTATATATTTTTGCTTATATTCTTATGCGTGATAGGCTTTATACCAGTCAACAAATTTCTGTATACCGTCTTTCAGAGGTGTGGCCGGTTTAAAGTCGACTGCATCTATCAGCGCATCAATATTGGCATAGGTTGCAACCACATCACCGTCCTGCATACCCATCATGTTTTTCTCGGCTTTTTTGCCCACCGCATTTTCGATGGTTTGAATAAACTCCATTAACTGCACCGGCTCATTATTACCGATATTGTAAATTCGGTAAGGCGCATAGCTGCTTGCAGGATCAGGCGCAGACGTATCGAATTCCGAATTCGGCTCGGCCACCTTATCGATAACTCTTACCACACCCTCTACTATGTCATCAATATAGGTAAAATCACGTTGCATTTTGCCCTGATTGAAAACATTAATAGCCTCGCCCCGCAAGATAGCGCCAGTAAACAATGAAGGTGACATATCTGGCCGACCCCATGGACCGTATACCGTAAAGAAACGTAATCCAGTTGTGGGCAGTCCATACAGATGACTATAGGTATGCGCCATTAACTCACCGGATTTTTTAGTAGCCGCATACAGGCTGACCGGGTGATCTACATTATGGTGTACACTGAATGGCATATCAGTATTCGCCCCATAGACACTGGAACTACTGGCATACACCAGGTGCTCGACCTGATTGTGTCGACAACCTTCCAGTATATTGGCAAAGCCTACAAGATTACTGTCAACGTAGGCTAGCGGGTTTTGCAGTGAATAACGCACACCCGCCTGTGCCGCCAGGTTCATTACCCGGTTAAACTGTTCGTCTTTAAACAGTTTTGCCATGGCATCGCGGTCGGCCATATCCATTTCAATAAATTTAAAATCATCAAACCCATCCAGCTGTTTGAGACGATCGTGTTTTAACTGTACCGAATAATAGTCATTCAGGTTATCGATACCGACAACTTCATCACCTCTTTCCAGCAACCGTTTTGCCAGGTGCATGCCGATAAAGCCGGCAGCACCTGTTACTAATATTTTCATTATTTATCCTTAAGCCTGGCACCCAATAACTAACGTCCCACACAGGTATATTTAAATCCATGACTCTGCATCATACTGCGTTCATAAACATTTCTGAGGTCAACAAAAACATCACCTCGCATAAGCGACTTAACTTTATCCAAATCAAGTCCACGGTATTGATTCCACTCAGTCATTAGTACAATTGCATCAGCGCCCTTGATTGCATCCTCAATACTATCCATATACTGGATTGAATCTGGCAACAACTTCTTTGCCTCCTTAACACCTTCAGGGTCATGTGCCTTGATAATTGCGCCCCTATCCGCCATGGCTGGAAGGATTGCTAATGATGGTGAATCTCTCATATCGTCAGTTTCTGGTTTGAAGGTCAAACCCAGTACCGCAATGATCTTGTCAGACTCTGATCCACCCAATGCTTCTCTAATTTTTGACACCATCCTGGCTTTCTGCGAGGCATTTACCTCAACCACTGACTCAACTATACGACTGGACACCCCATGTTCCTGTGCTATACGAATTAATGCCAGTGTATCTTTTGGAAAGCATGAGCCGCCGTAGCCTGGCCCGGCATGCAAAAACTTCTTGCCTATACGACCATCCAGACCCATCCCTTTGGCAACAGAATGCACATCCGCGCCTACTTTTTCACACAGTTGCGACATTTCATTAATAAAACTGATTTTTGTTGCCAGAAAAGCATTGGATGCATACTTTATCAATTCTGCACTTTCCAGGTTAGTCACATGAATAGGTGCTTCAATTAAATTTAACGGCCTGTAGAGTTCTCGCAACAAAGTCTCGGCTCTCTCCGACTCCACACCCAGAACAACTCTGTCAGGACGCATAAAGTCACCGATAGCTGACCCTTCCCTTAAGAACTCCGGGTTAGATGCAACATCGAATTCTGCCGCCGGGTTTGTTTTCTTTATAATGCGGCAAACTTCTCGAGCCGTACCAACGGGCACAGTCGATTTGTCGACAATTACTGTATAGCCAGTTAGGTATCCTGCTATTTCTTCTGCCGCTGCATAGACGTATTTGAGATCCGCATGACCATCACCCCGTCTTGTTGGTGTACCGACAGCGATAAATACCAGATCTGCTTCTGCAACAGCTTCTTTCAGATCAAGCGAAAAAGAGAGACGGGACTCTGTCACATTTCGACTCACAAGATCATCTAAGCCTGGTTCGTATATTGGTATCTCTCCATTTAATAACGCATTAATTTTTGATTCATCTTTATCTACACAAATAACATTTGCACCAAACTCAGAGAAACATGCACCCGATACCAAGCCAACATATCCAGACCCGATCATTACTACATTCATTTTTATATCCTGTTTTTTCTACTTTATTAATATAATTGTTTTAAAACAATTTGAGACATGACTTTGCGCTAAGCTCAACTAGTTCTTCAGGCCCTTTATTCGCAATAGTTAAATGCCCATTTACATTTTGAATAACACAGCCTTTAAACGGCGAGGCCAATGGCTCACCTACAAACACTCCCTGCCCGGGCATACGAACACTTTTCCAGTAGGCTTCCAGCAACGTATCACCCGACAGGTAACGCTCCATTGCCACACCGGGGTGCGGAAACTTGGCGGTAAAGTTACAGGGCTCAACCACTGCACCGTACGAGCCAGTGACTCTTGCATCAATCCACTCAAGTATGCTCATCTGCCCATGAGAAAAAAGCTGACCACCCGCCGAGGTCAAATGGTCCGCCATGGCTCCGGGCAAATACTGATTATCACCGATATCATCCACCTGCTTGAGCCCGGTAAAGTAAAACAGCACATTATCCCTGTGCCGAAGTTTATTCGCCTCTACGCGATTAATTCTAAGCACAGACCCCAGCATTTGTTCTATCTGCGGGTAAAAACCAGCGCGCACATTACGCAATTTATCACTGGTGCTTAGCAAATAGGCCGCACCGATTATCTGTGAACCTGATGCCTGGCTGACTCTGCCCCGTGAATAATCCGCAGCAACACCACGATCAATCAGCTCCTTGACTGCCTGCACGCTTTTGCCCGACAGCAACATCGCCGGCCTCAAACCATGATCAGTATAGGGCTGCCGACTTTTACTGGCATAGTAATCGCTTGCCTGTATCGGCTTACAACCACTGGCGCAATGGCGTTTATCAAAGCCAAAGGCAAAAGCCGAGGTAATCGACATACAGCCAACCCGCCAGGGTTTTCGCCAGGCCATTGCATAGGCCTGAATGTTATCGCTTACTTTTAATGCCAGCTGCCGACTGATCTCGGCAAACTCGGCTTCACTTAAATGGTCTTTACCTGGTAGAAAATCCAGATAAATCAAATTTTTACCTGGAATATGCCGTTTCTGCTGGTAATAGGCGGCGATCTCCATGCTCTCAGGGTCATTTTTATTCACCAGCAGTGCAATCGTCTTGTGATTCACGTCCGCTGCAAGTGGACTGATACCCAGCAATGATATCAGCAACAGAAAACCTGTCAGGATATTGTGTCGCTGCCAGTTCATTTGCCCAGTTACTTCACCTGCTTCTTTACGAACTCACTGCGCCCTGATGACTCGCCAGACTTTTTTTACTCAACTTACTTAAAAATCGCGACAACCAGCCTTCTTTCACATCCAGATTGTCATAGTCACGATCCTGCGTATAAGCTTTATTAAGCACCGTACCAATCACTTCATTGCCCTGCATCAGTTCAAATGCCTGACGGAGTTCCGCCTCCAGGGTTTTACCCTCCTCGATCACCATGAGTGTCGCATCGACATTCGGGATAAATGCCAGTGCGTCCGAGCTTTCCAGCATGGGAGGCAGATCGAAAATCACGATACGTGACGGATAGCGGTGTTTAACTTCTTCAACCAGTCGCTGCATTTTAGGCGAGCTGAGCATTTCAGATGAATTGGCAATCGCACGGCCCGCCGGCAGCATCACAAAACGAGGGATACCTTCCGGGTGTACCAGCATATCCCCCAGTGGTTTATCTTCCAGCAGGTAATCACTTAAACCGTAATTGCTATTGAATTCAAAATACTTGTCCAGTTTGGGTGAACGCAGATTCGCATCGACCAGCAATACCGTATTGTCTACTTCACGGGCCAGGCTGATAGCCAGGTTTATCGCCGTGAGTGATTTACCCGCACCATTACCGGGACTGGTTATCGCCAGCGTATTCCATTTCTTTTCATTGAGTCGCAACAGCACCTGGGTACGCAAAATGCGATAGGCATCGGAAATACTGTTTTGCTGCTCGGTAATAATGCGCTTTTCCCTTAGCTCATGCACCGGCATCGAAATGGTACGGGTTCTAGTGTAGGTAATGTCCGCCTCTGCCACACTTTGCGCAGATTGTTTTGGCTGTGCAATCGAACCTGTGACCTTACCACCGTTTTTCTCTCGTTCCTGACGTGCCAGTTCCAGCGCCTGTTTTATGCGTTCCATAATTTTTTACCCTTACACACCCATCACATTTTCAGCTTTACGCATTCCCCTGAACCACAGCACATCCAGTGGCGTCCAGAAAAAATGTATAGTTAGTAACACTGCAACAATACTGCCCACTACCGCACCTGCAACTATCATATTAATGCGTTTTTTACGCCTTAGGTCATAGGTGTTATAAATAACCGGAATCACGGCCAGCGGTGCAGCAGTCAATAATTTGGTTATCCCCGACACACCACGCACCGAACTGTCCATGGTTTCTTTTAATATCGCCACACCCAGCCCGGAAGCCATGGCAAATATAAACGACAGGAAAATAATAACAATTCGATTCGGTTTAACCGGCTCTTCCGGATACTGTGCCGGGTCGATTAGCACGAATGACTCACCCTTGCTTTCTTTTTCCAGTTCCTGGCCGATTTCTGCCTCCATCTGCCGTGCCTTTATATCCTGGAAGCGTGCCAGTGCATTCTGGTGCTCGCGCACCAGTACCTGGTACTCTTTTTCAACCTGCGGACTTCTGGCGATACGCTTTTCAAGCTGCTGGACTTTCTCGGTTAATCTCGCTTTTCTGGCTGCAAGCGATTCAATGTCCGACTCAACCGTTTGTAACTGGGTTTGTACCGAGATATACGCCGGGTTCTCAGGATTAAGCGTCATGGCAACACTTTCTGCCGACTGAGGACTTGTCTGCAATTGATTTTCCAGCTCGCTGACCTGCTTGCTTAAGCTGATAACATCCGGGTGATCCGCTGAATATTTTTCCTGTAATGCAGCAAGTTCACCGCGTTTTTTAGTCAGTAATTTTGCGGTTTCATCACTGCTATCACTAACACCGGTTTGAGCTTTAAGCCCATCGATTTCACGTTTGATTTTGACAATATCCGGGTGTTCACTGGAGTAGCGTGCCGACAGGCTGGCCAGCTCCGACTCCAGCGCTTTCAGACGGGACACCGGATCGAGTATCGACTCACCCGTGGATGAGCGCATATTAGTGAGCGGGTTGATCATTGACAACTGGCTTTGCAGATAGAACTTGCGTTCATTCAGCGCACGCAGTTCCGATTCCGTATTCATCAGTTCTGATTCGGTGCGATTCAATATGGTCAGATTCATCGCATTCATTTCAGGCAGGCTTTCCGCATTCTGCTCTTTAAACTCGGCCAGTTTCTTTTCTGCTTCGGCAATACGAGTCTCCAGTTTGGAGGTTTCATCGGTCAGGAACTGCAGGGTTTCCGATGCTTTTTCTTTTCGGGTTCTGATATTCTCTGCCAGGAACAGACTGGTAAGCTCACCCGCCACTTTCTGTGTAGAACCGGGACTGTCACCGAGATAAGAAAGTGTAAAGGCAATGGTGGCCACTCCGGGTCGACCTGTACGTGGGTCCATGACCTCAGCACTGATCATATTCAGACCGATGTCCTCACGCATCTGACTTAGTACCTCTTCTGTGGTTTTACGCTTCAGATCATCGGTATACAGATTGTATTTGCCAATAATTTCCATCAAATTTGGACGCGTCATTACCCGCTGGCTAATGGTCTGAATACGCTGTGCTGCGTAGGAGGTGACGGTGGAGCGCACCAGTTCCGAAGGGATATCCTGTTCCTTGATCAGAATGGTGGCGGATGATTTATAGGTGGGCGGCCACACCAGGGCGGCGACCAGCCCGATAATAAATACCATAAGCCCGGTAATAATAATCGCCACCTTGCGACGACTTAGAATCGCCAGGTAGTCCTGTACGCTTTTTTCCTGAGTTTCCTGATTTTCCATATTTATAATGTTATCGCTGGTTTAGTAGGTGGTTGCCAGTCTTGGCCAACCCATATATAAATTAATCATCAATGAGTTCGAAGTTCTATCCTGCTCGCTTGCTATGAGTGTTTGCTCGACATAGTTATAAAGCAGGCTCAAATCCGTGTTCCTGCTCAATTTATAAACAAGACTCGCCGACAACTGCATTCTGTCCCTGTCGTTGATTGATGCGCGACCATCCAGTGTTCGGGTTTCCGATGCCGAGAATTGTATATCGGTATCGAGTCGTTCTGTCAGTGCATGGTTGGCAGAAAGCCCGGCGCGCTTTTCTTCCTGTGCGCTACCAAAACTGGAAGGAATAACCGATCGACTCATATCCAGCCTGAAAGACGAGCGCTGGTACTGGTTACTATAGGCAAGATTAAACACCGTGCCATCATTCTTTTGAGTGATATCATCTTTTATGGTTGTAACCACAACAAAAGGAATAATTGGACATTCCCCTGTATTAGAAACCTCCTCTACTGGGACAACAAGACCTTGCGCCTCACAGAACGTCCTATCCTCAGCCAGCGAATCCAGCTGGCGATTACCCACCGACATGGAGATATTCGAGGTTTCATTAATCGTGTAGGTATAGTCCAGGCTCAATATCGTCTGATCAAAGGAGAAATCACTCTGTGGACTTTCGTATTCAGCATAAGAACCGGTTAGACCGATGCGGTGATTTTCACTGAACAGCCAGGTGTAGCTTAGCTGTAGATTATCGTAGGTATAATCGGAATAATTCTCGTTCGAGATCTCATCGAATGCAACATCGGTGAGGCCGATGCTAAAATTCAGCATCGAGGTTTCACTGAGCATCCACTGCACAGAGGGTGTCAGTGAACGGGTATTGCGCACGGTTTTACCATCCAGAAACAGACCCGCATCCGGTGTCTGGGTGTCAAAATCGCTGTCGAAGTTAGTGTTCTCTTCCACCCTGGCACCCAGCCGCCATTCAGTCAGCTCGGTTTTGCGACCCGTATCCAGCGCAACAAACACATTATTATTATCTGCATTGTCGAGGTCGGCATAACGCGTCAGTTTAGCGTTGATATCGAGGCTCGCATCCCAGCGATTGAGCTCTTCAGCCGTAAGATCCAGCCGCGGATTGAGTGTGTACACCGTTGAACCCTCTGGCTCCACACTGTCGGGATATAAACGAGGGTTGTCGTTGTATTGCACACGGCTGATTAGAGACGGCGACAGTTTCCATTCGGCAGCAATAACACTGCCACTAATGGCCAGCAGCGCACACAGCGAGGCACAACCAGTAAGCGCAGATTTATACACACACACCTTTACCACGGGCTTACTCACTAGGGCACAACAACCACATCACCGCTTTGCAGTATGATGTTCTGTTCCAGCGACTCACCATTGGACACATCACCGTACTCAAACGGCATGCTCTGCACCTTGCCATTTACGCGGCGCAGAATTTTTATATTGTTGGAACTGGCATAGGCATTCAGGCCGCCGGACATGGCAAGTGCCTGCATCACATCCACGTAATGAGTGGCAACATATTCGCCCGGGCGATTGACCTTACCCACCACGAAGATCTTGTTGTTCTGAATCTGCCGAACCGCAACCGTGACCACCGGATCGGGGATATAACGCTTGATTTTATCCACCAGCATGGCGCTTAGCTCGGCCACGCTTTTACCGCCCGCCTGCAGATCACCTGCCAGCGGGAAGCTCATACCACCGTCCGGTCTGATCAGCACTTCCTGCTGTAGCCCTTCTTCTTTCCATACAGACACCGTGAGCACGTCGCCGGGGCCGATTTTATAGGCCGGCATCGCTAAAGGTGTTTGTGGAGTGGCCGCTAACAGGGGTGAGCTGGCAAAAAGACAGGCGACAAGCAGAAAAACATGCCGCGCCATTTGAACATTAGTTATCATCTTCATTAGATACCGCTAATACAAATCCGTATAAAAGACTGCACATGATAGGCAATCACCCTTTGTGATGCAAAGACTTTGCATCGACCGCTATTAGTTAAGCATTTAATTATATTGTTAAATTTTTATTCGGCTATTCCAACCTGCTCACTGGCTGGAACGGACCTTGTGGTAAACCGGGCTTTTAGCCTATTCTAATTCGGGGTCAGAGTAACAACTCCCCCAACATGGCCCGGCCAAGAGTTCTAGGCCAGGAGTTGTTACTCTGACCCCGAATTGAAGTGCTCCTGCACTTTAGTGCGTTTTCTTTTAAATCTCTTCCAGGTCCTGCTGGATTTCCTCTGGCCGCCCCAGGTGAAAGCCCTGGGCGTAATCCACGCCCATCTCCCGCAATAGCTCGAGGGTCTCCTGGTTTTCCACCCATTCGGCGATTACCTGTATTCCCATAATATGCCCGACACTCACTATCGCCTTTACCATGGCACGGTCTACCGGGTCATTAAGCATGTCCACCACAAACGAGCCATCGATTTTTATATAATCCACTGGCAGTTTTTTCAGGTAAGTGAATGAGCTCAGACCGCTACCAAAGTCGTCCAGCGAGAAGCGGCAGCCCCGAGCCTTGAGCTCCTTTATAAACTGCGTCGCCTTGTGCAGATTACCGATCGCCGCGGTTTCAGTGATCTCGAAACACACCCGACTCAATTCCACCTGATACTTTTCTGCCGCCTCAAGCACATAACGCAACAGACTTTCGTCCGCCAACGAGGTGCCCGACAGGTTAATCGCCACCACCTGTCCATTATCGCTGGCTTGCTGCTGCATCTTAAACACCTGTGTTACCACCCAGCGGTCAATCGCAGGCATCAGATTATAGCGCTCGGCGGCGGGAATAAATGAATCGGGGTTGATAATACCGCCTCCGTCCTGCATGCGGATCAGCACCTCACAATGGCTGGCACGGCCAGCCTCGGCCTGCTCGTTCAGTGCCACCACCGGTTGCTGGAACAGTATAAAGCGGCCTTCGTCCAGTGCGCCGGTGATGCGCCCGGCCCAGTGCATTTGCCCATGCCGCTCGGATAATACCGCATCCGAGGGCTCATAAATGTGCACCCGATTACGCCCCATGTCTTTTGCCGCATAACAGGCCATATCCGCCGCCGCCAGAATACTCGCCAGATCCATATTATCCGCATGTATGTCCGCCACGCCGATGCTTGCACCGATTTCGAAGCTGTGATCCTGCCACACAAAACGGTAGTTTTTTACCGCCTGCCGCAGCTTTTCGGCCACCTGCGCAGCCTTTTTCAGCTCGCAGTTTTCCAGCAGCAGGCCGAATTCATCGCCCCCCAGGCGCGCCAGTATGTCGCCTTCACGAATACAGCTCTTGAACAGCTCTGCCAACTGGCGTAGCAGCTCATCACCAGCAACGTGGCCACAGGTGTCATTGACGATCTTGAACTGGTCCAGATCCACATAGCACATGGCATGGTGACGATCTTCGCTGAGCACATTAAGCAATACGGCTTCCACCTGCTCCTCGAACATGCGCCGGTTATACAGGCCGGTGAGCATGTCATGGCTGGCCTGGTAGGATAACTGGCGACTCATACGGCGTTGCTGACTGACATCCTGAAACACCATCACCGTGCCAATAATTTCATCCTCGTCATTGCACATGGGCGCAGTGGTGGCCTCTATGGGAATTGTCTTGCCATCGTCCCGCACCAGCGTGGCGTGATTTTCCAGCATCTCCACCTGACGATTCGCCAGACAGGCGACCGTGGGCGACGCAATGTCTTCACCACTGTCTTCATGCACCAGATGAATCACCTCCTGCAACGGCAAATCCACTGCGCGGCGCGCTTCCAGCCCCAGCATGCGTTCCGCCACCGGGTTAAGGTACACAATCAACCCCCTCGCATCGGTGGTTATTACCCCGTCCATAATCGAGTGCAGGGTGATTTGCGCCTGTATTTTTTCCTTTATCAGCGCCTTACGGGACTGTTCCAGCTCCTGCTGCTGCTGCAGAATCGAGTCCAGAGCCTGGTTAATAAACTTAGCCAGATAGCCCAGCTCGTCATTGCGTTTTTCATTGAAGCGCACTGACAGATCACCCTCGGCAAATTGCTGCGCCGAAGCCACCATGGCGAGGATGGGCCGTGACAGCACCCACTGCAGTATCTGCTGCAGGATCATGCCGAAGCTGAACACCAGCACACCGATCACCAGCAGCATGTTCTTTCTGGCATCCATGATCATCTCGTCCAGATCCTGCAGATACAGATCGAAAGGCACCACCTTAAGCTCGGCTTTATTGTTTTCAGGCAGTGAAAACATCCCACCTGCCGCCACCTGGCCTTCGGTTTCACCACCCAGCCGGTATTCCTGCCCGGCAAAGTTCAGATACAAGCCACGTACCGGCAGATCTTCACTGATATCATCATACATGGCGCTCAGTTGCTGACGTATAGTGTCCTCATCAGAGAGATGGGGAGCCAGCACCCGGAAGGTGCGCTCAAGCTCAAACTCAACAAAACTGACTGCACTGTTATAGGCACTATGCAGGCGCTGTTCCCGCTCGTTCAGCAGGTAAGCGGCCACCAGTATGCCCATCAGCACCATGCCCCAGAACACAATACCGGTGAGTTTGGCGGGTAGAGATGTGCTGAATGACTGCTTGCGAGCCTGTTGAGTGGGTTCTGTCATCTAAAACCAATCCAGCGAATGGCCATCAGAACCGGGCAGATACCGCTTAAGCCGGCACCAAAAATGGCAAACCCCATAAACCAGGGGAACCACCAGAGGGCTTCGACCAGGCTATAGCTGACCAGCAGAAAGAACCCCACAGTTAACCGCCATACCCGCTCGGCATCGGTATCAAAGCGTGAATCTATGGCCATATCGAGGTTTTCATAATGGAATTCACCCGCACCGATACGGTTACGCATACGACTCACCAGAATGGGCACACGTTGATTGGTTAAGCCCTCGGTAAACAGCAGGCCGATCAGAATGTACATCATCAGGCTCAGATCGAAATACAGCACCAGCAGGATGCTGACACCAAACAGGGTACGATAGGCTCGATCAGTCACCGGATTCCTCCACAAGCAGTTAGGGCAATAAGCATTCACTGAATATAGCAGTTTGCAGAGATATTGATAAATCTGACATCACCAGAGTTAGTCGTTAGTCGTTGAGTCGTTGGTCGTTGGTCGTATCACCGACTAAAGACTATAAACGGATCACATCACAATACTTTCCACCTGCAAGCGCTTGCGATTCAGCGCCAGCCACTGTAGCGCGATCAGCGGAATAGCGGCGCAGATGCGTCCTGAGGCGAGCAGATCGTGTACTTCGGCATAGTCGATCACCTGTACCTTGATGTCTTCACCTTCTTCTTCAAGACCGTGTATGCCACCCAGACCATCGCTGTTGATCAGCGCGCACAGAATATGGATTTTTTCGCTGCAGCCGCCGGGGCTTGAATAGAAGCTGTGCACCGGTTCAAAGCTGTGCACTTTTACCCCGGCCTCTTCTTCACATTCACGGCGGGCCACCTCGGTTACCGATTCGCCTTCCTCGACCATGCCCGCAACGGTTTCCAGCATCCACGGGTTGTCTTCACGAATCGCCCCGACACGGAACTGTTCGATCAGTACCACCCGGTCGTTGCCTGGATCGTACAGCAGTACTGCCACCGCATCACCGCGATGGAACAGTTCACGGGTGATTTCGATTTGCTCACCGCGATAGGTTTCATGACGCAGATGGCAGGCATCGACCTTGAAAAAACCATCGTAACGAGGCTCCTGCCCCAGCAGTTTCCACTTCATCATTCATATACCCATACTTTTAGGTTATCCGTCCGGCTGTATTCATGCGCCATGCTGGCGATGTCTGCCAGGTATCTGCTCGGTATTGGTGTCAATAATCATGCTAGACTTCAGACATGAGTCCGGCAAATACCTTACATTCGCTGATTGGCCTTGAGTTTAGCCATCAGGACAAACAATGCACACTGATCGAGGTCATTGAGGATGGCCCCTGGCTGGTGGTGCAGTGTCTGTCGGAAAAAACCATTCAGCCCAACCAGCACGGCAATGCGCATCGGCGCTCACACCCCACCTACACCATTCATTGCCTGAATGAATTTAAAACCGATTTACACCCGGTGTTAAAAAACGCGTTGCCGCAGGATCAACAGCAGCCCCTGCTTGAACTTCTATTGCAAATCAACCAGCAACAGCAGGAACGTTAACTGTTACAGCCGATCCACACAGGTATGCACCAGTGCCGGCCCCTGGTAAATAAAGCCGGTGTATATCTGCACCAGACTGGCTCCCAGTTTTATTTTCTGTTCCGCATCATCGGCGCTGGCAATGCCGCCTACGGCAATAATCGGAATCTGACCGCCCAGGTGCGCCGCCATCACCTGCAGCACATGGTCGGCTTTTTCTTTGAGCGGCACGCCGCTTAAGCCACCCGTCTCATCGGCATGCACCATGCCTTCTACACCCTGACGTGACAGCGTGGTATTGCTGACAATCACCCCGTCAATGGCATAGTCTTTAAATGTCTGCGCCAGTTTTTCCACCGCTTCGTCGTCCATGTCCGGTGCCACCTTAACCACAATCGGCACATAGCGATCCTGCTGCCGGGTCAGTTCCTGCTGCTTGAATTTCAGATCACGTAATAAATTATTAAGACTATCGCCAAACTGCAGGTCACGCAGACCGGGTGTATTGGGCGAGGAAATATTGATCGTCACATAATCGGCATGCTGATAGACTTTTTGCAGACAGATTAAATAATCCTCTACCGCGCGCTCTTCAGGGGTGTCCTTGTTTTTGCCGATATTAATACCGAGCACACCTTTAAAGCCGGACTGTCTGACGTTTTCCAGCAGGTGATCCACGCCCTGATTATTAAAGCCCATGCGATTGATGATCGCCTCGGCTTCTTTAACCCGGAACAGGCGTGGCTTATCATTACCCGGCTGAGGCTTTGGCGTAACTGTGCCGATTTCAACGAAACCGAATCCGCATTCCGACAGTGCCTGAAAATACTCGCCGTTTTTATCCAGCCCGGCTGCAAGCCCGACCCGGTTAGGAAAATTAATCCCCATGACTGTCACCGGTTTTAAATGCGCCTTGCCAAACAGCCATTTGATCAGCCCGAATTTATGCAACAGCTTAAGCCCCTTGAGGGATAACTCGTGAGCGGTTTCTGCATTAAAGCGAAACAGTATCTGTTTTAGCAAGCCATACGGCATTAACGCCATTGTACTTTTTCCTGTTCTGGTTAATTGTATTGATTATTTATATTCAACACCGCTCTACAAACAGTTCGGAGCCTGTCGGTAAAACGGTAAATAACTATTGTCTGTTATCAGCTGTTACTGATAAGGGCTGAAAATATTCAACAATCAGCTGTGCGCTTTTACGCTGGCGAAATTCATTCACATCCAGCCGGTAGGCGGCATGAATAAAGCCGTTGCTTTCGCGTATGCGTTCTGTGGGCGCATTGAATGCAATCGCGGAGATACTTTTATCCGCATCCACCGCCTGCAATTCCATTTTTAAATGCTTCTCACCCACCACGCGCCAGTCGAGCACTTCAAACTTGCCATCAAAAACCGGCTCCATAAAACCCTGGCCCCAGGGGCCAGCATCGCGAATCGCCTGCGCCAGCTTGAGGTTGAATTCCGCACCACCCAGTTCGCCATCAGATTCTATCACGCCCTGCAGAATATCCGGATCCGCCTGTTGCTCTACCATACGGTTAAAAATTTTATCGAATGTCGCATAGTCCTGTTTTTTAATGCTCAACCCCGCTGCCATAGCATGGCCGCCGAATTTGATAATCAATCCGGGATGCTGGCTGGAAATCAATTCCAGCAGGTCACGAATATGCAGGCCTTTGATGGAACGAGCCGAGCCTTTAATGATCATGTCGTTATCATTGGCAAACACAATCACCGGGCGGTTGAATTTTTCCTTGATGCGCGACGCGAGTATGCCGATCACCCCCTGATGCCAGTCGGCATTGTATAAACTGATACCACTGGGTAAATGCGCCTGGCTAATCGATGCTTCCAGGTGCTGCAAACTCTGCATTGCCTGTTTCTGCATGCCCTGCTCGATATTGCGCCGGTCTTTATTCAGCTGGTCCAGCTGCTCGGCAATCATCGCGGCACGATTGGCATCATCGGTAATCAGGCATTCGATGCCCAGCGACATATCTTCCAGCCGGCCTGCAGCATTCAGGCGCGGGCCTATGGCAAAACCCAGGTCGCTGGAAACAATATTGTGCATCTCGCGCCCGGCAATGCGCAGAATCTGCTGGATACCCACACAGGCTCGACCAGCACGCATGCGTTTTAAACCCTGCGACACCAGAATGCGATTGTTTTCATCCAGCGGCACCACATCCGCCACTGTGCCCAGTGCCACCAGATCCAGCAGTTCCGCCAGATTGGGTTCGGCACGTTGCTCATTAAAATAGTCCAGCTCACGCAGCCTGGCGCGCAATGCCAGCATCACATAAAAGATCACGCCAACACCGGCGAGGTTTTTGCTCGGAAATTCACAGCCCGGCTGATTCGGGTTCACAATCGCATCTGCCTCGGGCAATTCGGCACCGGCCAGATGATGGTCGGTCACCAGCACCTGCAGTCCGGCGGCTTTGGCGGCCGCCACCCCGTCGATACTGGAAATACCATTATCCACGGTAACCAGCAGGTCCGGCGGATTTTCACAGGCAACCGCCACCAGTTCGGGACTCAGGCCATAGCCGTAATCAAAACGATTGGGCACCAGAAATGACACTCGCTGATGCCCCATCATCTGCAGTGCGCGATAACACACCGCGGTACTGGTGGCGCCATCGGCGTCAAAGTCACCGACAATTAGAATAGACTGCTGGCTGGTGACGGCCTGCACCAGCAATTCGACTGCCGCATCGATGCCTTTTAACTGATCAAAACCAAGCAATCGTTTCAGCGAGTAGTCAATCTGTTGCGGCGCGGCAATGCGTCGATGGCTCAGCACCCGTTGTAACACCGGATGCAGTGTCGAGTGTTTAAGTTGGTGAGAAATATCACCTTGCAGGCGTTTAATAATTTTATGTTGCATCTATTAACTGGCCTGTCTATCCGTCCGGGTATCGACCTGGGAATCGGTCTGTGAGAAAAAATGAGTAATGGGATGCAGCGGTTTCCAGACATGATAACGCTGCCACTTGCTGATACTAAAGATGCGCCCATCACAGGGGTAAATATGCAGGCGGGAAATCTGCCCATGCTGCAGCGCATTGTCCAGCGGTGCAAAGCGTGAATCACAGAATTCACCCAGCGCATCCTGCCAGGCCGCCTGATCACCATAGCAGGCCGCGGCATAAAACGTCTCGTCGACCAGCACGCTGTGCCCTGCTTTATCGATAAGTTTATCGGCGGGTTTATTATTCATTTCTTCAAGCTGAATCCCGGCATCTGAAAACGCACACAGCGCCTGTGCAACCGCATTGTCTGCAAGCAGACGATTCACCCGACTGTTTGCAGCAATGTTGCCTTCATGCGCCTTGAAGCCGTGCTGAAACAGCCACAGGCCATTGATACTCAGCTGCTGTTGCTGTTCCCGTTGCAGATTGACCGGATGCTCGAAAAACAGCATCTGCGCTTCATTTAAGATGCGTCGCCACCACAGCGCGTCATCGCCCTGCGGCATAAAGTGCTTGATATCACGCCCCAGGCAGGCCTCCATGCTGCGCAGCTCGAGAGACAGCGCGCGCTCACTCTGCAGATACCAGCGACTGGCACTGGCTGCGTACAGGCTTATGCCTTCCACCGCAAAATGCGTATTAAAGGCTTCGACCAGTGCCTGGGCTTCTTCTGACTGCGGCTGCAACAACTCACTGCCCAGCAACACCGCGTGATCCGATTCGGCCCTGAAATGCACCGGCTCGATTAAATAATAAAATCCGTTACTTTGCGGCAACTGGTCAAACTGGCCCAGCAGTTCACTTAGCTCGATGTCCTTTTCGGGACACAGCAGATAATGCAGCGTGCTGTAGTAATCAGTTAGTGGAAGGCTGGCCTGCGAGGCGCGACTCAAGCTGCGCTGCAGTGCGTTGATGGCAGGCTGATGCCGGGGGCTGTCATCGAGCGCCAGGCCATTGGCTGGCTGTGCCGTAAATGGCCCGAGTAGACCGGGTACCAGCAGGTGTAACTCTGTACTGTCTGAGCCGAGCATCAGCCTAGCCTGCGCGTTGTCGCACAATTTCGAACAGACACACGCCGGTGGCCACGGACACATTCAGGCTTTCCACCTGCCCCGCCATGGGCAGCTTCACCAGCTGATCACAGTTTTCACGGGTCAGGCGACGCAGACCTTTTTCCTCTGCCCCCATCACCAGTGCCAGCTTGCCGGTAAGCTTTGTCTGGTACAGGCTGGTGTCGGTTTCACCAGCCGTGCCGACAATCCAGATATCATGATCTTTTAGCTGTTTCAGGCTGCGCGCCAGGTTGGTTACCTGAAAAAACGGCAGGCTTTCCGCCGCACCACAGGCCACCTTGCGTGCGGTTGGCGTTAAGCCCGCCGCACGATCTTTGGGCACAATCACTGCATCCACGCCTGCGGCATCAGCGGTGCGCAAACAGGCACCCAGATTATGCGGGTCGGTCACGCCGTCCAGCACCAGCAACAGCACATTATCTTTCTGCAGTATCTGCTCCAGCGACTGCCCCAGTGAATGGCTGGCGGATTCACCCGAGGTCTCTGCCGTGGTTTTATAACGCAGCGCCACACCCTGGGTTTTGTTACTGCCCGCCTGTTTCTGTAAATCGCTTTTTTTCAGGTACTCGATTGAAATGCCCTGGGATTCCGCAAACTGAACCAGCTTTTTCATCCGCTGGTCATGACGATTCTGCTCTACCAGCAACTGCAGTATATTCACCGGGTCATTGCGAATCACCGCTTCTACCGAGTGAAAACCAAAAATAATCTGCGACTCATTTGCGCTCATAATCTGTGTGTAATGCCTGAAGGGTTTAGAATAAAACTGGTTAAATCAGAGTGGCTTGTGAATTACTTTAGCGGCTGATTGTGGCTGGCCTGCTGAATCTGCTGTTCCAGTTGTTTCTGAAAATAGGCACCACTCAGACCAATAATTCGCTCTGCCACTTCCTCGCCCTGCGCGTTAATAAACAGCACGGTGGGTGTAATCTCCACACCGTAGCGCAGACTGATCTGGTCACCGCCCACCAGCTCGCCGTCTTCATTACGCAGAAAGCTGAAGCTTTCTACAGATAACTGGCGGAACAGCGCCTGCTCGGCATATTGTGGTGTGTGTGACATGGGAATCAGGTACTGCTGGCGCATGGCCTCGCAGTATATGCAATCGTCAGCGGTAAACAGCAGCACAATGGGTAAATCAGCCTGTGCCGCCTGCTGTTTCAGCTTACCCATGTCCTTGACCGTGGCAAACGCAGACTGCGCAGCGGCAGTTTCACACAGCAGCAATAAGGTAGCCAGCAATCCAGCTCGCAGCGTATTGATAACGCTGCATCCAGAACTAACTTTCATTACTCGAACTGTCTGCCTTTTTAGCGGCGCCCTGCTTTTTGCGCGGACGACGACGTTTTGCTGATTTTTTACGCGGCTTATCTGCGCCATCAGCTGACTGTTCCGTGCTGCCTGAACTTTGCTGTGCGGATGTTTCACCGCCCTGCTTTGCAGCTGACGACTTTTTGCGGCGTGAACGTTTCTTTCTGGCAGGTTTATCTTCTGACTTTCGCTCGGACTTCTGCCCGGATTTCTTGCCGGATCTTTGGCCGGATGATTTACCTGCCGGTTTGCGACTGTGAGGATTATTCTCATGCTCCACCAGCTCAAAGTCGATCTTGCGCTCATCCATATTCACCGCCACCAGATTAACGCGCACACTGTCACCCAGCTGGAACTGGGTGCCGCTGTGCTCACCCACCAGACGATGGGTCACCGGCTCGAACTGATAGTAATCTTTGGGCAGGCTGGTGATATGAATCAGGCCTTCTATATAAATATCATTCAGCTCGACAAACACACCAAAACCGGTGACCGAGGTGATAATGCCCTGGAAGCTTTCACCGATATGCGACTGCATGTATTCACATTTAAGTGCGGTAACCGCATCACGTGTGGCTTCATCGGCACGGCGCTCGTTAGTTGAGCAATGCTCACCCAGGTGCACCATATCGCTGTGGCGATAGAAAAAGCCGCTGGGCTTTTTACCCTGGGTAATATGGCGAATCGCCCGATGTACCAGCAGATCCGGGTAACGACGAATCGGCGAAGTAAAGTGCGCATAGTTTTCCAGCGACAGCCCGAAGTGACCCTCGTTATCCGGCGAATACACCGCCTGCGACAGAGAACGCAGCAGCACGGTCTGGATCAGGTGAAAGTCAGGACGGTCCCGCACCCGCTCGATCAGGCGCGCGTAGTCCTGTGCGGTGATACCGGACGCCGGTTTCTTCTTGCCCTTGATACGGTCACTGATGCCGGAGATAAAGCGCTTGATACTGCCCTTGGCATTGCCCTGCAAACGCAGACCCAGACCGGCAATAAAGTCTTTTACATCATCCAGCTTTTCTTCTTTCGGCCCCTTGTGCACCCGGTACAGGCCGGGAATTTTATGCCGCTCGAGGAAACGTGCCGCGGCGATGTTGGCGGCAATCATGCACTCTTCGATAATTTTATGCGCTTCGTTTCTGACCGTGGGCACGATGCGTTCAATGTGCTTGCTTTCGTCAAAGATAATCCGCGTCTCGGTGGTTTCAAAATCAATCGAGCCGCGCTTCTTACGCTGTTGCAGGCGTTTTTTGTACAGCGAGAACAATGTCTGCAGATGCGGCACCACCGGCTCGTATTGCTGCGTCAACGCCTGATCATTGTGTTCCAGAATGGCAGAAACTTTCTCATAAGTGAGACGTGCGTGGGAATACATCACCCCGTCATAGAATTTGGAACGGGTCATCTTGCCTTCGCCGTCAAACAGCATTTCACACACCATACACAGCCGCTCGACTTGCGGATTGAGCGAGCACAGACCATTGGACAACACTTCCGGCAACATCGGTATCACCCGCTCAGGAAAATACACCGAGGTAGAACGGTTAATGGCTTCTTCATCCAGTGGGCTGCCACGCTGCACATAGTGCGACACATCGGCAATCGCCACATACAGTTTCCAGCCCTTGCTGGTTCTTTCACAATACACCGCATCGTCAAAATCGCGGGCGTCTTCACCATCGATGGTCACCAGTGGCAGCCCGGTGAGGTCTTTACGACCTTTTTTATCTTCTTCGGTGACTTCCTCACGAATGGTTTTGACCTGTTCTTTTACATCGTCCGGCCAGAGGAATGGAATATTGTGCGCATGGATGGCAACGTCGATTTCCATGCCCGGTGCCATATGGTCGCCGATAATGTCGGTGATGCGACCGACGGCGCGACTTTTAAAGGTGGGCTGCTGGGTAATTTCCACAATCACGATCTGCCCTGGCTCGGCCTCGCCTATCTGGTCCAGCGGCACCATGATGTCCTGGGTAATGCGTTTATTGTCCGCCACCACAAAGGCCACGCCGGATTCAATAAACAGGCGCCCCACGATACGGTGGTTGGCGCGTTCCAGTACCTCGATAACCGCACCTTCCTGGCGGCCGCGGCGATCGATACCGGAGACCTGTACCACTGCACGGTCGCCATGCATCAGGGTGCGCATCTGCCGGCCATGCAGGAAGATGTCCTCATCCCCCTCATCCGGCACCAGGAACCCAAAGCCGTCGGCATGGGCGATTACCCGGCCGCTGATCAGGTCTTCCTCATTCACCGGCACATAGCCATCTCGGCGGTTACGGATCAACTGGCCGTCACGCACCATGGCATTGGTGCGACGGCGCAGCGCCTCGACCTGCTCCTCAGAGTTCATGCCCAGTATCGCCTGCAGCTCTTCATGGCCGATGGCGCCTTCATCACGCACCACCTGCAGAATCAGTTCGCGGCTGGCTATCGGGTTTTCGTAGTTACTGGCTTCGCGATCCTGCTGCGGATCAACCAGCGGCGCGGCGGATTTTGGAGTTCTGGATTTTTTTCTGGGAGAAGATGCAACAGCCGTTTTACGGCCGCGCGGGGACTTATTCTTTTTGGTTTCTGGCATTTCTATACAGTGTCTTTACATTCAAAGCTCGATTGTACACAAATAGACAGGGGATTGCGCGACGATAATCAGAGAAAATGTTGTCAGGTGGATTGACAAAAACATAAGCAATCGGTAAAGTTCGCGGCCTGTCTCGGATCAACGATCCAGCTGCACCCTTGCCGAGGTGGCGGAATTGGTAGACGCGCTAGCTTCAGGTGCTAGTGAGCTTTGGCTCGTGGAGGTTCAAGTCCTCTTCTCGGCACCATCTTAAGTTATTGTTTTTACACGGTTTTATCGTACCGTGGAGAGTCAGGTTCCCTTTTTGTCACACAGATTGCAACACAAATTGTGGTGCAAATTTATGTGTGTGGGAGCTATCCAATGCTACACATCTACCGACGCGCCAACCGTAAGTACTATTACCGCCGCCGGGTGCCTTCCGAGTGCCTTTCTGCTATAAATAAGCCTGAGATTCATTTTTCCTTAAAAACAAATGATAAACAGATTGCGCTGCGAAAATACATGTCAGTAAATTCGCATTACGAACAGTTGTTTTTAGAAATTAAAGAGCGGGCGATGCGGGACAAAATACAGGGTTTTGAAGTAGTCAGGACTGTCAATAAGAACGGAGAAACCACTGAAACCAGGCGCGTCGACCCAGCTGCGCTGCAAGCAATGAAAGATGCCGGTATGACAGCCGAGGAAATTGCCAAGATGGGTGAGCACATCTTTGCAGAAGCCAACACAATAGTCCCTGCTCAACACACAGCTTCAACCCCATCTAATTCAAGCTCAACTTCAATAACATTAAAAGAGCTGATCACAGAATACCAAAAACATATATCCGAAGGTCACCCCAAGGACTGGAAACCCGACAGTGGGGTTATTACAAAACAACGACGATTGATGGAAATACTCGGGGAAACAACAAGTATTCAAAAAATTTCGCGCGATGATGCAAGAAAAGTCAAAGAAACGCTCGTGAAACTGCCCAAAGACAGCGGCAAACCAACGTTAATGAGTGTAGATCAGCGTATCAGACTGGCTGAAGATGCATCCAGTGACTACGAAACAATATCGAAAGAGCAGGTCAATGATCATCTGAGCATGTACGATTCAATATTTAGCTATGCAATGAAAGAAGACTATTTTAACGGAAAAAATCCATTTGAAGGGCTTCGATTAAAGATAACAAAAAAACAATCAAAGCGAGATGCCAGAGATAATTTTCAAAAACATGAACTCTGCTCCATCTTCCAACATGAAATATTTACTAACTACCAAGTTGCCAAGAATAAGACGGGAAAGCTCTACCCTTATAGATTCTGGACCCCATTAATTGCACTTTATAGCGGCGCACGACCCAGTGAGATCGGCGGGCTAAATGTCAATGATATCGTAAAAAAAGACGGGATTTGGTGTTTTGATTTTAATGAGAATGGCAAAGGAAAAAGCGTCAAAACATATAATTCAGAGCGACTAACTCCCATACACCCTGCCTTGATTGATCTTGGCTTTATTGACTTTGTAAAGCAAGTCAAAAAAATCGGGAGGAAAGTAGGTGATAATAAAAAATACGAAAACGATCCGTATAAAGATGAAATAAAGCTATTCCCCGACTTACCCTATGAAGAAAAACCAGACAGTTATGGCAGATACATCGGGGAACACTTCAACAATAAAGTCCTGAAACACAAAGACATAAATCTATACGTTAAAATAGTAAAGGTTTTTTATAGCTTCAGACACACTTTCACTACTGAACTTCAGAGAATTGGAGTAAGTGAAGAAACACGCGAACACCTGTGCGGTAGAGACACCAGTAGCAACTCAACAGGAAACAAGGTTTACCTCAAAAGAGATACAGTACCCAACCTTTATAGGCATTTATCACGTTTAGATTTTTCAGAAGAATTGGCAGATGTGCATAAATTTGATATGAAGTGGCTATAAACACTACTCGCTTAATTTGTAGATACATAGCTGCACACTGAGACACTGAAGGGCTAGAGCGTTACTGACCGACTAAGCGAGACCATTAATTAATAAATAGAACCTAAATATCAAGTATTAGTTGATGAATGGGTTCTGTTAATTACTTACACGATGAATAAGTAATTATTGATATTTATTGATAGTAGTAAGCAATTAGAAAAGATGGGAATGCTCAAAACAGAGCATTGAATAATGTCGATCTTTGAAAATCTGTTTCCCGGGAACCCCGCAAACCTCGCATTTGTCAGCTGCAATTTGACTGTAAAGGTTGACAATTTCAAATGCACGCTCGTCGTCTTCTTTATCGATACTGTCATGCGGGTAGTAATCAAAAACCGGGGACGATTGTCGGCAACTGATTTCAAGAAACCTGATTTTAACCAATGACTCGGGCTTGAGTGACAATTCGAGCGTCACTAGCATATCTTCAACCGTGCTCAACCACCCTGGTGGACATGAGATAGAGTAAGGCACCTGCCTGTCATAATAACGATGAAGATTAGCTTTACGTTGCTGAGCCTCTGCTGCATCGATTAGTCGCATTACAGCCCCAGTCCTTCGTGATTAGGTGACAGATTATTAGTCACTTGGTTTAATTTAAACCGTTCCAATATGGCGCAACACTCATCTGCTTCATAATGTACTGCTATATCCATGACTGATAGACCATCCATGGTCTTATCATCAATATCAACACCTGCGTTTAGTAGCGCATTAATTAACCAATAATGATTTTTAGATGTATGATAATGCAGTATATTCCAACCGTAATTGTTTTTTAACTGAACATTAAAGCCAGATTCCAAAATTAAATTAACAGTCTGTAGATGAAGCGCTTTAACGTGAAGAACCGTATTATAGTGTTTATTACATTGAACATTGACATCAGCACCCGCATCAATCAGATCTTTCATGCACTTATATGACTCAGCATTGAAGATGGATGTCCTGCCAGTCTCTTCATCTATCGCATTGACATCAAAACCTGCATCTAGCAGTAATTTAGTGATTTCGTCTTTCCCACACCAGGTAGAAAAAAACAACGGAAAAGATTGTCGTTTGTCTAATATAGATGAGTTATAATAGGGTACTTTAAGTATCGCTTTAACGGCAGATATATCATTTTGACTAATTGAATCAATTAGTTTTTCAGACATTTGATACTGATAATCTGACATTACAACCCCGTTAATAATATTTTTACAAAAGTCAAAATAAAACAAATAACCCCCTTCCTCTGATTCTTAACCTTCACTGAGTAGCAATAACCTGATAACCTATTAAACCGTCAACATCACACATCTACTAAACGCACAAGCATTTAATATAAAACCTAAGGACTTGCATAAACCGAGTCGTTAGAGTCCTGACTATAAATACGGCAGCGATTATAATCAAAAGACACCAGTAAATACCTACTAGGATCTGAGAAAACAAACCTAAATAGATCAAGTCACGAATAATTCAACAAAATTACCAAGTTTTACTTGATAAATTCATTGTATTTATTGCTTACATCGAAAAATAGGTAACCTACATTAGATATCGATCATGCACATAAGAAAAAACATATGATCAGGACACATGAGAATGGACTGAACATAATATTGAGTGACAGCCATCAGTTACGATTTCTTTTCCAGGCATACCACATATTTCACATTTACACGAAGCAATATACGCATAAGACCTTACAATTTCAAAGGCACGACAATCGTCTGAGCGATTGATTTTATCCCGGGGTATCCAATAGAATTTCGCGTTTTTTCCTTTTTTTACAAGCTCAACAAACCACATCTTTCTAAATGACGATGGCTTAATTGACATTTCTAACATCGCAAACATTTCCTCAACAGTGCCAAGCCATCCATGAGGTATCGACAAATAGTATGGTAACTGCCTACCATATAACCGATATAATTTAGCTTTTCGCTCATGAAACTCTTTTGCATCAATTAGATTCATTAAATTCCTAGTCCTTCATGATCTCGACCGTTTCTATTTGACATATTTTTAATGTTGAAACGCTCAAGAATGGTATAACACTCATCCTCTCCATGGTAGTTAGCAATAGATATCGCAGTCTGACCATCATGGGTTTCATCATCAACATCAATTCCGGCATTAAGCATATCCTCAAGTAGCCAATGATGTCCCTTAGCGGTATGATAATGAAGAATATTCCAGCCCATCCTGTTTTTCAAATTAACATCGAACCCGGAATTAAGGATTAAATTAACAATCGAATGCTGGAAGTATTGTCCATGCAATATCGTATTGTGATCAAACTTATCCTGAATATTTACATCCGCGCCAGCATCAATAAGATCCTTTATGGTTTCATATGAACAAGCGTTAAATATGGGGGTTTTACCCGTTAAATCCTCTCTTGCATTAACGTCTGCACCAGCACTTATTAACAACTTAGCGATATCCCCTCTTCTATTCCATACAGCAGTATGAAGCAGACCAAACCTGCCACGGAAAAATGAATCAGGATCAAAATCGTTTTTATCTAACAGCTCACTCGCTAAATCTATATTGTCTGCCAGTATCGCCACGAAAAACTGTTCAATCGTATGATCTTTATCACACATAACTATTTATCCCTCCTGAATTAAATATAGCTATATAAATTATGATGACTAAATATATAGCTTTTACTTGATTAGATTATCTAGCACGTAATTTTTCATCCATGAAATATAACTACCCGTATTCACAAAAAATATAGATAGTTTATAACTATCCTGAAAGACAGCATTTGTATGACACGACTTGACAGTTGTCATTGGTATAGCCTTTCGTTTTATCAACTCTAACAATTACAGGAGTATACATTCTATCTTCCGCATTAATATTGTCTTTATAAACAGGTATCAATAAGGTCGATTTACTAACCTCACAGACACCTCTATCTAATTTCTTCTTTATCCAATCAATGCTTATATCAAAAGGGACTTTATACCTTTTTGACATATACTTAGTTCTGATTAATAAATGTTTTTCAAATGTGAAACATCTAATGCTATGCACGTGTACTTTTTTGACACATTTATCTCTTAATTTATTGTATCTCTCCAAGTAACATTTTTCACATAACCCACTTTTTTTACTGTTTACGATACTCGACTTGCACTGATCACAGGTCTCTTGATTAGTTGAATCTAAAGCCGTATTTGTATTTATCATGAATAAATCTCCTACTATTTCTCGTTAATTAGTAGTTTCTATATAGTTATAGCTTTTTGCATACGCTTTATTATCAAGAAACCATAGCTGCCTGTATTCCTAGCAAATATGAAACCATAGCTGGATTCGTATCCTTATCATTCATCTTCAACATAAGTGTTGTTGCTAACGAAATACTCATCTTTACAATATCTTTATCGCCGTAATTATTCTTAGCAAGGTTGTACATCCAAACTACAATACGACAGTTATTTTTCGTATACCCCTTTGAGTTATCGATTCGATCGATAGACGGAGACCAAGCACCCTGGCTACCACGTTTTCCAGGACGGTAGGTTGGTTTTACAAGCGGCATATTCGTTACTGAGCACTTACCTTTTGCCAATTCCTGCTTTACCCATGCTAAATCCAGATTAAATGTTTTACCCTCGCTTTTGGCTTTATGCTTCGTGCGCGCGAGAACATATCTTTCGAATTCTTTTTCACGAATCCACGCTTGTCTAAGACGCTCTGCTTTTTTATCTCGGCGATTAGTGTTGTAGTCGTGGTCATAACACTTCTTACACCACTGATTCGTTATGTTGTAGATATGGGGAGAGCCACACTCCACGCATACACCATCTTTTTTACCTGCATTTTTGATTATCTTAATAGTCATGATTAAACCACCTTTAGTACGTTTTAGCGTATTATCGAACGGATTTCCATTATATTAACCTTTTTGCACCTGTCAAGCATTTAGTTCGTTAAAACGTACTAAATTATGTATAATACGGTCAAAAGTACCTTTTAGGTGTAATAGACATGATAAGAATTAAGTATAAACAGCATCTTGACGATAAGTGTTTCAGGGAGAAGAGGAAGATAACTCTTGATATCGCAAGTAAGGAGACAGGAATGTCACGGACCAGGTTAAGCCAAATAGCTAATACACCTGGCTATAACACGAATATTGAAGCCATCGACATACTTTGTAAGTATTTTGATACGACACCGTGTGAGTTACTTGAATATATAGATGAGTAATGATTTGCTGGATACTCGCCTCTCAGGACTGGATACACAGCTTAACCGGTGAATGAATCTATTATGATTTTGGAGTTTAACCAGGTGTATATTCTATGGGCTGTGAATTTCGAATAATATAATTCTGACATATGAGACTTAAGCAGACTTCAACTATCCTTTCTGCATGGAGACTAGCAAACACAGATAGTTAACAGCCGCTATCACCCTAAAACTGACTTCCTGATATTTATCCAATCAGGCAAGAACCGGCCAATAGCGGACATCGAATTAAATAAACTCCCCTTGGTATTCGCCCTCAATCCACAGACTTGCTAAATCCACTATTTCTGGTATTGTCGGAGATGGAGCTGATTGCCAAGGCTGTAAGTGACCTAAAAGACAGCAAATTGAACTACCTGCCAGTTGCAGTTGATCTTTATTAACCCTGTCGGCAAGCGTAGTGACTTAAACACTTACTACTACCTATTAAAGTCCGGCATTGTTAAGAAAGGATCACTCCTATGAGTATCGATCTCTCAAAACTATGCGCCGATTATTTGCGCACGTCTTATACCAACCATACCTCAGGCAAACTCAAGGCATCCCACGCCAGAGAGCTAGTGGCGGCATTTTTTGGTTATAAGAGCCATGCAGCCCTGATTGCCGAAAAAGACTATCCATTGGATAAGCTAGATGAAGCATATATCTTCATCCCAGATATCCCGCTCATAGAGGCACGTCGAGCTAAACTAGCGGGACTTCCTGATGACCTTATGCCGCCCAAAGTCCTAGCCGAGACGCTATCCTCCTATTTGACGAGTGAGGGCTATTGCGGGGCAAACGTCTGGCTCTACGATACGCTGGAAGGCTACATTGCCGAAGTCTTGCTGGTCGCTTGCCAGCCGATGATCGATGACCAGCTATCCGGCACTATGGCAGAAACAAACGCGGGCTTCTTCGATGCACCTTATTATGAGGATGTCGAGATTCAGGATAATGGCGACGAACTGGTTGCCTCGGTCAAGGCTCAATATAAAGGCCAACCGCTTGTTGATAAGCCATTTTGTGGGGATACCATCGATATGACCGTGCGGGTAATTCTACCCCGCTTGGCGGGGAAACGGGGATTCTGGGACTTCGAGCTGGATGCGGGCGGGATGGCAAATGACGACTGGGTTGATCCTGAGCTGAAATACGGCAGCCCCATTCAAAGTAATCTTGCTGAAGAACTTGGCATTAGCGACCAAGAACTGGAATTGCTTGATTTTGAAGTGCAGGAAAATAGTAGCAATGATGACCTTGTCTATGACTTCATCCTAATATTCCACGAGAACAACCCTCCCGAGATTATGGAGAAAATCAAGGGGATTTCCGGCGACCTTACCATTCGGGTTAGCGCGAATGCCTTTGATGAGCCCCCCGATCCTTTTGAAGATTGGGTTGACCCCGACCCCAAATACCGTGCCCCCAATGTTCGGCCCAAAGATCAATTTCTGGCAATGACCGGAGGTTTCCGTTTTGGTGAAACCCCCGAACAATTCCAGAGTCGTCAGAGAGAAATCCATGCCATTCGTAACCGCCTCGCTGACGGAAAAGCTAATGTTGATGAGATTGGTCGACTGGCACGTCTTTTGGGTACAGATGCAGATGACGACGAGCCATTTGGTGTCCTATAGGGGCTATTCAAACTGAGATGTACTTGCGGAAGGGGGGCATTTTGCCCTCCGGCCATAAGCGGAAATTTTGAGTTTTTACTTTACCCCCGAGTTCCTAAGTTCCCTATCCGTTCCTTTCATATCTTAAGCGCCACTAGATAAATGAAGTGATTGAAACTATTTTCTCCAGTCTTTGTTATAAAGCACTTTATCATTGCTGAGACTAATAACTCGATTTTTAACCAGTAGTTGTTCTGCCTGATCACCATATTTCTTGATTTCATCAATCGCTATAAAAGACTGCTTTCCTAGTGATTGGTACAGATCGACCATTCTCGCCACAGCAGCGTTCTCAACATTTTTGAAAAGCACCGAATCATGGATAACAAAGGGAAGAGAAGTTGTTTCAAATACAGCTAGATCGAACAAGATTAGGTTGGAGTAAGCCTTTCCAGTTCCTGTGTCTTCTATCGCGCTGAATGAATATGACTTCTGGGATAGATGCAGTTCTGGACTTCTCCTCTCTTCACTGTATACCTTACTGACATACTGCCTTGTTTTGTTGTTTATAATATTTTCTACGAATTTAAGGACTCTAGACTTTTCTTTAATCAAATCTTCACGAATATCGCTTAATTCGTCCACCACTCGATCTTCTTTTTCGAAATATTGAATTTCGGCCTGTGCTGAACTTCTAACACTCGACAATTCATGAACTCTGTCGATAATAATGTCCGGTTTGTCTATGCTTGAAAATGTCGTCTGAAGCGTATCATCTAAGCCTTTAATAGCCTCATCAATTGAATCCAAATTATCCGAAAGCTCCTTCTCACTTTCCTTGAGTTCGGATTTCAGTATTTTGGTTATTTTGGAATGGAATTCTTCGACCTCTGATATCCTGTCCTGATCTACATCGGGAAAAAACCTCACAAGCGAACTAAAAGCCCTACTTTTTATATGCCGATTTTGATCCAAATCAGCACGAACGCGGTTTAGCCTCACAGATGTTCGAGCTCTTTCTCGTAGCAATGAATCTTTTTTGGACTTTAACTCAGATACTTCTCTATTAACGATTTCAGAAATATTGACAGCATACTTGGCTAGGTTTTTCTTGATATCGTTTATTTCATCATCAATCTCATTGACCTTAAGGATATTGCTTTTGTACTGTGTTTTGTTGATTTTTGGTATAAGGTTTTGCTTAAAGGCGCTTCTTATGGCGGTCTTCTCATCAGATAATTCTTTAAGTTTTCGAGCAAGAGCTTTGATTGATCCATACTGCCCATACAGCTTAAGTAGGTCATCCATGCAGTCAGTAGATTTTTTATTCTTGTGGCTATGAAGGGGCTGTTTTACATCAAGGTTATCTTTTCCCCATACCCTAGAGTAAAGTGAAACGGCTGCCCTGAATGTTAAATCTACATCATCAAGTTGATAGGAATTTTTAAGAAATGACCTGAAATCATCAATGGAAAGAGGTTCAATTTCTGAGTATTCAGCGTCACACGCATATAATAAATCAGGGGTTTTCGTACCTCGCTTGAAATAATAACTAACTTTATCAAAAACAAGCTCAAACAAGTAGTAATGATCACCAAGTTCATCGACGATGTCACTATTGTGTTCTATTAGACTACCTCCTCCGAACACAAAATCCAAAACCATCAACAATGATGATTTTCCGATGGAGTTGGTTGCTTCGTCATCTCCAAGGACAACATTGAGACCCTTATGGAATTCTATCGACTTTTCCTTGAATTTATCGCACCTTACCTCAACCAGCATAACGAATTACCCCTCTTTTCTCGTCGATATCTAAACGTCCAAGTGCAAAAAGAACATCCAGAGCTAAAACAAATTCGCCAATATCAGAAAATTTCCTAAGCTTCATATCAATAAGGTCACTAATAGATATTTCCTCAACATCCTCCAAAATAAGTATTCTCATTTTTCCAAGAATTGAATCATCTAAAGAAATAATTTTGTTCGGAGTAATCATCAAAAGATCTCGCAGTTTTGGACAAAAAATGAAGCGACTATTTCTGTGGCATCAGAGGTGTCAGGCTTCGATTTAGCATCAAGCCAAGACACTATATTGTCATAGATTTCTTGCTGATTCAGCCCCATTTGTTTTTGTTTTAAATAATATGCCTTCACTTGAAGAGAAATAATATCGGATAGATCAACATCGTTTTGGTTAAGCTGTGAAAACGTTTCGCGAACAAAGAGGTAATAATCGCTCACATGGTTTTTTATCTTTCGTTTAGTGAGATTACTGATTGTATCGTCCAATTTTTCGTCAACTGCTTTTGGCTCAAATTCAATTTGAGCTCCATTTAAAATATCATCTATTGTGTAAAGAGATTTAATAATTTTCGTTATTTCACTTTCTATGTTGTATTCCTCCCACATTTCTTCTTGCGCTGTTTGTTTTATTAGTTTTTCTTTTATTTGGTATAGATCTCTATACTCTTTTACAGTCCGAGGGTTATCTAGCTTTCCATGGCAATCCTTGCAAAGAGGAATAATATTTTTTTCATCATTAACATTTTGAGATAACCTTTTTTCGTTCTTCAAAAGCTCAGTTTCTTCGGTCGTTGGGTTCAATGGATAAATATGAGCCAACTCATAGTTCTTATAAGTCCTTTTTCCTTTCTTATAGAACAAGAATTGAGAGCATAGAGGGCAAACTCTATTAACTTGTGATACAAGGGCTGTCTGCTGTGCTGTATTGTATGTTTCTCTTTTATTAGTCAACTACATATCCTTAAACGTATATATCATTGCTTGCTCTAGAGGGCATCAACAAATGCTTAAACACTGCTTAAATTTTTCCCTAAACATCATCAAAGAAAAGTTATCAGGCTGTCATGCCGAAATAAATTATTGACTTTGAAGTGTCTCAGCCATCATTTTTCTAACCAATGTCCGCTTTGGGTTAGCTGACTATATATTAGCCATGCCTAAATGTCAGCTAATGGCACCCTAGCACCGTTGAGTTTTTCTACCCACCAGGAAAACCATAATGTTCGGCTACCACCCTATAGCGAACGTGCAGATCTGATTAATTCATTCGGAAGCAGACATTCAACGCCCGCGTAATAGGCGCGAGTTTGCGAACGTCCTAATTAACCCGTTTGTTAAGCACTTACCCATTCCGCTGACGCAAAGGACGGCTATTGTCTATCAGAGAAATAGAGCGTGATTTCGCCAATTCTATATATTGCCGTACTGCGTCATGACTTTGGGTGAAAGTAGTCCAGTCAATCCATACTGCGAACCCAGATTGAATATTATGAAGCAGTCTATCTGGTACAGTATATTTATTGTCTGTATTCAGTGGATTTGTAGGCAAATTCACACCGATCAGAGCATGTTGTTTATCTAGCGTAGCTTTTATTTCCCAATCAACAAATTTCCTCCAAGGTGTTTGAGGACCGCAGAGCACAATAGTACAGGAGCTCCCGGTTATATAGTTTTCTCTTATTTTTCGAATAACATAATCTGTGTTGTCACTATTGACTGCACGTTCTACAGAATTATCATGGACCACGTCATAGGTATTTGAAAATGATTTTATGAATGCGTCATAATAGTTACGGTCATTGCCGTGATGGTAGCTTACGAACACTTTCCTCTTCACCGCACCAAGACCAGAGAGTAACCCATTAGCCATATTAAGATTTCCCGACGTTAGGCTTTGTGTTTTCAATGCTTGCTTGAGTGTATTGAGACCAAGCGCTATTTTCTTTAGAAATCAAGCTTTCCACCCTTTGAACGAAAAGACGAAATGGCTCTTCTTCGTGATAAGGTTCGGCCTTCGTCAGGTATAGATATTTTTCGTGTTTCAAGGACTCACACGTAGTTCTATATTCAGTCCAATTCTCTTGAAATTGATTCAAACTTATTGCCGCTGAAATTACAGCAATAGATGCGCCTAAGATTCCAAGAACTAAAGTAACCGGAAACGGTTCAGTCGCGAAGCCAGCGATCAATGGAATGGTGGCGGCGGCAACTATTTCAGCCCCCCTAAGTAGCTTGAACCACCTCTGAGCTCCTTGGCTCTTTCGGTCGTACCAGTCTATTTGGTTGTCGACCCTGGAACTTATATACTCTTCATCATTCATGTGCTGATCCTCCCTTTGTGCTTAACTTTCAAATGCACTCTTTGAGGGCTTTACTTATTTTCTTGGCCTGAAAACCGTATACCCAATTAGCGCCCACCCCTTTAAGCTTCTTGGGTGAAATATTACTTCTATCCTGTTTAACAGCAACGATTGGCTTGGCAAGGCGGACAGCTTCTTCCACTTCATAGTCAACCCACTTGCGAGAATGAGTGTTACTTCCAATTAGGACAAGCACAATATCTGACTCGCTAATTCGAGCAGTAAGCTCTTGTTTTAGCTCATCGTCTGTTTTGGTTGCAAGCGAAACGTCTGCCGACATATCATCGAATTCAATATCAAATTTATCATTTTTGCTCCAAGCCTTGAGCAATCGTTTTATAGCTCTGTCTTTTTCATAGTAATAACTAACAAATATTCTTTTTTTTCGGAATAACGCACCCACCAACCTGTCGGCTACAACAAGCGACCCTAATACACTTAATGCCATGACTAGTGGATTCAAAACTTCGTATCCTTAATTTCGACGCTTAACTGTTTTGGTAACTGGATGGAAGTGAAGCGCAGCGGAATCACCAGCCCAAGTTGACCCGATTATTAGCGCAGATTGTCAAGATCTAGACCAAAACCCCATGTATCCAAAATATCTCTACAGCCTGCCTCATAGTCAGGGTTTAAATTTACCATTTGAAAGGAATCCAACGTCCAGGATAAGGATTCGTAGTCACAGTCCTCTAATGTAATTGGTAAAATTCTTCCATTATATTGGCTATGAATTAAAGCGTATGAAAGCTCTCTTTTTACCCATTGAGAAGCAATTGAATGATTGGAGAGTAAAACTAAGAACCAGTCGCATCTTTTTAGGGCCTTTCCAATTTCGTCATGCCATTGCTGTGCGCCTCTAATATTTGTAGCGCTATACCATACAGGGATGCCATGATTACGAAGGGTCTCTGCTAGTCTCGTTGTGATAGCTCTATCTTGTGATGAGTGAGAAAGAAATATTTCTTTAGGAGGCATAGTTGTTGCCTCTTTTTAGAAACTTAATAAATTCTTTTGCTATTTTTTCTCCGAGAATATGTGCGGGCTTATCTGGGGAAAGCATCAAATGTTGGATTTTCTGAAGAACCCATGGAAGCCTAGATAGATCTTCAGCGCTATTGCTTAATAGCACTGGAAAGAATTTGTCTTTAAATTTTTCATTGAAGAGAGCCTCATCAAGCTCTTTTCTAACCCATTCTGAACTAAAAGAGTGTTTGCTTAAAATAGCAATGATTGCATCAGATGACTCCAGTGACTTGCTAATATTTCTCTTAATCTTGGAGCCGGGAATCAACGACTCATCAATGAAAGTATAGATATTATTTTTATTGAGCTCCATCGAGAGTTCACGAGCTATTTCTTTGTCTCTCGAGGTATAAGAAATAAAGACTTTCATATTACCCATATTTATATAACCCCATGTAACATACCGATAACGCCCACATAACCGGCAAAAGGTGTGCCGCCAGCTTTTAGTCGGTGTATCCTTTTTGTCGGGTTGATGCGATTGTTAGCTATTTTAAAATAAAGTTTTAGTGAACTTTTCAACACCACTGATGAGCTCTTGAGCTTCTTCTTTTGTTGGTTCTCGTTCTTTATTATGATCGCATAGGTTGCGAATATCACCGAGTCTTTGAATTTGTCTCCATGATGGAGTATCTAAGACATCTCCTTTCTTTAAAATCTCATTGAAGTCATTAATAGCAGGGTGCTTTTTTCTTGTTGTTATATTATGATTTTCACAAACTTGTGCAAGATGTTTTTCAAGAACGACACCAGAAACTGCGCCGCTTGCCCTGACAAAGCCATTTTTTAATAATTCTTGTGCTGCTGATAATTCCGTGTCAAACAGATCAGCTTGAACTAACTGCTTTATGTCAAAAAGTGAGCTCTCAAATCTTTCAGATACAGCTTTTAAAATAGCTTGTTGCTGACGAAGATGAGGTATACCTGCATCAGGCCCTACAATTTTTTCTTTTTCCCAGCCTCGAGTTACACTAAGACCTTGTAAATAATCTTCTAAGCGGTAATTCTCATATGAAATGTCTTTTCTTGGTTTTGGCTTTTCATAATGGCGGGTAAAATCATTAAGCCTATCTGGTAGTAATTGCTTTATAAGGGCTTTGGCTTCTGAGTACCAGGACTGATACTCAGAGTTAAAGCTTGGAAGATCTTTAATTATTTGCTCTGCATTCTCACCCAATTTCTTTGTTACTTCTTCTGGAAAGCATTCATATTGCATTGCAATATGTAGGAGCTCACCTTTATCGATAAGCTTTTTTAGATCTTTTTTATATTTTTCCAAATTTTCTGGCACTTTAACTCCTTATTAAGTGGTTATTTTTGTGACCAACGTTGAAGATCAGCTGACGGCAAAAGCAAGCGAGGCGCCGCTTTTGACGGTCAGCTGGAGCGCCTTGTTGGGGCTCATGGTTAAACTAAGGCCCAATAGTTTTGTCCGAACGAGCTTTTTGTTAGCTGTTTTCTTCACCAGGCTTGTTTTTCCAGTATTTAATTGCTTTGTACGCTGCATAGCCGATACCCGCCCCACCGGCGATACCAGCTACTACTGGCCAAACTGGTGCAGATACGAGACCAAGTGAAACAGCAGCTCCGCCTAGAGCCTGTGAGCCCAGTACAGTAACTGAACCAGCAGCAACAGCGCCACCTGCAGAAGCACCGAGACTTGCTCCAATAGCCGCACTTCCTGTACCAACAGTGGCCTCGATTGTATCTTCTGGAAGTTTTTTTAATTCTTCTATGAAGCCTTGAAGATCTTCCATTGAAGTAGCAATTACTTTTGATGACAAGCCATTAAGAATTAGCGCTTTCTCTTTAAATATTGATAATGCAGATAAGACCTTTGGATCTTTAATGCATCTACGAGCACCATCTATGATCAAGGCAACGCCAACCAGCAATACTGAACCGTTCGCTATAAGAGAATTTGTATCAATAGCATTAGTGACATTGTGAGTAACATCTCCTGCTGTATAGCCTGTCATTCCTAGAACAGCGGCTGCACCTCCGATCACAAGTGCTGCAGGAACTCCGATTGCTCCACCCATACCGGCAATGCCAATAGAGCCGACTATTGAACCTGCAATAACTCCTATGCCAGAGCCACCTGCTGCACCAGCAACTGACTCCGCATTTGAGCCGCCAAGTTCAGTTGCAACCAACTGGGAGCCCATTTCTATAGCGCCATTATGGACACCCCACGCCACAAGACCCGCGCCAAACGCCATTTCACCAATCCCGACTGCCCACTGGTTTTCTGCACACCATTTCTTCGCATACTCGTATGCTTCAGAGAAAGACTTTGATTCACTGTGCGATAGCACAAGCTCTTTAGACATTTGTGATCACCTGATTTTTAAAGCTAATGCCTAGCTCAGCCGAGAAAGACCACAACGCAGTCTGACGTCGGCTGAAGCGACGTATTAGAGCTTTGCAAGCTCATCAATAAGCGCCTTACGAGTTGAATCACGATCATTAATCGCATTCATTAAGGCATTATTTTCTTCAGTAGACAGGTTTCCAGCGGAACCAGAGGCTTCAATATCTTGATGAACCTTAAACCAAGCCTCGTATGCCTCGACAAATGTCTTGACTCTGTTTGCTACATGAGAGCTTTTGTTTTGTATCTCGTCAGCCAGCTCGCTAGTTGACTTCCATTCATAATCTTCAACATCAAGCTTTTTTGCTACATTCTGATGGACTTGATGGTAAAAGACGTGCAAATCCTCGCGTGTCATGTACATGCCTGTTTTCCTTTTATTATTAAGCTCTAACACCTGTTTAAAGGCCCTTTGTTCCTGTTATTAAGAACAAGCAGATGCACCCACTTCTTCGCTTTTCTACGCAATATCAATAGTTTATACGATCCCTATGTTGTTATTGAAATGACAAAATGCGGAAAAACTTCTCTGTTATTGGGGTTGGACCAAATAACTTATACCTAATTTCTCATATTTTCAATCACTTATGAAATGCATGGTACAATTCAGAAGCACCGAAAATTCCTGCTTTGGGGCGGAAATATGAATTTCTTATATATCCGCTCCTGGCTAGACTCAGTCCTTAGTTAAATGTCTACGCCATGGCCGATCTTTCGCCAAGGCAGCCGGTATAGTTTGTCATCACATCCTAGAAGATGGGGAGTACAGATATTGACGAATACTTAACTCCCTACCATCGCCGGCTAGATTTTACTTTTTTACTTGTTATCGCATTCAATCGCGTATTTTTAAAACACTATATATACGGCCAATATCCTTAACACGATCAGATGACTCCTTATACCAGTCGGGCATTACTGAAACCGAGACGAACATCATTACTGGTCCTATAATCATAAACAAAATTCCAAGCCAACCACCTTCTGAATAACCATAAAGAAATATTACCGCAGACATGATATAGAAAAGCGCCATTAGGATATCTAACAAACGAGACCTAAGCTTAAAATGTTTAAATTTATCCCCCCATACGTTTTCTAAAATTTGTCTTTTCTCTTTGTCTAAATCATAAAAGTTATTTAAATAATCCACAGCAATGAGTTCGCCCTTATGATTTCGAGCTATAAATGACTTTGAATTTCCAGCACCCAATAATTCAGTAAATAGAGAATCCGTATCTGTAACTTTCATTTGTAATATCCTATTAACTTAACGAAAAGTCAGACGTATCATCAATATCAAATCTTATACTAGCGCCTTTAAGAAAAAATGGACTATCTTCTAAATAGATAATACTGCCCTCTTCCTGCCGGCTTCCATCAAGCTCAACTACCCAGTCGAAATAATAATGGATTTCACCCATATCAAAACCACCAATCTCAAATTCAATTTTCTCGTCAGTAATTTCAAAATCAAGAAACAATCCAGGCATATTATCTAATCTAAAACTAACTTTGATGCAAGAATCAGGAGTAACTCGAGGAAGACGCCTCAAAACATGCAACAATTTACCGCAGCCAACTATTTCTTTTGGATTTAAATTTACATGCTTCAAAATGGAGGTAATTAAATCATCAACTTTATTAATTATATACTTATCATCATCCGTTAAATTAAATTTAATTTGAACAGATTTCAAAATATTTTCAAGAGTGATATCTTCTGCTTTTATTGGCATATTTCCATGTAGCGAGCTATCTGTCACGGCATTAAAGTCTACTTCATAGAGATCATCCAAAATCAGCATTACTTCATCCGTAAATAGAATATCTTCACCCCAGCCTTGTCGGTTCGACTGATTTACAATTTCAGACCCTTTTATTAAATATGACTCAATTAGCTTACTAGACTCATCTTCTGGCAATTCGTCAATTAAGGCTTGCACATGCCTCAACAGAAGGACCCAATAGTCATCACGGGACTCTACTTTTTTATCTGTAGGCACACCAAATACCATTTGCTTATCTGGATGATTTTTTAAGGGTGGAATCCACATTATTATTTCATCACTCTCAGGATATCTGCACAACTCACTTCCATCAGGATGATTCAGGGCCACAACATCATCCAAAGCCCCGTTATTCAAGCCCTTAGTTCCTTTGATCGCCTCAGACATAGTATACATTTCAAAGTATGTGCCATCTTCAAAAACTAAGAACACCTGACCTTTGGGTGTGATTAAATTTTCACGACAATACACACCTGTAATTGTCTTACCTATGAGCTTATGGAAATGGCCACTCATAACTAGATCCCTATATTCAATTTAAAGATTTACACTCAATCGTATAAATACCGCTGAAACCCCACAAACACATCCCGTATCCCCGGCACACCGCCTAATTCAGCCGCAGCGTCGCTGATCGCGTTATATTTCAGCTCCAGCAAACTGGGCAACTTCTCTTGGTCGAGCTCTCCAACGCCTTCTTTTACGTACTGGGAGAGGACAAAATCAAGGAATTGCTGTTGCTTGTAGTTGTAATGGCTGTAAATCTCGCCTTTATGGGCTGTTACCCGCTCTTCCCGGCTGATGGGTGCCTGCAGGAAGGCGATATAGGCCAGCACATCGTACAGGTCGCTTTTCTCGGCGTCGATCAGTCGCCCCATCTCTCGCAGCTGCTGTTTGCCGTAGCCCCGCTCTTCCAGGCTCTCCAGCAGCTTTCTGCGGGTGTCTGGCAGGCTCCACAGGGCTCTTAGCTCTTCTTCGTTCTTAAACAACGCCGGCAGCTCACCGAACAGCTTTTCGACGAACTGGGCAGCGGATATGGGCTTGCCGTCCACATCCCAGAAGGTGGTTGCTGACATGTGCTGGATGGTACGTTCCTTACCATCCGCCAGCTTGATTTTCGCTTTAACCCTGGTTTCACACTCACAAGGGTACTCACCGCACACTGGGCAAGGCTCAGGATCAGGTCGTTCGCACTCACAGGGACTCTGGCCACAAACCGGACATGGCTCGGGCGGTGTCACTTCGCAGGTACAGGGGATATTTCCACAGCGTTTACAGGCTTCCGGTTCCAGCGGCTCACCGTCCCATTCCGGGTCACTGAAGTGTTCATACGCCTTCACAAAGTCATAGATGGTGAAGTAGTCCTTACCATCGAACAGGCGGGTGCCGCGGCCGACTATCTGCTTGAACTCAATCATTGAGTTCACCGGGCGCATCAGCACGATATTGCGTACATTGCGGGCATCCACCCCGGTGGAGAGCTTCTGCGAGGTGGTGAGAATGGTGGGGATGGTCTTTTCGTTATCCTGAAACAGGCGCAGAAAACGCTCACCCTCGGCACCGTCATTGGCGGTCACCCGCACACAGTAGTTGGGATCGCTGCTGGTCTTGTTCTGGTTAATCAGGTCGCGCACTGCCAGGGCATGTTCCTGGGTGGCACAGAACACCAGCGTCTTCTGGCGCTGGTCAATCTTGCCCATAAACAGCTTAACCCGGTAGGCTTCCCGCTCTTTAATCTCAATTACCCGGTTAAAGTCATCTTCGGTATAGCGCTTGCCTTCCTCTATTTCGCCTTCAATGACGGTGTCATCCGAGGTGTACACATAATCATCCAGCGTGGTGGCAATCTGCTGCACCCGAAACGGGGTAAGAAAGCCGTCGTTAATGCCTTCTTTCAAGGAATAGACATACACCGGCTCGCCAAAATAGGCATAGGTATCGGCATTGTGTTTACGTTTGGGCGTAGCAGTTAAACCCAGCTGCACCGCAGGCGAGAAATACTCCAGAATGCCGCGCCAGTTGCTCTCGTCATTGGCACCGCCACGGTGACATTCATCGATAACGATTAAATCAAAGAAGTCCGGCGGATACTCGCCAAAGCTGGGTAGTGAGTTGCCGTCCCCATCCTGTCCCGACATAAAGGTCTGGAAGATCGTAAAAAAGATACTGCCGTTTTTCGGCACCTGACCTTTCTTGCGAATGGTTTCAGGATCAATACGCACCAGCGCATCTTCCGGGAAAGCGGAAAAACTGTTGTATGCCTGATCTGCCAGAATATTGCGGTCTGCCAGAAACAGAATCCGTGGTCGCCGCGTCGGCTCACGGCTTAAACTCCAGCGGCTGTGGAACAGTTTCCAGGCAAGCTGGAAGGCAATCGCGGTTTTACCGGTGCCGGTGGCCAGTGTCAGCAGTATGCGCGGCTCACCCTCGGCAATGGCTTCCAGGGCTTTATTGATCGCATTGTGCTGGTAATAACGCGGCTGCCAGAAACCGCCCTTATCTTCAAACGGCACTTCACCGAAACGCTCACGCCATGTGTTCTGCTTAGCAAAGGTCAGCGCCCATAGCTCATCGGGTGTGGGATAGCGATCGACATGGCATTCCTTGCCTGTCTGCATATCAACCTGATAAATACCGGCGCCATTAGTGGAATAGGTAAAGCGTGTTTGCAGGCGCTCGGCATAGCGTTTGGCCTGGGCCACGCCCTCGGTGACCGCCAGGCTTTTCTTTTTTGCCTCGATGACGCCGAGCTTCTGGCCTTTGTAAAACAGCACATAATCAGCAATGTCCTGCTTACCGCGCTTACCTGCACCCTGCAAACGCCCCAGGGTAATCATTTCACGCCGCACCCGGCTGCCATCTACCACACCCCAGCCAGCGGCTTTTAGCGCGGGGTCGATCAGTTCAGCACGGGTTTCGGCTTCGTTCATGCCACGGCCTCATCCATGAGTTTGTCCGCCTCTGCGGTTAATTCGCCGGAGAAGGCTTTTTGTAGCAGGGATTGTTTGAGTTCAACCAGAGACTCAATTTTTTGTTTATATATTTCAGCTAACTGTCTGGACTGCTCAAAAACTTGATCGAGATGAACAACAACGCTGTTTTGTTTCGAACGATTTGGTAAAGGAACACACACCTGTTTAAGGTCACGGAGATTTATTACCTGTTGAACAGAACCACCTGTAAAGTTACCTAAGTTTTTGAGACCAACGCGAGATCGCAGATAGTAACTAACAAAGTGAGGATTTATTTCAGATTTAAGTCTAACTAGACCAACTTGCCGCGCAATATTAGCACCAGAAAGTTCGGAAGGCACAACAGCTGTTTGTCCTGGAACCCCAACCAAACATATTAAAATTTCGCCACCACGTAAAAGTGTTCTACTATATTGTTCAGACACATCTTTTGTGATCGTGCGCAACTTTTCAATCCTAATTCTTCCACTAACAATGTCTCCACCACGAACAAAAACAATTTCACCCTCTGGCCCCGGCTTTACCACTCCATAAGTAATATTAGATTTTTCCTCTGTTAAATCTTCTAAATTATGAGAAGGCCAACTATCATTTTCCTGAGTAAAAACTGAGTTCAGATAACTTTCAAACAACTCACGGGCATTGGCGAGGTTTTTTTCGGTGTTGGCTATCGCAGTATCGATGCCGGCAAAGGCTTCATCGAGGATGGCGACGATGCGTTTTTGCTCTTCAAGGTCAATAAGCGGTATTTCAGTATTCTTTACTTTGATTTGAGAAATATTTGGTTGTGCATTACCTGCTGCCTTTCCAATCAATTCCTTCTGCTTACTTAACATCGAATAATAAATAAACTTTGGAAGCAGCTTATCATTTGGATAAATCCCACAGACAGCTTGATTAGTTGAGGCTTCAAATCTAAGAATCCCAACCTGACCAGCCGTAGCCCCATACATAGCTACGAGAACCGTATTTGTTGGGAATATTTTAGCTGATGAGTTCTGCAAGCCTTTCTCAGTAATAAATTTTCTTGAGGAAAATATTTCACCTTGAGATACTTCACCGCTAAGTAACCATGGAATAGTACCTCCGTCATAAAATTCTTTTTTTGATTTAAGCGGTGTACCACCTGCACCCGTTTTGCATACGTCACCTATTTTTACGAGTTTCCAACTCATAACATCCCCCGAATCCCTTCCAGAATCTCCACGCTCTCCGCATCCAGGGTTTCAATCTCGTTGATAATCACTTCAGGGTCGCGCAGCGGGTCTTCTTCCACTTTATTGGGGTTCTTCACCGACAGGTCAAAGCTGGTCTGGTCAATGTCATTAATACTCACGCTCCAGGATTCATCGGAATCGGCAAAGCTTTTCTGTAGTTGCACAAACTCTTTCAGGTCGTTGTCGTTGAGCGGACTGGTCTTGCCCAGGCTGCGGCCGGGGTCGAGGTGGTAATACCAGATATTACGTGTGGGTGCGCCCTTCTCAAAAAACAGCACCACGGTTTTGACCCCCGCGCCAAGGAAGGTACCGCCGGGGCAGTCGAGGATGCTGTGCAGGTTGCAGCTTTCCAGTAATTCCTGGCGCAGTGCTTTGGAGGCATTGTCGGAATTAGAGAGGAAGGTGTTTTTAATTACCACCGCAGCACGGCCGCCGGCTTTGAGGTTCTTGATGAAGTGCTGCAGGAACAGAAAGGCGGTTTCGCCGGTTTTGATGGGGAAGTTCTGCTGCACTTCCTTGCGCTCTTTACCGCCAAAGGGTGGATTGGCCAGAATCACATCGTAGCGGTCTTTTTCCTGAATATCGCTGATATTCTCGGCCAGGGTGTTGGTATGAATAATGTTCGGCGCTTCTATGCCATGCAGAATCATATTCATAATGGCGATGACATAGGCGAGGCTTTTCTTTTCCTTGCCGTAGAAGGTGCGGGTTTGCAGGGTGTTGAGCTGGCTGGTGGTGAGGCCAGTGGTGTCATTGTCACCCTTACCATCTACACCATCAAAGCCGCCGTGGCGTAGGTAATCGTGAGATTCGCAGAGGAAGCCCGCCGACCCACAGGCACCATCGTATACGCGTTCGCCGATTTTGGGGTTAACCACCTGAATCATGGCGCGGATCAGTGGCCGCGGGGTGTAATACTCACCGCCGTTGCGCCCGGCATTGCCCATGTTCTTGATTTTGGCTTCGTAGATGTGCGACAGCTCGTGCTTTTCTTTCTGTGAGCGAAAGCGCAGGGCGTCGATATATTCCAGTGCATCGCGCAGCGAATAGCCACTGGTGAAGCGATTTTTGATCTCACCGAAGATTTCACCGATCTTGTATTCAATGGTATCCGGGCCGCTGGCGCGTTGTTTGAAGCCCTGCAGATAGGGGAACAGGTCACGATTGACGTAATCAATCAGGTCATCGCCGGTTTTGGCGTTATTGTGGTCGAAATTGCCATCGGCGTCTTTGGGAGCCGCCCAGCTGGACCAGCGGTGTGGGGCATCAATGATGAAGTCGTAGCTTTTGCCCTTGAGCTCGGCCTGCATGGCCTTGTCCTGCTCCAGATCGTCCAGGTACTTGAGAAACAGCATCCATGAGGTCTGTTCGGTATAGTCCAGCTCGGTGGTACAGCCTGCCTCTTTCCAGAGGACGTCGTCGATATTCTTGAAGGTTTGTTCGAACATGAAGTCTCTAATTATTATAATGTGGTCATTATGACCTGATTAATACTATGGGCAGGATACAGGCTTTATCGGCCAGCCCTGTGCGGATAAAGCCCATGTAGTGTATTGATTTTACTGGTTTTAAGCAATTAGCACTGCTTCTGGCGGGTTTTTAGCGGCTGAGCACTAGAGCTAAGCCCAATACCCTTAGTTACAATATTTACGCGATCTATAGCTAATTCTCCACTGATTCTACTCTATTAACAAAATGTTCTTTATATTTAACTTGTTGATATTAAATGAGTTAATCCTATTTCGAGAATGAAGCTTTTCTAATAAACCAGCCTAAAGGCGAGCACTGGTATATTCGCTCAAGAAACACTGCTAAAGATAAACAGATCATGTAAAAAACCTAATATTTAGAAATATCATATTTTTTCGTCATATATTCAAATTATCTTTAGTTAAAAGCCTCTATATCAGACAAAATCATCAATATAAATTCTTTATCCAAATTCGATATTATTCAAACCTTGATTAACAAGATAACAACCCAAAAGCATCACTATGCACTTATACTTCCGGCATATTTGATAGAATTTACGGTATTTTTGATGCTCTTCACGTCACTTTAACTGCGTTTTACGACATTTTGCGTGCTCCTTGAGACACTTCTCGTGCACCCTGCGACACCTGCCGTGCTCTTTGAGACACCACTCGTGCTTTTTGCGACACCAAAATAAATTTGACTTTTTTAGATTTTTGCAAAAAACGCCGTAAACTGAAGCCCCGCTCCTTATATTGGTTATAACGTTATATAACGTTATAACAGTTATATTGGTTATAACAGCGCGCGCGTATACACGCGCGCGAGAGAGAACGCGAAAGAAATAGACAAAATTTTACGGACTTTGTTGTGCCACACACATCAACAAATGATTTTTGCAATCTTTCAACACAAGATTTTCACTAGCTTAATCAGACCAGCTTCTCTGCGTTCTGCAGGTCAATTGAGCCTATTTTGAATATTTACTGAATTTCTACTGAATTTTGAGAAAAGTCGTCCGACTATACACACAAGAGATCATTAATTTACACAAGATACGCCATCAGAGAATGGTCGAAGTAATCAATTGAAGGAGATGCATGTGACGCTACAGACACACAAAACGTTTATCGAGAGCCCAATCTACAAATCGATAGTCACACCTGGCACCCCTGGGGTTTTGAGGGTTTTGAGGGTTTTGAGGGTTTTGAGGGTTTTGAGGGTTTTGAGGGTTTTGAGGGTTTTGAGGGTTTTGAGGGTTTTGAGGGTTTTGAGGGTTTTGAGGGTTTTGAGGGACCTGAGGGGTTCTGCTGAGTGTTGTGATGGGGCGTTGTTGATGTCTGGTTCTGGTGGTTCTGGTGGTTCTGGTGGTTCTGGTGGTTCTGGTGGTTCTGGTGGTTCTGGTGGTTCTGGTGGTTCTGGTGGTTCTGGTGGTTCTGGTGGTTTTGG
>Ga0209475_10000446_pt1 | contig 87287 bp, 80 predicted proteins | sample tdDd471_FD_187128 | JGI IMG/M metagenome (GOLD analysis project Ga0209475, IMG submission 187128) | Marine sediment microbial communities from the Atlantic coast under amendment with organic carbon and nitrate - tdDd47.1 (SPAdes)... | ecosystem: Environmental > Aquatic > Marine > Coastal >... | reverse complement strand
CTCGTGAGTCCGTCCCTATTAGAAAGGGACGGAAATACGAACGTTCAAAATCTTATAAAGCTAAATTAAAATTCTCTAGAGCTTATACATCAGTGGTTTAACCCTTAACTTAATGACATTGCTCCTTGAGGAGAGGGCTAGGGTGAGGTAAAAGAGATTTAGAGTTTCTGCACAAACTATAGACTATAGTACCTTTTTTTATCCTCAGGTCAAAACCCGAGGCAAAGGAATAAAACCCGCAAATCTATTCTCCTCCCCTCTGCTTTAGCTGAGAATGATGAATTTTCCCTCTTTACAAGCTCCACAAATTTCCGTAACTTACTTTCCTATCTATTGATTTTTAGAATATTAACTAAACTTAAACCAAAATGAAAAAAATCGGAAATCTAATCAAGATAAGTGCTTTGCTTGTCTTGTTTTCATTCATAGTTTTTAAAGTTTCAGCACAACAACCACAAATCAAAAAGAGAATTGCAGTCTTTGTGTTTGAAGATAAAACCGATAAAAGCTGGAGATGGTGGAACAACAAAGGAGTTGGCGATGGAGTTAGCGATATGCTTACCACTGCATTGGTTAAATCAGGTAACTACAGGGTAATGGAACGTGCCGAAATCGACCGTATCTTGAACGAACAAGACTTTGGTCAGTCTGGTAGAGTTACACAACAAAGCGCTGCGAAAATTGGTCAGGTGTTGGGTGTTGAGATTGCTGTAATCGGATCCGTATCAGAATTTGGATACAAAAAAGGAGAAACAGGAGGTGCCATTAAAGGCTTGGGTATTGGCGTTTCGAACCAGCAAGCTGTTGTTGGTGTTGATGTTCGCATGGTAAACACAAACACCGGAGAAATTATTACTGCAGAAAATGTAAGAAAAAAGAAATCGGCAAAAGGATTAAAACTGAGAACCAATAAACTCGCCTTTAAGGACAGGAAAGATTTTGATGAATCCTTGGTTGGGAAAGCAGCTCGTGAAGCCATAGAAGATGTAGTAGCCATGATAGACAATAGTGCCAATAACATTCCTTGGCAAGCCAAAGTAATCACCGAAAAAGGAGGAATTGTGTTTATCAACTCAGGAGAAGCCGATGGCCTTAAAGTGGGTGATGTATTTGCGGTTTACAGCAAAGGAGAAGATCTGATTGATCCTGATACAGGCATCTCCTTGGGAAGCGTTGACACCAAAATAGGTGAAATCAAAATTACCGATGCCAGTGTAGGAAACGGAAAAGCTTCCAAGTGTTCCATTGTGCAAGGAAGCGGATTTGCCAAAGGCAATTTTGTACGGATGAAATAGAGTATTCTAATTTAATGACAAAATCAAAACGCAAAACAAATCAACTGTAAAGACAAAGCCTTAAAAGTTGGTGTACTCGCATACTTTTAAGGCTTTTATCTTATTTTTTGAAAATATTACTTGGTTGTGCAACGGTTACTTTTGTTAGGCAACGTTTTTCCTTTCCTAAATAATAATCCCAAATTTTATCAGTTCTCCAAGAATTATTAAAAATACACTTAATATAATTCCTTTCATTAAGGTCAATTTATGAAGGATTAATCTTATTCCTATTAAGATTCCAAAAAGTCCAAGAACTGAATTTAGAATCAGTGTCCATTCTGGATACATAAACAGCCAAAGTAGTCCTGAATAATTATATTGGTACAGTAAATATAAATTGTCCCAAATCCAATATCCATTGATAAGAATTATTATCAGTCCAGTTATTAAATGTTTGTCTATTCTTTTCTTATTCACTGATTTTATAGTTGTTAAATTGCCTTATCTTTTTTCTTTGCTCTCTTTCAAATACTGAATATATCATAAATGGAACACCAATAATTCCAACCAATCCTGCAATCACGTAGATGTAAGTAAATTGAATCATATAATCCCAAATCCATAAAAACATTAGAGGAGTTCCAACAAGGAATATTGTCAGTCCTATGATTTGTGCAATCTTACTTTCAATTGCATTTATTCTATTCACATGATAGAAGTCTTGGTGTTGGCAATTACTGCACGTCAATTCTATGTTATTTCCTTTTGATTTAGATAATTCAACTCTGTCAGATTCCCAAGATGAAAATCTGATTTCCTTTTTACAATTATTACAATTCGTGTAGAGTCTCATTTTAAATGTTGCCTAACGGTGGCAATATGGCATGAAGCGGATTGCGAGCGATTCCCTATCAAACCGAGATGAGGTTGAAACGGGCTAAAGCCGCCCCAATTAAGCACTTCACCGCTTTTTGCTATATTGCGTGTTATGCTCAGTTATTAATCATCGTTAAATAGTTTATTGTAGAAATCAGTAGAATCCATAAAAAGTGCTTCTCTTGCAATACCACCAAGTATTGTATTATCACTTGATATATTAGATAGTATTGCAGTTGACGTCTCGTTTCTGACACAACCTAAATAATATATTGAAGCTTTTTTAACTTCTATTATTTCAGATTCATTAAGTAGAATACTTACTATTTTATCCATTCCTTTGAATACCTGTTGCATAGCTAGAGATAATATGCATTGTTTAGTTATTTGAGGAGAATAATCAATATGTTTATCTAATATTTCTAATAGAGAATTTGTGGCTTTCGCACCCCCAATCATTCCTAAAATTGTTATAGCTTCATTAATAACAGGTTCATAGGTATCATTTAAAAGAGTTAAAATTTCATCTTGGATACTATCATCTGCAATTGATCTAATAGAATTCAGTGCAGCTTTCCGAATTTTCCCGGGATATTTATCTTTTGATACTGCAATATTAATAATTGATTTTAAGGAAGATAAATCATCTAACTTCTTTAAAGATGCCAGTACATGATTAACTATATCCATGTTATCTGAAGCTAGTAATTCTTTTAGAGTGCTTAATCCTTCAGAATAACCAAGCTTTCCTATAGCATCAATTGCATTAGTTCTGGTCGATAATTTAAGGTCTTTGTTTTTCGCAATTTCTTGAATTTTTGTTAACGCTTCATAGCTTTCAAGTTCAACAAGAGAATCAATCGCTTTTTCAACTATTACATGATCAGGATCATCTAATATTGGAAGAAGAAAGCTCTTTACTTTAGTACTATCAAACGCAGAAATTTTTTCAATAATTCCCCAACCAATGTAATCTGGATAATTTTCCTTGTTTTTATAAATCTCTATAAGTTTATCTATAGCTTTAAAGTTTCTAATTTTAGCTAGCGAAATAATAGCACTAACTTGAATCATTGGTTGATCATCTGATAATAAATCAATTAAAGTATCAGAAGCACTTAAGTCTCTCATTTCCCCTAACGCAAGTATAGCATTATGTCTCTCATTTTGTGATCGATCTTTGGATAGAGATATTTCTAATAATTTCTCTGAGGACTTTTTATCTTTAATTGAACCCAAACCTTTTATGGCTGTACTTGTAATTATATCTGGTTCATTATCAATACATTTTATAAAAGCTTCTATCGACCTTGAATCATCAAGTTCAATTAACCCCTTTAAGGCAAGTGCTCTTAAATCTGTGCTCTTTTCTTCCCTATCTAAACAAACTTTGTTTAGAATTGGGACAATACGTTTATCTTTAAGTCCCACTATTGAACCAATTGAGTAGGAGGCTATACTTTCAATAGAATCTTGTACACCTTCTTTTAAATACTCAAATGCTCTGTTGTCCCCTAAAGATTTTAAAGCCATCGCTGCTGCAGCTCTTTGATTTGGGGTGAACTTTTCAGAATTTGTAAGTACTTCTCCTAAAATTTTAAGTGCTCTAGAGTCTTTACTTTTACCTAGAGTCATTATTGTGTTTCCAATAATAGCATCAGACAATCCTTCCATTTTTAATATTTCTATCGAATTTACAACAGGATCAGATGCAGTTTGTAAAGTCTTAAAAACTTCAGACTCATTGATGACTTTAGGTTTTGTATCAGGTTCATAATGCCATCTAACTCTAAATATTTCTTCCTTACCCCAACCTTTTGCAAGTTCTACCTCTCCAATGGAATCTGTTGTGATTTTTGTTTCAGAAGTAGCATTAAGTTGGCTTTTTAATTGAGAAGTACAATATACATAGCCAGGTTCAACAATCGGTTCAATTCTAGCTGTTAGGTTTATTTGGGAACCTACTACATCATCTCTACCTGTGATTTCATTTTTGCCAATATATATTTTAGCAAAATGTAAAGATAGTCTGATATTTAAATCATTTGGTAGAGACAATTCCTGCCAGTCTTCTTTTAAAAATAAATCTCTAATTCCTAATGCACATCTACTTGCAGCTACTGGATCTTCGAAAAATGAAACTATTCCATCACCCCAAGTATTTGAATATAATCCAGAATTTTCTGAAATAATTTTACTAATCTTAGGTATTACTGCACCCAAATATTTTTTTAGTTGAGGCTCTTTTAGTTTACTGAATCCTTTTGTGTCACCAAATAGTATGGCAACTGATTTACCTGTGATTTTCATTTCTTTTTATTTGGTTAGTGTTTTAATTGAGCATAACTTGTTTGTTAGCTTATAAAAGTTGTGTTTATTTTTCTTTTAGTTCTTTGTTTTATCAGTATACACATCTAATTTGAGTGTGTAAACGCAATAACTGTCTGTGAAAATACAAAACAATAATCCCTCAGCAAAGTATTCCTATGATTAATTTACAGGCATTATTATAGGACCATTTTTCTTCATAACATATGGCTACGCTCCCATTAAAACCTGAACTTTTAATGTTATTTCCTGAGCTTTCAACATTAAATCTTGTTCTTTCAACATTAACAGCTGTGTTTTCAATATCGTAAGCTGTGCCGGCAACATTGCTAGCTGTGGTTTCAATATTGTAAGCTGAGTGAGCAACATTGCCAGCTGAAGTTTCAACATTAAAAGTTCAGCTTTCAACGCAAAAGGCTGTCTTTTCAATCAAAAACTATGTCATTCAAGCATGGAAAGACAACAAAAAACATTGGAAGCTAAGCTTTCAACATTGAAACCTCTGCTTTTAATATTGAAAGCTGAGGTTTTTAAGTTGCACACTCTCTTCCGTACGTTAAAACATCAACTTTCAACTTTGTTATGTCAGCTTTCAACGTTAAATCTTCATGTTTTTACGTTAAATCTTCAACTTTCAACGCGAATCATTTGATGTTCACCCTGCATTTTTCTCTTATCTTAATTAGAATTTCACAATAAACTTATTAATCCACCACTTCACAAAACCCTCACCACTCCTACATCACAGTTATAATTGCAACCCCAGAGACATATAAACATTCACACATTCATTATTTAAATTAATTATAAATACCAATTAAATAATATGATTAGCATTTCACAAAGCGCATTTTTGTTAAATTTAATTGTTCCAAAAATTAATTTTTAAATTCAAATAAGATGGCACAAATCAAAATCAAAGGCAATGCTAATTATTTAGCTGGTTTGTTCGCTGACATTAAACGAAAAAATGATGCGGATGGCGAAGCTAGCTTATTAAATTCTGTAATCGACATAGCCGCAATTGAAGGAAAGGTTAACAACATGATCGATTATCAAGAAAAAGCAAATGATGCAAATCGATTAAAAGAAGAGTTAAACGAGCAAAAAGCGAAAATGGCTAAAGAAATCATTAATGATATCAAGCAAATTCGTGATTTGTTGAAAGCTCATTTCCCAAACGACACAAAAAAACTTGGTGCATGGGGCTTTACTATCGATGAAGTAAGCAAGAAAAAAGTGGAAGAAACGGTTTAGTAATAAGCAATTCCACACAACAAAGGGATGGTAGAAAACAATCTACCATCCCTTTGTTATATAAAAAAGTATTGAAGCTTTTTATTTTATCCCATTGGCACTAACAGCAGCCCCAATAATTCCGGCTCCATTTTGAAATTCGGCAAGCAATACGGGCACTTCCACATCAATTTCGCTTTCGAACTTATCTAATTTCTTGCTGATTCCTCCTCCAATGATAAAGTAATCGGGGGCACAGATTACATTCACATGATGAAGAAACTCATTGAATCTTTTTCCCCAGGCGGAAAAACTCAAGTCTTGCTTTTTTCGAACCGAATCGGCAGCATATTTTTCAATTTTCTTGCCATTCTTGTATTTCAATTGGCCCAATTCAAAATTGGGTAACAATTGTCCATTATAGAAAACTCCAGAACCAATTCCTGTGCCTATGGTTATCATTACCACCAGGCCTGACTTATCTTTCCCTACTCCATACTTCATTTCTGCCAAACCAGCCGCATCTGCATCATTCACAACAGTAACATCCAATCCGGTTCTATCACTGAAAAGTTTATCCACCTGAACACCTAACCAAGACTTATCCAAATTACCATGTGCCATGGCCTTTCCATGAGATATAATGGTAGGAAATCCACAACCAACAGGCCCTTGCCAATTGAAATGATCTACAATTTCTTTTATCACACTAGCAACAGCTTCTGGTGTAGATGGCTGGGGAGTTGGAATGCGAAATCTTTCCTCCAACTGCTTCCCTGTTTCAACATTCACCGGAGCTCCTTTAATTCCCGACCCTCCAATATCAATTCCAAGTATTTCCATAAATTCTAATTGTGGATTTTATTTAATGAGTAAAAAATACAAAATTTCTACCGAATTAAATCACTTTAAAAAATCACAACACATCAGTTTGTAATCAATATTAATCACGTAAAGGTTGTTAGTAGCGTAACATCATTCACATTTTAAAGGTATAATGTAATTGAATCAATCATTTTAACTTATCTTCCCCATATGAGTAAAAAAAGCATTAATTCCATACTTAAAAGATCTACTTTAATTATAATATCCACCATATTATTCAGTTTCATCTCTATTATTATAGTTACTGAGTATTACCTATTTCAAAAAAATTACGAAGATGAAAAACAATTGATCGAAGATGAAAAAAAGCTGTTTCTTAAAAGTGCAGTCAAAAATGTTAAGGCATACTTGGAGCATGAGGAAACCTCATCGGAGAATAAAATGAAACTCAAACTGCAAAACGCAGTGAACAATGCTATTAACCAAGCTAATAATATCTACACTCAGAACAAGGGAAAAAAAACCAATTCAGAAATAAAAGCTTTAATTAAAAGTGCTCTGAGCGGAATACGACATTTTGACAACAGGGGCTATATTTATATCATTGATTTAGAAGGCAACTTAATAATGTATCCTTTTTGCACATCGGCTGAAGGATCTAATATATTGGGCGTCGAATCCCCCTCCGGCGAAAGTATCATTTCAGAGCAAATCAAAGCCATTAAAAACAAAGAAGAAACTTTTCATACCTATCTTTGGCACAAACCTTGGTTAACAGACAGCATTCTTTATGCGAAAACTTCGTTTGTTAAAAGGTTTAAGCAATTTGATTGGCTTATTGGTTGTGGCGAGTACATCGACGATCACAATATAGACACTAAGGAACATGCTATTAAGTATCTAAAAAGCTCCTATTCGCCCAAAGATTGGAATTTATTTATTAATCATTACGATGGTACTTCTATTATTATTAATTCAGATAAATATAAGGCTGGCGTAAATATTAAGGATATTTCCAGCGATAATGGTTTGAAAATATTTAAGGAGGAATTGAAAATTGCTCAATCGGGTAATGCTGATTACTTATATTACAATTGGCCCATTAACGAAACCGAATTTACAGCAAAATTGGCATATATTGATGGGTTTGAAAAATGGCAATGGATGATTGGAGCATCTTCGAGCTTAAAACAATTTAACGACCTAGAGCTCCAACGAATGCAATCGTTCTACCAAATGTCCTGGCTGAGAATAATATTACTCATTATCCTCTCAATTCCTTTAATGTTTATAATATTAGGTCAATTCAGAAGAACCACAGGCAAATTTAAATTTGAGTTAAGCATGCTTTTCAATCAAATAGAATCTGCAGTATTTAAAGACAAGAAAATTACAAACACTGAATTCCAAACAAAAGAATTTCATCAACTTTCTGACAACATCAACAAGTTATTAAATCAACATTTTAAAAACGTAAATGCTCTCAAGGAAAGTGAAGAAAAATTTCGAATCTTAGTTGAGTATGCTCCATTAACAATTTTAGGACTTGACAATAATGGAATCATTCAAATTTGGAACAAGCAATGTGAATCCTTTTTCGATTTAAGCAAAAAGGAGGTAATGAATCAAAAAGTACCAATTGATAAAGTATTTGTGGAAGACCTAAAAGAAAGAGTTCAAAATAAAATACTTGAAAATGATCCTGAATTTAAGCTTTTCCCAATTAACCTTAAAAATGGCAAACTTGCATACCAATACTGGGCTTCTTTTAGAGTATCTGAAGATCTATTGATTTGGGTGGGAAGTGATGTCACAGAATTAAAAAACACTGAGAAAGAATTAAAAAAGAGTAAAAATTTTTTAGATACATTATTAGAGAGTATACCATCACCAATATTTTATAAAAATACCGAGGGGATATATTTAGGAGGCAATAGTGCATTCTTTCATTTAATTGAGATGGATCCCAAAGAAGTAATTGGTAAAGGAGTTTTTGATTTATATACTGAAGATTTAGCAAAAGTTTATCATGAAAAAGATTTAGAAGTATTTGAAGGCAAATATCAACAATATGATCTTGAGTACCATAAAGAAGGAAAGAATTTAAGAAATTTTACCTACTACAAAGCTCCATTTAAAAATCAAGATGAGCAAGTTGAAGGCTTAATTGGTGTAATGCTCGACATTACCGATAGAATAAAATTTGAAACTGAATTGCAAAACAAACAAGAGGAACTTAAAGCTCTAAATGCCACTAAAGATAAGTTCTTTTCAATCATTGCTCACGACTTAATAAACCCTTTTAACGTAATGCTTAATTCTGGTGAAATGTTAGCTGAGAGCGTTAATGAGAACGATATGCAAGGCGTTCAAGAAATGATTGAAATGCTTAATCCGGCAATAAAAAATGCTTACGACCTTTTATTAAACCTACTCGAGTGGTCAAGAGCACAAACCGGCAGCATAAAGTTTCTCCCACAAAAGACAAAAATTTGTGATGATTTGCAATCTGCAATCAAGCTTATGAGTGGCATGGCCAAGGCAAAAAATATTAATTTAATTTTTGAAAAAACGGAAAACCCAGAGGTATGTTTAGATGTTAACATGCTACAAACCATTACCCGAAACCTAATCTCCAATGCCATTAAATTTACACCAGAAGGCGGACAAATAAAGGTTTACACAAATTCATACACCGATTATTTACAGCTTTGTATCAGCGATAATGGCATAGGAATGGACAATGCCACCAAGGATAATTTATTTAAAATAGATAAAAGTACTTCTAAAAAAGGTACAAATGATGAACCCGGTACTGGCTTAGGTTTATTACTGGTTAGTGATTTTGTAAAAAAACATGGTGGTAAAATAACAGTAATTAGTGAATTGGGAAAAGGCACTGATGTTAGCGTTTGGTTTCCTATAAAACAATAGATTCAAAATTGATTATAAGAATACTTTGGTGCAAACTCTTTAAATGTATTGTTTACAGGTAGAAAAAAAATGAAAAAAGTCCACAAATTGATAATTATAAATCCACACGAAAATGTTTACTTTGATCTGGCAATTATCATCTGATTACATATAGAAAATTTAACAGGTGCAATAAATAGTAAACACTTGATTGGGAAAAATAATTATGAATAAAGTAATTGAGTTTTTAGAATACGAAATTTTTAAAATTGGAAGCTTTTCCTTCACATTTGGAAAAATAACCAGTACTCTCATTACCATATTAATCACCATTTTTTTACTCTGGCTAATTAAAAAAGCAATATTCCGTAAAAAATCATTTCTAAGTATTGATAAAGGAAATCTATACTCCTTGTTTCAAATTATCAAATACCTGGTATGGATCATTTCCTCATTGATCATTCTGGAGACATTGGGATTTAAACTAAATGTACTTTTGGCTGGATCGGCTGCCTTACTTGTTGGGGTTGGATTAGGCTTACAGAATACGTTCAATAATTTTGTTTCAGGGATCATATTGCTATTCGAAAGGTCGATAAAAGTTGGAGATATTTTAGAAATAGATGGAGATGTGGTTAAAATGGAAAGAATTGGCTTAAGAACTTCATCGGCAAAAAATCGCGACGACATCATCATTATCATACCCAATTCACTAATCACAAGCAACAAGGTGATCAATTGGAGTCATCAATCAGACAAAACAAGATTTAAAATTTGTGTTGGTGTTGCTTATGGAAGCGATGTAGAATTGGTAACCAAAGTACTAAAAGAAAGCGCTCTGGAAAGCAGGGACATTACCGATAAAGAATCTATTTTGGTAAGATTTGTGAATTTTGGAAGCTCTTCTCTCGATTTCGAATTGTTGTTTTTCAGTAGGAATATTTTCAGGATTGAAAATCTTAAATCAGACATCAGAATGTTGATAAATAACAAATTTATCGAGAATAACATTTCCATTCCATTTCCTCAAATGGATGTTCATTTTAAATCTGATGCAACTGGACATTTTAGCAAAAAGTAAAAACTCATCCGAATTAATTATCTGTAATTCTTAAAACAGGTACTGTTTTTAACAAACCGAACTGGCCTTATGTCTTGTTTCATATGACTAATGTCAGTTCTTCATAGATTTCCATGATTTTACATCGCGAAAATTCCCATCATTATCGAAATTGTGAAAATTTCCTCCTTTTTTACCATCCTCTTCCCTACTTTTATTGTCCTAATTGCATTATTGCATAAAAACAACAACCAATCATGAAACAAATATGAATTTTGGCATACTAAGTTTTTCAAAAAAGTATGATTAAAATTCATCGAGAGCTCCTCCCGATAACGATCGGGATGACAAAACAAAAATTACAACCAGATGAAAAAACATTTACTGACATTCCTATTTCTTTTAATAGGAATTGGTGTTTTCGCACAGAAAACACCTGTTACTAAGGCAAATTATGAATTACCTGCAAGGTTCTCTCCTACCAAATTGAGATCTATGGTATTCTCAACCAGAGTGCGTCCACACTGGCTTAAAAACGGTGAAAAGTTTTGGTATGCCTACCAAACTTCCGAAGGATTAAACTATTATTTGGTTGATCCGGCAAGAAACATGAAAAGCAAGCTTTTTGATCCTGTAAAAATGGCTGCTGATATGAGCCGCTTAACTGGCGATCCCTTCGATGCAAAACACATGGACATTAAAAAAATGAAATTCATTAAGAACGAAAAAATTGTGCAGTTCGAAGTGAAAAGTAAATTGGCCGAAGAAGAGGAAAAAGATGAAGAAAACGGCGACAAGCAGGAAGAAGAAAAAGACGACAAGAAAAAAGACAAAAAGAAAAAAATGGTTGCTAAAGTTTGGCATTTCGAATACGAACTGGCAAGCAGAAAACTACGTCTTTTAGATGATTTTGAGAAGCCATTGGAGCAGAAGAAATGGGCTTCGGTTGCTCCTAACCAGGAGTATGTAATTTTTGCCAAACATCACAACCTTTATTGGATGGATGCTGAGAACTACAAGAAAGCTCAGAAAAATGAAAAAGACACTACCATTGTTGAACACCAACTAACAACCGATGGTGTTAAGGATTATGCTTATGGCGATACCGGATATGGTAAAACCAATACCGAAAAAGAGAAAGAAAAAGATGACAGAAAAGCTGCTTACGTAACTTTCTCGCATGATTCAAAGAAATTTGCAATTACCCGCGAAGACGAAAGAAAAGTGAAAGACCTTTGGGTATTGAACTCGGTTGCAAAAGGTCGTCCTACTTTGGAAACATACAAGTATCATATGGCAGGAGAAAAAGAAGCTCCTCAATATGAAATGCAGGTATTCGACTGGGAAAGCAAAAAATCTGTTGTTGTAAAAGCTGATGCATGGAAAGATCAAACGCTTCGTATCTTAAGAGCTCCTCGCAAAAAGGTAAATGCTGATGATGATTTGAAATTCTCCAAATGGCTTTCGAAAAACAGCGATTTGATTTACTTCCAACGCCAAAGTCGTGATATGAAACGAGTTGATATCTGCTCGGCAAATACTACAACAGGTGAAGTAAAAGTAATTATCGAGGAAAGATTAAATACATATATCGAAACACGTAACCTGGTTACCATTAACAATGGCAAGGAGTTCATTCACTGGTCGGAACGTGATGGTTGGGCTCACTTCTACCTATACGATGCAGAAGGAAAGGTGAAAAACCAAATTACATCAGGTCCTTGGCATGCAGACGGAGTACAAGGTGTTGATGAAAAGAACAGAGTACTTTATTTCACTGCCAATGGTCATGAAAAAGGCGAAGATCCTTACTATTCTCACTTGTACAGAGTAAACTTTGATGGTACTGGTTTGAAATTACTGAATAAAGGAGATTTCGACCATCAGGTAAGCCTGAATGATCAAAACCATTACTTTGTAAACAACTCTTCAAGAGTAAACACCACTCCTGAATCGAAATTATACGATACACGTGGCAACAAGATTATGGATTTGGAAATTGCTGACCTTTCATTACTATTCGAAGCTGGCTACAAGTTTCCGGAAATCTTTACTGTGAAAGCTGGTGATGGTATAACTGATCTATACGGTGTAATGTACAAGCCATTTGATTTTGATGAGAACAAGAAATACCCAATCTTAACTTACGTATATCCTGGTCCACAAACCGAAGCGGTTTATAAGAGTTTCTCAACTCGCATGGATCGTGCTGATCGTATGGCCCAATTCGGATTTATTGTTGTTACCATGGGTCACAGAGGTGGTCACCCTGATCGTTCCAAATGGTACCACAATTACGGATATCAAAACATGAGAGATTATCCTCTTCTTGACAAGAAAGTGGCTTTGGAACGTTTGGCTAACCGTCATGATTTCATTGACATTAACAGAGTTGGTATTTTCGGTCACTCAGGTGGTGGATTCATGTCAACAGCTGCAATGTTTGTATATCCTGATTTCTTTAAAGTTGCTGTATCGGCTGCCGGTAACCACGATAACAACATTTACAATCGTTGGTGGAGTGAAACTCACCATGGCGTAAAAGAAGTTGTTACTGAAAAAGATACTACATTCCAGTACAAGATTGCAACCAACCCAAGCCTGGCTAAGAATTTAAAAGGTAAACTATTACTGGTAACAGGTGATATCGACAACAACGTGCATCCGGCAAACACAGTGCGCGTTGCAAATGCTTTGATTAAAGCGAATAAACGATTCGACTTCTTCATTTACCCTGGCCAGCGTCATGGCTTTGGTAACATGAGCGAATATTCTTTCTGGTTAAGAAGTGAATATTTCTGTAAGCACCTATTGGGTGATTACCGTGAAGGAGCTGACTTCATTGAAATGCAAAATGAAACACCTAAAACCTGGTAATTCATTTTTCAGATAATATTCATCCCGATTTGCACTGCAGATCGGGATTTTTCTTGGCTCTGTATGATTTATAGTGGGTAGTTTATAAAATTACCTAGCGTATAAATTAAAAAATCATTTCTACTTTGTTCGAGCGGAATTGGTGGGCATTGGAAGGACAAGCTTCTTATCCGCAGAAAATATTTAGAGAGACGGGGAAGCTGAGAACTTGTTCGAAGATCACCCCGCCGAACTTAATATTTTCAAGTAGAAGGAGTTTGTGCTTACACGCCCTAGATTTTTTGCTTACTTTTTGATCGATGCAAAAAGTAAGAGCCATGCGGCTTGAGCAAAGTAAAATTATAGAATCATAAGATAATGTTTTCAATTAATAATTGATTTAGTAACCCACTATCTTCCATATAGAACCTTTTTCCTTGAATAGAAATGGTATCTTGCAATATGCAATTCATATTTTCTCTCATACTAACAATATTTACCTTGACCAATTCAAGCTCATTTAAATCGGAACAACTTAAATACCCTCGTGTTCGTAATGCATATGCTGAAAAGGAAAATGGCATCCTGAAGCTTCTCAACAGCAAAAACATTAAAAGTGATGAATTAGAAGTGTATTTGCGTGCTTTTAAATTTGGGCAGAAGATTCAGCTATGGGGTAAAAACCAATCAGATCAAAAGTTCAAATTGATCAAAGAATATAAAGTCTGTAGAAAATCCGGCACGCTTGGCCCCAAAAGAAAACAAGGAGATTTACAAGTTCCTGAAGGATTCTATTACATCGACCGATTTAATCCTGCCAGCAATTTCCACCTATCTTTGGGCATTAACTATCCAAATCAATCAGATTTATTTTGGGCCGACAAAAACGATCCTGGAGGAGATATCTTCATTCATGGTTCATTTGTAACCGTTGGATGTTTGCCAATTACTGACGATCAAATTAAGGAATTGTACATCTTTTGTGTAGAGGCGAAAAACAATGGTCAGCAACAAATTCCGGTTCATATTTTCCCTGCCAAACTATCAGATAAAAACTTTGAAGTGCTTCTTTCTAAATACAGGGACGATCAGGATAAAACAACAGTTTGGAAAGATTTAAAAATTGCCTACGATTCTTTCAACAAAACAAGACAAATTCCAAAAGTTACATTCCTAAAAAATGGAAAACATCTTATAGAACCCAAACAATAAAAAAGGCACCACTAGAGTGCCTTAAATATTCAATCACATTTATAAATTACTGAACAAAACCTTCTCTTGCTCCGCCAGCAGCGAATAAAGCTCTCATTCGGTCATTCTGACCATTTGTAAACATGTACATGCAGTTATCATTCACGTAATCCATGAAGTTCATAGTCATATCATTGGTACGACAATGTACTGTTGGATATGAAGGACACCCGTAGTTTGCTCTATCTGAGCTTGGAGTATCAGTTACAAAGTCATCCTGACGACATCTACCATCACCCCAAATGTGACGAAGATTCAACCAGTGACCTACTTCGTGAGTAGCTGTACGACCGTAACCATAATCACCACCTCTTGAGCTTTCACCGAAGAAGTCGCTACCAATAACTACACCATCAGTTTCTAGTGCTCCACCAGGGAATTGAGCATATCCTAGAATACCTCCACCAATTTCACAAACCCAAAAGTTCAAGAAACTTGTTGGGTCAGTAGCATCGATACCACCTTGGCTTGCATACTTCATTGCATCATTGGTTCCCCAAGAAGATTTTGTTGAAGCTTTTCGATTAACACCTGCCAATACAAATGTAATGTTACAATCAGCAATATCGTCATTAAATTCTGTAGGAACTCCACCAGTATTAGGATTCAAATCGTTGAAATCTTCATTCAAAATATCAATTTGTGAATCGATATGAGCCTGAGTTATCGGATGTGCAGGATCTTCCAAAATATTTACAATCACAGGGATTGTAATATTTCCTTGGTATGGAACTGGATCTGGGTCTGGATCTGGCTTAACAGGTTTACCCTTGTTAGTATTAGCCGACTTCGCAGCAATTAATTGTCTCGTATGTTTTTCAATCGCATACATACGCTTTTCCAAACCTGGATTTTCTTTTAATTTTTGGTTTAGAACTTTCATCGAGCCGCATTTACATGCAGGACCATGAACATGACCAGCTTTTACACCTGTGGATTCTTCAACTGTTTCTGAAGTGTACACATAAAAGTCACTCATATCAACAGCAATGTCATTTGTCTGTTGAACTTTTAGATCATTAGATTCTTTTTGACATGAAGCCAAAAACAACCCTAAAACAAGTAAGGGGAAAAATAATTTTTTCATAAAAAATTAGTTTAAATGGTTAATGATCCCTCAATTTAAGAATATTATATCTAAACCACCAAATAATTTTTCACAGTAAGAACACTCAATTACACATGCGCCTGATATAATGAACATTACAGAAGTGTAATTTTTAACAAAGCAAAATAAAAAACTTATCCTCTACCTACCTTATGATTACCACAATGATCGATTCACATCCTTTTATTGAATGTAATATATGAAATATCGCAATTAATTTTTCTCGAAAAACCCCTTGTTTTTGATAAAAAATAAAGAGGAATTACTCTTATTTAAAATGAAACATTATTGACATATTTTTCAATTTAAATAGAATTATGAGAAAAGTTACTATTTAATAGTACTACAAAATTCTCTTAATATCTTCTCCGTTGTTTCCCAGCCTATGCATTCATCCGTAACGGAAACTCCATATTTCAATTCTGCTTTATTATCAGGAATGGACTGCTTTCCAAAAGCCAAGTTACTTTCAAGCATAAAGCCCATAATAGATTGATTACCATTTTGTATTTGCTCAGCAATATCCTGAAGTACAATCTTTTGATTTTTGGCAAGCTTTCCTGAATTGGCATGACTGCAGTCAATCATGATTTTAGGATCAATTCCCACTCCATTTAATTTGTCTTCTATTTCCTGAACAAATTTGCTTTCATAGTTTGATTCCTTTCCTCCACGAAGTATAATGTGAGTATTGGGATTTCCCAATGTTCTTATCACCGATACATTTCCATCTGGATTGATACTTACAAAATTTTGTGGAGCTCCAACAGCTTGCATAGCATTTAAGGCGATATCAATATTTCCATCAGTGCCATTTTTAAAGCCTACAACCGAAGACAATCCACTTGCCATATTTCTATGGCTTTGCGATTCAGTTGTTCTGGCACCAATTGCTGTCCAAGAAAATAAATCCTGAATGTATTGTGGAGTAACAATATCCAATGCCTCTCCTGCTGCCGGCAAACCCAATTCTGCAATGTATACCAAAAGTTCTCTTGCCTGTTTTAATCCTTCCTGGATCTGACAAGAATTATCCATATGCGGATCATTGATTAAACCTTTCCATCCTACAGTAGTTCTTGGCTTCTCGAAATAAACTCTCATCACAATGAAGATTTTATCCTTTAACTCATCAGCCAATTGTTTAATTTTTTGAGCGTATTCTTTTGCCGCCTTAACATCGTGAATGGAACAAGGACCGACAATAGCCAATATTCTCTTATCTCTCCCACTTAGTATATTTTTAATGGTACTTTGCCCCTTGTGAACTGTATTGATACATTTTTCAGTTAAAGGGTACAGCTCTTTTAAAGCTATGGGAGTTAATATAGGTTGTTCTACACTTACATTTAAATTTTCAATTCTTGGATCTACCATAGGGGTATTCTATTTGGTCAATATAGTTAATGAATACAGATGTTTCCTGATTCGATCCGAATTTAGTTTTTATTTTTTAGTGAATGAAAAATATAGCACGAAGAATATTTGATTTGATGCTCGTTTTAACAAAAACGATTAAATTTTTGAATTAGGCACTAATGCATATTTTTCCTATTTTTGCACTTCATGATTAAAAGAACAACTTCTACATATCATTCGGAGTCCGCATTATAGGCAAGTCATTGGATTTGTCTCGAATCAACTTGCCGCCACTTCACTTTTAGCATCATTTTTATTTGATGCCTGTTTTTTTATGCCGTAAATTTTAGTGAATTAATTTCAGCTATCACTTGCTAAGCTGAAAGTTAAACCGAATGTAATGAATACATTAAATAAATTGGGATGGTCTCATTTTTTTGAATCATCTCTTAGTTTTGAAGAAAAACAAAACATGACCATTGGTCGTGTTTCAACTGTAAATAAGTCGAATTGTATCGTAATCCATGAAAATGGAAGTAAAACCTGCGAGTTAGCAGGAAATTTAATGTTTGGGCTAGATGAAAATGAAAAGCCCAAAACAGGCGACTGGGTATTGTTTCTTGATTATGGCGATTTGGGGATCATATCGAAAGTATTGCCCAGATACAATTGCCTTTCCAGACAAAAATCAGGAAAAGAAATTGTGGAACAAATTATAGCTACAAATATCGATTATGCTGTTATCGTTCAATGTCTTGAAATTGGTTTAAATCTAAGACGATTAGAACGCACATTAGTTCAATTGCAAAACTGTAATATTGAACCAATTGTTTTAATTAACAAAACAGATTTACCTATTGACGATGAACAACAAGAAATAATGAATTTCATGATTGACACTTATCAGGCAATTCCAATTAGCGCAAGTCATGGAAGCAACTTGAATTTGTTAAAGGATAAGATTATAACCGGTAAATCCTATGTTTTTATTGGAGCATCGGGAGTCGGAAAATCCTCAATCATCAATTCTTTGCAAGAAGGAAATGATTTAAAAACCGGAACAATCAGTCAGTCTACGATGAAAGGAGCACATACCACCACTTCGAGAGAATTGTATATCCTACAAAATGGTGGGGTTGTAATAGACACGCCTGGCACTCGAGAATTTGGATTAACAGCTCCAAATTCAGAATCCGGATCATCTGGCTTTCATGGAATCGATGAACTTGCAAAGGGCTGTAAGTTTCATAACTGTACACATACCAACGAAAAAGGCTGTAAAGTTTTAAAAGCTGTAAAGACTGGAGATATTTCAGAAGATGAATATGAAAACTTTATGCGTTTGAATCGAGAAATGGAACATTATGAAAGCAGTTTACAAGATCGAAAACAGAAAGGAAAAAAGCTTTCCAAAATCATTAAGAATATGAAGAAATCGGGTTATAAAAGTTAATCGCTATTAAAAACAAAGGGCTCAGATTATAAATCTAAGCCCTTTGTTCTAATCTTTTTATCTAACCAAAAATTCTACTTAAAATTCCTTTTCGGCGATTATTGTGATACTTTATTTCGTTTCCATTACAAATACTATCAAAGATTTGTCCCCAATCAGGTAAACCACCAAAATTCATATCATCAATATACATATCCGCTTTAATTTTTCGACTTATATTTCCATCAAAAACCTCCTCAGGATAATTTTTATTGACCGCATAAAACTCGATTCCCTTTGATTTACAAAATTCAATGGCATCACCAAGTTCTTTTCCTGATCGATAGGTCCACAAGATCAATCTATGTCCTTGGTTTTGTAACATCTTTAAAGTTTGTGTTGCAAAAGGAATCTCCTTGCCCAACTTAGGGTATTTCTGCTCAACAATAGTTCCGTCAAAATCAACTGCAATAATCATTTTTCTATAATTTGGTAATAAGTAGATTTCTAATTCCTGGAGAAAATCCCCAATAATTTCTCTTTAAAAGATCTCTGAGTGTGATCTTCATCATAATAGCCATTTCCATATCCATAACTGCCATAGGAGTTGCCATATCCTTTGTGAACTGTATCATTTAAAATGACACCAACTTCATCCATATCACCTTTTTGCGACAGTTGGTTTATGAATTTTATCTGATTCTGCTTACTATAGCCTTGCCTCAGAACAAATAAATTAGAGTCCGCAAATTTGCTTGTTAATACTCCATCAGTTACCAAAGTAACCGGAGCATTATCTAATACAATATAGTCATACTGTTTTTTAGCTTCTATTAAAAATTCTTCAAATTCTTTTCCTCCTAGCAGCTCCGCTGGATTAGGTGGAATTGCTCCGGAATTTACAAACTGAAGACATTCTAATTGAGTCCTGTTAATAATCTCATTAAATGAACTTTGTCCAATTAAATAGGTTGATAAACCTGCTCTATTAGGAACTCCAAATACATCATGCAATCGTGGTTTTCTCAAGTCACAGGCAACCAGAAGAACTTTTTTATTATCCATTGCAATGATAGTAGCTAAATTAGAGGCTGTAAAAGTTTTTCCCTCTCCTGGTATCATAGAGTGAACACCTATGACTTTCTTCAAATCCCCCTTGAACTTATAATGCAAATTGGTTCTCAGTCCTCGATATGATTCTGCTAAACCTGATCTTGGATGGCTAACAATTGCCATTTCCTGCTTATAATTATTACGTGCAATCTCTCCCATTATTGGCAAAGTTGTTCCCCTCTCTAAATCATCCTTAGATTTGATTGAGTCATTGAAAAAGTCTTTCAACAGGATAATAACCAATGGTAATAGACCACCTAAAAACCCACCAATTACCATTAGAAGCATTGTTTTTGGCCCTATTTTCTTTGTCGTTCGAACTCTTGCCGGATCAATAATTTGAACATCTGAGATATTCGATGCCGTTTGAATCGAAGCTTCTGCTCTCTTCTTCAATAAGAAAGTGTAAATTTCATTGTTCAGATCAAACCTACGCTTGATATTAATCATTTCTTGTTCAGTTTCAGGCAATCCAGCTAATCTAATGGTAATATTATCCTTCCTTTTCTTTAACGTTCTAGACTCTGTTTCTGCGTGAGTCAATAAGTTTCTAACATTTTCTTCCAAAGACTTAATTACATTCTTTATTTCCTTATTTAAAATGATCAAGGTTGGATTCTTATCTTTTGCAACAAATGAAAGTTTGGTTTGTTCCCCGTAAAGTTCTGCTAGTTTCACTACTTGAGCATTTAATCCAGCATCAGCAATTCCTACAAAAGATGGAGCAGCAATTTTTTCCATCTGCTCAGCATTTCCCATATAATTAAGAAGATCCTTAAAATAGGCAATTCTAAAATCTAATGTAGATTGTTCTTTTTCGATATCTGCAACTTTATCAAGAACCAATTCTGCCTCATGACTCAAATCGATCGATTTGTTCTTTGATCTAAAATCTGAAAACTCCTGGCCTGCTGTCTTAAGCGAATCTACAATCCCATCAAGCTGATTATCAATAAACTTTACCGTATTTAAAGAAATCTGGTTCTTTTTCCTTAAACCAAACTGAAGATATACATTACTAAGTTCATTCAAATAATCTACAATTCTTTGAGAATTACTTCCTTGTAAAGCCAATTGAATTAATTCTGAATTCTTATCAACTAAATTAACACCTACTTTTTCCACATAATCAAGTGCTAATACTTCCAAATTATTAAAATTGATGGAATATTTTTCTGCATGAAGTTCTGCTAATTTTTCAATGGTAAAATCAAAATATTCGTTTTTAAACGGAACACCAAACTCACCTGTGGCTTCAAATTCCACATCATATTCAGTACTTCCATCTACGAACTTATCGTCAACCTCAATGGTATAAGAGTTACCTTCCTTTGGAGTGATTACAAGATCTACTCCTTCCAAATTTTCATTCCCATTTTCAGTAAGTTTAAACGGACTTGCTTTGTACAAGTCTGTTTTTTTCATGAAGTTTTTCTTGTAGAGGGTAGTTCTCCAATTAAGATTATTAAGCGCCTGCAGGTTTAGGGTATAAGAATTCAAAATTCCTACATGATTCTGCATGTTAGGACCATTTCCTAGTTCCATTCCTTCAAATAGGTTTTCAACACCCATTCCCTTTTTATTCTCATCCACAAGGATTACCGATTTGGCATCATAAACTGGCTGAGAAACTCTACTAAATAGAAATCCTAACACAATACCCAAAATTCCAAAAATGACAAACCAATGCCATTGCGAAAGAAGCTTATAGAAAAGTTCTTTCAAATCGATTTCATCTTCGCTTACAGAAATATCCTGAATACTATTTGATTGCATAGTAAATTATGTAGTTTTAAACAGAGAGATTAAAGAACGTTAAACACCAAAATCAATGTAGAAATGGTTGATAAGAACAACGAATACATTGGAGAATTCAATTTCACATTTTTGTATTTGTCAGGTTCCACATACACTACATCATTTGGTTGTAGAAAGAAGGCTTTTGAATTAAGGAAACTTTTATCCGTTAAGTCGAGCCTATGTGTCTTACTACCCTTAGGAGTTGGTCTTAAAACTAGTACCTTTTTGATTCGTGCATAATCTGTCACGCCATTCGCCATACTAATTCCCTCCAGAACTGTTAAACTATTGGTGTAGTTGTAGTAAACCCCAGGATTCTTTACTTCTCCCATTACTGTGATTTTAAAACTTAAAAGTTTTACCTTCACTGTAGCTTCTTTAATATATTCATCGGCTTTGCTTTGTATTTCAATTCTAGCTTCTTCAAGAGTTTTATCTAATACATTAACAAATCCTATAATAGGTAAATTGATATTTCCTCTTAAATCAACTAAAAAACCATTTAGGTATTGGCCTGAAACCTGCCCATAGTTCTGTTGTGTTCCACCTTGAGTTCCCATACCCTGTGCCGGATTAAAGATTGCATTAACTTCAGGGCTAAGAGATTTTATATCCACAAATAGATTATCATTAACCTTTATTTTGTATTCATCAGTACTTTCAGGCATATCGACAAGCAACTCATCATCCTGAGTATTATTTAAGTAAACTAGATTTTTACTTGTTTTACACGAAAAGTGCATTGATGCTATTATTATAATTAACAAAAAGAGTAGATGTTTTTTCATAAATAAATTTAATTATTGGTCCTATAATTTTTGTAGCTGTTACACCCCATTTTGTTTAAGGGATGCAAAATTAAAAAGTTAATTTTTTCTTAAACTTATCTTATGAATTTGATTGATTAACACTCAAATTATCCTGACAAAACGAGCATTTATCAATAGCAATAATCACAAACAAATATTGTGACATATATTCAATACAAATTGTTTTTTTAATATACTTGCCTTAACGTGAATTACCTACAGTTTTACATTCAACTATGTACCAAAAGCTTATATATATATCATTAACATTATATTTTTATTTACTATATCCATAAAATCAATTATCCCACAGTTTGATTACATTTTCATATTATTTAAATAAATAAGTAAAATTGACTTAATGACCCTTTTAGGTTTATGTATTAGAACTCTTTTTAAACTTTAGTGCAAATGCATAATAATCAACATTAATGATAAGCTTATAACTTTCAGTTAAACCAAAATTCAACCAAATTGGCATAAAGTAATTAAGAGTGATCAGGTAATTCACAAAATCACACTATAACAAAAAACTTTTATTGCTGTTTGTGCTTCTCATTACATTGTGAAATGTTTTTTATTCTTTTTAATCAGATGATTATTTATAAATAATTCTTATTTTAAAGAATCTTATTCTTAATCAAAAGAAAATAACTATGAAGAAAATCATTATGCTGTTAGGTTTCGCATTTATTGTCTTGCAATCATGCGGCGATTCAAAACAAAAAGACAAACAGGTACCACCACCTCCTCCTAAACAAGAAAAAGTGGAAGTAGATTCTGTAGCCGTTAAGCTTGAAAATACAAAAGAAGATATCGAGAAGGCCTCAGAAGAAGTTGATAAATTATTAGAAGAAATTTAAAATCTATTTGTATGAAAAAATACATTATTATTCTATTGTCATTTTGCTTCATTCTGATTGCGAACACAGAACTTCTAGCTCAGAAAGGAAAGGATGGAAACAAAGGGAAAAGAAAAAACAAAACTGAGAAAATTCACAAAGTAAAAAAAGACAGCCTTGAAAAAGATGTAAAAAAAAGACATAAAGTACAAAAGGAAAAAGCTCTAAAGAAACAAGATTCTTTAAAGAAAGAAATAGATAAAAAGGGTCATGCTTATGGCAAAAACAAAGGTGAATTAAAAGGAAAAGAGTTTGGTCAAGAAAGAGCAAGACAGGCTAAAATGATTCGTGAAGAACGATCGAAGGCTTTAAAAGAAACAATTAAAAGCAAGGATGAAAAAATCAAAGAGGCCAAGAATAAAATTAAAAAGTCGAAAGAAAAACTTAAGACCTTAAAGGAGAAAGGAGAAATTTCTGAAGACGAGTTTAATGAAAAGAAAGCAAAGATTGAAAAAGCTGAAAAAAGTGTAAAAGTCTTAGAAGAAAAAATTAAGAAGGCAAAAAAACTAACTGAAAAAGAGGAAATAGAAGATTAAAGTAAGGTGCAGTATCTGCACCTTTTTAAATTTATTTTTGTGACATTTGAAATAAAAGCAAAACAAACTAGCTTTCATTAATTTTATCTATAAATAAGCTTGATGCTATAATTAGTTTAAAAATCTCCGAATATCAATCTTTTTATCGAGGATGTAGTTTCTATTTACCAATGAATACATCATTTCACGAGCAAAATAAGGTGCTAATATCACTCCTTTTGTACCCAAGCCATTAAAAACTGCTATGTGTTGATTATTGGGATGTACGCCTAAAACAGGACGGCGATCGCTCACTGCAGGACGAATGCCTGACCAATGACTAATAATCTTGTAAGGCAAGGAAATCAGTTTGTCCAATCTATTTACAAGGTCTGCTTTGGTATCGATAACCGTTTTGCCATTTTGTTTTGAATAATCATAGGTTGCACCCACTTTAAAGCGAGAATTACCCATTGGCATCACAAATAAATTCTCGTCTATGATGTAATCATCAGGTAGTTTTTTGCATTCTATTTCAATCAGTTCACCTTTTGTAGGAATAAATGGGATACTTTTAAAATAAGGATTCTTCGTTGCATGATGACCTTCGCAAAACACAATGGTCTTAGCGCTTACACCACGCCAAGTAATATGCCCGTTTATAAATCCAATGTCTTGATATTTAAAATTAGCTTCGATTAGATTGCCGTTTTCTTTAAAAAACTGTTTCAACTCTGATAAAAGCTTTGCCAAATCAAGATAACCCGACTTCCCTACTCGATTGAACAGGTTAAAGTTGTCCATTCCCCGTTTGATCCAACCTGTGTCGGCACTTTCCATATAATCTGAAAAGTCTCCATCGAATATTCGTTCGTTCCAAACTCGAATTTCGTTCTCGTTTAGTGGCTGGGTAAAATCTACTGGATGTAAAAACTGTTGACCAAGTTCATTCTCTATATCTTGATAAAGATTGGTCATTACGGGCAGCAATTCATCAACATTCCAATTCTTGGCAAGTTTATCGAAAATGGCGGGATTATATCTTCTGGTTGCAACATCCGAAGTCAAACTTCCTTCGGGACATGAAACAATCTTAAATTTATGACCTGCTTTGTACATATCGTAAGCAAGAAGAGAGCCGGCAATGCCTTGCCCAACAATCAGGAATTGATTATCCATAGGAATTTGTAGTTTAAGTCAATTGTTTTTTATGTACGCTGCATCTAACAAAATGTTACTGTTTCGCAGCAAAGACAAACAAAAAACAATGGATGCCAACTACTTCAAAAATCGTCGAATATCAATTTCAGGAGCCAAAGGATAATCGCTGACTGAAAGAAAACGTGTCATTTCACGTGCAAAATAAGGTGCCAGCATTACACCTTTCGTACCCAAACCATTAAAAATGGCAATGTGTTCATGCAAAGGATGTATTCCTAAAATAGGACGACGATCAGAAACTGTTGGTCGGACTCCTGCCCACTGATTAATCACCTTGTAAGGCAAATCAATTAAATCGTCCAGCCTAGATATGATATCCATTTTTGCTTCTTCGGTTGTTTCCTCATCCAGCTGTGTCCAATCGTAGGTGGCTCCTACCTTGAAACGATGATTACCAACAGGCATAACAAACAACTTCTTGTTCAGGATGTAATCCTCCAGCAATTCATCACAATGTATTTCAAGTAGCTCTCCCTTTGTTGGTTTAAAAGCCAGATCACCAAAGTATGGATTCTCGGTGGCCCGATATCCTTCACAAAAGACAATGGTTTCGGCCATTAATCCATGCCATGAGATATGATTGTCGATAAAACCTAAATCCTTGTAATCGAAATAAGAATCAACAATTAGTCCCTCTCGCTTAAAGAACTTACGCAGTTTCTTTAACATCTTGGGTAAATCAACATAGCCCGCCTGAGTTACTTTCCCATATGCATGCATTCCTTTGATGCCTTTGCTTACATTATTAACCAATATATCAGAAATAAAATCTCCAAAATTGTCCTGAGCTCTTCTCTCCTTCCACATCACACTTTCATGTTCAGATAATGGCTTTAGAATATCCTTCTCGTACAGAAACTTGTGTCCTAACAGCTCTTCCAACTCACGGTAGGTTTCAAACATTACGGGCAAACAATCATCCACCATCCAACTTTTGGTTAATCGTTTAAACACAAGCGGATTGAATAAACCTGCTGCAACATCAGAAGCTTTACGAAGCTCAAGGCTCGATATGATTTTAAAGCTTAAACCTGCCTTGTACATGTTGTAAGCCAACAATGAGCCAGCAATTCCTTGTCCGACGATTAAAAACTGTTTGTTCATTTGATTCTGTAGATTGATGATTGGTACTTTTTGATATAAAAGTTAAGAATTTCATGAGTAAACCTAAACATTTTCCATTAAATAAAGACTTAAAACTCCTTTTTTATCCCCAATTGCTTTGTGATTTATCCAAATGAACTACTTTTGCAATGTTTATTTATTCTAAATAGCGATAATAAAAGCTTCTAGTATCAAGTTGTAAGCTATAAGATGATTGTATTTTTAATTAATGTTTGGGTTTAAACACCCCTCAGCCTGTAGGCATCTCCCCTGAAGGGAAGAAATTAACATTAAGGACAGATGTACTTGTTAATTGATACTTGACACTTTATACTTATTACATATTACTTAACAACATGCAACTGTATAATAAACTGAGTAAAGAAGAGCTAATGAAGGAAATGGAAGCCGAGGATTTTGCGCGCAAAACCATTTCATTTTACCGATATGTGAATTTTGAGGATCCGAAGGCGTACCGCGACGAGTTGTTCAAGAAATGGTTCCTTTTGAACTGTAAAGGAAGAATCTATATTGCCAAAGAAGGGATTAATGCACAAATGAGTGTACCTGAGCATAACTTAGATGTCTTTTTTACAGATATGAACAGCCGAAAAGAATTGGCCGATATGCCGATTAAATGGGCTGTTGAAGATGATGGCAAATCATTTTACAAGCTTACCATTAAAGTGCGTGCTAAAATTGTTGCCGATGGCTTGGATGACAATACATTCGACACTTCCAATGTAGGTACACACCTAACGCCAGTTGAATTTCATGAGGAGCTAAGCAATCCAGACAACGTTGTTATCGATATGAGAAATCATTACGAAAGTGAAGTGGGCCATTTTGAGAATGCCGTTTGTCCCGATGTGGATACTTTCCGTGAAGAAATTGATCTAGTAGTGCGTGACTATGCCAAGGATAAAAACAAGAAGTTTTTATTGTATTGTACTGGTGGTGTACGCTGTGAAAAAGCCAGTGCATATTTAAAGCATCATGGATTTGAAGATGTGAACCAGTTACATGGTGGTATCATTGCCTATGCACAAGAGATAAATCAGCTTGGATTGAAATCGAAATTCAGGGGAAAGAACTTTGTTTTTGACGAACGATTGGGAGAAAGCATCAATAATGAAGTAATAGCCAAATGTCACCAGTGTGGAAAAGCATGCGATACGCACACCAATTGTGCCAACGATGATTGTCACCTTTTGTTTATTCAGTGCGATGAATGTAGAGATCATTACAATGGATGTTGTACCGATGAGTGCAAGGAGATTATTGAACTGCCAGAGGAAGAAAGAGTAAAGCTGCGCTCAAAGTTCCACGATAAGTATAGTAAGAGTCAGATATACAGACAGAGGATTAGGCCAAAGCTAAAAAGAAGTGCAAAGTAATAAGAATAAAGTATAACAAGCACCCCTTCGCCTGTCGGCACTTCCTCCCGATGTCATCGGGACGGGCTCTAAAAGGGGAAGAATCAAAAATCATCTGATTACTAATAACTGTTTACTGCTCATTGTTAACTGATAACTGAATAAAATGAATTTCTGGCACAACATACAAACACCAAACTTTTCGCTTGCTCCGATGGAAGATGTTACGGATACATCCTTTCGTGAGGTTGTTTTAAAAAGTGCAGCAAATGGCAAGCTCAATCTTCTTTTTTCTGAGTTTACCTCAGTTGAAGGCATGTGTCACCCAGTTGGACACGAGAAGGTGAAGCATCGCCTGCAGATTAATGAATCGGAAAAGAAACTGCTAAAAGAAAAGAATGTAAAGCTGATTGCGCAGATCTGGGGAAAGGATCCTGATAAGTATTACAAGACGGCACAATACATTGCAAACGAGACCGATTTTGATGGCATAGATATCAATATGGGTTGTCCCGTAAAGAATGTGGTGAAAAATGGTTGTTGTTCTGCTTTAATTGCTCAACCAGATTTGGCCAAAGAGATTATTCTGGCAACCAAGGAAGCTACCAATTTGCCATTGAGCGTAAAAACCAGGATTGGTTTTAAGGAGGTGGTTACCGAATCGTGGATTTCACATTTGTTGCAAACACCTATTGATGCACTGACCATTCATGGTAGAATTCAGAAACAAATGTCGGAAGGCATGGCCGATTGGAACGAAATCGCGAAAGCGGTGCAATTGCGAAATGAATTGGCGCCACACATCAAACTGATTGGCAATGGAGATGTGGAATCGTACCAGGAAGGATTGGACAAGTGTGAGACTTATGGTGTTGATGGTGTGATGATAGGCAGAGGAATTTTCAAGAATCCCTGGTTCTTTCATCCTGAAAAGGAAGAGGTTGGAATGGAAGAAAAACTTGAAATGATGTTGGAGCATACGCGATTGTTCGACAAGACTTGGGGGAATTCGAAAAACTTTGCCATTCTGCGTCGTTTCTTTAAAATCTATACCAATGAATTTCGTGGTGCTTCTTCCCTGCGAAATGATTTGATGAACACCAGAAACGCTGAGGAAGTTTATGAGGCGGTTAGACAGTTTACAGGGAACAGTTATTAGTAAACATCTATCAGAGAACAGCATACAAAACTAGTAAAGAATTTTTATTGCCGCTCACGCAACCAATTGTGCTTTCTGCATCTTACTCATGTAAGTTTCATAGAAACAATTCAAAAACAGATGCCCAATGAAAGCCAAAATACTTGCACCATTCTTATTTGTACTTATCGCAATGTTCACTGCATGTGATGATGATACCAATATTCCGGTAATTGAATCGACAGATTATTTTCCTGTACACATTGGCGATACCTGGGAGTATAAGAATCATATTCGAAAAGTTAGCGGATCGGAAATGATTAACAACAAAGAATACAGGGTGATTACGCACGAAACCTATCGTGCTGATACTTTATATTATACCTACAAAACCTACTTTAGAACCACAGGCAACAATAAGGTATACCAACTAAACAGTGATCAATCGGGGGAGTATTTATTTGCCGACTTTAACTTAAATGCTGATGATAGCTGGACATACACTAACAACTCGATTGGTAGAGATGATGAGTGGACAGTTACAGTTCTTCCTGAAATTACTTTCAAGTTTGATGATACCGAATTGGAAAACTGCAAAAGATTCTTTTACAATGCAATGTTGATTGTTGATGAAGAGCATACCATCGTATTTGCTGCTGGTATAGGGGAAATCAACAGCTTTTCGAATGCATGGGGATTGGGTGATACCATTCAAAGTGCGACCATTAATGGTGTTACTTATCGTTTTAAGTAGGGGTTTGCCTGCAAGGCACAGATCATATAGCCCAGGGGAAGGAAGCATTAGCGACCGTCGCCCTGGATTTATGATTTGGAATTGATATTCTTGTGACAGGTAATGATATATGATTAAGTGGGCTTGTTGCGATGATAGTATTTTAATTCTTTGTCTCTAAGCCAGGCGAACTCTTACTTTTATTCATTTATAATTTTAGTGGGCATTCAGAAACTCGAAAAGCTCGGTTATCATTGCTATAAAAGAACCAAAAGATCCGGGTGGAAGCACACAGCGACCTATTACAGCTTAATGATGAAAAGAAATAATAGTTGCGTTCATGTCTCACGCCACTGAATTTCTTTTAATGGAATTTTGGATTTCCCATCTTTATGCAGACAATCAGATAAGCCCTTATCTTTACAGACATGAAAACAAGAAAGAGAAAAGTTTACGACAGAGAATTTAAATTAATGGTCGTTAATTTGTGCCTGTCCGGAAGAGTAGCGAGTGAGGTTGCTCGAGAGATGGAGTTGGACAGAAGTATGGTGCAACGCTGTGTTCGAGAACATAACAAATATCTGGATAACAGTTTTCAGGGTAATGGAAATCCAGTAATGACAGATGAAGAAAAAGAAATTGAAAGATTACGAAAGGAACTACATAAAACAAAGATAGAGAGAGATATCCTAAAAAAGGTAGTCGGCATATTCTCCACGAACGACAGCACAAATACAAGTTTATAAAGCGCTACTGCCATATGTTTGCTGTTGAGGATTTATGCCGGGTATTGAATGTTGGCAAAAGCAGTTATTATCAGTGGTTGGGACAAACGGAATCCATACAAAGTATTAAAAGAAGAGAATTAACCGAAGAAATTCGGACTACCTTTCATCAGTTCAAAGGCAGGTATGGAAGCCCGAAAATCCATCAGGAATTATTGGCTAAAGGAATTGCTTGTACCAGTCAAAGAGTGGCTAAAATCATGCAATCAGAAGGCTTGAGATGTATTATTAAAAAGAAATACAGAGTGAAAACAACCGATTCAGATCATAAACTGGCAATTTGTGAGAATCACTTAAACAGACAATTTGCGCAAGATTCCCCATCCAAGGCCTGGGTGTCCGACATCACCTATATTCCCACGGATCAAGGTTGGATATATTTGACAATTGTGATGGATTTGTACGATAGAAAAATAATCGGATGGTCTTTATCTGATGACATGACAACAAGCAATACCATTGGGAAAGCATGGAAAATGGCAACTATTAACAGAGAAATTAAAAGTGGTCTGATTTTTCACTCAGACAGAGGAGTACAATATGCCTCCAATGAGTTTAAGGATCTGATTAAAAATAAACCAATCATACAAAGTATGAGCAGAAAAGGAAATTGTTGGGATAATGCTGTTGCAGAAAATTTCTTTAAAATATTGAAATCTGAACTGATATATCACAAGCATTTTTATTCCCACTTCCAAGCTAAAGTGAGCATAGCTGAATTTATAGAAGCTTGGTACAATAGAAGCAGAAGACATTCTTATTTAGGATATATGACTCCTGTAGAATTTGAAAATAGATATTATAAAATGGCGGCTTAACTTTTTGTCTGCTTTTTTGTTGGAGATCCATTTAAAATTCAATACTCCATAATCCCTGATTACAAATCAGGGATAGTATGAGGCTTACTTTATCATCCAGGATGAGCAACGGGAAGTGCTTGCAATTCGATTTTGAGGTTTAGGTGTTCGGTGCTGTATCGTTTTATGATTTGTTGGCTGGTGTGGTAGCGGATATTTTCTATTTTCAGTGTGAACTCGCCTTCGGGGAAGTTCATGAAGTTGAAGTTGCCGTTTTTGGTAATTTTTGCTTGCAAATTGTTCTCCAAAACACTAACGGTGCCATATGAGATGGGCTGTCCAGTGTCTTTGTCTACGATAGATCCGCGTATACTGTAATGTCGTGAGTTTGATTTCTTCAGCTTACGCGCTGAATAATACTTGAAGTACAATTCGGGATGGGTTTCCTGGTAAGAATTGATGGTCCAGTCGAGTTTGTCCTTTAAAAATTGATTAATGCCAGCAACCAAATCGTTAAATTCCTTTCTGTTTCTTTCGTTCTGATCTTTTATTTTTTTCCTATTAAGAATATTGCCTTCTATATCCAGAAGGATTTGGCGATAGGCCTGCAAAAACTCTTCGCTTGTGCCATATTGTTCCAATTGACTTTGGTATTTCTTGCATAAGTTATACAGTACATAGCCCGAGTTGATTCTCCTTAGCTGTATTCCCCTTTTGATGTTTCGAAGATGTATATTCAGTTTATCAAACAATTCCATATCATTTGTATCTGCTACCAAACGGTTGATGGCAATCTCCAATACTTGTGAATTCTTTACAAGCAGTTTAAACTGTTTGTTGTTTTCAGCTGTAATCCACTCAGTAGGCTGATTCAGCTTTACGAACATGCTCTCTAGCCTTTTGCAATTCTGTAAAAAACTTTGAACTTGCGATTTAGCTGAAGGATCGGTTTCAAAATAGTTCAGGTCCTGGTTTAAAATGTTCTGAATAGACATGTAGCTTTCGATTTTGGTTCTGATTCTTTTGTGCATAAGTGTTTGTTTTAATGATTTCTTAAGTTAGTAGTTGCATCCTTTGGTTTGATGTATCGGTTTTATACATGTAATTCTATGGTATCCAATGTTTGCTTTCTTGTTTCTTGTGTTCTTTCATAAAACGATAATGTTGCTGTACCAAACATGCATGTCGCTCTGTAAATCAGCTATGTCTATTGACATATCATGTTTGTCGTTTCGTAAATCAAGCATGTCTTTGCATAAATCCGCAATGCCTTTGCATAAATCATACATGTCGTTCTGTATTTCAGCTGTGTCTTTCGGCAAATCATGCGTGTCTCTTCATTTATCTGGCATGTATTTGCATGAAACAGCATCGTCTTTTCGTATTTCACCCATGTCGTTCTGTAAATCTGCCATGTCTCTTGGCAAATCATTTGGGTCTCATTATATATCAGGCTTGTCTTTGTGTAAATCGGCAATGTCTTTTCGCATTTCAAGCGTGTCGTTTCCTAAATCAGACATGTCTTTCTAGAATACAGCTATGTCATTGGATAAAACATGTGTGTTGTTTAACGAATCGGCACTGTTAATGGCTGCCTAAGAAATGTAAATGTCCTTGTTTCTAGTTTTTGCTTACAAAATGCTATTGTAAGCCCATTAGGCAATGGTGCTAAGGAGTTCATACAATTGTTCGTCTGTAATTTCGGGTAGTACAATGTTTTCTACCGGGTATTCGAATAAAGTTTGTTGGTCTGACATAGTTGATTCTTTAAAAGATGAATAAACTCTCTCCCCTCAAAATCTCTCGTATTGTGCTTCTTTGCTTACGCTGTTTAGGTTTGAATGCAGAGTTTAAGCAAACACCCAATCAATTTAAGAATAAATGATTACATAAAAAATTTTCATTGATGGGTTTTGCTCTATCAGTGAGTTATTTGCCACAAAAATGGAATGCACAATACATGGAAAACTGTGATTTTTATTGAGCATGCCTTTAAATGGACATCTTTCCAATCTAACTTCTTAATCTTTCTAACGAAGAGACTATAATGGATATTAATTGCAGTTCTTCTCTATTCTAAGTTTCTAATTACACGCAAAAATCGCTTTGGCTATGAAAACACAGGACTTACAAAGGAATTAGCAATGTTATTATTATTTAGTGTTGAATTAAATTACATAAGTGTGATATTTTTTATTATAAAATAAATGTTATTGTGTAATAGATTTATTAGATTTGGTAGACTTAAATTTGATTTTATGTACTTATACTACTCTTCTTAAGAATAACAAGAGAGAACTCTTTCTTCAGTGGAGTTAATCATAGAGAATAAGCAATTAATAACTTTTTAAAATATACCCATGACTTTAGATAAAGCATTAAAAAATTACACTGAGTTATTAGAAGAGTTTGATAATTTGAAATCAATAGATATCACAGAATCTGATACACGCTCTAAAATAATAGATAAGTTACTTATTGATGTCTTGGGATGGTCAGAAACAGATATCACAAGAGAAGAACATGGAGATTCGGGTTATTATGACTATCGTTTAAGTATGCCAGGGTTTCATCTAATAGTTGAAGCGAAAAGACAATTTTCTGAATTTGTTTTACCTATAAAACGAAGGAAGACTACTCTTAACTCCTTATTAGCAGAAAATAAAGAAGTTATTAATCAAATTCGTGGGTACTTAGTTGATTGTGGTGTTTCAAATGGAATCATTACTAATGGCAGACAGTTTATAATTGCTAAATTCATCAATACAGATGGAACAAATTGGAAAACCAATCAATGTTTAATTTTTAATGGTTTCGATGATATTCAAAATCACTTTATTGAATTTCATAATAATATATCAAAGGAAAGCATTATTGAGAATGGTGGTTTTTCTTTTTTATCAAAAGAGTTAAATAATAGTTCTTACAAAATTGTTTCAACTCTTGTAGATCGAGAAAAAGAAATTGTTAGAAATAATCTTAGTGCTGAAATAACCCCACTCATAGACTATGTCTTTGGCGAAATATTCCAAGACACAGAAGAAGAAGAAGATAGTAAAGAATTTATTAAGGAGTGTTTTATTGCAAATGAAGAAATAAAAAAGAATAGAAAAGAGATAGAGAAGCTTTTTGGAGATAAAGCGCCAAACTTATCTGAAGTTATCCCAGCAACAAATACAAAATCTATTATCAACCAAATAGAAAATGAAATCAATGATATACCTATTATAGCCAAAGAGACATCAGCTCCCAAACCAATTGTAATTGTTGGTTCAAAAGGTGCAGGTAAGACAACTTTTATTAATTATTTATTTAAGGAAAAGATCAACAAAGAAACAGTTAATAGACACCCATATGTTTATGTAGATTTTAGAAGATATTTCAATCATGATAAATCAGTTAACACAGAAAAAGTTGCAGAAGATATTTTAGAGAATCTCTATGAAAATTATCCTGAATTAAAATTGCACTCCAATAAAGTCCTTAAACGTATTTATTTTAAAGAAATTCGAAGGAATGATGATAGTATATGGGAAGATTTAAAAGAAAATAATACTATTGAATACAATAGAAAATTAAATGAATTCTTTGAGAAAAAAACAAATCAAAAGTTAGAACACCTTGAATTCTTGGCAAAATTTCTCATTAGAGAAAGAGGTAAAAGATTACTTTTAATTTTTGATAATGCAGACCAATTTGATTCGTCTTTACAAGAGCGCGTTTTTTTATTTGCAAATTCGATAAATAGGACCGCTCATTGTGGAGTTATTGTATCACTGCGAGAAGGTTATTACTATAAATGGAGAAATTTACCACCATTTGATGCCTTTGAGAGTAATGTATATCATATTACAGCTCCAAGATATAATGAAGTTTTGCAGGCAAGAATTAACTATACGCTTAATAAATTAGAGCTAAATGGGAAAACTATCGGAACTTCTGCTAAAGGATTCAAAGTAGAATTAGATAATAACTATATTTATGAGTTTCTTTTAAGTCTTAAGAATTCACTTTTCTCAGAAGCTAATTCTCCTATTGTAGATTTTCTTAATTATTCTTCCTTTCCAAATATTAGGGAAGGTCTGAGACTCTTTAAGCTTTTTCTAATTTCTGGTTATACTGACGTAACAGAATATATAATGCGTGTTCGATATAGTCAAAAAGAAAAGCATGTTTCAATACCTTTTCATGAATTTTTTAAGGCAATGGGCTTAAACAATAAATTATACTATAACCATGAAATTAGTGTTATCTCAAATATATTCTACCCTGTTGATGGTTCCGATGACCATTTCTTGAAGATATGGATTTTAAAATATCTTCAGAAGCTTTTGGATAATGGAGGAAATGCTACTAAATATGCTCTAGTATCTTCGCTTTTAGAGTTTTTCTTAGAGTATGGTTATAAATTAAATACTTTAAACCAATCTTTATCTGATTTAGTAAAAAATGAATTAATTGAAACAGATGACATTATTTCTGATACAGAATGGAAATCTCTCTCTTCAACTGATTTTAACATTTGTCTGTCAGCCAAAGGAAATTACTACTTAAAAAACTCAAAAAATAGATTTCACTATCTAGATTTAATACTACAAGACACCCCAATTTTTATTAAGGAGCATTTTGATTTAATAAAGTCTGAATTCCCATTATCAGATGATAAAGGGGTTCGTATATTATCGGAAAGAGTTGAAACTGTTAAAAGGTTTGTTGAGTATTTAGAAGTTAAGGAAAAAGAACAGCACAAAGAATTAATAAATTCTTTTGGTAGCATAACACGTGAAATACATTCTCATGGTTTAGATAAAGATCTAGAGAGAATATATGAAAAACTACCTCCAACAAAATGTTATCTGTAATAAGAGGAGAATAAGCTTCGTCTAAATTTCCTAAATCGAATTAATTGACTTGAACAGCCTAAAACAATTGGGAATTCAAAAAGCTTCTCAAATTTACTTCCTGGATAATGAAGAGGTAGAGGGATTTAAGGATCGAATTAATTCGATAGAAAATATTCGAGAGTTAATCATTCTTTTGAGTGAGTATAAGGAGGAAATATTTGAATGATTTAAACACACGGTTAGCAAAAACTTAAAACTCGATATCTTCGAATACAGATAAATAAAAGCACCACAATTAATCAAACAACACTATGAACGACATAAGCACAATTATTCTATTAATCGTATCGGTATTAATCGGAATACCAGTATTTTTCTATTTAGTCCCAGTTGCACTCTGGTTTTCTGCACTGCTATCCGGAGTAAATATCTCATTGATGGAATTAATATTTATGCGACTGAGAAAATCTCCTATTCAGAATATTGTAATGGGTTTGATTACAGCAAGCAAAGGTGGTATTCCAATAAACAGAACTGAATTGGAAGCTCATGCCCTGGCTGGAGGCAATACTGCAAATGTTATTAATGGATTAGTTGCCGCAAAACACGCTGGATTAAAATTGTCATTTAAAAATGCATGCTCATCAGACTTTAAAGGCATCGATTTGGTGAAGTTAGTGCATAAAGAAGTGGAATCAAGAAAAGAAGAAGAGAAGATTTTTGAGTAAAGTTTATTCTTATAGATAATGCGAATAGAATAACTAAACATGAATCAAAACAAGAATATATTATAATTACAGATATGCAAAAATTCACATTATTAAGCCATCAATGGAAGGCGGCCACCCGATCGGCGGCGGTCTCCAAGAGTGCTGGCATCAAAGTCTTTATGGGCTTTGTCTTTTTTATTTTATTCCTTGAGTTACTAGGAGGAGGCTTTTACGTGGGCTCAACACTTGCCGAAAGCTCTGCGAATCCTATAGCCGATTTAATGCGCTATGGAATGTATTTCTTTTTGTCCATTCTTCTGTTTCGCTACATGCTACAGAAACTGCCTACCCTTATGGTAAAGCCTTATTTGGTTTTACCCATAAGAAAAAGCAAATTGGTTAATTTCATGTTGACCAAACCTTTGTTTAACAGTCTTAATATCCTGCCAATTAGTTTTGTTTTGGCTATTACCCTTGGTTTACACAAGCAGATAGATGCTTATACCTTTTGGGTGATTGTTGGCAGCGTAATGGTTGGGGATTTATTTGTTAATTACCTGTCTATTTACATCAAAAGAGTGCAGATAAAGCATGAATATGTCTTTTACCTATTTCTGGCCAGTGTTGGTGCTTTGCTTTTTCTCGATCAGTTTGGCATTATCGATCTGCAGGCCTTTTCTTCCCTTGTGTTTATGCAAGTAATTGAACAGCCATTGTACTTACTGATTGGATTGTTGCTTTTTGCAATAGCTTATTACCTGAATTTCCAATTGCTATACAATCACTTTTCGTTGGAAGACTTTGGAAAGGGCGATACCAACCAGAGAAGCAGTTTGGAGAACCTGAACTACCTGGATCGCTTCGGAAAAATAGGAACCTTTGCTCTACTGGAACTTAAAATGTGTGTAAGAAATAAGCGAACCAGAACCATGCTATTTATGGCACCTTTGTTCTTACTATATGGATTGTTCTTTTACAATGATCCGAAAAACATGGATATGAATGGCTTTCTTATTTTTATAGGCGTATTTATTTCAGGTGGTTTTATGATGAGCTTTGGCTTGTACTTCTTTGCCTGGGAATCGGGTCATTTTGATTTGGTGCTGACCGCAAATAATACTTATAAGGATTACATCAAAGCCAAATACTATTTGATGATGTCGACCAGTACAGTCATTTACCTTTTGTCGACTTTCTATGTTTTTTATGGTATTGAGATCCTGATTATAAACAGCATGTGCTTCTTGTTTAATATAGGAATTAACAGTCTCTTGCTTCTCTATTTTGCAACCAACAACAACCAACACATGGATCTTTCGCAAGGTTCGGCATTTAATTTCCAAGGTGTAGGCGGAAGACATTTTGTTTTAATGATTCCTTTGCTGGTGATTCCAATATTCATCTACCTGCCTTTTGGTTTGTTCGATCAGGCCAATTTGGGTTTTTCGGTTATCGGCATATTAGGTGTATTGGGTTTACTGTTCCGCGAAAAGTTGCTGGATATCATTACCCAGCGTTTTATTGAAAAGCGATACCAAATGTCAGAGGGATTTAGAAATAAGTAATTAAAAAAGAAATTAATATCATGATACATATAGAAAATTTAAGCAAAGCATATAATACGGTTAAGGTTTTAGACATAGAACAATTGGAGATTCCACAAGGTGAATCGTTTGGTTTGGTTGGGAATAATGGAGCAGGTAAAACCACATTGTTCCGACTGATACTAGATTTGATTAAGGCAGACAAAGGACAGGTATTGAGTAAAAATATTGCTGTACACGCCGACAGTCAGTGGAAAAACTATACGGGTTCGTTTCTGGATGAAGGCTTTTTAATTGACTTCTTAAAACCTGAGGAATACTTTAAGTTTATTGCTGATATTAATGGCGTTACCAAGGAAGAATTACAAGCATTTTACAATGATTTTGCGGATTTCTTTGGTGATGAAATTCTGAATAAGAACAAGTATGTTCGCGATTTCTCGAAAGGGAATCAAAAGAAGATTGGCATCTTTGGTGCTATCATTAGTCAACCTGAGGTTTTAATTCTGGATGAACCATTTGCCAACCTGGATCCCTCTTCTCAGATACGTCTGAAGATGTTGTTGAAGGATCTACATCAGAAAAAGAACTTGACCATGCTCATCTCCAGTCACGACTTGAACCATATTGCTGAAGTAAGTGAGCGCATTGTGATTTTGGAAAAAGGTCAAATGGTTAAGGATCTGTTCACTTCTAATGATACTCTTGAAGAATTGGAAGGTTATTTCAATCCTGAGGCTGCTGTTGAGACAGAAGGTTAAGCTAAAATTGCTTTTACATTTTTGAAGAATACAAAACATGCTTAGCATCTTCGAGATGCTTGGCATGTGCTTCTGAAATCATCCACACTTGATTCGAATTATTAGTAAAGAAAAGATTGAAGATGACACAATCGATAGAGAAACGAATAAAAATTATTGAAGGATTCAGGCCTGCATACCAATGGAAAGGCAAAAGCCAAGAGAAAAAGGATAAAAAGCTTAGGCAGTATGCTTTTCTTGATTATGGATTCGTTATGGTATTGCTTTGCCTGGTAATATATGCAAGTTTGTTTGCCTACCTGGAGTATGATTTTGTATCTAAAAAGTGGGATAATGCAGCATTGCTGGTTCAGTTTACCATGTTGTTTGCATTTAAGGCTCCTTTTGCTTACCTGGAAGTTTTGCTAAAAAAGCATGCGAAGGAAATTAAAGGTTCAAACATCAGCTTTAATGAAAAAGTAAATATGGATTTAGAATTCATGATCTCTAAATTGAATGATCGTACGAAATACATATACATTACCGGAATTCCTTTGATCGTAATCATGCTGGCCGCCTTTTTTCAAGTGTTCGACTTGAATCCAATCTGGAATAAATTTCCGGTAGCTGTATTTGGCATTAGCTTGTATCTATTAATCAGAATAAATTTTGATGTTTTTAAACTAAAAAGAAATATTAAGAAAGTGAATGGTATCATGAAATAGAAATAATACCAATTACTATTCAAACTTATACAAATACAGCATAAACTCATAAAACATGATAGAACTAGAACCTGAGTATTTAAACAAAATTGCCAATCAGTTAATTGTCATTAGTTCATTATTGAGCGGTTTTTCGATTGCAGTAATGGCGAATCTATTGGTTAGCGGTACGGAAAAAAGAATATCAAATCATATTTTAAAAGTTACGACCATTGCAGCAGCCTGCTTTTTAATCACCTTGTTTGCCATGACTAAAATTCTAATGATGACAACCAATGGCTTCCCTTTCAAAGTTGAGAATGCTGATCTTGCACTTCCAAAGATCATTGGTTTTATTGCGTTTATATTGGGAGTGATTGCTCTTTCTGTTTTAATCGCTCTTTCTGGCTGGACCAAATCAAGGAAAACTGGAATATTTACTACGATTATTGGAGTCCTAACCTTTATTGCAATATTGGTCAATTTGTAAGACGACAGTACAATTCTATCACCTATATTTATTTAAATCAAAAACATTAAAATAGTTACACCATGGCAAACGGACTGGACGACTTATTAGACGATGCTAAAAAGAAAGGCTCTGAACTTTGGAGCAATATTAAAAGTTCGAGCAAGAATAAACTAAAGGTTGGGATACAAAAACTAAACGACGCGCTGCCTGATATTGAGAAAGCAGGTTTCGTTTTAGTTCGTTTGGATGTTGACATTGCTCTTCTGCCCCGATTGTTTGCACGATTTAAGCAAGTGCATCAAATTAGCGACGAAGAGAAAGAAGCTATTCTTACCAAAACCAAAAAGAACAAGTTTCTCAATTTTATATTAATAGGTCTGTTTAAAGCCGTTGAAATAAAAGGGGAAGTAAAGATTGACAGCATGAACCTGGAGGAGATTGAATTGGAAATTGGCCTCACTCCTTCTGCAAAGATCATTTTCCGCCGAGAGGAAAGGTTAAAGTTGATGGAGTAATTTATTTGCATCACTTGCGAAGCATCCTGGAGATGCTAAGCAAGTTTACCAAAACATAAAACTTACATGAAAAAAACCGAAAAAACACTTGCTGTAATTGCCTTTACCTCTATAATACTTAGCATGAATCATGTGCCTTTTGGTGGGGTTATATCTGTATTGAGCTTTACCATTTTAGCACTTTTGTACATGTATTTAAGTTTTGCTTTATTCAACAAAATTCCTTTCACGAGAATATTAAAGAAAGAAGCTTACCTGAATATTAGTAAATTACGAATTTTTGGAACAGTTCTTACTGGGATGGTTTTATCCTTAAGCCTTATAGGAATGCTTTTCAAATTGCAATTGTATCCAATGGCAGACATAAATTTGCTTACAGGTATATTAGGACTATTAATTGCTGCCATAGTTTCTATAATTAAGTATTCAATAGGCAAAGACAAATTCTACGTTGATATTTTAAAACGAATTATCCTTATTGGAGTTTTCGGACTTCTTTTCACCATCACTCCTAAAGAAAGCATTTTGGAAATCAGACACAGAAAACATCCAGAATATGTGGAAGCCGTTAAGAAAGCCTGGGCTGATCCTGATAATCAAGCTCTATGGAAAAAGGTAGAAGAGGAAAGTTTGAAGATATATAAAGAAAAATAAAGTCATCAAATCCATTCATTAATTTAAGACTATGACAGAAAAACACTATCCAGGAATACCAGATAGAATTAAAGCTGTAATCTGTGATTCTATTGTTATCATTATATTCATGTTTACTGCAAGTTATTTGTTCGCCAAATTCGAGAATGTACCTGATAATGCGAGATTGATTGCATTTGTCTTCATCTTTGGCTTATACGATCCAATTTTCACAAGCCTATTTGGTGGAACAATTGGGCACTTTATGCTTGGCATTCGAGTTAAAAAAGAAAAGAACAAGGATAAGAATATTCTATTCCCTTTCGCTTTAATCAGATTTATTGTAAAAGCAATACTTGGTTGGATATCCTTGCTTACAGTAGCAGGTAACGAAAAGAGAAAAGCCATTCATGATCATCTGGTCGGATCAGTAGTGATTTATTCCGATCCAGAAACTGATGATAACTAAAGAACACTGCACTTTTCTTTAGTTTTAGACTTTGTACATCAACAGTTTTGATCCATGAAAGCCATATTTAAATTCACCCCTAGTGGAACAATTACTAAAACTCTCCCACCGGGGTTATATATTATTCTTTCGCAATTTGAAATTGTAGGAGACTCTCTCCCCTCATCTCATCCATCAATTTGGTTTCTTTAATAAACTGTGTCCAATGTTTCGATAGATCTTCGCTTAGCATGTATGCCTCACACTCTTTTAGTTGGCTAATTACCGATTCTGGAATTTGTTTTTTTTCCGCCCAGTCGTAAAACTTCTGGTATTCTACAACAACAGTTTGTTTCAAGTCTTCAGGCATTACTTTGGTGTTGTAGTACAGTGGTCTATCCAGCATGTTAATGTAAAGTCCATCGGGTTCAATGATCTGCTCCATAAGACAGGTACGGTACAATTCAGGTAAATTCTTAATGGATAAAACAGAAATGGTTGGAGCAATAGCAAAACGAATGTGTTTCAAAGATCGAATTGCTTCTCTATTCTCCTGAAACTGCTTCCAATTGAAACCTTTACGGATGTATTCGCCTAATTTTCCATGTGCATCTATGCTCGCAAGAATTTCCACCTCAGGAAAGTGCTTCCAATAATCAAGCACATCATATTCACCAAACTTCAAAACCGAAAAGTTAGTGTTGTAGCGCAAATTCATTTGTGTTGTCTTATTCTTTACCAACCAATCCAACAATTGATAATGTTCTTTGGTAACCAAAGGCTCACCTCCTGCAAAATAGATTTCTTTCGCATTCAAAAGCGCTTCGCCCGATTGCTCAATAAACGCATCAAAATTGTGGATATTCTGCAGCAAAGCCTCATCGCCCAGGCTTCTCCCCATCTGCCTGGCTTCAGGAAACCATGCCGAAGAGGCTCCATGCCAACAGGTACGACATCGGAAATTACAGGCATTGGAAAAACGAATATCAAAGGTAAAGGGTAAATTGTTTTCCCTCTCCTGAAAAGCTGGTCCAAACTTCTCGTGCACCTCTTGTCGGATGCTTTTCCCTCCTGCTTCCTCCAAATGCTGACAAACCCTACACCTTGGATCTTGTTCACCCCGCGCAAACTTCTCACGCAGCTGGCTGATAGCTTCGCCATTCCAAATTTCGTCGAAAGATTGGTTATTACAATCCCCGAAAGGGATATTGGCCACACAACAGGCCTTTACTTTTCCTGCATTTCCTACATGGTAGTGAATCCATGGCATCAAACAATATGGGGTAGAATTTGTCATGGGGCAAAGATAATTGATTTACGTAGAGACGTAGCATGCCACGTCTCTACAAAAGCAAAAAGGGAGGTCTTCTCCTCCCTGTTGCCCCAATCATGGATATGCTATTTCGTAAGCAACAATTTGGCTTTCGACAGCTGGGTATCGGTTAGCCCAAATCTATCCGTTAAGGTATAATCCTTTTTAATATCAGGGATTACACCATGTCCATCGTACATGTTACCATCGGGTTGATAAGAATAGATTCTCGACATTTTCACCTTGATTCTGGAATTTGGCAGGCGTCTGCTTTTCGAAAAGCCACTACCCCCTCCGGTTGTATTTCCCAGCAAACGCACGCTATCACCCTGGCGAATCCCTGCTGCAAAAATATCTGATGCACTAAAACAGCCTTCGTCCACCAATACGATTACCGGCTTATTGTAGTAGTAGGTGCCATGCTCCTTTGTAGGACTCACAACCATGTAGTGATATTCTGTGAATTTATCATCGCCAACCGAACGGACAGGCTTAAAAGATCTTTTGACTTTTTTGATTGCCTTTCTCTCGGCCTTGGTGTATGCCTCATAATTGAAAGGATAGGCATAACGTGCAGGCAAATAGCCATTTTTAGGATGAACATCCTTGTCTGCATCGATTCGGTAACGCGCCACATTGGTAACTTTTGGCTCTTTAATAAAGTAAGGCAACAATGCTTTTAAAGGAGCTCTGCTACCTCCACCATTACCACGAATATCGATAATCAGGCCATTGGTATTTTTAAATTCTCCCATGGCTTTGTGCAAAGACTCGATAAATTCATTCTCATCATCCATATGTTCCTGAAATGCCAAATATCCCAGATTTCCATCCATAATCTCCTTCTTGAAATGGCTCCTTTCCATAGCCCCCTGAGGATTGTATTTCTGAAGATCCACCTCTTCTGTGATCTGCTTTTCACCATTACCAAAGCACAATGTGACACTCTTATTGATCTCTTTGCCTGCAAGCTTCAACATCAAACCACTAAAAGAAAGATAATCCAAAGCATTGCGCTCAACAAATTTAGATGTTGTTTTGGGTATAAACCTCTCTGCAATATCATAGAACTCCTCGGTTGGGATTCCATTAACAGAAAGAAGCTGCGGATAGTCTTTATTGTAGAAGGTTTTCTCACCAACATTTACAGCTACAAAGCCTTCCTCTTCTTTTATCACCTGAAAAGGAAAAGAGAGCAGTTCCGATTTCTCGGCAAAAATATATCGCATGCTAACCCGGCTGTGTCCATCACCGAAATTGGCCATGAACATTTTTAACTGAAGTGCAAAATCACGATTTGAAATACCATCTCTCAAATCCATACGAATCACATCCAGGGCTGTCTTGTAATCGAAGTGACGCAAATCGGCATAGGAGTAGTTGTTCACAATTTGCCACTCCAGGTGCTCCAGGTCATGAATTGCCTCTTCCGCACCAATCCAATCCTTTTGTGCTGGAGCATAACCATCTAACCTGTGCTGAAGGTATTTCAGGTCAGCCGGAACCACAGAGGAATGCTTTCGTTGAATTCTATTCTCCCCTATCAATTTCTCCATATAACTGGTTGCCAAATCACGATTTTCCTTCTTCATCTCAAAATCTTTGGTAATGTTTTTTCCATTTTGCTCAAAAGTTACCTTCACAGACTTGCCACGCTCCATCTTCATATCATCCATGATATAATGAAGGTATCGGGTAAAACAAAACTTCCAATCGCTGGGTTCCATATCCTGAGCATACTCAATATACTCACCAACGGGCTTTCCCTCTATACTTATCAACTTCACCCAATCCTGCTGATACTCTACATAGGGAAGATTCTCACGATATTCGACTTTTGGGAAAGGTGTTCGTTTGTCTTTTTTTTCCCTGCCAACCACCACCCCAGCAAGCATTAGCAGGGCGATTATTAAAAAACTTAACTTTTTCATTCATATCAATTTTAATACTCTCGCCATGCTGGCCACACAAAGCTTAAGCTGATTTCTAATTTTCATTTCTTTCAAGCGAATATATCGGAGCAATCATGGAATGAAAAACCAAATCGACGTAGGGCAGTTCTCAATCGATTTGACGAGAGAGTTCATCGACTTGTTTTGAATCAAATTATCTACTTTTACTTTCGAACCAATTCAAGTAAAAATGATCACTTACCAGAAGTTTTTGGAACACTTAAAACACCCGAAAATCAAAAATCGCATTCGGATATTTTTTCATAGTCTTTATATATTGGCCTTCCTGTTTATATATGTTCCCGCTTTTAATATCAATTGGCCTCTGGAATTCCCGGACTTCTTTTACCGCGATGTATTTGAATATGGTTTGACTAGTTTATTCGTTTATATCCTTTATTTCCTGAAAGGAAAATGGACATTGAATAAAAAGTATCTTTTGCTTGCAGGCCTGATAAGCTTAATGCTTATTTCTCTTATCACAATAGCCTATTTTAAGAACTCTCAACCATACCTGTCAGGTCCTACATTTACATCGATATTTGATGACATGATGCAATATATTGGTTTTGGAGGTGTACTCTTCCTAATGTTCCTTGCTATTGATCATCTGGACTATATTTTCTCAAGCAGGTATCACAAAGTAAAAGAGGCACTGGATGCAACACGCAACCAATTGCTTCGTCAACAGTTTCATCCCCATTTTCTTTTCAATGCTCTGAATTCGGTGTACAGCATGTCACTGAACAATCACCCCTCCACTCCAGATACCATCTTGAAACTATCGGGAATGATGCGCTACCTTACCGACGAAGTAAATATTAGCAGAATCCCGATTGATAGGGAGCTTAAATTCTTAAAAGAATACATTGCCATTGAGAAAATCAGGTTTGGAGAAAAAGCGAATATCATTTTCGAGATTGAAGGAGAAAGCAAAGGGAAATTCATAGAGCCTTTACTGCTAATTCCTTTGGTTGAAAATGCATTTAAACATGGCTTTTATACCAACAACACATCAGCCTTTGTCCACATTAACTTGAAACTTGAAGACAAGGTGATGAAGTTTACGGTTCAAAACAGTATATTGACCAGCAAGCCGGAAAAATATGAAGAAAGAGAAGGCAAAGGGCTTGACAACTTAAAAAACAGGCTACAGTTGAGCTATCCTAAGACTTCTAAACTATCGCTAACAGAACAAAACAAGATTTACCTGGCAGAACTGGAACTTAAATTGGAGGTATGAAACGTCCATGATTAAATCATTATTAACTCACATATGGTAATGGTTATTTAATCATGGTAAGTTCCATCTGACAACTATAAGAAAATTATATACGGATGAAAAGCTATACAACAATCATTATAGACGACGAACAACTGGCTATTGATGTTATAAAAAACTACCTGACCAGGTATCCACAGTTCAAACTATTAGCGTGTTTTACAAATCCTGAGGAGGCATTTGCCTACCTGAATTCGCATAAGGTAGATTTGGCATTTACCGATATTGCCATGCCTAACATTTCAGGAACCGAACTGGTGAAGCTGACAACATCAAATACAAAATTTGTGATGGTCACCTCCTATTCCGATTATGCCATTGAGAGCTTTGAGCTGGATGTGATAGACTACCTGCTAAAGCCTGTTCCCTTCGATCGGTTTGCAAAAACCATCGACCGTTTCCTGAGCCTGGACTTAGAGACTACAGAGACAAATAAAACCACCTCTCCTTCCTTTTTCATTAAAGAGGGAGATGAATATGTAAAAGTTTGGGTGAAAGACATCGACTACATTGAAGGCATGAAAGATTATGCCAAGATCTATTGTGGAAAGAATTACTACCTGGCACTTAAAACCTTAAAATCATTGGAAGAAACATTAGCTCCTTATGGTTTCATGCGTGTACATAAATCTCACATCGTGCCACTCGAGAAGATTACCCAATTCAATGGTCGGGTGATTCTTATCAATACAAATCAAATTCCTGTTGGATCGAGCTACCGGGAAGCCTTAAAAATTTACCTGGAAAATAAACGCTTATAACAAAAAAAAGAGAGGTACGTTCGCACCTCTCTTAATTGATAATTATAATTTATATCAGTCTGCCATTAAAACGGATAATGCGATACAGTAGAATTTCGACTTTTCGCTCTCGCTCCTCGACATTACTACAACAGGTTTCGTTGTTCCTTGAATCAATCCTCCAAGTTCTCCTCCTCCAAACAACATCAATCCTTTGTAGAATGAATTACATGCTTCCAAAGATGGGAAAATCAAACAATCTGCTTCTCCATTAATTGGTGTTGGGATTCCCTTGATTTCCACCGATGCAGGATCGCAAGCAAGGAATACATCCAATGGTCCATCAACAATACAATCTTTAATCTGACCACGATCAGCCATTTTACAGATAATTGAATCATCCACTGACCCCTGGAAAGCAGGATTTGGTTTTTCAGTAGCTGAAATCAAAGCTACTTTTGGTTTCTCAATTCCGAATCGCTTCGCCATCTTTACCGAATAGTTCACCATTGCAACCTTCTGATTCAAATCAGGATAAGGTAAAACTGCTGTATCAGATACAAATAGAAGCTTGTCATACTTTGGTAAATCAAGAGCACAAACATAGCTCATCACGGCTTTTGGAGGCAATAACCCCTTTTCTTTGTTTAAAACTGCTTTAAGGAATTTATCTGTTCCTACCAAACCTTTCATTACAACATCCGCCTCATCTTCTCGAGCCATACGTACAGCCTCTGTTGTTGCTTCAACATCATTTGGAATATGAACAATGGTAAAGATTTCTGGATTGATTCCTTCCGCTTCAGCCTTTGAACGAATTTCCTTCTCATCACCAATCATTACAGCTTCTACAAAACCTTCGTTAATGGCTTTTGCAATAGCTCCAATAGTATTTGGATCCTGTGCGTAAGCAACAGCAATTTTCTTTTTCTTTCCGCTTTCGCGAAGATGGTCGACCATTTGGTCAAGGGAACGAATTGGGGACATATATTTTAAGTTTATATAATTAGAGACGTACGGTCGTACGTCTCTACATGAAATATATTATTTTGAAGCAACTAAAGCTGCTAAAGCAATCGAATATAATTTTGTAAGAACACTATCTCCACGAGATGAAAGAATAGCTGGACATTTTGCACCAACTACAAATGCACCAAGTTCAGCTTTAGCTAATTTGGTATTTGTTTTGTAGAAAACATTACCCGATTCGATATTTGGGAACACCAAACAGTCAGCATCACCAGCAACTTTCGATTCTAACTTCTTAATCTCTACAGATTCCTTATCGATAGCAACATCAATTGCCAAAGGTCCATCAACATAAGCATTTTTAATCTGACCACGATCAGCCATTTTAGAGATAATTGTCGCATCAACACAAGCTTCCATTTTTGGTAAAACTTGCTCCGAAGCAGCAACCAATGCAACTTTTGGAGTATCGATACCTAAAGCTCTTGCTACATTGATTACGTAGTTTGTTAAAGCAACTTTTTGGTTTAGATCTGGCTGAGGAATAACAGCAACATCACTACACACCAATAGTTTGTGATAGTTTGGATTCTCCATTACTGTAACGTGACTCAAAACAGCTTTTGGAGGCATCAATCCAGTTTCTTTGTTCAAGATTGCTTTCATGTACTTATCGGTACTTACCAATCCTTTCATAATCATATCACCTTCACCATTGCGAATCAACTCAACTGCTTTTTGAGCAGCTTTTATTTCAACTGGCTCATGCACTACAGTGAATTTAGTAACATCAATATTGTGCTCAGCACAAGTCTTCTTAATGGTTTCCTTATCACCTACTAATGTAGCATCAACAATGCCTTTCTCTACAGCATTGTTTACAGCTTCAATTGTATGAGCATCGTTAGCATAAGCAGCTACCAAACGCTTTTTCTCGTTACTTTTCAGAACGTCAATGATTTGCTCCAAACGTGTAATCATCTTCTTTATCTATTTTAGTGTTTGTTTTTCGGAATTAATCCCGTTTGATTTAGTTGTAAGGCAAAAATATGAAATAATTACGAATCATATCTAATACTACAAATAAAACTTACGATTAATTACAAATATTAGAATTATTCTAACAATGTGAAATTTCAATAACAGAAAGCAATGAGCAATTAGAAACGTTCAAATATTGAGCGCAACTGATAACTGATTTAGTCTTGCTTAAGCGGAATAGAAAAATAGAAGGATGTACCTTTTCCTTTGACACTGCTAACCCGAATTTGTCCACCATTCAATTCAACAAACTCCTTACTCAACATCAGTCCGAAACCAGTTCCTGTTTCATTGGCAGTTCCTTCGCTAGTAACCATTTTATCAATTTTAAACAGGTTTTTAACTTGCGTTTCTGTCATTCCGACACCTTCGTCCTTCACCTGAACAATGGCAAAATTTTCTTTCTTAATCGCTCTTAGTAAAATGTTTTGGTTGGCGTGAGAGAACTTAATTGCATTCGACATCAGGTTTCTGATAACAGTATCTACCATGGACTTGTCAGCATTTACTTGCAAGCTCTTAAAATCTCCCTCTACATGAATATCCTTTAGCGAAGCCTGACTCTTATGAAGCTCTAGGTTTGTTTGCAATACCTCGGCCAGATCGAACTCTACTCTATTAAGTTTGAACTTCCCTTTCTGAACATTTGCCCATTCCAATAAACTTTCCAAAAGCTTGAAGGTATCATCTGAACTTTTGTAGATCATCTCGGTAAGCTCTTTTTTCTCCTCTTCCGATAGCATATCTTCATCGCGTATCAGCATTTTAGAAAATCCACGAATGGCATTAAATGGATTTCTTAAGTCATGACCTATAATTGACAAGAATCTATCTTTTGCCTTATTGGCCAATAGTAGACTCTGATTGGCATCTTGAAGCTGAACAGTACGTTCGGAAACTATTTTCTCCAACTCTATCATATGTTGCTGCGCTCTTCGTTTACTGTATTGACTTGACATATACACAATCAATAGAATTAGAACCAATTCGGTAAGAATGGTGTACCAACGTAAATACCAAACCTGGTTTACTCGCAGAGGAATAATCCTATTTTCGCTCCAGGAGTAGTTTCCTTCATGTTTACAGCGAATACAAATCTCATAACCACCAGGTTCTAAACCTGATACAATCACTTGATTTTTGTCAGATAGGGCTTTCCAATCCTTTATTTTATCTTTTCCTCTCATCACACAATATTGAAACTGATTTTGCTTTTGAGGATAGATAATAGCTGTTACATCCATTAATAACATTGAGCCTTTAGTTACTTCAAGAGAACTATTCGGTTGAATAAACCAAGACTCTTCCTTAGCGATATGCACAATTGGTTTGGGTGTATTGGGAATCGTATCTGTAATGTGTGCAAAAGCCAAACCATTGGACGTACCAACCCAAAGAAACCCCTTATCGTCGATTAATAAATTTCCAACAGTAAAAGTTTTTGATGGTAAACCTTGGTCAGGAGTAAATAAGGAGATCTCTTCTTTGCGTTTTCGAATTATTCCATGACTAGTAGTAAGCCATATTGCATTATACTGGTCGATTACCACTGCATTAATTTCGCTATTAGTATAATCACCAAGATTAACTTGATTAATATTAGAATCAAAATATTTAAATAGTCCTGAAGAACTACCGATGTATAATGTATCCTTCACCGACCACATGTCTCGAATCCAAAAATCCATGTTACCAACATCAGGAATATCGATGCTAATATTTTCAAACTTATCTTTATTCCGATTGTATCGATACAAATACGAATGTTGATATTCCCCTCCAACGAACAGCGTATTATTTTGATCTATAAAGATATCCTGAACAATTCTTCTTTCGTTAAAATCTTTAAAATAGCTTTTAATTGTACCTTCACTCAAGTTTACCTGGAACAACTCCTTGTCTGCCACAACCCAAACAATATCAGCATTGTCAAATTCGATTTCCGATATAGTTTGTGTACTAACTTGTATGGTTTTTAGTAATTCATTTCTTAAATACAATAAGAGTTGTCCTTGTTCTGTTCCTATTAAAGTATATTCCTCAAATTGCTGAAATACATTCAAAGATCCTTCAAACTCTATGTCGATCACATCAATATGTTGTTCATCGACAACTTTAAAGAAATGACTTCTTCCAGCACAAATCAATTGACCATCAGGTGACTTTCTTATGCTAGCTACATATTCTGAGTTGGCAGTGAGAAATTGAGAAGTAAAGAACTTCTTCTCCATAACAATTACCCCTGAATTTGTGGAAACCCATAACTTACCAAAATGATCTTTGTATAAGTCATTTACAGTAAAATATGGAAATCCTCCAACAGGATAAAATTTGTGTTCATCATTCAATTCAATTTCAACCAAGCCCTGAAACCATGTTCCTGCAATTACCCTATTTTTATTAATCTGTTCAAAGCAAGAAGCAATTATATCCTTCGATATAGTCTCGGTATGAACTACTCTGCCTTTAAAATCGAAAATGATTTTTATGATTCCCAATGATGTACCCAATAAAAATTCATTGGAACCAATCTTAAAGGAAGAATGAACCAAAAAACCAGGCTGATATGCTGATTTATCAAATGAATTGCTTTTCTGATTAAAATTGTAAAACCATCCCTTTTGAGAGACAACGATAAGATTGCCATTATCACACTCCAAAAACTGAAAAGATCTGGCATAAGAACTCGTTAAGTTTTTTTCATCCATATGATACTTCTCAACCGTGCCATTATTTAATCTATACAAATGATTGTAATCTGAAATCCAAACCTGTTGCTTCTTATCCTCAAAAACATGCTTGGGGTATTTTGGAGATACAGGATCCAAGTTACATTCGAGTATCAATTCCAAACCATTGGATTCAAAAGAAGGTGTGATCTTGTAAATTGCATCATCAGATAATGCTAATAAGTTGCCACTCTGAAGCTTAATTAACTCTTTAAAATAGTTTGATTTACCATCAGGTACTTCGTATAAATAAAAGTTGTCATTAATCAAAGAATATACGCCAGCATCTGTGGCAAAATAATAGATCCCCAATGAATCTTGAACTGTATATTTAACAAGCTCTTCGTTTAATTTATTCTGCTTATTGTATTCATGGAATCGAAAATCAGTTCTTTGAGCAAAAACCTCACAGAACACCATCATCAATAGTGCTGTAATCAAAAGTTTATAAAAAGGTAGCAGCTTGGTCATATAGTCATTTTTAAAGAATCCCAGCCAATTAAGTGTGTCATCAATGCACTAAACGGTAATCCTTCTGATTTGTTACAATAAAATACGGCAAAATCGACTATTCATCAAATTAAATATCAACTTCACACGTGATTAAAAGCAATTAATCATAAAGCGGACACTTCATCTCATACTTTTTGATTTTCAAAAACAATTGACAGGATGAAACTTACTACAGAAAAAATTCCATAAGTACTGTAAATGCAATACTTTTCAGAGAATGGCATAAAAAAAGCCTGGCTATTCGCCAGGCTTCCAAAATATATCTTAAGGATATCTTATTTCAATCCATTCAAGATTCTCTGAGTATCAGATGCAATTACTAACTCTTCGTTAGTAGTTATCACCATAGCAGCTACTTTTGATCCTTCTTTAGAAATCACAGCATCTTTACCTCTTAAACCGTCATTCTTTTCAGCATCGAAATCAAGTCCTAAATAACCGAAATCTTTAATGATTTTCTCACGAGAAACAGAATCGTTTTCACCAATACCACCAGTGAAAAGAACCAAATCAACACCACCCATTGATGCAGAATAAGAACCTACAAATCTCTTCACACGATATGCGAACATATCTAAAGCCAATTGAGCTCTTTCGTTTCCACCTTCAGCAGCAATTTCAAGGTCTCTCATATCAGATGAAATTCCTGAAACACCAGCCAAACCTGACTGTTTGTTAATTAACTTATTCGTTTCTTCGATAGAAAGATTTTTCTTCTCTGCAATATAAAGAAGCGCACCTAAATCAAGGTTACCAGTACGAGTACCCATCAAAAGACCTTCATTTGGAGTGAATCCCATTGAAGTTTCAATGGATTTACCACCATCAATTGCACATACAGAAGCACCGTTACCTAAGTGACAACTAACAATCTTCTTGTCTTCAATGTTCCACCCTAAGATATCACAAGCTTTGCTTGCAACATACTTGTGACTTGTTCCGTGGAAACCATACTTACGAACTCTGTACTTGTCGTAGCATTCGTATGGTAATCCATACATAAATGCTTCAGCAGGAAGAGTTTGGTGGAATGATGTATCGAATACTGCAACCTGTGGTAAACCTGGAAGTAATTTTTCCATCGAAAGAATTCCTTCAAGGTTCGCTGGGTTGTGAAGTGGAGCCAATTCACAACAAGCTGCTATGTTTTCTTTAGCAATTTCGTCGATTAATGCACTGTCTTTAAAGAACTCACCACCATGAGCAACACGGTGACCCGCTGCGTTAATTTCTTTCAAATCAGAAATCACACCATGCTCTGGACTTACCAACGCCTTCAATACCAAATCAATACCTACGCTATGATTTGGAATATCCTGTACCAACTCAAATTTATCTTTTCCTTCTGGCTTGTGAGTTAATACTCCCTCTTTTAAACCAATTCTCTCTACAAGACCTTTAGCTAACAATGTAGCCTCATCACCCATGTGAAGCAATTGATATTTCAAAGAAGAACTACCGCAATTAAAAACTAAAACGTTCATTAGATTTTTTGTTTATTTGTTAAGTTTGGATTTTACTACTTAATATTTATTTACATTCCTGCTGCCTGGTTTGCAGTAATCGCAACAAGATTTACGATATCGCTTACAGAACAACCTCTTGATAGGTCATTAATCGGAGCTGCCATACCTTGAAGAACAGGACCAACTGCTTCAGCACCTGCTAAACGTTGTACCAATTTGTATCCAATGTTTCCTACTTCCAAAGTTGGGAATACCAATACATTTGCCTTACCAGCAACCTTGCTACCTGGAGCTTTTTTCGCACCAATAGCTTCTACGATTGCAGCATCAGCTTGCATTTCACCATCAATCTGGAATTCCGGAGCCATTTCTTTAGCCAATCGAGTTGCTTCTGCAACTTTATCAACCATTTCGTGTTTTGCTGATCCCATAGTTGAGAAGCTCAACATTGCAACACGAGGTTCCATTTCAGCAATTGCTTTTGTAGTTTTAGCTGTTGCAACTGCAATTTCGGCCAATTCGCTAGCTGTTGGGTTCGGATGAACAGCACAATCAGCAAATACCATCATACCATCATCTCCGTAGTTCTTGTCTTTCAAAATCATAATGAAAGCACCAGAAACAACCGAAATACCTGGCATAGTTTTCACAATCTGGAATGCTGGACGCAATACATCCCCTGTTGCATTTAATGCACCTGCAACTTCTCCATCAGCATCACCAGCCTTTATCATTAAAGTAGCCAAATAAAGAGGATCTTGAACCAATTCCATAGCTTGTTCCATGGTCATCCCCTTTTTCTTTCTTAATTCAACCAAAATTTCAGCATAAGCTTCCATTTTGTCATGACTTTTAGGATCAACGATAATTGCCTTATCGATGTTTTTCAATCCCAAACGATCAGCTTCTCCTTTGATTTCTTCAGGAGCACCAATCAAAATAATTTGTGCGATACCTTCCTCCAATAAGATATCTGTTGCTTGCAAAGTTCTCTCCTCAGTCCCTTCCGGAAGAACAATTCTCTTGTTGTGTAGTTTGGCGTTTTCTTTAATCTTTTGCAATAAGTCCATTGTAGATCAATATATTAATCAGTTTTGTAATCTCGACATTGCAAATTTAGGAATAAAAAGTAAACTGTAGATTTCTAAATTCATAATTTTTGTCAGTTTTGGCTTCATTTTTTTAATAAATAATCATTCTTGATAAGGCGCGGTTCAAAAATAAAAATGTAACTTCAATTTTTGAGAATCACACAGGCACTAGAATTGCTTAAAACTGGCTTATTTACTATGAACACCGATAATTATTCGAATCGATTTATCCAATTACAAAAACAAATTTCAGGAGAGGTTTTTACCGATAATACAACACGAATTTTATATGCTACAGATGCATCGGCATATAAAGTAATGCCTTTGGCAGTTGTTTACCCGAAAAATGAAGAGGATATCAAAACATTGGTTCAATTCGCCAATCAGGAATCATTATCATTAATCCCCAGAGCAGCTGGAACATCCCTGGCCGGGCAAGTTGTTGGGAATGGAATTGTGGTAGATATATCAAAACATCTTACGAAAATATTAGAGCTAAATACCGAAGAAAAGTGGGTAAAAGTTCAACCAGGCGTCATTCTAGATGAACTGAATCTGTATTTAAAAGATTACAATTTGTTTTTTGGTCCGGAAACTTCTACCTCAGGTCGATGCATGATGGGCGGTATGCTTGGAAACAACTCATGTGGCTCCCACTCTATTATATATGGAAGCACTCGAGACCATACCCTGGAAGTAAGTGCCATTTTAAGTGATGGAAGCAAAGCTGTATTTGGAGATCTGAACAAAAATGAATTTGAGCAAAAGTGTGCAGGCTCCAATTTAGAGTCTAAACTATATAATAATATACACTTCATCCTATCTGATCAGGAAAATCAGAAAGGTATTCGACAAGAATATCCCGATATAAATATTAAAAGGCGTAACACTGGTTATGCAATTGACCTTTTGCTTGAGTCTAATTTGTATACGAAGGGCGGCGACCAATTTAATTTTAGTAAACTGCTAGCCGGTTCAGAAGGAACTTTGGCTTTTACGACTGAAATAAAGCTGAACCTCGTTCCAGCTCCTCCAAAAGAAAAAGCTTTAATATGTGCTCACTTCAAAAGACTTGAAGAAGCAATTCAAGGTAATCTTATTGCCCTAAAATACAAACCTGGTGCCGTAGAACTTATGGATGATCAAATCCTTAAACTTACAGAAGGAAACATTCTACAGGCAAAAAACAGATTTTTCCTAAAAGGAAATCCCGGAGCTTTACTGATTATAGAATTCGCACGAGAAACAACAGCTGAAATCGAAGAGATCGCCAACAAAATGGAAGATGAATTCAAAGCCAGCTCGTTAGGATATCATTTCCCTATGGTTACAGGAACCGAGAACATTGCAAGAGTTTGGGATTTGCGAAAATCTGCATTGGGAGTACTTTCCAATATGCCAGGTGATGCCAAACCGGTTTCCTTGATTGAGGACACATCGGTAATGCCAGAGGTTTTGTATGATTACATTGCAGAATTTAAGGAGCTGATGAAAAAACACGATATCATCTGTGTATTTCATGCTCATATTGGTAGTGGAGAAATTCACTTACGACCGGTATTAAACCTAAAAGATCAAGGCGATCAGGAAAAGTTCCATGCCATTGGCCTGGATTCTGCCAAACTTGTGAAGAAATACAAAGGATCCTTAAGTGGAGAACATGGCGATGGACGTTTGCGAGGAGAGTTTATTCCTATAATGATTGGCGAAAAGAATTATGAACTTCTTCGGGATATCAAAAATGCCTGGGACCCCAATCACATTTTCAATCCTGGAAAGATTGTTGATACACCAAAAATGAATACGCATTTGCGCTATGAACCCAATCAGGAAACCAAAGAAATAAATACCTATTTTGATTTCTCGTCCGATATGGGAATTGTTCGTGCAACAGAGCGCTGTAATGGTTCTGGAGATTGCAGAAACACTCATTTAACGGGAAAAGCTTTGTGTCCAAGTTACCAGGCCAGTTTAGATGAAAAGCTAAGCACCCGAGCCAGGGCAAACCTTTTTAGAGAATTCATTAGCAATTCTGAACAGAAAAATCCATTCGACCATAAAGAATTGTACGACATTTTAGATTTGTGTCTTTCGTGCAAAGCTTGTAAATCGGAATGTCCGTCGAATGTTGACATGGCCAAGCTGAAAGCTGAGTTTTTGCAACAGTATTACGATTCGAATCCTGTTCCCTTAAGAAGCAAACTTATTGCAAATATCAGCAGAATAAATAAATTGGGTAGCCATGCTCCTTCCCTTTTCAATTTTGTGAATCAGCATCCAATAATCGGAAAGTTGGTAAAACGAAATTTGGGATTTGCAGAAGAAAGAAGCATACCGAAGCTGCATCATACAACACTCAAAAAATGGCATTCCAATAATGGCAATATTGAATCAAAAAGAAAGGTTTATCTGTTTGCCGATGAATTTACCGATTACAATGACACACCCATTGGAATAAAAACCATTGAGTTGCTTCAAAAACTTGGATATAATGGCATTATACCTAAACATGAGGAAAGTGGGAGAACTTATCTTTCTAAAGGATTGGTGAAAAAAGCCAAATTCCTTGCCATTAAAAATGTAAACCTCTTGCAAGATATCATTAGCGAAGAAACTCCTCTAATTGGGATAGAACCATCAGCTATTCTTACATTCAGAGATGAATATATCGATTTGGTTCCTGAAAACATGCGTGAATCGGCAAAACAATTGGCGAGTCATGTATTCATGATTGAAGAATTTCTACACAATGAAATGCAGAAAGGAAACATTAGTCCAAATCAATTTACCACAGAAGCAAAAGAAATTAAATTCCATGCTCACTGTTATCAAAAATCATTGGCCTCTTCCCTTCCAATTAAAGAGATATTGAGTTTCCCTGTAAACTACTCTGCCATTGAAATAAAATCAGGTTGCTGTGGTATGGCTGGCTCTTTTGGTTACGAAAAAGAGCATTACGATTTAAGCAAAAAAGTAGGCGAGTTAATTTTACTCCCGGAAGTTCGAAAAACACCACAGTCTGTTTTAATTGCAGCTTCAGGTACTTCCTGTCGCCATCAGATTAAAGATGAGACTGAGCGGGAAGCACAACATCCGGTTGAAATTTTGTGGGAGGCATTGAAAAAATAAATACTTATTTACCTATTACGATTTAACAACAAAAAACAATCTGTTTATCGGAATATTAACATACTTTATCCGATTTATCTTGTAGTTTTATGCTTCTAAAGGTTTCTTTACTCTTGAAATCTTTAAAACAATAAATTATGAGGCAAATAATTGTAGGTTTTTTCTTATTTTTCAGCTTAACTTCTACTTCTCTATTTGGGCAGTTAATTAATGTTGACTCAAATATAGAATCTACCTATTGGAATTTTATTCGTGCTAAAATTTTACCACCTAATACCAAAGCTTATCGATTCGCAAAAGATATTCGCATTCATCTTAAAGGAGGTTTTAACAAACAAGATTCTGTTTGTATTCAACAATTGATCGAAAAAGTAAAACCTCTTATCAATACTGTAAACATTGAACTCAATGATTCACTACCTAATATTACATTATGGATTAGAAGTGGAACTGGAGCTAGAGAAATTCATAATTTTTATGGTCTAAAAAAGTATGGAACCATTACATCTCAAGAGCATCAATTCTCATTTGATGATATGGAACAAACTGTACGAAAACCATATTTAGAATATTATTTGATTAGTAGTTTAACTGCAAAGCAGCAAAATCCAACTGGAGATACAGGCATTGCGCAAAGTATTTTTCATGAAGATGATCCCATCAAAACTAAATTTACCGAAGCAGATCAATTTTTGATACAAAAACTATATTCAAAAGATTTTTACAGTCAGTTTAAATCCAATTTTAATGGTTCGCTTATTGATTATTATTATTATCGGTTTGGAGATAGGATTCGCTTTGCCAGTGAGGCAATCGCAATTATACTAGGATTTGTTTCTCTGCTCTTACTGCTAAAATTCCATTTGATTAAAACCGAATCCAAAAACTGGAAAGAATTTGTAAAACAAGGCTTTCTGATCATCAATTGCATACTTTTCTTTTATCTACTTTCCCAACGATTTACTACATACAAATTCATTGCCTGGCCAGATATTCTAAAAATCGTTTTGCTAACGCAAGTATTGTTATTTTTTGAATTATTTTTCATTTATCTAATCGAGAAAAGATTCAAAGTTCAAAAGATCTCAACCAAGCTCATCAGACAATCGGTGACAACATCCGTTTTTACCTATTTCTTCTTTATTGGATATTCTTATATTTTGCCTTTAAGTTTATCGTATAAAGCTTATTGGAATTGGGAATTGAGTTTTGAGCAAATGACAATTGTAATCATGGTAGTTTGCTTTAGGCTGATTTTTAACTTTACCAATTTTCAAAACATACAAGAAATCAGACTTCGCGATATGGAGTTGTCAAAATTGAAGCTATTAAAAACCAAGGCTGAACTTCAATCATTACATTCAAGAATTAACCCGCATTTCTTATACAATTCATTAAACTCGATTGCAACACTTGCCCATATCAACCCTGAAAAAACTGAAGATATGGCTCTTGAGCTATCTGATTTTTTTAGATATGCAATAAACCACAACAATCAGGATATAATTGAAATAAAAAAGGAGGTTGAAATCACTAGAACCTATTTGCAAATAGAAAAAGTACGTTTTGGCGAAAAATTAGATTTTCAGATTGATATAGATGAAGAAATTGAAACCAGTTTGGTTCCACGCTTTTTGATACAACCACTTATTGAGAACTCCATAAAATATGGAATTTCGAAAATTCAGGATACAGGTAAAATTAAACTGGAAATCAAAAAGAAAGCTGATGAATTGACGATTAAAGTTCATGATAATGGTCCGGATTTCCCTGACACTCCAATTTCTGGTTATGGCCTAAGAAGTCTGTATGAGAAATTAGATATTATTTATGAAAAATCAGCAAGAATCACATGGCAGAACCAGCCCAACAAACACATTTGCATAAGCCTGCCACTTTCACAAAAACCTTTACCGCATGAAAACTAAATACAAATCAATCGTAATTGATGACGAACAACTGGCAAGACAGCGTTTGATCAACTTATTAGCTCCACATAATGACAGAGTTGAAATTATTGGAGAGGCGGGCAATGGCAAGCAGGCAATTGAAATGATTAACCAATTGAAACCTGATTTAATTTTCTTAGACATTCAAATGCCAGAAAAATCAGGTTTTGACATACTAAAGGAACTGCATCATCAACCTCTTGTGATTTTTTGTACTGCACACGATGAATATGCTCTTTTGGCTTTCGAAACTGCAAGCATTGACTACCTTTTAAAGCCAATCAAAAAAGAGCGTTTGGAAAAAACCATTGCAAAACTAGAGCTCATCGAAAGGGAAAATAATTTAAGTAAACTGGAAGAAATTCTTGCAATACAGTTCAGTACAATTACAAAAAAAGAGTTGAGCTCAATACCAGTAAAGTTAGGAGATCGAGTAGCCTTTGTCGCCATAGAAGACATCACTCATTTTAAAGCTGAAGATAAATATGTAAGCATCAATAATAATGAAGGAAAAGAATTCATTATTGATCATAGCTTGAACTACCTTGAACAAAAGTTAGATGAAAACTTTTTACGTGTTCATAGATCCTGTATCGTAAATACCATGTATATAAAAGAAATAAAACGATACCTGGGAGGGCGGTACATTCTTCAACTTAATGATGTAAGGCAAACCAAAATCTCAAGTGGAAAGAATTATCACGATAAAATTAAGAGTTTAATGATTTTCTAATTTACTCACCTTATCAAAAGCAATTAAATTAAACACATATGAAACAATTCATAATAACAATCTCCCTCCTTCTCGGGTTCATTTATAGTCATGCACAGGATAAAAAACATTTGTCCGATTTTGATTTCATTATCAACAAAATTAAGAATGACTACCCGGGATATTCTGATAAAGTAAATGATGAGAATATTCAAGAATTAAAAAAACTGGAAAAGCAAACAAGAAAAATGATAATCCAATATCCTGATTCTTGTTATAAATATTTGAAAGGTTATACAGCTTGGTTTAAAGATTATCATTTACGAGTGTCTAAAATTAGAAATACAAGTAAAAGAGAATCTTACAAGAAAAAATATGCAGAATTCAATTTGGATTCATTGCAGAAAACATCCAAAGCAATTGAAGGCATTTGGATTGGATACCGAGGAAGTTTTGCTGTAAAAAAAGAGCTTCATAAATACATTGCCATTTCAATAGATCTGCGTGGTTATGAGAAAAATCAAATCATATTTGAGGCGATTGGAAAAAAGAACAACGAATTTGATTTAACCACATACCGAAATAACAGAGGCTTTAAACCTCGCCAGGAGGAAGCATCCTTATTATTAAACAATTCGGTTCTTGAAATTCACAATGATACCAGGTTCGTTAGAAAAACTGCAAATAAGAAAGCTGATATGGCATTTTTGCTATCATACATTCCAATACACCCAAATGGTTTAAATACCTATTCTGTAGCTCTGAGTCTTAACGATAGTACTTTTTATTTGAGAGTACCTGGTTTTTCTACAAATACTGCCAATGATTTAGTAGAGAAACATTGGAATGAGATTACTACCAGGCCAAATTTAATCGTAGACATTAGAAACAATGGTGGAGGTCAAGACAATTATTATAAAAGGTTAGCAGAATTGATTTACACCAACCCATATGAAAGTAAAGGTGTTGAATGGTATTCCACAAAAGGAATTATTGAAGATTGGGAAGACGCAATAAAGAAAGGTCATATAAAAAAAGGCGGTGAGGAATGGGCTAATGTTCTGCTAAAAAAAATAAAAGAAAAGGTTGGTGGATTTGTAATCCATCCTTTTCACGAAGGTGACACAAAAATTGAACGTGATACGGTTTATAGTTATCCTAAAAATGTAGGCATAATAATAAATAGCGGAAATGCATCTTCCGCCGAGCAATTTCTTTTAACTGCCAAGAACAGTTCAAAAGTCATTTTGTTTGGAAATGAAAATACTGCTGGAGTTTTAGATTATTCCAATATAACACCAAAAGAATTACCCTCAGGAAAATACAAACTATGGTTGCCAGCTACACGTTCAAGAAGATTACCTGATCATCCAATTGATAATATTGGAATTGCACCAGATATTCATATCCCATTGGAACCAACATTACAATTATTTGACAGACTTGATGATTGGGTATATTTTGTAAAGAATTATTTAGAATATAAAGAATAAAAGTTGATGATAATTTACAATACCCTGTATAAGTCGATAACATGCCCCTGTAAAGGTAGTTCCCTTGACCATGTAAAGGTAGTTACATGATCTATGCAAACGTAGTTGCTTTTATACTGAAAATTTTAAAGCAATTTCATTAGATCTGAAGTTTGAATTACCATTGCAAACTCCTCATGCAAACTGGCCAATGCAGTATCATGAATCAGCTGAGCAGGATATTTTTCTCCATTCACTCCTATTTTATCGAAGGTGGCAAGCGCATCTTCGATTAAATAGGTTTCGAAACCAAAGTTCCCCGCCATTCTGCTTGTGGTAGAAATACAATGGTCGGTAGTTAAACCAACAATCACCAATTTTGAGATCCCTTTTTCATCGAGTTGCTTTTTCAAATCAGTGCCAATAAAGGCCGAATTTACATTCTTCTGAATGATGGGTTCATTCTCAATTGGTTTTGTTAAATCCATGAACTCGTTGCCAGGCATATTGGGTTCCAAAGGTGAGCCCTTAGTAGTAGAACAGTGCTGAACATGATATAAAGGCAAGCCTTTATCGCGCCAGACTTTTAAAATTTTTGAGGCTTTCAGTTCTGCATCCGGATTGTTTCTTCCTCCACCCCAATACTCAATATCTTCAAATCCTTTTTGAAGATCGATTAATAGCAATGCTGTTTTATGGTCTATTTTCATCTTTTAATATCTTTTCTACTATAACGAATCAAGGGTTAAAAACACCTAAAGTTGAGAAAAAACTTTTGCATTACCAGTTCCTTGTAACAAGTCAAAGGGTGACTCATAATATTTTTGAGAATTAGTTACCCTTTGACTGAAAGTTCATAAGGTTCTTCGAAAACAGCCAATTCATGCCTACAGGCTTCAACAAAAGCTTCTTTCACTTGTTTTTTACATTCCGATTCAACAGAATTACACTCAACAATTTCAATAAATTTTTGAGTGTAATGTTGATACTCATCACCAGCATAGGTATCGATAAATTTCTGGTACGGATTGTAGCTAACATTCCTTTGAATAATGACATCTGCAACAGCACCATAAATCCAAAAACAAGGCAATAATGCAGCATAAGCTACTTCCAGAGGTGAGTTCTGCGCATGAGTCAGCAAGAAGTTGGAATAATCGGCGAAAGCCTTAGACTGATTTTTAGCTTCTTGCAGATTAAAATGCTTTAAATACTCATTCCTCAACACAAACTCAACTTCTAAACCATCCTTTTCCAGACTTTTAAAGAAATCTTTATCCTCATCATTTTTACTCCTTGCGGCTACCCTTCCCAGCGCTTCGGCATCCTTTTTCAAATAAAGAATATCCTGAGTCAGATAATGAGAGAAACTCTCTTTGCTTAAAGTACCTGCCGCCAGTTCGTTCACAAAGCGACAGGAAATTAATTTTTGATATACAGGGAATGCAGCTTCCCAAAGTTCTTTTGTAAAAGTGCCTACTGCTTGCATGTTTCCAAAAAATCGTAAAAATGATTTACAGGTCCGTGCCCTTCTCCTATTTCGTAATCTGCTCCTGCAATTATTGCATTATTAATGTAATCCTTGGCCTTTTTAGCAGATTCCTGAAGATCATATCCTTGCGACAGGAAAGCAGCAAATGCCGATGACATGGTGCATCCTGTGCCATGAGTATTTTTCGTTGTTAATCGATTCGATTTCATCTCTACGCTCTCCTGCTTTTCAAAATCGTAAAACACATCAATCAACTCATCTTCATTCAAATGCCCAGCTTTTAGCAATACCGAAACCTTATAGTGATTTGCCAATTCAGCAGCACACTCAAACACATCTTCCTGTGTTGGGATTTGTCTGCCCAAAAGAATTTCTGCTTCGGGAATATTGGGAGTGATCACCTTCACCATTGGGATCAACACCTCTTTTAAGGTTGTAATGGCCTCATCCAACAACAACTTATCACCCGAGGTTGCCACCATTACAGGGTCGAGAACCACATTTTTAATTTGATATTTTTTTAGAGCATCGGCTACAACATGAATGGTTTCCGAAGAATGCAACATTCCAATTTTTATGGCATCAGCACCAATATCACTCAAAACCGCATCTATTTGCTCTGCTAATATCTGATTGGGAATCGCATGCACATTACTTACACCCACTGTATTTTGTACTGTTATTGCAGTAATAGCAGTAGCTGCATAAGAGCCACATGCCGAAATGGCTTTAATATCAGCCTGTATTCCTGCTCCACCGCCAGAATCGCTTCCTGCAATGCTTAAAACTTTATTGTATTTCATTAATTTACTTTTTTATACTGGCCACGTTTCCCTTTTGTAAGCACTATCCCAAAACATCCACTCCATTTTAGATGCTTTTACAAAGGCATTCCACATTTTCTTTCTCTTCTCAATGGAAGTATTCACAGCCAGATGATCGCATATTTCTATGGCTTTTTTAACCGCTTGAGCAAACTCTTCACCTCCATAGGTATCTATCCAATTTTGATATTGGTTCTCTTTTTGATCCTGATTTTTCAGAATATAATCCCCCACCTTTTTATAAATCCAAAAACAAGGCAAGACAGCAGCTGCAGCTTCTTCAACCGAGGCGGCAGCCAATTGCTTATGAATAAAAGAAGTGTAAAGCAAACAAGAAGGCGATACACTACCATTCTGTTTTTGATCTTTCAAATAAAATTGATGCAATGCTTGCTCAACCGCAACAGTATCACTGGCAAAGTTTAAAAAGTCTTTTCTTTGCTCCGAATCTTCCAGTTTAACGGCAATTCCTGCCAACACTTTACCAAATTCTGCCAAATAAAGTGAATCCTGAGTCAAATAAAATTTGAATTTTTCATTGTCCAATTCACCACTCATCAGTTCAATTATAAAAGGATGCTCCAGTATTTGAGTATAAATTCCTTCAATTCTTCTCCAGGCTTCTTCAGACCATTTCATGAATCAATTTCTTTAAGCGATAAACTCTTGTTAACGATTTCCTTCAGCTCTTTTGCTGCATTGCATGGATCTTCAGCACAAACAATCGCCGAAACAACTGCAATTCCATCTGCTCCAGCCTTAATGATATCTGCTGTATTTGTCGAATTGATTCCTCCAATAGCCACAGCCGGATGCTTTGAAAAACTCATAATTTCCTTCACACCATCCAATTCCAAAGGCTTGGCAATATCATTCTTGGTTTGGGTAGAAAATACCGGAGATAAACCAATGTAATCAACATCAAGTTGGTTTGCTTGCCTTGCTTGTTCAATATTCTCAACCGAAAGTCCGATAATTTTATTTGGCCCTAATATTTTACGAGCCACATGATATGGCAAATCGCTCTGACCAATGTGCAAACCATCAGCATCTACCGCCAAAGCAATATCTAATCGATCATTAATAATTAAAGGCACTTTATATTTTTCAAGCACTTTCTTGACTGTGTCAGCCAACTGGTAAAAATCTTTTGAGTTTGCCTCCTTCTCTCGGATTTGCACCATGCTAACACCTCCTTTTACTGCCTCTTCAACAATATCTTCAAGCGCTTTACCATTGGCCAATTCCTTATCTGTTACCAGATATAAATTTAAATCTTCTCTGTTCATTCTACCGTACAAAATGCTTGTTCAATTTCAACTTCGCTCAGCTTATACAAACAATCCAGGAAATGCATTTGCATACTACCCGGTCCATTTGCTTTTGCGCTTGCCAGTTCTCCGGTAATTCCCATTACCGTCATTCCATTAACGGCTGCCTCAAACAAATTCTCATTGGTAGCGGCAAAAGCTCCCAGTATGGCAGTTGCCGTGCACCCCATGCCAGTTACCTTTTCCATCATAGGAGTTCCAAAGGCAACACTTTCAACTCGATTTCCATCGGTGATATAGTCTACTTCTCCACTAATTACAACAATGCACTCATGCAATTGAGCCAAGTATTTGGCAGAATCAAGTGCTGAATTTGTAGATACAACACTATCCACTCCCTTGGTTTTCATTTCCTGATTCACCAAGGCCATGATTTCAGATGCATTTCCCCTGATAATTTCAGGATTACAATTGTTAATAATTCTCGTAGCTATTTCGTTACGGTAGGCCGTAGCACCAGCACCAACAGGATCGAAGACAATTGGAATTTTTCTTTCATTGGCCCTTAAGCCAGCAATAATCATCGACTCCACCCATTCTTTTGAAAGAGTTCCCATGTTTAACACCAAGGCAGAAGCAATTCCAACCATATCTTTTACCTCTTCCTGGGCGTGTGCCATAACTGGAGATGCCCCAATGGCAAGAAGTGCATTTGCAGTATTATTCATCACCACATAATTGGTGATATTGTGTACCAAAGGAGAATTTTCCCTGATTGCTTCCAGGTTTTCTGTAATCATTTTTGGATTCATAGCATCTAGTTTTTCACGGCACAAATCGCTACATAATCACCACAATCATATCCTTCAATTGGTTCTTCGGCCACCTGATTTGAATACAGAGGATGCTTGGTTAGTGTTTGTGCAAATTGAAGATTCTTAAAGTTAGCATTTTTTATGATATCGATTTTCTCTGAAGTGGTTCTCCAATTGGCAACTTTAACCAATTCTATTGGATATGGATCTCTTGGATGAACTCCTCCTAATAATTCATGATCCCAGGTGCCCACTGATTTGGCCAAGTTGTAAAGAACACCATAAGAACTCTCTTTGGGAACATCAATCATTACAATTTTACCACCAGGACGCAATGCTTCATAAGCTTTCTCAACAGCCTTCTGTAAATCGGTAATATAACTTGGAGTACCATTAAACAGAATTGTATCGAACTTTTCTTTACCCAATTCCATTTCTTCGGCCGTGGTAATTTCAACATTTAAACCTCGTTCTTTGGCAATAGCTGCCATTCCTTCTGAAGGTTCAATACCATTCTTAATGCTAATACCGAATTCTTTGTCCAAAATGGTTTCGAACAAACCACTGCCACATCCTACCGAGAATACTTCTCCTGCATTTTCTAAGAAATGTGCCACCAATTTTACTTCCGAATAAAGAACATTTTCATTTTCCAAAAACCATGCATCATAATCCGATGCATATTGATTAAATTTTGATCCCATTTTATGCTTTTGTTTTAAGTATTTTGCACAACAGCAGGAAACAAAAAAACCGCTCCACGAAAGTGAAACGGTTGTATCTATATCTTAAAAATTATATCAGACAAATCGTTTCCCTACGCTACTATTATGCAGATCAGGTAAAAGGGTAAAATCTCAGCCTGAATACATGATTCAAGCACCCCTAACGTTTCGACAAAGGTAAAATTATTTCATGAAATCTCTTGTATTTGTATAATAACCCGGAATAAAATATTTGGCTGGATCCTGGGCTATTCGTTCGTGATATCGAACACTTTCATAAAATGCTTCTGTAAGATGTAATGCAACTCCTAAAACTTCCTGTCCAACAGTAAACGATTCTTTCTGGTAACTTAAATTACCCAAATTTGGCCTCTTAAATTCCATATGATCCTCTAATACGATCACGTCCTTTTTTACATCAAAATTAAAAGGAGCTTTCTGTTCCTTGTATTCTTGCCATTTGTTCAGGTATTCATCTTCATTTGTTGATTGCGCAGATATGGACAAAGCAATCAACAAAAGAACTAATAGTGCACTTATTGACTTCATAACATTGTGATTTGATTATGATTTAAATTTAAGCTTATCATTACTAAAAAACAAGTGAATGGCTCAATGAGTCCAATCCAGGAGAATTGCCTTAGCACCAACTTGTTTCTCAATGGCCTTTTTCATTGTTTCGAAATGCGGACAAGGATATCCAATCGGATTTCCTCTCTTGATACATGAAGCCATGGCTATAATTTCTGCTCCTCTTTCTATCATCATTTTTGCTCTTGTTACAGCTTTTTTTCCCGGGCAGCCTCCACAAGTAACAAAGCCTGTAATTTCACAAGGTCCATATTCCTTAAATGCTAATTTTCCGGAGCTAGCCACCTTAAAATCTGCACTACCCGGACACATGTCCTCAGTTTGCTGGCAACGTATAATTCCTACTTTCTTCATCAACTTATAATTACCCATAAATTAAAACACAATAATAAAATATTGTTCTCTCATCATCAAACGATTTCTATTGAAATCAATTCTCCAATATAAAAATCCTTTGTTTTAGATTAACTTTGGAGCTTCACTCATTAGATTATGCATACAATACAAGAAATATTGGCAACATACGCCAATCGAATTCTATCAAAAAAAATATTGCCAGCCCGTAAAGCCAGCTTCTCATCCATTCCTGATGAAATGAATCAAGAATTGAAAGATTGCATACAGCAAATGGGCTACAAACAATTGTATTCTCACCAGGCTGAAATGTACAAGAAGGCCATGCAAGGGAAATCAGTAGTAATTACTACCGGAACAGCCAGTGGAAAATCTTTATCCTTTTACCTTCCGGTGATTGAGAGAATACTTGAGAATCCTAGCCGAAGAGCTCTTTTTATCTATCCTACCAAAGCTTTAACCAAAGATCAACTCCGCAATATTGTTGAGTTTGTAGAGTATTTTGGCAAACATCGCATACAAGCAGGCATTTACGATGGAGACACTCCTGCCAACGAACGATCCAGAATTCGTGAGGAAGCAAATATCATTCTTACCAATCCGGATATGATTAACGCCACTTTTCTTCCCAACCACAATCGATATGGTTTCCCGCATTTGTTTGCCAATCTCGATTTTATTGTAATTGATGAGCTACATGCCTATCGTGGCGCCTTTGGTTCACATGTTTCAAATGTAATGCGCCGTTTGCTTCGAATTTGCAATTATCATGGCAACACACCCAAGTTTTTATGCAGTTCAGCTACCATTGCCAATCCGGCTGAACTGGCTGAGAACATCTGTCACCAGCCTTTCGAATTAATTGAAAAAGATGGATCGCCAGCACCTGAGAAAGAAATTCTTTTTTGGCAACCCGAATTCATTAAAGAGGCACAAAGAAAAAGATCGGTAACGGAAGAGTTGAAAGGTCTACTACCCGATTTAATAGAAAATTGCACTCGTGTAATCACCTTTTGCATGTCGCGCAGAGAAACCGAGGTGGTAACCAAAGAGTGCCGTGATATTTTGGCACAAGATCCTTTAAAACTAGGTCCGGATTTCTCGGATAAAATATCGGCTTACCGTGGTGGATATACTCCTTTGGAAAGAGCCAAGATTGAAAAGGATTTGGTAGAAGGCAATATTTACGGTGTTGTATCAACTTCAGCATTGGAGTTGGGAATCGATATTGGTGCTTTGGATATGGTAGTAATGGGTGGATTTCCGGGAACTCGAGCTAGTTTTTGGCAGCAATTGGGACGAGCAGGTAGAAAGGGTAACAAAGCCTATGCTGTTCTAATGCTGAAGGAAAAACCAATGGATCAGTACGTAGGAATGAATCCGAACTGGTTGTTGCAATCGGAATCGGAAAATGCTGTAATCGATAAGAACAATTTATACATACAGTTGGCACACATTCGCGCGGCTTCGGCCGAACTGCCTCTTAGCATAGATGATCTCGCCACATTCCCTGATTTGGGAGAGATCATCCCCTTGTTACAAAAAGAGGGTGAAATTAGCGAGCACAATGCGCAATATCAATGGAGTGGTCAGGTATCACCAGCACACGAAATCAGCTTAAGAAACATTACCAGCGATACCATTAAAGTGGTTGATCGCGAAAAGGAAAAAACCATCACTACGGTGGATTTGGTTCAGGCAAAAAAAGAATTTTACCCTGGTGCCATTTATCTGCACGATAGTATACAGTACAAGAGTCTTGATTTGGATTTGGAAAGCAAAACCGCTTGGGTGAAAGAGGTAGATTCGAATTACTACACAGAGCCTCATAAACCAGGCACCATAGACATTTTAATGGAACATGAACAAAGCGAGAAGCACCGAATTTATTCCTGTTTTGGCGATGTTCGAGTAAGTGTTTTGGTATCGGGCTATAAAATGATTCAGTTCAATACACATCAAAATCTAGGCTACGAAGGGCTATCGCAGATTTTACAAACTCAAATGGAAACCGAAGCCTGTTGGATACAAATTCCTGACAATGTGGTAAAAGTATTTGTCGCAACGGGTAAAGCTCCAAGTTTAGAGCCTCAAAAGCCTTTGGGCGAAGACAAAAGTATTCCTCGGTTCGATTATACCGAAGGATTGGTACATTGTTTAAAAGCCGCGGCAGCCATGCGTGTTATGGCTACCCATTCCGATTTGGGTGGTGATATTTTTGGTTTTGCACATCCTAAATCACACAAACACAAGCATGCTGTTATTTTATTCGATGAGTATCCTGGAGGTCTTGGTTTTTCGGAGAAAGCTTTCGAATTTATCGATGAGATTATCAAAAGCGCAGGCCAATTGGTAAAAAATTGCTCCTGTAAAGAAGGTTGTCCGGCTTGCGTAGGAGATCATCGAATTAACAAACACCTAATTCTATGGGCACTGCGCTCTTTTTATAAGGAAGTTGAATTGCCAAAAGACATCAAAATTGAGGGTTTAACAAACTACACAAATACTCCAACCCCGAAAATTGACTGGAACAACTTAAAGGAAAACTGGCAAATCGTTTTAAGTCGATTTGAAAAAGAAAATTTATTTGGTTCTCGATTCTTAACACAAAGCAGTGCATTGGAAATCAAAGGTTCTCAATTGATTCTATACTATGCTGACAGCAGCTTAAAATTGGCTCAAAAACCCGAAGTAATAGAAGGAATCAAATCCGAATTATCGAAAGTAATTGATTTACCAAAGTATTTTGAATTGCATTTGCGACCGGATGATGGAGAGGCCAATTTAAAAAATCAGCTGAAGCTGCAACGCATGATGAGTAATGGTAAAGGGTATATGAACAATTAGAGAAACTCTTATTAAAGGCCGATAAAAACACCTATAAAACAGATCATACAATACATTTAAGATTGAGCTTAAAACACCTACATAGAAAATTAAAGAACAGTGAATTGGAAAATTCAGAATTCGACCCGATTTCGGCATTCGAATCTTTCGAAACTCCTGTAAATCACCATATCATTCCCTTGGAACGCTATACCGAACCAAGGGAGGATTACAGCGCTATTGTCACGAAAGTGGAAGCAAAAAAGCCACAATTGGCTTCTGCTTTAAAAAAACTCAATTTGTATCAGCAACAAGCTGTTTTTTCTGAGGATCAGAAATTATTGCTCTCGGCAATGGTAGGAAGCGGAAAAACCACGGTGCTGACTCATAAGATACTCTATCTACACTTTATTAAAGGAGTGCCCCTATCGCAAATGGCTGTACTGACTTTTACCAATAAGGCCGCACGCGAAATCAAAGAGAGGATACTGTCTTTTTACGAAAATTCAACGCCACCCAATAGCGATGAACTGAGATACTTTGGCACTTTTCATTCGGTTGCTCGCCAATTGATTAAGGAACATCCCAAATTGCAGGAATTGGGCTTCACTCCTGATTTTTCCATTATGGATCAGGAGGCAAAAGAGGATTTCTTGCAACGCTTGATTGTGAGTCACGAGTTGGATGTAAAATATCGCAATAAGCTGGATAAAAGATTAAAACTGTACCGAAGCGAAAAGCAGATCATCTATGGAAACATGAAAAATCCAGATGACTTGGTGCAGCTTTTAAAGGTTTCGCGCAAAGAGAAACAAGCCAACAACCTGATGGATTTTGATGATTTAATATCAGTGGTAAACTGGTTGTTGAAACTCAAAAAAACATTTATTCCCCAATGGATTGTTGTAGATGAGTTTCAGGATTGTAATGAAGAACAAATTGAACTGATTCAAAACCTGAGCGATAATCAGAGTCATTTTTTTGCCGTTGGCGATCCCAACCAAAGCATTTATGCATGGCGCGGAAGTACAAATATGATTTTCCAGAATTACATAGAAGATCAATCCTGTGTAATTATGCGATTGCCTTTGAATTACAGAACATCAGGACAATTGCTCAATGCAGCTTCCTGTCTGTTGCAACAGGATAATGATGCTTTGCAAGCCACTCGCGACCAAGGAAAAAAACTGATTATCCGAAACCATTTCGATGATCATCAGGAAGCCTATTACTATGTGCAAAAGTTTAAAGAGGTACACCAAAATGGAACGCCTTGGACGGAAATTGCCGTTTTGTTTCGTACTCGACAGCAAATTGCCATTTTCGAATCGATATTTCAATTGGAAGACATTCCTTGCGAAGTGATAAGCAAAACCAAATTGCGTGAACAAGCAGCTCTTTTTTGGTTGCAGAATATTCTCTTATCAGGATTACATCCAAATGATATGGATAGTATTCTGCGTGTATTTACTGCTACCGATTTCGGTTGCCTAAAAGCTGGAAAAAGATTATTATCAGCATTCAAAAAATTCACTAAAGGAAAAGAGTTTGCCTCAAAACTGGAAGCTTTTTCATGCTTCTTATCGGAGAAATATAAAAAACACACCGAATACATTAAGCTTTGTCAACGCCTAATGGGATTGGCAAATTACTTGCAATCTCAAAAAAGAGATGTCAATCTATACCAATATTTATCACTCGATTTCTTTTTGAAACCTACATCAATCAACTATCAGGATGATGTTGCAGACATTAAAAATGCATTAAACGAATTGGATCGTTATACATCGAAAAACTATTTTGGCGATTGGTTGGAAATTTACATTGCAGCTATAAGCCAGGTTAGTTTGGAAGGACATTTTCAAATAAATTCGGGTTTACAAGAGGAAAAGAAAGGCGTACGTTTGCTAACTATTCACGCAGCAAAAGGATTGGAATTCGATCATGTATATTTGAGTGGAGCCAACAGCGGAATTATTCCTTTGGAACGCAAAAAAGCAGGATATGATCATTTGAAAGAAGAAAAAAGGTTGTTGTTTGTAGCACTTACACGTGCCAAAAATCACATGGAAATATCCTGGCATACAAAATCAAGCGCATGGAATGCACAAGATGGACCTTCCTATTTCTTGAATTCGATTCCAAGTGCTTTGCTTGAGAAAGTTGATACCGTTCCTACCAAGGATTCTGTGACAGAAAATACTCCGAAAGTAGAATCGAATGATGATTCAAAATGGAAAGTTGGAACAAAAGTCAAACATCCAAAATATGGAACTGGAGAAATTAAATCATGCAATGAGCAGGATGTAGTTTGTGATTTTGGTAAATTTGGAGAGAAGAGTTTTGCCTCAGCTTGGGCTCCATTGGTTAAAATTTAATAAATATGTATCAAAAAGACTATGTTTTAAGAATGATTGAGATGATTGGTGAATTGATCGCTCAAATTTTAGGCTTACTGAATAAAAAGAACACAAAAAAAGCATCTCAGATTCTTGAGAATGCATATCGCGATTTTTTGAAGGAAGATGCTTCATTCTTTAGGAGTTTGTCAAAAGAAAAACTAACCAACAGTTTATTGCAGGAGCACAACTATACCCATGAACACCTACAAGTATTAGCAGAATTATTTTATGCTGAAGCCGAAATTCAAAACACAAAAGAACAAAAAGCACTCGCAAGCGAATATTACGAGAAATCTTTAATTCTATTTCGTTTTGTTGTCGAAAATTCAACAAATTTTTCCATCAGATTGGAACAGAGAATTAATTTGCTTGAAAAGAAGATAAACTAATGATTGTAAGCATTTCGATAGGATTGATAAAAAATTTCCTTAAGTGGATCAATTCGAATTGAATTATCTTTCTTTTCAAATTCCATTTGTTTGTACTTGTTATAGAATTGATTCCTAAGGTCATCATCAACAAGTTGATATTCCAGGTAAGTTTTTGATTTGTAATAATGAATAACTGGGACCAATTCTTTAATCGAGTCATTTTTCACATTCAGAATCCCATAATACTTTGATATTGAATCTTCCTGCACACTAAAATCAATTAAACTAAAGACATCATTGGCAAGATTAAGTTTTTTATAGCCTGAAATTTGCCTGGTTTCAAAATGCCTTTCCATATGGTAAATATTCCGATCGGATTTATAAAAAGCTCTAACCCTATGCTTTGCTGGTCGCAATTTCGAAACTTCAAGAGAAATCAGATTTCCAACCTTTTGTTTTGATTGCGCTCCTTTTAATGTATAAGAACCATCATACCAGCTATTATCAACCTGATAAAAATATCTTACTGTTTGTTTCCAATTCACCTGTCCTCCAAAAGAAACGGTATGAATTTTTGTATCATAGATTATAGCATCTTGCTTACCTATTTTACCCCAAAAGAAAATCGGCAACTTAAAACCATTCCATGCATAAAAAGCAACAAAAGAAAGAAATACAATTCCAAAAACCCATGGGTTAATTTTATTCATACAATTAAAGATTTAGCTATACTTATACTATAATTCAAATAATATATTAAATGTAGTTAAATATAATATTTTTCCGTGATTATTACACACATATGACAAATTTCATGTTCTAAAAGACCTAATTTTATTGGTGTTTAATATTGGAAACCGCTACATTTGTTGATAACCAACTTGAACCTTTGCAATGAGTTTTTTCCATAAAAGAACAAAAGCAGATACTGCTTTAAAATATTTTCATAAACCTCCAGGATATTACAATTGCGCTCAAGCAATTTTCAAAGCATTTCAGGAGGAATACCAAATCACAAACGATCAGATTGTGGAGCTTGCCAAATATGGCAATGGGAAAGCACCCAATGGATACTGTGGAGCTTACTTTGCTGCACTGGAACTAATTAAAGACAATCCTGATTTAAAGAATGAATTCACCAAAAGATTTCAAGAAAAATCAGATCATTTGACTTGTTTCGATATCAGGTTTAATTACACAATGTCATGTAAAAACCTAGTAAAACTTGCTGCCAACCTACTGAACGAAATTGATTCAGAAAAAAAAGATTCTGAATGAAACCCATTCAAGTAACCGCAGCAATTATTCGGAAAGAAGATTCTATTTTGGTCGCGCAAAGAAATCATCACGATGATTTAGGATTAAAATGGGAATTTCCAGGTGGAAAAATCGAAGCAAACGAAACTGCTGAGGTTTGCATGGTGCGAGAACTTCATGAAGAATTTGGCATTCAATCAAAAGTACTAGGTTTTCTGGGTGAAAACACTCACAACTATGGCAGTAAAATCGTTTGCCTAAAAGCATTTTTTGTTGAACATGTATCGGGAGAATTTCAAAAACGAGTACACCAAAACATCAAGTGGGTACATGTCGATGATTTAAAAGATATGGATTGGGCTCCTGCCGATATCAAGCTGGTAGATTTACTTCTGGAGCATCTTCAATCAAGCAATTGATTTACCGAATCACGTAAAAAATCTCTGGAATGGTAATCTTCATCAACAATATCTCCATTCCACACTACAATATCAAGGTCAATTACTCTCGGACCAAATTTAGGCAAGCTTCTGTCTCTTCCCATCCTATCCTCAAGTCGCTTCAGGTAATTTCGAAATTCATCAATATCATGTTGTGTTTCCACTTTAACCGCTCCATTAACAAAATCATCCTGATCGGTGATGCCTATAGGTGCAGTTTTAACCCATGATGAATGCTTTCCCACCCTATGGTCTTTTGCAAGCAAACATAACATCCTTTTAATATTTTCATTGGGATTTATATTTGATCCTATTCCAATAATGCACGAGTTCATATTCTTTAAATTAGATTTTCCGGTTTGCTTCAAGTTCTATGGATACTGACTCAGCGAATCGTAATGCATGAGGCTTATCAACTTCTACTTTAGCCCATTCCACATTGGGATTTTTCATGATCAAATCTAGAACCTGCTGAGTCAAATTTTCAAGCATTTTAAATTTGCCTTCCTGTACCAAAGCAATTACCTTTTTCGTAATCACCTTGTAATTGTACGAGTTGTCAACATCATCATTCTTAATGGCCTTACTAACATCGGCTTTAATGCTCATGTTAATTACCACATCCTGTTTGTTTCTTAGTTCTTCAGGATTAAATCCAATGTATGTTCTAATCAGTAAATTTTTAACGCGAATAATTGCCATAATCTTACTTTATAAGAGTTGTTCTCCACCATCGCAGTACAATATCTGCCCAGTTAAGTTTTCGTTTTCCAAAATGTAATCTATCGATTGAAGAATTGGCTGTATACCTCCCGGTACTTTCATCGGAGTTTTATTGGCCAAATTCATTAAATATTCCTCACCTTTTCCCTCTGGTGGTAATGTTGCACCTGGTGCAATTCCATTTACTCGTACATCTGGTCCACATTCTAAAGCCATCATTTTTGTAAGATGTGCCAATCCCACTTTGGAAATGCTATAAGCAGCATGAGAATTCGAATACCCAGAAATTCGGGTATCTAAAAAATTAATAATTAAGCCTCTGTTGTTATTTAAAACAAAATCTCTTGATACAATAAATGGAGCTTTTAAATTCACGTCCATCTGCAGGTTAAAAAGTTTCACATCTGTTTCCCGAATAACACCAGGATCAAAAACCGACGCATTATTTACCAATAAATCCAATTGCTTAAAGTGATTCATCACCTTGTCTATCAATTGTTCCAATTCCAATTCATTGCTCAAATCACATTGAAAGATTTTGAATTTTTGTAAAGGATAAGTATTGATCAATTTTGCTTGCAATTCGAGAGCTTCTTTTTTAGATGAGTTGTAGTGCAGTGCAATATTATATCCTTTAGCTGCCAAATGTTCAGCCACCTCTTTTCCTATTCGTTTTATAGCTCCTGTTATTAGGGCATTTCTTCTTGTCATTTCAAATGATTTTATCGCTTTCCATTAAAATTAAAAAATATTCAAGCTTTTAAGAAATTTATGATAAGATAATTTAAAGATTCACAGAAAATATCATTATTTAATTCCTATTTTTGATTTTTGGATTTAACTATTCTTAAATTTAACAGGTAACAAATGATAAATATTCTAATTGAGGAGAAACTTAAAAGCACATGGCCTGATCTTAAGCTAGGAGCTATTCAATGTGATGTTGAAACACAAGAGGATTGTCCGGAACTTTGGAAGGAAATCAATGAATTCATTGAGAGAAAGGAAAAAGAATTAGATCCTGAAAAAATAAGACAATTACCGAGTGTAAAAAGTACAAAATTGGGATATCGCAAAATTGGTAAGGATCCAAGCAGATACAGACCTTCTGCCGAGGCTTTACTAAGAAGAGTTGCAAGTGGCAAAGGCTTGTATAAAATCAATAATGTTGTAGACCTTTTAAATTTGGTCTCTATTGATAGTGGATTTTCCATTGGTGGATACAATGCAGCAAAAATAAATGGTGATATTCAGTTAGGAATCGGAAGAAAAGATGAACCTTATAAAGGAATAGGACGTGGTGAATTAAATATTGAGTTCTTACCGATTTTCAGAGATGAATTGGGAGCTTTTGGAAGCCCTACCAGCGATTCTGTTCGCACATCGATTACCAATGAATGCTCACAATTTTTAATGATAATTTTAAGCTTTCAAGGAAATCACGAATTACAAAAAGCAATGGACTTTGCCGTTTCATTACTGCAAAAACATGCCAAAGGAGACAAGGTTGAAACACGAATCATATAAAGTAGAAAAGTCCGCACATCAAATGCGGACTTTCGTTTTCAAGTCTGAGTAGTAATTTAACGTAACACTCACGTTAATTCATTGTAATACAAATTTAATCACTGAAGTATAGGATACATTAACAGGTTTACCACGCTGTTTTCCTGGCGAAAACTTTGGTAAATTCTTAATCACACGAATTGCCTCCTGATCCAAAGAAGGATCCACACCTCGCAATACCTCAACATCATAAATGCCACCATCTTTACCCACGATAAATTTTACAAATACCCTGCCTGTAATTCCATTTTCCTGAGCCAATACAGGGTATCTTAGGCTTTTGTATATGTGCCGGTACAGTTCTGCATCGCCCTCCTTCCTGGTTTTACAAATATCAGGTCGAAAAATTGGCATTTCTTCAACAATAACAAAGATTTGAGCTTCATCCTCTTCCTCTTCTTCCGCTATAACTTCTCGAATAGGCTGAATATCCACTTCTGTTTCCTGATTGATTTCTTCCTCAACAATTTCTAATTCTTCTTCAATTTCAACATCATCTTCAACAATGGTAATAACATCCGCAACCTTGATTTTAGGAGGTAGTTTGGGTGGAACCTTTATTTCTTCCTGCCTGGTAATCGGAACCATTTCCTCATCAATTGTAAATTCTGCTTCCGAAGTAAATTGGGTAGCTTGTTTTACATTTGATCTCCATTCAAACGAAACAAAGGTTACAGCCAGAGCCACGACCATCCCAATTTCAAAGAATAAGGATTTCCGCTTTTCCAAATCAACATTTGGATTCTTTTTAGGAATCATAGCTGTTCATTTTAATGGTAACAAATTGCGATCAACAATAGGTGCATTTAGAGCATGATTCAATAAGAACCATGCTAAAATCGCACCTCATGAGAGGATGAGTTCAAAGAACGTTTTACTTATTAATAGTACGAATTTTCATCTTTATTGTTTCGAAAAAATCGAACAGCTACACTTTGATATTCAACCTATTGCAACCTAAAGTTCACAAAAGCAGAATAATAAACCGGAACAGGTTTTAATCGTTGCAAACCTGGTTTAAATTTTGGTAAACTTTTAAGTACTCTAATTACTTCATTGTCTAAAATTGGATCAACAGAACGAGTGATTTCGATATTAGAAATATCGCCACTCTTGGTAACTACAAACCGAACATATACTTTACCTTGAAGCCCTACTTCTTGAGCTGCAACCGGGTATTTTACAGATCTCTGTAAAGTTCGAAACAGATCCATATTACCCTCTTTGTAATTGTCATTTTTATCAGGATTAAAAACCGGCATATCTTCTACCACCGCAAACGGTGTTTCTTCAACCAACTCTTCAGGATCTTCGGTAACCACAAATACCACCTCATCATCAGGATCACCAAATGAATCCTCAGGTTCATAATCTATTCCTTCCTCTTCATTGTCTACCAATAAAGGTGTAAGCAACTCTATCTTTTTAATTTTTGGTGGTTCTTTAGGTTTTTCAGGTTCACGATAAGTAATCGGTATCAACATATCCACATCGTCCAATACCTCGACAACAATATCTTTAGGCTCATCAAATGAAACCTCGTATTCGAAGGCAGTTAAAACCATCATAAAACTGAAAATCAATCCAAACTGCAGAAACATGATTCTTTTCTTCTCCAAATTATATTTATCATTCTTCTTCTCTTTCATAGCTTTTTGAATTAAAGATTCAACAATATCTCACAACTAACTTCTTAGTTAATATCTATAAAAAAATTATTGTAGCACAAACGAAATATATCCACTAAACCAAACACTTACTGGTTTATTTCTTTGTTTTCCAGGTTTAAACTTAGGCAGATTACTTACTACTCTAATCGCTTCCTTATCCAAAGATGGGTCAACAGAACGAACTACTTTAATATTAGCAATTTCACCTGTTTTTGTCACAACGAATCGTACAAACACTTTTCCTTGTATACCATTTTCTTGAGCAATTGTAGGGTAACGAGTCATTTTCTGCATGGTAATGAACAAATCACGTTGTCCTTGTTCGTATGTTTTGTTCTTTTTAGGATTAAAAATTGGCATCTGTTCTACTTTCACAAATGGCGTATCTTCATCAACTTCTTCTTCATCTTCATTCACAGCAACAATATCAAATTCATCATCTTCTGATAAGCTTGCATCTTCGATCTCAAGATCTTCAATTTCTTCGTCGTCATCTGCCAATAAAAGTTCTGCTAATTCCATCAACTTTACTTTTGGCTGTTCTTTGGGTTTTGGCTTATCCTGAACAGTAACAGGGATAATTTCATCCGTTTCTTCAAGGATATCCATGGTCAACTCCTCTGTTTCGGCAACTGGTGTTTTGTACTCAAAAGCAGCCAAAACAATTAAAAAACTGAGTAGAAAACCGATTTGTAAGAACATTCCTCTTTTCTTTTCTAAATCATAACGGGGATTCTTTTTTACTTCCATAACATTGAATTTTGGTTAGACAATAAATTGGTTTTGGGTGTTATTCCTAAAGAATTAGTCATTAGAACTAATTTCTTAGTTAATATACGTAAAAAATTTTATTTATTCAAAGTAAAACGGATAGGAATTGTATAACTCACCTTAACTTTAATTCCTTGTTGCTCTCCAGGAATCCAATAAGGCATACTATTTATAACACGAAGAGCCTCTTCATTTAATTCCACATTCGCACCTTTTATAATTTTTGCATCTGAAACACTGCCATCTTTATTTACATTGAATTTTACATATACCTTCCCTTCATAACCTTGCTCAGCAGCTAAAATCGGATATCTCAAATTTCTGGCAACCCACTTTCTTAAGCTTCCATTTCCTCCAGGGAATTCTGGCATTTTCTCAACAACAGTATATTCTTGATTGCAATTTTCTAATTTCGCTAAATTATCAGTATGATAATCCGAAGCATTTTTAATTCTTGCAAGAACTGGTTTTCTAATTAATATAGGTTGTTCAATTGCAAAATCTTTCAATTTAAAATCAACTGGCAATGTATAAGCTACATTTACCAAATTGCCTTTGTGCTTACCTGGTGTCCATTTAGGTAATCCCTTTACCACTCTCAACGCTTCCTTATCCAATTCAGGAGAAACACCTTTATTTACATATACATTTTTAACTTCTCCTGATTTCCCAACAACAAAACTTACAAACACCTTTCCTTCCGTTTTGTTTTTCTCTGCCTTTTTAGGATATCTCATTTCATTGGTGATATACTTTTTCAATACATTAATACCACCAGGATATTCAGGCATTTCATCAGCAATTCTATATATTTGATTAGGACTTACTTCTTCCTTATGCTTTAATGCTGAAATACCACTTGTAGCTGATCCTTGAATAAAGTGCAATTCATCATCGTATGTTGAATATTGTCTGTCTGAAAAAGAATAAAATTGTTTTAATCCATCAGGAATAAATTCTTTAAATGAAAAGTTTTGGGAATTTTTTTTCTCTTCTTCAATCGTAAAAGCGAATGCTGATAGTAATACCAAAACAATTGGAAGCAACAATAAAAGCTTAACCAATGCAATCTTTGGAGTTTTAATTTTACCTAACATCGAAATTCTTTTCTTCAATGTTGATTGACCAAAGTTATTTGCCAATCGGAACAAATCTCCTCCTGCAAATTGATTGACAATATGCATTTTGTATTCATTCGGATTAACCGAACCATTCACCACCTTATCGTCAGCTAAATACTCATGTACTTCCTGAATAGAACTTTTGTACATCCAAACAAATGGATTAATCCAAAAAACTACTGTAAGCACCTCCAACACTAAAAGGTCAAATGTATGCAATTGATCCACATGCACTCTTTCATGTGCCAATATGGAAGCAAATCCTGGCTTTTTATAGTCCTGATTGCTTACAAAAATTGCATTTAAAAATGAGAATGGCGGATAATCATCCTTCATTACTACCAACTGAACTCCATTCTCACGAATTCTTTTATTTGTTCTGGTCCAAATAAATAATTGAATCAGGTTCTTAAGAAAACGAAGAGTTAGTAGTAATAATCCAATCAGGTATACAAATCCAATATATTGATACCAATTAATATGATTATCAGCAGTAACGACAACTTCCTCCAACATATTTGCACTTAAATATTGTTGAGAAGTTAATACCACCGCATCAAGCATTGCATAGTCTGATGTTACCGGATTTGATTCTAACTGAAAAGGTATTTTAAGAGATGGGATTAGTAACGAGGCGGCCAGAGTCAGCATCAAGAACACACGGTTGATCCTGAAAAAGGTATCCCTTTTCAGAAACAACCAATACAAGGCATAAAAGAATGCCATGCAAATTGCTGATTGTAAAAAATATAGAATTACGCCTGTGACCATTCACCGATATATTTAAGAGCTTTGCTTTTTAATTTGCTCTTCAACCATTCTTTTAACCTCTTCCAATTCCGATAAGCTTACCTGTTCTTCCTTTGCGAAGAAGGATACCATATCACGGTATGAGTTCGAGAAATAATTTCTTACAAATCCTTTCATGAATTTGCGAGTGTACTCTTTTTTGGTAATTAATGGGTGGTATCTATGACTTTTACCGAATGCAACATGTCCAACAAATCCTTTTTTCTCAAGAATTCGAACAATTGTTGAAACTGTATTGTAAGCTGGTTTTGGTTCAGGAATAAGCTCGATTACTTCCTTTACAAAGGCACTTTCAAGTTCCCAAAGGATTTGCATCACCTGCTCTTCAGCCCTAGTTAATTCTTTCATTATTATTTGTATTATTTAAAGTGGGACAATTCGTTTTTGTTTCTTAAATCTATTTTTTGACTTCTGACTTAAATATAGAACTATATATTTAGTTTTCCAATACTGATGAATAAAAATCAGCAATAAAATCAATAAGCCTCTAATTAGCTTTATGTAATCGTATTATTATTTGCTTATTTGAAATGAATCTGCATCAAGATGTACAGGAAATTTGGCTCTAAAATCATTCAATTGACTCAAACTTATGCTGTAAGTCTGAATATTTGTTTTATGATCTTCACATTTTGCAAGAAGCTTTCCTTTGGCATCGAACAAGGATGAATCACCCGAGTATGATAAATTCATTCCATCTTCACCTACCCGATTCACACCCATCACATAGCTTTGATTTTCAATTGCTCTTGCTTTTAACAGGATATTCCAAACCTCTCTTCTAGGCTGAGGCCAGTTGGCAACATACAGCAATAAATCGTAATCATCAACCCCTCGGCTCCAAACGGGAAAACGCAAATCGTAACATACCAATGGGCAAATTCGCCATTTTCCAATATTAAAAATCACACGCTCGTTTCCTGCCTGAAAATGCATTTGTTCCTCTCCCATTCGAAACAAGTGTCTTTTATCGTATTGAGCTAAAACTCCTTCTGCATTTACAGCATATAACCTGTTGTAATACTCAGAATTTTCTTCAACAATAATGCTTCCCAGTATTACTGCTTGAAGCTGCGATGCCCATTTCTGCATCCAATTAATTGTCAGCTCAGCAAATGGCGAAACCTTGTCTTTATCCTTCATCAAAAATCCAGAGGTAAACATCTCAGGTAAGATGATTAGATCACTTTCCTCCTCAATCTTCCCAAAAAGATCAGAAAAATGATTCAAATTACCTTGTACATCTCCCCAAATCAATTCGGATTGAACCAAGCTCACTTTTAACAGATCGGACATAACAAACAAGATTTACAAGCCAGTAGAAAATTTCTCAGGATGTTTTGGCTTTGAGTTTATATAATTGCTCTTAATAACTTTCATATCCTCATCAACATTACCTGTTGGATAAAAAGGTTCTCCACAAGTTAAGGTTTTATCCTCATAATTGATTTCCGCCAGGTAAATGGGAACATTTGCTTTTAAAGCGATAAAATAAAACCCTTTCTTCCACTCTGGTCTCAAACTCCTGCTGCCTTCCGGCGCTATTGAAATGTATAAGGATTCTCTTTTCGAAAACTCTTCAGCCAATTGGTCTGTCATATTTCCTTTTTTCGATCGATCAACTGGAATTACACCCCATGATTTTAGAAGGTATTTTAATGGAAAAATGTAAAGTTCTTTCTTCATTAAAATCGTAGTTTTCACATTGTGCGACAGAAAAGCCAACTTTCCCCAAACAAAATCCCAATTAGAGGTGTGAGGAACTGCAATAATTACTGCTTTTTTTACTTCAGGAATCTCTCCTATATATTTCCAACCGAACATTCTCATGATCAGCCTACTGATACTTGCTCTCATATTTTTTTATTGAATCTAATGCAAAACAATCAATTCTTTACCTGTAAAACAACCTTTCCTCAAAGAAAATCTCTGAAAATAGCGCAGATTGGGCCAAGTATTCCTCTAAAAATTATTTATTTTTGCAAAATCTTACTATTCTTACAATTAATTTAAGCTTACACACTAAAAACATATTCACTTTGGCTTTTATACAAAAAGACGCAATCTTCTCAGGAAAATGGTTTTATAATTATTCACTGGTTATTGCCGGAGCATTTATTATGGCTGCTGGCTTTGTATTCTTTATTGTTCCTCACGATTTGGTTCCCGGTAGTATTTATGGAATTGGGATTGTAATCAACAAACTGACTCAAGGTCTGTTTCCGCAAGGTTTGTTTGGTGCATTAAGTCCTGATGATTATACCGGATTCTTCTCGAGTATCCTCTACCACTTTATGGATTATTCAAACGATTTGTTTCGAAAGTTTGGTGGAGGAATTCCAGTTGGGATTGCCAGTTTGGCAATAAATATTCCTCTAAGTCTTCTTGGAATTAAAGTGTTAGGACCTCGATTTGGTATAAAAACCATACTGTCTTTTGTTTTGTGTGCTTTATTTTTGGATACAATAACAGCTTGGTGGGGCTTAATTCCATTGGTTGATGATGTATTGCTTTCCTGTATTTTCGGGGGTATTTTTATTGGATTTGGCTTAGGCTTAATTCTAAAAGCCAGAGCTACTTCGGCAGGTTCGGATATTTTGGCAATGATTGTTGCTAAATTCGCAAAAACACCGCTTGGGCAAACCGTAATTTATATCGATTTCCTAATCGTTTTAAGTTGTTTATACATCCAGCTCGATTGGCAAATTCCTTTATATTCGCTGGTAGTACTATTTATTATAGGTAAGGTTACCGATATTACCTTGCAGGGCTCATCCTACGAAAAGGCCTTATTTATCGTATCTGATAAATACGAAGAGATCAAAAACAAGGTAATTGGAGATATGAACAGAGGCGGTACCTTCTTAAAAGGAACCGGCATGTATGATGGAAGTGAGAAAAATATGATTTTCATGGTGGTTAACCGCCGCGAATTATCGATGCTTCAGGATTACATCCACTCAATCGATCCTGAAGCCTTTGTAACGGTAATGGAAACCAACGAAATTTTGGGAAAAGGATTTAAATCTTTAGATGATAAACCTGCATGATAACATGAGTTCAATGTAAAGAATGCAGTTCCTTATAAAAAAACAGAAAGCAATCCTTATTTGGATTGCTTTTTTATTTTAGCCATTACTCTTTGAAATTTTGTCGTCTGTATCTCTTTAATTTTATCGCGTAAATTATCTGATCCCGTAATTGGGATTTCTGAATTACCAATTTTTAAAAACATGAGGAACAATTCCCGATCTGTTTCGGGAATTTCCGATAAATCCATTCGAGATACATACAAGCGAAGTTGCTCCTCCTCTTCTACACTTGTATTTCCTGCATAGTATTTGGTAAGCAATTCGTGACAAGAAAATTCCTTTAGAATGCCTTTGGGATCAACCTTTGCTCGAACTAACTTTCGGGCTTCGGCCAACATCGACTGTACATTATTTAAGCCTAGTCCAACAATTTTGGATATTTCATCAATACTCATTCTGGACAAAGAGCGCAAACACAAGATCTCAGCTTGAATGGGAGCCAATTCCTCTAATAACTTGCAAAAATGCACTAGCACAGGATTAACTTCAGCATTGTGATTATGATTTCCTGTCGATACCGTTTTACCATGCACTTCGTTTTTTGCCAAATCCCTTGCAATTTTAAAAACAGGAGTCAAATCGGAATGAGAAAGCTCTTTCCTTTTGTTCCAGCACTCTTCAAATGTTTTTTCAACAATTTGAATGGTTTGATCAGAATTCTTAAGAATACAAAATACATAGTAGTATATCTTGTTCGCATTGGAAAAGATAAACGTATTGAAGTGAGATTTGTCCATTAGTCAAGTAGTAGTTGTATCGGACGATACCAGTTCTAAAAAGGTAAATATACTTGCAGGGTCTGTAAATGTTACAAAACGCAAGAAAAAAGCGAGTATTTAAACTCGCTTCAAATTACAATTCTTTATTTCAATGGTGAATTAGGCTCTTTAGCCATATGGTTATAGGTAAGCTTCTCTAACAGGCTTGGGAACCATTTTTTCAACCATACCGTTAGTTTCCCCTCCATAAAAGTCATAATCAATTCGCGTTTGCGTTTTACAACCGCATTGGCAATTAAGCGTGCACATTCTTCGGCACTCATCATCTTGCTTTCATCACGTGGGGTTTCGCCTTGCGAAGAACCATCGGCAGTTAATGCTACATTTCTTACATTAGATGCTGTAAACCCAGGAGCTGCTACCAATACATGCACACCTGTTTTTAGGTTTTCAACTCTTAAAGTATCCAAAAAGCCGCGAATGGCATATTTCGATGCCGAATATCCAGTACGAGCAGGTAGACCAATATATCCAGCAATGGAAATTACACCCACAACCGAACCTTTTGCTTTAGTAATATAAGGCATGGCATACTTTGTACAATATACCGTTCCCCAAAAGTTCACATCCATTAATTGTTTAAGTACCGACAATTCCAAATCGGCAAACATGGCTCTCATCGAAATTCCTGCATTGTTAATCAATACATCAACTCCTCCGAATCTTTCAACAGTTTTATCAATTAAATTCTTACAATCCTCCTCGATGCTAACATCGGTTTTTACCGATAATACCTCAATTCCTTTGGCAAGGATTTCCTCTTCTACCTCTTTTAACTTTTCAGTATTTCTTGCCGCAAGCACAATTTTTGATCCACGAGAAGCATATTCGAATGCCAATGCTTTTCCAATACCAGATGATGCTCCGGTAATCACTACGATTTTATCATTCATAAGGAAGATTTATTTTGCAATTTTTGTGTCCATTTGCATGAACTTAGATAATGAATCACAAAATTAGAATTATTTTTTACGGTTTTTAGATGCTTCTTCGATTTTTTGAGATTAAAAAGAAGAACAAATTTCGCCCATTTTTCCACTAAAATCGGCCATTATCATAAGCGAACAAAGCAGTTTTTAAAAGTTTGTATTTTTTTTTCAATTTCTTTTCGGTTTTATATCAAATTACGAACCAAGGATATAAATTAAATTGCGCCTGTTTCTGGGGGCAAAAACCTACAATTTCCACAAAATTGAGTTTGCGATTTAAATTTAATCGCTCTATATTTGCATCGCTTTTGAAAACAAAGGCTACACAATGATTCCTTAGCTCAGCTGGTAGAGCACAACACTTTTAATGTTGGGGTCCTGGGTTCGAACCCCAGAGGGATCACTAAAGACAACCAAAGTCTTTCAAATAAAATCAGGATGATTCCTTAGCTCAGCTGGTAGAGCACAACACTTTTAATGTTGGGGTCCTGGGTTCGAACCCCAGAGGGATCACTTAAAAGACAACCAAAGTCTTTCAAATAAAATCAGGATGATTCCTTAGCTCAGCTGGTAGAGCACAACACTTTTAATGTTGGGGTCCTGGGTTCGAACCCCAGAGGGATCACTAAAGACAACCAAAGTCTTTCAAATAAAATCAGGATGATTCCTTAGCTCAG